>Ga0160428_1001338_pt1 | contig 19178 bp, 16 predicted proteins | sample SolpanmetagenomM_FD_108198 | JGI IMG/M metagenome (GOLD analysis project Ga0160428, IMG submission 108198) | Solar panel surface microbial communities from Lawrence Berkeley National Laboratory, California, USA - M | ecosystem: Engineered > Built environment > Solar panel > Unclassified ... | reverse complement strand
TGAGGTTCCAGTCTGGGATGCAGAGATCGCATGACCACCACGAATAACGAATCGACGAGTTGAAGGAGGGCTAAAAGAAAGAGTGGAAGGATCTCGATGTTCAGCTAGAGGCGAGTCGTCTGGTTCGAAGTCGGCATGTCTTGGTTTGAGCTTGTAGGTCAGGAAGCATATAGCGACAATGACGCAGAAGCCGAGGACTGAGACGAGGATTGCAACAGTAATAGATTTGTTCATAGTTGATTCTCCAGAAGGGAGCAGATGATGGTAAAGTGTGATTTTTCGCAGACAAAGCAGAGCTTGAAGTTGTTCAGAACAAGGTTATAAATATCAGACGAAGCCAGCGCCAGCTCTCTCTCGCAGAGTTAGTCCTCTTTGTGAAACACAACGCCGAGCAGTGGCTGGTAAGTGGCGCTTGTTACAGCATCCTGCATAACACAACGCGTGAAGTAGGAAACAAGGATGAAGGAGGAGACGGAGAGAAGAAGAAGAGAAGAGAAGAGAAGAGAGAAGAGTTACAAGGTGTTGCAAGATAGAACGGAAATGCAGGCACAAGAAAAGGTTGGCTGGCGGGTTAGTTCAGTGGGGTCTTCTGTGTTTCAGGTACAAGGCTTGACCTGCACGCTACGACGCGCTTCCTCTCTCCTGGACCTTGTCTGCAACCAAGTATGCTAACAGTGTCATGGCAGAAGCAACGCGACTTGATGCTTGAGACTCTGGAATGGGGCAGTATGTGACTCGAAGGACTCGACATGGCCAAAGACTTGCCAGAACCGACGACGATGAAAAGCCGATTGACTCCCCTTGTGGCCTTCCTGCCATTGGCCGCAAAGTTCTGGATACATAGCCCCTCTTTCTCGCTAAGGCCTTCCGCACGTGCCATTGAACCTGAAACGACATGACGCTCCTCGTTCAATTTCCAGACACTCAGCACAACCATTCAACATCTACCACTCTTCCAACAACCACTTCGACAACCTTTGTCGCCCACTGTTCGACGCTGCTCCTTTGCGAGCCTCGTCAACTGGCTTCATCTTCGATTGCCTCGCTGCTCTGCCTGTGCTTGCGTGCATTTTGTTTTGCAACTTTTCGAGGCACTTCCCCGCCATTCTAACAAGACTCGAGCAGTTCGACAGGCACTTTCGGCGCCTGATACATCAAAATCAGATCTAAAAGATTCCACAATACTTTGGATAGCACCACCAGAAGCGTAGTCAAGATGGGAAAGACTCCAGATGTCATAATCATTGCCAGGTCAGTCACAAATGACAAGAAGAGCCTCGAGAATTAACCGCTGAGACTCAATTTATTACCAGGCACGGCGACAGAATGGATAGTGTCAATCCCGAATGGTCCCTCTCGGCTGAATCACCTTACGACCCACCTTTGACCCACGGCGGATGGATCAAGGCTCAGGTATTGGGAGAGCAGATCATGAAGATGCTCTGGAACGAACATCATAATCAGCATCAGCACAAAAAGAGAAAGATTGTCATCCATACCTCTCCATACCTCAGATGCACTCAAAGTGCTGTTGCTGTAGGAGCCGGCATTTCAAGGGCTGAAGGAGAGCTTACACGAGCTCAAGCTGAGCAAGAACGTGCTCATTCAGGCAGACACTACAGCAGTCCTGCGCGATCAAGAACATTAGGATCAAGCTCCGAGTCCTCAAGAGAGATTGCACAGAGAGTCGCCAATCGTGCCAACTTGCAGCGTGTTGGTCAATTCTCGAAGCCAACACTTCGTATCGATGCCTGTTTCGGCGAGTGGGGTAATGCAGACTACTTTACACTACCAGATGGCTCATCACATCCACCGCCAGACTCTGCGGTTATGATGGCCAAAGCAAAGGCCTACCTTAGTCAACCAGCTGAGGACCTTCAAGGCGTCTATTATCAGGGCGACATAGAAAGACGTGTCCACTTCCAGAGCCCAGATCGTTTCAATGACAAACACACTTCATCAAGGCCATCATCAAGGTCATCCCTTCTTAGCATGGGTAGTCTTTCAGACTCATTGCCACATAACAGGTTGTCAACTCTATCACCAATCTCTACCTCAAGCTCTGGGACTTCGACACCAACCTCGAGAATACCTACACCTCTCCCAACTGACATACGTCCGGCCAGACCTGCCCTCAAGGGAGGTAGAAGGACTCAGTACTACGAATATCCAATCACCAGTTACGCTGGATCAGGAAGAGATTACATCCCAACAGGCTTCGTTGAACATGCTCGCGATCATTGCCTTATTGTCGACGAACAGTGGGATAGTATGAAAGAGCCTCAGTCATGGGGACATGGCGGGGTCGTGCCTGAAGAATGGAGATGTCTACATAAAAGAATGCGCAAGGCACTACACAACATGATCACCTGGTACACTCGTCACCCCGCCACCGAAAGTCCTCAGTCAAGCGACATCGAGTCACCCACGTCTCCTGGCGGCACTTCCAACATGACCAATGGCGACGAAGATACAGAACTCGTCCTAATCATCCTCACCCATCAATCGGGCTGCAACGCCCTTGCTGGCGCCATCCTCAACACACCTGTGTTAATTGACTTTGCAATCGCCTCTCTCTCCCTTGCCGCCCTCAAAGACCCTTCCGCACCCTCCCGCCGCCCAAGCACACCAGGCAACAACAGCACAACGCCATCAGCATTCGACCAATACGAGCTCAAACATACCAACTATGTCGAGCACCTTCGCCCTGCACCTCCAGCACCAAGCCGCCGTTCAAGTTTGGGTCCTATTCAGACCACTCCTGTTACTAGTAAGCGTCCTAGAGCCACTAGCTATGTGGTTAATAGAGATCCAGCCCATGCAGCAGAGATGAGCGCCGTAGCAGCTACAGCAGGCCTCTGGGGGGGCCAAGAGGCTGAGGAGGAGGCTGGGGATATCATATCCCCGATGATGTCTGAGTCGGGAGGTGGGTTGTGGTTGGGGAGGAGGGAGAGCTCGGGGAGGTGAGGGTAGGCCTCACACGAGGTCGAGGGCGTGGTGGGGGCAGTTGTGGTGGGAGGATCCCAGTGGGATGTGATGGGGATGCAGGATAGCATATAACATGTATGTGGGCATCGAGCCATGTGGGTAAACTTCCCACTCTATGATAAATGAAACGAGATTTGAGTTGAATCTGATATCCCAATGATGCTTTCTACTTCGAGATGTGAAACTAGTATCGTGATCAACAACGCAATAGGCTGCATAGGCACACGATGAAATACACCTTCATCTCACCATTTGTTTAGAAACAACCTCGTACACAACAGCCTCAAGAACCTCGTCTCGCAAGGAAGGTGGATGGACCTAGCCGTAAGGCTATATTACAACAGGATTTAACTAGCGTACTATATAATCGACCTAGAAGAAGCTCTATACTTCGCCAAACTCACCGACATGCTTATCGAAAAATAGTTTACAGTCGGTGATGCAAAAAATTACCAGAGCTAGGAGTTTAAGAAAGAGGCTTCACAACAATTAAAAGCGTTTGTAGACCAAAAGCAATCGTCAGCCCCAGAACTACTCAAGGAGATCGAGGCAAAGGATAAGGAAATGGAGACTTTACGAGCAAATCTTACAGTATCTAAGCATGAGCAGCTTGTGCTACAGGCTCAGCTCGACGAAAAGACTATCATGCTCCACGAAAGAACTAATATGCTCGTTCCAGGGGAGGGAAGTACGAGAGACGCCGCCTTTGGAGGAGGAGCAGAGTTGCAGGGCAGTCTACACACCCGTTCAAGAAGATGACGCAGATGATACCATGCCATTAGGAGGGTTTGATGATGATGTTGGAGATAAGGAAGTTAGTATGCGGTAAAGTATCGGGGCAGTCTTCACAGGGCAGTCGAAAGAGATTGGGAGGAAGAGGAAGATGACATCCTAGACGGAGGTGGATGAGGATGTGAGGAGTTCGATCGACTGGTCATCGACACCAAACATGGCGGAAGAGGCTACACCACTGCTTAAGCTATCTATGAAGCAGCAACCAGCACGACGGCAAGGTGGAGGTGATCGGGATATCCAGGAACAAGTCAAACACATAAAAGTCGATTGAGCGAATCGACAGTCTTCAACGTCAATTATTACAAAAATATGAAACAAGAGACAATCTGCGAAAGTTACAAGCGAAGAGTGACAACGGATAGAAGACGTAGAAAGCTAGCAGCACTACCGCACGATCGGGTTGTGAATCGGAGAACAGAAGAGGCAGTACTTGTTAAAATGCTCAAACTTCATCCTAACTTGTCGACCAAGCTGAAATGCGATAGTATGGGCGCTTTAACACCCAGAAGCACGTATTGCCAGAAGAAGTTGAAGCTAGAGATGTGGCTGAATGCTAAAAAAGCATTTTTCTAGTACTAGCTAGAAGCAAGATTGTACTTCGTTGTATTGAATCTTTGAACAAGACCAGTTTGATTATTTCCGTGTAAGCTTTAAGTGAAGTCTTCCTCAACGTGATATTTTTCCTTATGAGGATGGAATGAGTGTGACGAGTATTTAGATTCTGCTATACTATACGTGATAACTTTCGAGATGTAAGGACGTTCTTACGTCGGGATTCACTACACTAGTGTAATGATATATCACACGAAAGAAGGTGTTCTTGCTGCCTGTTAGTGTGGACCGTGTAGTGGGCATTTCACATCCCAGCTCGGCTCATCTCAATCCGACAATGACATTCTAAGAAGTCCACATTGGCAATGCCGCAATGCTATACCTGTTGTGTCTTGAAATGCCCGAGAAGCATCATAGATACGTATTTGTCTTGTGACCTGATAGATCACATCACGTAGCTGGGCTGCAGTTTATGCAAGCAGATTACAATCAGCTGCATATCAGTGCACTGTCCAAGCAGAAGTCCTCGTGTAACTAGAAATTGCATTTCTCAAGACTCGGAGTAATGTACCAGCAAGCGACTAAGTGTCTTTATGATATCAAAACGCACTCCTCGAGGGACAGCCTTTAGGATGCCGCTGATGAGGGAGGACGCTAGAGTGGTCAGAGATATAGGGGCAGTAGTCACAGCGTTGGATTGTACTATCATGAAGGAGGTATGTCTCAAGTAAAAGCAACCCCTTCGTAAGACAAGTGGTATGATCTTCGCTCATATCGCTGATTCCGTGAATCGACAGTCTCCAACGTCAATTGTCACTAAAAGATGGAACAATTGACAATCTGCGAAAGTTACAAGCTAAGAATGATAACGGACAGAAGACGCACAGCGTCAAGTAGTTCTTCAGACTTCCGGCATGAACTCAAGGTACAGAAGAAAATGTTGTCAGGTTCTCGCATGAACGTGATGGGCTACGACCAGGAGTTAAAGGATAATTATTGGGGCACGGAAGGCAGGGTTTGCTGGAAACTTGAAGGGTTAGATTTTGCCTTGCAAGCAATACATTCAGATTGTTTATTGCGGCGTGCCATGAGGATATATTTTTTGAATAGATATTGTGTAACCACTATTCAGCGCTATTGGTCCATGGGTAAGATTCAACCTTCCCACTCGATTGTAATGAGGTTGAGAACCGGATTCGAGTTCCGGATGGCGCATAATTGTTTTTTGTTTTTTGATTTTCTTTTTCGTATTCTTATCATATGTTTCGCGCATGAGATGTTTTTTTTGGGATGTTTGCTTAGTCTTCCCATTGGTAAGATCTTTGAGGTCCTCTTCGTTCGTTCTGTTCATGCAGATCAGGTTGGACCTGCACGTGACTTCGTGGCTCAAGATTAGGACGATCTTTATTTGTGATTTTGGGTAATACTGACATCACGCGTCGAGTAGTGAGAAGCTAGGGTACCTAACCCGCTTCCTCCCCTCCTCCCACCTCTTCTTTCTTTTGTCCGATTGAAGGTACGTAAGAACTACTTCTAGCATACTAGTGTCGCAAGTCTCGAGGAAAATGTCATGGAGCCTATAGAAATGTGAATACCACCCAAGAGGAACAACAAGCTCTCCCACGCAAGGTCGCGCAGCCGGAAGTTGCACGCGAAGCTCTCGCGGAAAAGGACACCAACTCCAGTTCCAAGACCGGCGAAGGAGATACCCTCGACTTGATCAAGGATGACACCACGGTTGGAAAGCCAGCCTCACCAACAGTTGATCTGACCAAAGAGGCCACTCCATCGAAGTCTTGCCCAGCAGCAGGTAGCAAACGGAAATCCCCACCATTGTCCGACGACGACGACAACGACGAAGAGGGCAGTAATCTGGATGACTTCGAAATTCCACCCGGTGCAACTCTCGATTCAGCAGATGTCGTCCGCAACAAGATCAACCGCTTCATCGAGTCCGGCGAGATGAAAGTCAAGGACTTCGTAGCTGCGATAGATGTCACTAGTACTGGCTATCATCGCTTCATGACCCAGCACGGCAGAGAAAAGGGAATGCAGAGCAATTGCTACATTCAAGCTTGGAAGTTCTTCGAGAAGCGGAAAGCTGCCGGGCTGAAAATGCCTACGAAGAAAAAGGCAAAGACAGATGCTGACGCAAGCAAGAGTCCTACTTCGACGAAGAAGGGTGCGAAGAAAGATGAGGGTATCCCAGACCTCAGCGACATCCATCTAGACGGCGAGGATGCCGATGGTGTGGAGGTCTACGACACTGCGACGAGGTCCGCCGCAAAATCAGTGCTTTTCTGCGAAAGCCTGGCGTTACGCAAGCTGCATTCTGCCGTGCTCTTTTCGAGCAAGTGCATGCCGGTCGCAAGTCCGCAGGTATTCGGCCTAATTCGCTGTCTACTTTCCGTGGAAAGAAAGGCGCGAGTTCGGGCGCTACGCTAGTCGTGTACTATTGCGCGTATGTGTTCTTCGAAAAGTTACGGATTCAAGAGGGAAAGCCGAAGAGTAAGCATAGGCAGGATATGGAGGAGATATGGCGACGTAAAGGTGGCATGGATCTGGAGCACGATATTGCTAAGAATGGGTAAGTCTTTCTTTTTCCTTTCCCGCTTTACCTTTGTGCCTCAAGTTCTTGCCCTTTTGTCAATCTCGTCAGCTCCTCCATATACCTAAACACCACCCGACCGCGACTTATGGCGGCCTACAGAGCTGTCGGCAAGCAGTTTATTCCAATGGATGTGACCGGAGTATCTTTCGAGCTGAAAAGCCATGATGTCGACAATTGTTGGGGTCCGGCATGGTAAGCAGTGTTGCTAACGAGAATGAAAGAATCGCAATTGCCCAGGGTGAGCATATCACTGAGAGCAAATATGGGCAAATTGACATAGTCTGAGGTTGATTGTGGTTCTTGTATGTACTGTCTTGGCTCATGACCTTTAGGAGCGCTACTATACTGCAATGCCGAAGTTATTCTTAAAGTGCGATGATGCTAACGAGCCTCTCAGGATCTATGTGTATGCGAGTCGTGGCCATCCTATGGAGAACAAGTATGGGCACATACACATGTCCAAATAGTCAAAGGTTGATTGTGTTTCTTGTATATTTTGTATCTGGAATTTGATGTATCTGTGGTAATAATGATAATGAATGAAGTAATCTTGAGACAGCACTTTCAATTTGACAAAGATGACACAAAAGACGTACATTCTATGAGCTGCTGATCTTTCGGATTCACTGGGTAAATCTTACAACAACCTACACCTACACTCTCACCCTGCCAGCTCATTCCATGACCGATTATCCATCTGATACGTATAATTCACGCACTTGTCTCCATGGAAGTGCCTGACCTGGAACCCCCGCGCGTCCCCAGGCACAACGCCAATCGCATTATCACTGAAAAGTCAGAAGACTCTGTTACTCAACGCAAGGATTACCAAAGACATCGGTTATGGTCAACTACGTTTTATGCATCCACAGTATCTACTCTCCTCACCACCATCGCCGTTGCCGCACCACCACCATTACATATCGCCGCAACACCCACCTCACCAACCTTCAATCTATGCAACAACGTCACCAAAATCCTCGTACCACTGCTTCCAATAGCATGGCCCAGCGCAATCGCGCCGCCATTCGGGTTCACCTTCTTCATCGCCTCTTCATTATCAAACCCCAAAATCTGACAATTTGCAAGCACGACCGCGGCAAATGCTTCGTTAATCTCCCACACAGCCACATCCTCCTTGTTTATCCCCGCACGCTCCAATGCTATCGGTATTGCTTTCGCCGGCGCAATCGTGAAATCAATAGGATCAGTCGCCGCATCCGCTGAGCTCAGTATCTTCGCGAGCACACGCGACTTGCCTGCCACTTGTGCAGCAAGCTCGCCATTCGTCACCACGACCGCAGAAGCGCCATCGTTGAATGAACTCGCATTTGCAGCTGTTACGGTGCCGTTGCCTGACCGGTCGAAAGCTGGTTTCAGTGTAGGCACCTTGTCGAACTTTATACGGCTTGGGCCTTCGTCTTCGGTGAGTGTGGTGGAGGTGCCCTTTTTCTTGCCTGGTATCTCGACGGGCACGATTTCGTCGGCAAAGGCACCGGATTTTACGGCTGCTTGGGCGCGGGTGTAGGATTCGATGGCGAATGCGTCTTGCGCTTCGCGGGTGAGCTTGAAGTTGCGCACAGTGTTTTCGGCGCAGTTACCTGTGCGCGGAGTTAGTTACGTGCGTCTTTTGCTGGGTTGTAGGGTGGTAGATGGAGTCAGTGAGTACCCATATGTATATCGTTGTAAGGATCCCATAGACCATCTGAAACAACGGCATCTTTGACCTTGATCTCCCCAAAAGCAGGCATGCCGCTTGCTCTTGGCATCAGTAGGGGCACTCGGCTCATATTCTCCATACCCCCTGCCACGACTGCCTTCGCTAGTCCTAGTTGAATATCTTGTGCAGCTAGGGCAACAGACTTTAATCCTGAAGCACATACTTTGTTGATTGTCGTTGCTTCGACGTTAGTCGGTAGGCCGGCGTGGATGGCTGCTTGACGAGCTGGAGCTTGACCGACGCCTGCTGAAAGGACATTGCCCATGTATACCGAGGTTATGCTAGAGACTGGAATGGTGGAGCGTGAAATGGCGGCGCGAATGGCATGGGCGCCGAGTTGAGGTGCTGGAATAGATAGTAGTGCGCCATTGAACTGGTGGTTATGTTAGTAGCTTGAATTATAACAAGGTTCCTCCGCCATTGAGCATAAGGTCTAGTGCTTGAGATTTGGCGGAAGACATGTCAATGAAGGAGCACCACAACAAGGATGAAGCAGCACAGCAAGAAGAATGTTATTTGCACGTACCACACCCACAGGCGTTCTGGCAGCACTGACGATATAAGCATCTTGTATCTCTTTCTTGGCTCTGGAGGTTGTGCTGAAGTGTCTCTGGACCTGAGCCAGGCGTGCTCCCGATCGAGCTACAGACATAGTTTCTATTTTGTCTTGATTGTGGAATGTCACCTCAAACATAGGACCTTCACATCGTTAACTACCAGGTAGAAGAGCGTGAGACTCCCACATCACATCCGAGGTTGTCGGCGCCGACGATAGCCGCTCCTCCATCACGAATCCGCCACACTAACCCGGGTAACATGATCACGTGCTATTGTAGCATCAACGCTTATCGTGTGAACGGCCATCGTCATTGCTTTGTACAATCTTCAGTACTAATCATCTTAGCAACAACAACAACAACAATACGCAGTAACGTAACTCCTCGTCAACAATCGCTCCATCCCCTATCACTCGAGACCCAGCAGCCACTCCATCCTTTATAGTGTCACCAGTTCTGAAAACATACAGCATCCTGCAATCGCCACTACTTCGGATTACCCAAGCACGACAGCGACATCATCATGTCTACAGCAGCCCGACGACGTCTCATGCGTGATTTCAAGGTAGGATTTAGTTTTCTAAAATATGCCTCGGCGCAGACTATAAACACTACACAAGCTAACACGTCTCTCAACAACAGCGTATGCAGACAGATCCTCCCGCTGGCGTCTCCGCATCTCCAGTAGCAGACAATGTCATGACCTGGTTCGTCACCTCGCGCTCACCTCTCACTGCCACCTCTAACCCCTCCCTCTTCCACAGGAACGCCGTCATCATAGGTCCATCAGACACACCATTCGAAGACGGCACATTCCGTCTGATCATGCATTTCGAAGAACAGTACCCCAACAAGCCACCCGGCGTCAAGTTTATCAGCCAAATGTTTCATCCGAATGTATACGCTACGGGCGAGCTGTGCTTGGACATTCTGCAGAATAAGTGGAGTCCGACATATGATGTGGCTGCTATCTTGACGAGTATTCAGAGGTCAGTTTGGAAGAACTTGGTATCGAAGCAGTGATAAGATGGTGGTTTTACGATCGTTTTGCTGACATACTGTGATTGATATAAGTCTACTGCCTGACCCGAACACATCGTCGCCAGCCAATGTCGAGGCATCGAATCTATACAAGGATAACAACAAGGAATATAAGAGGAGAGTACGAGAGGTTGTGGAGAAGAGTTGGGAAGATTGAAAGTCAGCCGAGCTTGCAAAGAACTTGCGACTGCTATCACCAGTACAAGATCAGAGCACGTCACAGTCCACAAAGACTATTGCATAGGGCTTATAGGTAGCCCGGATTGGCGTTTTGTGGTATCCATTTTGGCATGGGATCCAAGGACACGCCCATTAGCATAACAAGGAGCCGAATGAATCGGCATGAATATCACGAAATTATTTGAAAAAGTATCTCAATACGTATAGTGACTGCTACTACTACCTGTCTTTGAAAAACACCAAGTCCAAGGAGCCTGCTATATTTAGGTCATTATCTTCTTCTTCAAGCCAGGAATACCCAGCGCACTTTGCATTCCACGAGATAGCAGCTGTGTCGAGGTAGGCACTCCTCAAAGCATGAACGTTTAAGCTTTCTTACCTTGCTAGTATGACGAGACACATATCCTGTGTCTTTGTTATCACGGCATCATCGATTTACAATTCATATTCACAACATCGGCATAACAAACAAGGATTAATCAAAGGAGAAAGAGACATGTTTGCTATTTCAGAACGCCTGATGCTACAATGCCTGACTATTCATTCACATTTCCATGCATTTCATGAGTCTCATTGATGTCTTCCAGATTACCTCTTTGCTTGTGTATGCAATCATATGCCTTGTCTTTGAGATACACCAGTCTCATCCTTTCATCTTAATCATTGGTTAGCAACTCCGCCAGATGCTGTGGCGATGCCATTTCCACCACACATGAAATCGGATGCGAAACTAAGGAGTGCAGCGGCCCATGTAACGAGGGTACAGACATGCCTCACGCACGGTGTGCAAGTTGCAGAGCCAAGCCAGGAAGCGTTCGAAACCAAGACCGTAACCACCGTGAGGTGAGGAGCCATACCTAGACATTATCATTAGTACAAGACTTTGATCCAGCAAGACAAACACATCATGACTTACTTCCTTTGGTCGGTGTACCAGTAGTATGGACCAGGGCCGATGTTCTCCCTCTCATAGGCTGCCATCAACTCATCATAGTCATCCATTCTCATGCTGCCACCAACGATCTCGCCCACACCAGGCATCAAACAATCGACGCTCTCGGTGACTCTCTTGTCCTCCTTGTCCTTCTGCATGTAGAATGCCTTGATCTCAACAGGGAAATGTGTTAGAAAGATAGGCTTGTTGATTTCGTCAGTCATGCGGCGTTCAGCAGCCTCAGCAATATCATCACCAAAGACATGAGGGTTGCCATCTTCGTTCTTGATGTCGTGCTGTTGCAGCCATTCGATCGCGTCGGAATACTTCATCCGCATGAAGGGTCGTGCAGGCTGTTTGAAGTTGGGGTTGAGTTGCATGATCATGGCGCTAATGACAGGATCAGACATTGTGAGTTCGATGACGCGACACATGACGTGCTCGAGGTGGTCCAATAAGTCGTCAAAGGTGATATAGTCGAGTTCAGCTTCAATGTGTGTATATTCGGACAAGTGACGTCTGGTGAGCGACTTTTCAGCACGGAAGGACTTTTCTACACAGTAGACGTCGCCCATGCTGGGAAGACACGTTTCGAGATAGAGTTGGGATGATTGCGTAAGGTATGCTTCTTCACCGTAGTAGTCGAATTTGAAGAGTGTGGCACCACCTTCGACTTGGGTCTGAACGAGGGCTGGTGGTGATACCTTGCGACATTGAATCTCTTTATAGGTCTGGTGGAAGGCGAACTCGACGGCGTCGCGTACGAACATGACTGAAGATGCAACTTCTCCACGGAGTGTAAGATGGCGCAGATCTAGTAGTTTCTGAGCATCACCTCCAGCCTGCACCTTGTTGGTGATGGCGTCTTCACCTCCAGCAGCCTTCCAGCCAGCGTGAATCTTGTAGTAGTCGACGTGTAGTTCGCGATTGTCCGGTGCATGTGCTCCAGCAGGCACTTCACGCATCTCTCCAAGCACTTCCATTGATGTTTCGCGGGTCAAAGTGAGAGCGTCGTAGGTCTTGGCAAGTTGACCAGCAAGAACACATTGTAGGAAGCCATAGCCATCACGGAGAGTGACAAAGAGGACATCCTTCTGCTTACGCTCACGGTGTACACGTCCAAACACGCGCACTCGCGTGCCCTGCTCTTCACTGCCAGTAGCTCTTAACTTGACAACACTGGGGTCTTTCTGGTTGAGCTTAATCTTGACGGGTTTCGGTAGGCTCTTGTCTTCCACCAGCTCGATCTTCTTGGCTTCCTCGTAAGTTTTCGCGCGCTCAGCGTCCTCCTTGCCCCTAATTGCGAGCAAGTCTTTCTCCTTGGCTTGCTTCTTTTTGTAGGCATCGTAGGCATTGACCGCCTTCTTCATGGCAGCTTTCGCCGCGGGCTTGTACTCTGCCTCTTCACCTGCCACATGACCTGCTTCATCTCCGGTTGCGAGACCTGCTTTGTCCTGATCTGGTGTTGGTTCTGCTGCCTTCTTGACGAGGAATTGTTGTTCTTGAGGATGTTGCTGGTATGCGTAGACGAGGGTCTTGTATGGTGCTGCTTCTGTACCCACAGCCTGAGCTGAGTCTGCGCCGCCGACCTCGTCGATGTAAATTGGCATTGTGTATTCGGATCTGAGATTGTTGTTGCTAGTCCAGCAGAAAGTCAATTGATATTCAAAGCATGAGCCAACAAGAGCGATAAGGAACCGGGCAAGAAGCCCTAACACGTGATGTAAGACGACGATGAGGTCTCTCGAAGCACAAGTGAAGCACGACCCGAAGTGAAGTGAAGTGGGATGACATTGAATGACACAACCGTGACTAGTGCAAGGTCTTCTAGGCTTTGCCATTGATGGCTGACAATACAGAGTCTTCTGAGGCACACTACAATCCTGATTCCACCACGTCAGGAGGCAGTGATGTTCCCTTTGGACTTTGCGGTGAAGGTCCCAGCCTCACTCTCATCTCATCTCGAATCATCTCCAAATCCGACAGAAGCTCCTCAATCTTCAGTCTCCTACTTATCTCCTGCATTTTCAGCTCCTTTTCAAACTTTTCAAAAACACGAAGGTCCATCTCGAAGAAGGGATATATTTCCCAACTTCTCGTACCTGTCACCGCCTCATCTACCTTCGCCTTGAGGAGCTGGTGTAGTGGTCGCTGTTGTATTTCTGCCTCGAAAGCTCTGATCAAATGGTCGATGATGCGAGCGCTTGCTGCTGATGTGGCGATATTCCGGCTCATGTCGTGCATGATGTAGCAAACCCATCGAAGCGTATCACTGAGACCTTCTATTGGTACTTCCGATCCGAGATCTTCTGGCTTGTCGAAGACATGATCTGGAAGTGGTGTGAAGGGGAGAAGAGAGATGATTCGCTCGTCGATGCGCGCCTCCGTTGAGTCACAAATAACGCCACTTTCGTTATCTTCCACGTCCCATGTCTCTGACAATGGCATTCGTGATTTGACGCCTCCTTGGTCTATGAATTCATCCATAGCCAGATACTTAGGACCTATTGAAAGCCCTTCCGGCCAATATTCTGTCCTCGGATAGCCCCAATCCTGTGGATTATCCTCTTCGTCAAGAGCTCCATCTCGCTCTTTGAGTGATGACTTATCGGACAAGGCAATCCCAGAGTCCCATCAGTTGTTCTCTGGCTCATCTTCATAGTCAACCGTCACCAAGTCGTCTTCTTCAAGGGATAGGGAATGCTGAGATGTAGTTGTTTGTGAATGCGTTAACGATGCGAGTGCTGACGTGAGAGCTGGTGTGAGTGCGACAAACAGTACAGCATAGGACAGGGTTGTCGGAACGTAGGGCGCAATTATAGGTAAAAAGATAAAGGTAGGAACTTGAAATAATGAGTACATGATGTTGTGGAACATTGTGATCTGCTGAAGCAAGCGTATTGTTTTCTCGGTAATAAGTAATAACGATGGGTAAAGACCGTGTGGTGAGTAATTGTGAAGCAAGCGGTAAGAATGTTGTATATATACAGTGTACGACAGTATGAATTAGTCGTATAACGACTCTGAGTGTAAGATCGTGAAGCAAACATTGTGGCTGGTATATAGCCGAACCGGAAGAGGAAAGAACAAGCGTGCTGAGATATTCTTTGTCTAGTGTAACCCAACTTTGACCAATAATACTAACTACCAGCAAACTGCTGAAGTCCGAGCTTGTTGTTACACAAAGAAAGAGGGGGTGTCCAGCAGTACATGATAAGACTTGGAAGTGCCAGCATAGTACACAGATGCTGGAGAAATATTGGGGTGGCTGGGGTCGTGCCAGCTCTGACAGGAGTGGTGGATGAGGAGGGGAATCACAGTATATATACATACCATATCTGGTGATGGCAGTCATCTCACTACAGCCTTCAAGAAGCATCCTTACGCTTCACTCCCGTCCATTTGGCGTCCAAGCTTCAATGGGTCGGCACAGGTCAGTCTCGAGCTTGCGTCAGAGTGTGGTCTTGTTCTTCTGCGAGCCCAAAGGGTTTCGTCGAAAGGCAAGAATCGAAATCGCATACTCGGATTACTGCAACTCTGACTCGCCCTTCGACGAATACCTAATGAGGCATCAAAGACTCGTTTGCGGTACAATAGGCTTTACGCCTTGCTTTGTTCCAGAAGACGATATTGATTCTCATAGGCCCACGAAGCTGCACAAGCATGTGGTGGAAGACGATGAGCACGAGGAGACATCTTCCTCAACAACGATGGCGTCGGGAGCAGATCCCGCGATGCTTCGGGCGCTTTTGCTGAGACTGATGGAGGAGTCCTGGTGAGGTTGAAGGTAGAGCTAGCTGGCCGGCCTTCCTTTGCCTCAAAGTAACACAAAAGCCAGTCTCACGGGCACAAGCAAAATCCACGTCCAGATCCCGTGTCCTCGCCTTCGCCAGCAACTCCGGCAGCTCCTTCGCTAGCAGCTGCTTATTCATGAGCGACTCTATACACCAGAAAATACTTGAGATAGACGCAACGCTCACGCCGTTCAAGAGGCCAGCAAGTCAATAGGTCGATGCACTAAAGCAATGGCCCATGTCAAAGGACGACTACGAGAAAGATCGAGCAAAAGTAGAGCTACTCAGAAGGTTCCACGAGCAACTGCTCCAGGTGCAGGACGCTGGCTATATACTTACTACAACCTGTCCACTGGATCTGTAACCACCCGGCGTCATTTCCTGGACCTTGCTATTGCTTTCAACGAAGCAGATGAACTGGTCGGAAACAGTGAACCACATCGTGTGCTAGCTGTGGAAGCAAGCCAGTCTATGCCTACTACTACTTCCCAGCTGCGCCAAGATCTGAGATTAGTGACAAATCTGTCACAACTCCTAGAACGTCTGCCATACTATAATCCGACTATTATTAGACCACCGCTGACTATGCGACCGCCGCCCGTCGTTTCGTCAACTAGTCGATCAAGGTCAACGGTTGGACCACCGCCCCTTTCGCAGGGCACCCTAGAGGCGAGTTGAAATCGCGTTTGACGCCGGTGTCATTGACAAGAATGCTTACCTCAACGCGACGAGGTTGTTCTGAGGTGGAGCTAGCTGGCTGGGATGTTGTTGTTGTCTTGAGGTCGCGCGCAAGGCTGGAGAGTGTGCTGGTGGAATACGGTAGAGGACGTTGAGCATGCTGAGCGGTATTGGGTCAGCTGCGAGGGGATGATCGAACCTCCCCTCAATTCTATTGTAAGTACGACCGAGACGATACTCTGCAGTAAGCATACTAATAAATGGATAGTTCTTACAAATAGGAGCCACCTTCGCTATTCGCCAATCTCGAGCCAGCCAACTTACCTATAAACCTTCCAAGCGAACGTATGGAAAGCACTGCTAAGATTTACATCATAACCTCAACTCATCGAAGACCGTTCAACGCTGACCTCAGAAGAAGAGGTCGAATGGATTATAATCTACAGATGGCAGCAGCCACACCTGGAAAGACTACGATCACGCGGCCGGACGTATACAAATGGTTCTGACGTGGCCGTGAGGACTTCGTGTCGATGACGTTGAAGTGGAAAACATAATCCACCCAATTAAAGCCGAAGCCCAGAGCTACATTAGCAGACCAAACGACATGGACCCTACCGATGGTCCTGCTGGCTATCGTTACAAGCCTGATGGATTGCTGAAGCAATCTTTCAGCATAACCACATCACTAGCACGAGCTGAACGCTGATTCAGCGACATCATTACATATTCGAACACAAGAATCAACTTCTTAATCGATTCACTGTTCATCTGATTGTCTTGACTTTCTACCTGTCCGTGTGTATATTTATTTACTGGGACGCGGTAGCTTGGTCGTGTCCGATGTTCGTTGCTTGTCGCTGTACTCCTAAACTACTTTACACCTTTGTTAGATTGTCATTCTCTGCTCTTGCCTGTCTATAGGAGAAGTATAGAAGGTTTCTAACCTCTTTGTGTTTGCTCCTAGACTAATTCGTCTCTTTCTGTAGTCGATGATATTTCTACATCATCACGAGTTGTAGATCCGTGGTTCCAATCTGTTAGACCATGCTTGTCAGACATTTATCTGCGAAAACTAGGTGGGTCACGGTGCTTACCTCGGTGAAACACCTGTATAGCTTAAGAGCAGAGTAGGCCTGCAACCTCTTTCTGCTCGCTTTTGCTGTTGTTGTGCCCTCGGAGCACTGATAGGATATGTTGCGGCATTTTCGCTTTAACCATTGTACTGCTGCATGTCTCTGCTTCACCCATTCACTCCGCCGTCTTTATGCCCATCCTCCGAGCCCTTCCCACCCGTCTTACCGCCAAACATGCTATAGACACTTCCCTGCCCCTTCGCAGCCAGCTTCAATCCCACAAATCCAGCCTCAGGCAGTCTTTTTCCTGCTCTAATACTCTCAACCAGCCATGCCACCTCCACAAACTTCACTCCTTTACCTCTGACCTTCGCAATCTCTTTCTGTATTTTACTACCCGCCAGGCCTCCGCCGGCACCACTGCCTGTCTTGCTGCCATGTCCGCTGGGGGTGCCGATGATAACGTGTGTGACAGTATTTCTGCCAAGGTGTATGGAAAGACGACCACCATGTTGCGAGATGGATTGTTTGAGCTTGTGGTCGGAGATGAGTGGGTAAGTTGAGCCGTTTATGTAGAAGGTCAAACCTGCGAGGAACCGTGGGTAGTGTTTCTTTGGTTGTGGTGGTGATGCTGGTGAAGTTAACTCTTCCTGCGGCCGCAGTGGTTGTGATTCGAGGGTGGGCATGGGCGCCCGATCTGACAATTCTTCGTCTTCTTTAGCCTTCGTACGCTCTAGATTGTCTCCGGTGTCCTCTCCCGTCACTAGGATCCTCCTCGTCTGAATCTTGTCATTCTCCTCACAGCTTCCATTACTCCTACCCCTCCCCAGCGACTCAATAAAGCCCAATTGCGCACTCGATCTCAACCCTTTTCCTCCCTTCTCCCATGTTCCATTTTCCTTGCGCCCATCCTTGCCAAAACCTTCGCTGCCTGCACCAACAGTATCATACAGTCTCTCCCCTCCGGCCCCTGTCGTATCACTAAACTGTGCTTCAAGCTTACGAGAACGTGATTCGCGCCATGAAGTACTGCCGCTAAGATTGTTATCTGCCCTTTGATGTCCCGTTGAACTGCTGTTCCAAGGATCGAAGATGTGACGGCGTGGTTGTGCTGCTGCTAGCTTATGAGATGGACGGTAGGGTGAGGGTGGTGACATGGTTTGTTGTTGATAGTGGTGGTGGCGAGTAGTCAAGATGTGGCTGCTGAAGGTGTGAGGGGCACTTCCTAGCAACCAGAAGCTGTGCTCCTCATTCTTGTCACAAACGCACACCTTTGATCATGGATAGCTGCTATGAGATCGTGGTAAAAGAGGTATATGAGACGCGCAGGAAGTGTAATAATGCTTCCGGATTTGGATTGACGTGTTTCGTATTATCTAATCCCTGAGACGGCTTAACAACCTTAACGACCGGGTAGAGCTGTACCACCATCGATTCTACTGTCTTACTAGGCTGTGTGGAGTGCTGCACATGTTCTTACTTATTAGTATACTCTTCTATATCTCTACATCTCAAGGAGCCGTCTAGAAGATTCTTGTATAATCCACCGCTTTAGGTTTGATAGACAAGATTTATCACAGGTAAATCCCCCGCTGTTACCCTAAGGTCAGATTGTCCATCGCCTTTCTAGATCCTGACCTTGATCGTGCAGAGCCACTGGGCCACCTCCCTGCAGAGTCTCCGTAGTTCTTGCCAACTCCACCGCCTCCTTCAGTCGCCCTGCCATCTGCTCGAGCTCAATCCGACCGGCTCCCGAACTCTGCCAGTTGTCAAGCATTTCCCGCCGATCCTGCACCGTGCTACATATTCTGCCAATCATCCAGTCCATCAGCTGCTCTGGTCCCTGCGGTCGGCCCGTCCGTTTCACAGTCGAGATTTCCTTCACCTCGAGCCATGCTTCCATTGCATGCTTGAACTTGCTTAGTGTTGCTTGGATAGAGAGTATCTGATATGCATTCTTTCCAAGGTCGTTGAGTGGGTCATTGGGATCTTGCAAACAGAGGAGGAAGTCCTGCTTTGCACGTCTCACATTGATCTGGTTACGAGCCCATGCTATCGAGTCTGCTTCTATGTCTTGCTTGTCTTCAGCACTAATGATCTCGTTTTCAGCCCGTTTGGAGAATGTATATGGATATTCGATTGTTAGGCCGGTTTGGCGTGTGTCAATTTCAGTGATAAAGGTCAATACTTTGTGTAAAGCAGTTGCCACGCTGTCGCGCCGAGGCACTTTCTGTGCTTTGAGTGCTATGATG
>Ga0160428_1001337_pt1 | contig 19185 bp, 12 predicted proteins | sample SolpanmetagenomM_FD_108198 | JGI IMG/M metagenome (GOLD analysis project Ga0160428, IMG submission 108198) | Solar panel surface microbial communities from Lawrence Berkeley National Laboratory, California, USA - M | ecosystem: Engineered > Built environment > Solar panel > Unclassified ... | reverse complement strand
AAAGTAATGCCAAGGAATATGCTATTTGCCAAATTCAGTTTCGACCGCATTAGGCTAATGGTCACCTAAATGACTGGTATAACCAAGAGCTTAACAGATTGATTGGGGCTGACTGGACTCAGAGTCTGATCAAATTATGGTAACTCATATCGAAAAAACAACACGGTATTGGTCAACGATAACTTATATATGCTGAAACGCTGCAAAAATAGTAATCTACCTACTACTACTGTATACAATGAAACGTTTACATGAAATACTTTGTAATGCTCAAATTGCATGGCTAATCCGTCTGATCAAGGTCATAGACTCTCCAAAATAAATGACAAAATATCACTTACTATCAAGGGTTCTCATGCAAACCTGGTTGCGCTATTGATTACTAACTTAGGATAATTGTGGTCGATGACGACTATTGTAATTATAAAGTCTTCTTCCGTTTTATATCATGTCAACGGCCCGTACCTTTATTGGTAATTTACTCTTTCTATCTGTGACTGAAACAAATTCCTACAACTGTCTCAGCTTCCAGATTAAACTGCCGAACCAAGTTGATAGCTTTGACTTTACGACTATCGGCGAAAAGAAGCTTGACTTTACAGCTACCTTATGCTGACACTCCATCTGCGAAACCCTAAACGTCTAGCAAGAGCCGTTGACAGAGTTTACAAACACGATATTGTTTCATTTTCCATCAGTTGACGTAATACAGTAATATTAGGGCTAACATGGTTCAATTCAAGATGATGATAAATGAAGGTCAGGTCACATTATATCCTTCTTTCGTTAGTTTTTCAGTATTTGTTTTGCAGTTGTTTTGTGACTATCATTCATTCGTTTTTCCTTCATCTATACATTCATTCATTTTCATCAGACGCATTTGTCAGAATCAGTCGAAACTTGGTGTAAATACTAGTTCGAAAAGATGGGAATGCGGTCTATTATCACTCTTTCTACACTTATATCGCTGGTCCTGGCAGCGCCAGCGCCAGCACCGGCACCGGCACCACAAGATATTGAGTTTGGCCTAGTTTACGCTCTCCCCGAGCCTACATATTCAATCGATCCGTTAGCAACAGCGCAGGTCGTTACATATAATCCTAGTTCAGTTTTGTCGGCAGCTTTACCGCAAATCACTGCAAAGATTGACGACACAGATGCTGTGGCTTCTAGTATTGCTGCATCTGTCTCCGCCGCGGACGACAATGGATCAACAGTAGTTCAGAAACGTGCAATAACAGCATGTCAACCACAGTTTACTGCAGCAAAGATGGCACCAGCTGTAGCCGATGATCCGACCTCTTTCTCAAACTCGGCAGCTTTTGCAAATCTCGCGTTAAAAGCCATTACCCCTTTGGGATGGAGCAGGACATTTGTCAATCTCAAGTCGTCAAACTTGTGAGTTGTCACATCTCATCACAAGATATACTGTATATTGACCCAACTAACATATCATAGTGCTTATGGTTACCTTGGTTATACCACTTTAGATACTTATGATGTAAGCACTTGTGCAGCAAGATGTAGCAATGTGAATGGTTGTATGTCATTCAATATATGTAAGTTTTTCCATCAGAAGTCAGACTAAACACCGATAAATTAACTCATAATACTTAGATTTTGAACGTGATCCTTCAGTACTTCCTGGACCGTCATGTCCAAATCCAGCTAGGTATGTCGATGTCGAACCCTCCATTCCTATCAGTAGAACGATGCTAACATTTTCATAGTGTGACACTGATCAAGTGTGCTTATTGGGGAGGACCAGTCACTGCTGCAAATGCAGGCAATAATGGTAGCATGCAAATTAATTTCAACGTCACAATTGCCGGTAGCAATGGATATCAATCGAATAGTATTGCAGCACCATCTGGATATAGTGTTCCAGTATTCTATAATTCAGCTGCTATCAACGCACCACTTGATCGATTTGGATTTGATTCTTACATGGGAGTTGCTTTGTTTAATTCTGGACCTTTTGATATTAACCTGTGTGCAAAAGCATGTTCGATGAAATCACAATATAATCTCGCTCATCCTCCTACTGACGGCACACCCGTCACTACTTGCCAGTTCTTTAACACTTATATTTTATACATTAATCAATCTAGTAATGTACAAGGTCAATATTGTGCAATGTATGGACAGAGTTGGGGTTCAGCATATGCTACCAATACTGGTCAATATAATGGAAATGACCATTTTATGATTCAAAACTCGTATGCAGTAAGTAATATTACTAATCCTGGTGTAGCAAATCCTTTGAATGCAGTCTACCAAGCTGTAAGGGATATTGATTGGAAGTCTAATAATGTTTTACCATATTGCTCGATTATTGCTGTACCAGCTGCGAGCAGCATTACAAAGACTGTTGCTACTATCACAATTGCACCTACTACGACCCAAATCGTGACTGTCACGGTCACTGCAGCTCCACAACAAAGGAAAAGAGGAGAAAATATCATATCTGTCAATGGTACATATACAATCAGAAATGGAATTACTTATACCGCCGGCCGGTTTCTCAAACAATCAAGCACATTGTTACGTAAAAGAGCGGTTTCTACCCCTCCTGTCTTTAACAAATATCCAGCAGCTATTCAAATATCTGCATGCAAATTGCGTGTTACAATGCCTACACCAACTGTTATACTTAGTGTAAAAGCTACCACAACAGGAGGATCGATAACAAGCACTGTCGTTGCCACAGTTAGCGTCACAACCACACCAACACCATCACCATCATCAACGTCATCTTCAACGACTATAACATCAGTCTTATCAACATTCACTTCATCACAAGTCCTACCAACTTCTACACCTCAAGTTAACGTGACGGGATCTATCTTTCGTGTCTCCAATGATATGTTCTTGGGTCAATACATATACTCCATCACTGACTCTTCCCTCAATACCACAGTCTATACCTTGGGCTCTGATCGATCCTCGGCGAACATTTCCATCTTCAATATTAATTCCACAACAAACGGCTTGATGAGTGGAATAACTCTTGATCCTGTCGGAGTTCAATACGGCCCATCGACATTAATAGGATCCGGTATAGCATCTGCGCCAGTCGACAGTGTTGCTACAGCTGGATATGAACAGATTCAGTGCTCAATCAGTCAAGTAGATCAATCCGTTTCATGCACTTCTCCTACAAATCAATTAAATGTATTTGCAATATGTGATTGGGCTGGAAATGATCTTGTTTTGTTTGACAATGCACAAGATGCTACTGATGCTTGTGGTATGGGGAGTATCTTGACTTTTGTAGCGGAACAGTATTGATTTGATCAATCTTGCTGGTGTTGCCATGACTTTTATGTATATACAATTATAGATACTATTTTGAAAAAATATAAATTCCTTTGGTTCCCTGTCTATATCATGAGTTTAGAAATCCACCTCGACAATGTATCGAATTCTACTCGACGTTTATTCTAAGACTTGTCGTATATATTACCATCCAGATCATGGGCATTGCAGTCATTTTGTCTACAAATAATGAAGACGTATTGTGCTTGAAATGATCATGTAGTGAACGTAGTCTTTTTCATTCCTGATCGATACTGGTAAAATCAAAGTCGCCTAAATAGATACACAGAGCCTATACATACCATTAGATGACCAATCATTTATTTTAATCGGTGAGGAATGGAACACAAAGAAACAGATGTACATACCTTGCTAGCCCCTCTTATACAATAATGAATCACCCTCGTCTTCTTTCCCACCTCACTCTCGCTACTAACACCATTACTTTCTTCATCATCGACAATCATCTTTGCGAATTCATTCAAATCACTATTCCGCGGCAAATACAAGACTACATTTCTTTTGTCAATCGACTCTTTTCCTCTCAACACATCCATCAAATCTTTTAATCCAAAAGGTTTCATATCAATCGTACTAAAAACGTCTCTCCTCACTTCTTGTCCGTCTCCATCTTCATTTCCGTTTTCAGTAGTAGTAGAAGTAGAAGTGACGGTGGTAGAATACCCCGGTCCACCCCACGGCGGACTCGCAAACACCACCACGTCATCCCCCTCATTTCCCCTCAAAAGTCCCCTCAATCTCTTTCCCGTAACCACGTCTCGCCAATCTCCCTGGATCCACCAGATTTTATTCTCCACTCCGTAAATCTCAGCATTGTGTTTTGCACAAGCAAGCATTGACGGATCGGATTCAATGGCGAATATACGGCTGAAATGCCCCGACAGTGCGAACGAGATGGTATTTCCTCCGGTGCCGGAGAAGCATTCTACAAGCACACGGCCGGTGGATGAAGGGGAGAGGGAGTGGAAGATGTGAGAGGATATTTTACTAGATTAGAATATTACTCTATGTAAAGCAGTGTTTTCGACTGGTGAAGATGGCGGATGTGTGACAGACTTGACGGGTGGGACAGAGAATAAGGAAATACGGCTTGGAAGAAAGAAAGCTAGGTGAATAGTTGTACAAGCATTGGAAGAAACAGTAAAGATAAATAGACGGGTAATGGATAATGGTTAACATACTTTGCTATACTTTCTGGTGTGACGCTATACCATGCTTCGTCTGTCAACCATATTCCCTCGTCATATCGTGAGAATAAATCATGTCGTTGATGCCAGTATCTAATCTTTCATCAGTAATATTCTTATAAATGTCTACATGACATCACTAGATGTACATGCCGAGAGTGAATTAACATGAGACACGGCGTACTTTTGTATATATTCTGGCATCTCTTCTGCCGAATCATAGTGATGGACATTTTCAGGTCTTGTGTTCATTACAGACATTTTGAATGTCAGACCAATCAGTGATTATCGTTGTGTGTTCGTCTAAAAGTCATCATTTTGTTATTTTTATATACTAAATAAAGTGAAGTGAAGTGAAGTGAATATCACGGCATCAAAAATAATATTATCTCATGAATCATACGCCCCGCGAACTATTCACTTGTGACTCGTGTTCGGTCCGAATAAAATAAAGTTGTTTCCGTTTGAATAAAGTGACGGGAGGAGAAGTTAGACCCGATTCGGTTAGTAAAGGGGTGAAGCCTTCGCGGAGCGTCTAAGGGACATTGGTGCGATTTTTAGCTAAACGTGCTCACCACCTTTACTTCCACTACTATTCACGGCATAATATAGGACGTGAGCGAGTTCAAAAGTTGACGTTAGTCTAAATTTGACTATAAACTATATATTACGCGAGCTTTTGAGCCTGTAGCACTACTGTATCGCGCTAGCGAATGAACTAACTACAAAATCCTCTAGTACTAAACGTGGAAAATTGAAGTGCTATATCTTCAAATTAATTATTCATTATAGTATTTTAGTCGAATTTCCTCTAATTTCGCGGATCTACATAGCACCTACTAATGGTAGTACTCGTACTAAGCGACAGAGACTAGGGCATGCTAAAAAGCTTACTAAAGCAAGGTCAAGACGTGAATCTAAAAAACTAAAGAAATCTACTAGTAAATCTACTAGTAAATCTACTAGGAAACATTACGAAATTATTACTATCGATACTCTTATTTCACCTATAGATGAATTTTCAGAGTTATTGCTTAAAGAACTACTCCTACTAGGTCCTGATTAGGACCTGAAACGTATTCGTGTAGCTGTACACCGTAGGTTCATAAAAACTAATGTGGAGAGATAGCTAGACATTATTAAAACGGGTTTATAGTAGTTGTTAAATATATTAGCTCTAGATAGTCATACTAGACTACGTCCGGAGCAAATTACAACTCTTCGACGCTTGATATACATCTAGAGCGATACGATTCTTATTACTAGGACTAGATTTAGAAAAAGCTTGATCTTTTATGCATATTCAGTCCTCACTAGTCTTATAACTATATAGATTATTCTATTAACAAAGCTCAGGAAGGAACAGGTGACTATAATACAAAAGTTCCCTAATACGCATCCTTGTTTCTTATCTAGTGAAGATCCTGTTAAACTTCGTAATAGTCTAAAGGATTTAGAGAATAGTGTTTAAATAACTCACCTTTTAATAGGACCGGAACAGGCTACAAAACCAGTTATGCGTTAGGTCCTTAAAAGACCCGATATTATAGCTCGTATTAGCTTAGTCGTCATCGATAAGTACTATCTAGTTAGTTAATAGGCTGAATTTAGAGCTAAATTTACTATGTTAAATTAGCTAAGATCTATATTATCACTACGTGTAGTTTGGTTTAGGTGTACAGCGACTCTTAATAAGGTCACATAAGCGACAGTTCTTAAGAGAGCAGGCTTTCGAAGGATCGGTACCGAGCTAGGGGAAACCTACTTAATTAGAACGTTAGTCAATCGTCTAGAGCTATCTATAAACTTCTATAAAATACTGCTATGTTAGAATCTACACCATACGTTATACTTCTTATTAGATTCGGCTTTCAATCCTATCACAAAGTCACTAACACTAGAGAATATAGCGAAGACTATAGTGTTTATTAATAGTAAGTAAAAGGTAATACACGGTGTAAGTTATCTCTAGAATTGCCTTATATCTATGTCCAAAACTTGTACTAGCATCGAAACTGTCGCTAAAGATACGAGGGTACTGTCTAAACTCCTAGTTAAGAGCAGAAGTTTACTAGCTAAACTTCTAGTTAAATTAACTATGATACTATTTGAACCTTTAGGTGAAATTTATGATTTCGATATAGTTGTAGATAGTACTAAGCAACCACAGTCATAAGAACATGCTTCTATTCGCGAAACTTCTTAATCTAGCTGTATTACTATTCTAAACTAGGTCCTAGGCAGCTATGTCCGTATTAGTCGATCTCTTAATTACGTTAATAGAGTAGTCGAGGCTTATTATTCTATGATGTCTAATATAGACAAAGATAGAATATGGGATAAGTTTTGTTAACCAGACTCTGCATATCGTATACTTATGTGTACTTCTACTGTTAGTACTAGGATAGACAACCGTGTAGTACGTAGAGTAGTTAACATGAATTTCTCTATTAGTAACGACCTGTCTAAGGTTTAGCAACGATTTGGTCGAGCTAGTTAAGATAATATACCTGCGGCTGTCTATCTCTTCTTATCTTATTAGGCATTCGACTCGCATAGAGAAGAACGAGCTAAACGAAATAGTTGTAAATCTAATAACAAAGCAGATGCAGAAAACCTCGAGTAAGACGCATTATTATGCTCCATGTTCTCCTAACTACAGCTATTAGTAACATAGTCGAATATAGTTGATGTCTAGTCTACAAATTAGTTAGAAAATACTAAACCTAATAGTAAATGGACGAAACAAGAGTTGCTTAGTCGGATGCGTATATTAGACGATTAGAAGAATATAATTAACGGAGGATGTCATTGGCGCCAATTTCTCTATTATCTACAGGAGATAGAAGCTGTGGATTCCTCTCGTATGAACTCTTTAACTAGATGTTGTAGTTTTTATAACAAGGAATTAACAGGTCTTCTTACTAAGCTAGCGGATGATGGTCGTGTCCTATCTAAACCTAGACAGAATACACGTATGGGTTTCTTCTATGATCGTCTAATAACCTTTTGTAAAGAGAGGCTCGAAGTATTATTTAATTCTATGGAATAACGATGCCTAGTTATAGTAGTTGCATATATGTCTCGAGACATTTTATACTAGTTATGTGAGGTATTAAGACCGTATATAGTCACTTCTTAGCTATATTCGATATTCGACGGTTTATGCTAGGCGATTCCCTTCTTTAGAACTTAGTAATAGCGAGACTAGGAAGGCGATCTATTAGTGAATAGTCTATGCTAATTAGTCATATAAGCACTTACTAACTACGATAATATGTCCTCTAAGAGAAATGGACGTAACATACGTACATCTGCTCTCTAACTACGGGGTACTAATGCCGTATATCTATTGTCGTAGTCGGTTATAAGGACTGAAGATGAGATAGCTTAACGTGCTACGGAGGAGTCTAAAATTCGTCGTAATAACGTACAACGTTCGGTAGATATGTAGACTAGTTTAAGAACAAGTTTTCAAGGCACACTAACTCCGAGTATAACACAAAACATGGATCCTTACATTAAGGATGAATTTGATGATCCTGATATTAATTTTGAAACTCTTTATTAGAGTGTGGATTTCAGAATAGAGAAGGAGGATAGTCCGTGTGCTCGTATTAATTGTCTACTAACCCTACGTCAATCTATTGTGACTTCTTAGCTTGAGCAGGATTCATAGACTAGCCTTGAAAATAGCTTACCTAACAGTTTATATACCGCATCTAGTAACCTTAACACAGATGATTCCGTACTACTACCGTCTTCTTTATTCTAATCATACACGCCTAAAAGACGTGTTCGCCGAGGGAGCGTTCTACTATCGTTCACGTCGAAGTCGAAATATGGTCAGTTACGTACACTAACTATACGTGTAATAGGGAATTTTATGATCGATAGTTAATGATTGAATTGTCGTATACTATAGCTCATATGTATTAATAGTAATTTATTTCTGTTAACATAGCCGATTATTAATATTAACTTGTAGTTATTAGGGTTGTGTTCTCTATTAGCTTATTATAGTAATAATATAAAGGCCGACTATAAGCCTTAAACGCCCATCGTAGCGAATGTATATACGCCTACATTGTTGCGATTATTTATAATAATCAAAATAATATGTTAAAAACGTAATTATTAATTTATTAATGATTAATTAATTAGAAAATACAAATTCAAAAGGGGTATGCGGGGTAATGTTTTGCATCTAAACAATGTTTATAACTGAAATCGTCTTTAATTAAACTAACATCTTCTTTAATTAAACAATATCCTTTCTACCTAAATAACACTTTTCTAATTAAATAAAACTTTAATTAAAATGAACACTAGTTTATTTAATTTAGCTAGAAATACATGCATCTAAGGAAAGCTCCTTTTTAACTAAATAACACTTATTTTAACTACACAAAGGTCGTTTTTAACTAAACAAAAATCACTTTAATCGAATGAGGTTCGTTTTCAAATCGTATATGTCTAAAGTTATCTAATATTTTAATAATCTACTTAGGAATCTATTTAACTAAACGAAGCCCCTTTTTAATTAAATAACGTTCGTTTTCAAATGAATAATAGTACTTATTTCGATAGAATAAATTCGTTTTTAGCTCGTATATATTCATATTTTTATATAGAACCTTTAGTAATGTAGAAAATAATGATTAAGTATTAGGTTTAGAAAACACATTCTACTGCTTCCGTCTATATATTTTATAAATCTTATATATGCTCTAAATGCTGCTCTGTTCTATCGAAGTATCTTCTAACTATGTTATTAAAATCTCTATAATGAGACCTTTATATACAATAGAATCAGGTGCTCGTTTAATGTAAGTACTTTACAAACGGTACTTGTTTATTACTATTCATAACGTTATAAAGCGTTTTTCACTTCACGATTCACATTTTACTACAAACGGCATCTCTCTTTATTTCAAGTTCCGTTATCCCTCATTTCTCTTCTTTATTATATTTTCCTATAAATCATCTTATCGTCGCTTTCTATATTAGTTCGTATTTTATCATCCTTTTTTTAGTTTATTTTGTTTCCTCACATTTCTTAGTCGCTTAGCCTATTTAAAATAAGTAAACTAAAAACATAGCTTAATGTAACTAGATTTACAATAGATATTATAAAGGATATATTAAAGACGAGCTAGGGTCTAAATACTACTAGATAGATAGCTATATTTAGGTGGACTACTAACTAGAAATACTATACTACAAGAGAACTAGCTATAGCCGAAATCGAGAAGTAGAAACTTGTATATTGTACGCGAGATACTAACAGAGAATATAAACGAATAAGTGCGACAGGAGAATAGAGATAGGCACGATTTATTACTGGCCAAAACCTCTTAAACTCTGCCGTAGGGACACCTTTATTTAGAGATTGTCATATTAATCTCGTTAATAGTACTATACCTACTTAGTTCACTTTAAACCTTAGAGACGCTCTATCTGTTAAGAAGATTAATATCGATAGCGCTATCTAGAGGTTTATCGTCTACGCATCTACTAAAGCTAATAGATTAGTGAAGAAAAAAGAAAAGACTTTATTAGAAACTCTAAAGAAGGACACCCCTAGAACTATAACTTTAAAGGTAACTATAAGCGAACATAACAATAACGACTTCCTTACTCCTCTAGCGAAAGACAAAGATGTAACGTTACGTAGCATCCCTAAATTAATGTAGACTTCCCTAGATCTAAACGATACTACTAACTATTTAGAGCTTAGCAAAGGCCTTAATTCTAATGTCTAGAGAGTCATCATCACTAATACGTTAACGTCGCCGTCGTCTATCATTACTATAGAAGACTCTATTCAAGCATTAATTTAAGAAAAGAAAATACATATCTGTCTCACTTATACTAAGACTACTAAAGTTCGCTAAGGTTAAATATAAGGACCTAATTATTGTTTTTTATTACATTAGACTTAGTTTAGACCGTACATCCTACATCGCTAAACGCAAAAGCATACTCTATGCTTATAGAATCGTTATCTCTAATCATAGGGCTTCGTTAGAAGTCATTCGCGAAGAGTGTAACTTAGCGCCTAAGGATAAATTATACTATATCGAGCTATACTAAAAGCATAAGGTTGTCTAAATCAAGAATGATCATGAACTCCTAGGTAGTATTTAACTTTTGTATAATTATTTGACATCTAATATTAAATACTTATATAAGATCTTTATGTTTATAGCTACTAATGTAGATTTTGTAGCGATGTTTATAGATCAACTTCATGGTACGAACTAAACTAGGTACTATTCGAACTTTGCTAATATTTTATAGATATACTAACTAGATTTCGCGAAGTATTGAAATTAGACTACTAGCGTCTCTCTAAGGATCTTAGTAAAGATCCAATACTAGTGTAAATCCTTAAAGATAGCACATTTAAAATCAGTGACGACGATAGAGTCGCTATAGAAAAAGACAAGGATAACTATCTATATATAGTTATACTCCCTAGTGACCTTAGTATTATAGTGTATAATCTACTAACCACTCCGTTAATTACTATCCCTACCCGCTTTCTAACTACTATATGTGATTAGTTAATAAGTCTAAAATAGACACGTGTATCAGATATAAAAAACAATAATGCACAAGATAAAACAGCGGCATACATTACATCGGCTATACTAATGGACCACGTTACTGAATTGTTCTATAGAGAAGCTTATGCTTTCTTAGGACATAACCTAGAGGTCACTCACCCTCGCGCTAGTATCTTTCTACTATACTAGAACAAAGAACTACTATTATAAGGCGTATAATTCTATTCTATTACGTTCATCCTTAAGTATGTATTTAAAGGACAAGACCTTAGTTTTGTTGCATATAAAATAGGTATAGGTAAGACGTGTATTGCTATTAGTGTTACAGTAGCGCTAGTAAGCATCGTAGATCCTTTAAATATCAACAAATCTAAGATGCTATTACAACTATAAGATGCATACCTCAATCCTAATACTATCTTAGTAGTCGCTGACCTAGACTAGTTTCATAGCTCATAACTATTTGTTTGCCCTAATAACAACATTTCTTAATAGGTAGCTGAAATAATAAGATTTACTAATAGTAAGTTACCTCTCGTAGTCTATATACGCAAAATGTCTAACGTAGAGTTTCAGAAGATCTTTCTAGAGTGTTACTAAATTACTAATGTTATACGACTAGAACATCTTCTACTAAACTATCGTAACAAACAAAACATAACCTATACTATAAAATAACTCCTAGATACAACTAGATTGACGGACAAAGATGCTAAGTCTAAATAGCGTACGACTTAGTTAGTATTAACAAGTATATTAACACTAACGACCAAATTCGCGTTTAATAGTCGATTCGAAAAGACGATAAAAGAAGCTTGTAGCTATGGAACTCGTCGTAATCCTAATAGTCTAGAATGTCATTAGAGTATAGTATATGTTAATGAATTTCATATAAGTGTCGATTAGAAGAATGGATAATGGTAGTAGTTAGTAGAGCTTCCTAGTTACCCTTTCTACGTTTTTATTAGTAGCACACTATATAATAAACCTAAGGCTATGCTTGCACCCTTTATCGCCTCTTAACACTAGAATTTGAACGTCGTAGACTAAACTTTTAATAACAACGGTAAGCTTATTAGCACAAAAGTCAAAAGGGACGATAACTTCTTTAAATATTAGACACTAAACCTCCTGAATAATAGTAAAGTTAGTATTAAATATAGGAAGGACATAGATAACTTAATACTCCGATTATACAAACAAACCGATATATAGATACTTAGTAGAGCGGTATATGCTATCAATAAGTATACGGCTAGTTATGATAGAGCATCTAATTCGAACGTTACCTTACGTAGGGCGGTTAGTTTTAATGCTATAAAGGATGACGTCAAAACATTTAGTAGATTATTACATCTAGTTATAATACAAATTAGCACTACTTACATTTAGGCTCCTATTCGAGATATACCTAGTCTACTAGCAGTTCCGATCCCCCCTTATATAACATAGGATATTACTATACTTTTAGATCTAAAATATCGTTAGAGACTAGAGCTAATATAGCAGAAGTGTCAAAAAATAATAGTCACTATTATTACTAGTGCCGATAGCTTAGCTATAAAGGAGAAGAACTTCTTAAACTTGTGCCGTAAGGTACTTATACTATCTAACTGTCCGGCTCTTATAGAATAGACCATCACGGACTCTATATTAAAACAGGAACTTAGTTAATAGAAGGTTGCTAAGATATACCTACTGTTTTTAGCTAGTTTATGTTAGCTAGACTATTACCTACCTCAAATTCTTTGCCTAGATTTCTATAATTTACTTGTAACTATAATCGGCCAAATGCTCAATTAGACGACGTCGTATAGCAAGCCTCGTAAAGTCATACTATTTAGTAAACAAGCTCTTAATGTTTTAATAGCATATAGAGTAAGTGAATATGCATATTTTATTAACACATAACTAACGTGTTTTAGCTGTTACGAAATATGAGCAGAACTAACACCAGGAAACGGCTAGGCCTTAACTCGCATAAGGACGTAGCATATTTAACACCTTCGTTGAAATACAGTAAAAAGGCTAAGGTTCTACGATTATTCGATAAAAATGATTCACTAAAAATCATTGTCGCTTCTTTATATGTACTAAAAGTCAGACTAAATCTCGGACGTGCAGATGCTATAATCGCACTTGACCCTACATAGGTCAGTAATGATATTAAGCAGGAAATTAGTCGCGTATGTCAACGTGTTAAGAACTAAAAGTCGGAATATATAGAGGCATATTGAATAAAGGCAACGTGTAACTAGTTCGCGATTCAAGACTAGATATTTATGAGACAATCTAACGCAAAACAACTCTAGGATCTTATTAGTGAATTTCAGAAGAAGGTAGTAGCGGTTAGCGGGTCTATTGATATAGTAATAACTATAGACGACGATAATGCAGAAGGCGATAAAGAGGATACTTTCTTAGGTAAATTTGCTAGTAACGATAGAGACGATGACAAATCAGGGGAAGCATTAGAGGGAGAAGGGTTAGAAGAAGAAGATAATGATAATAAATGATTATTATGTAATATTATAGTACACTTGTTAAATAATTCGCTTATTGTAACATGAATAAATTGACGCAAATAAATAACTTCTAATTAGTTAAAAATTCCAACTAAACATCGTATATGACGTAATAAAATTAGAACTTCGAGCAGAAACAATTTAAGCTACTATGTAGATATGTTTCATATTTAGTTAAAAATATTTTCATTTGAAAGTCTTTTAGCTAAAACTAGGTCCAAATGAAAATATTTCACACGAATATATATTTATATAAATAGATTTTAAGAGAGAATCATTCGATACGAAAGATATACTTCTAGTCGAAAATTCAGACAGAAACGAATATAGTTAAATGTAATAAAAGCACATTTAGTTTGACCTAAACGAAACTACTTTTACATAAAATGCTTTACGAATAGAACTATTTTCATCTGTAAGTACTCGCCTCCCTTAAACAAGTTTCGTCGTAGACACTAAATTCGATTAAATATTAGGCAGACATTTACATTTATAATAAATCGATATTATCACTAAAGACATTTGAATTAAACATACTCGCAGCTACATAACTTAGCCTTAATGTTAGTAAACTGACTGACCGCCTCTTCTACATGCTTATTATATACACCTAATGAATCTAACCTATCAAAGTCGGCATAAACTACTTTCATATTAAAATCCTCGATTCACTCCTCGATTAATTCGACACTAAGGGTCATTATATCCTCACTCAAAAATTCCGACTTATTACGCGCTATACCTGCCTAGTATAGCTCCGTATATTGGTCCTAGATAAGTAATGTAGTAAGAGAATATATATCTAGTACAGTATCCTTACTAGTATAAGCTCTAGACATTCGTTCACCAAAATCACGATTTAATACGGTTCGTAATTCTAACGCTAGCTTTGTAGTCATTATAGTGTTCCTAAACGCCTTCTCGAGATCATGCGTAGAATTGGCGTTACACTTTAGATCATTCTTAATATAGCAATTCAAATGCTCTAATGATAAGTTAATCGCTTTCTAATTATTAGGTTTACTAGACTAGTTCATAAGAGATGAAGATAAGAGAGCGCGTTATAGCTCTTTACTATAAACTCTAGGTGAAAGAAGCTACTTCTAATGTAGCATCTTAAAAGAGTAATTATGTTAGCTAGCTCCTATAAAGAATATGCTTATTTTGTTATATACACGACGAAGGAGACTAATATCACTATATTTAACTACACGTTTTATAAGGAGATATAGTTCGACTTGTTATAGGAACTAATATATCGTAGTAAATTCAGCATCTCCGTGAGAGACCTAACTACGCTAAGTATCATAAACCTTACCTATCTAAGCTTGTCTACTAAACGCCTTCCTACGTACATTTTTGATTATACTTAATATCGCATCCCTTCTAACGCGGTCGACATACGTATTCTAGCTAACAGCATCGATAAGTGTACTCTTATTATCTAGCTTCAATTTGACCTATATCTCCCTTTAAAACAACGCGAGTACACAAGCTAAGAACGACTAAATAATAATAGGTTTAAGTAAGTAGAACTACATGTTAGAACGCGTAAGTTGTTTCCTGTTTAGGAAGAACATGTTAGATTCAAGTGTATGTCGTAAGTGCCTACCTCTATTATTATCTATGTTCTAATAAGTTCGAACGATTATGTATAATAGATTCATCATAGTATAAAAAGGTGTAGTAAGAGCTAGCATAAAACGTCTTCGATCATATAGGCGACTAGAGGTAGCTATCTATGATTATATAGTCCAAATATAGTGCATAGTCATCTAGTCCCTATGTACTAACTAAAGCCTCTCATCGAATTGTGGATTATCTGATAATAAAGGGTCAGGGTCTAGTTTAAATTAATCTAAGAAAATCTTATTATACACGGCACTAGTCCTGTCGATAGTGCCCTCGTTACAAAAGATAGCGTCTATTTGATGATACTTAGTCTTCCTTGCACGGAGAATCTCTACTATAGGCATCTTAGGTGTAAAAGCTATGAAAATCAGAAAATATTTAGTCATGGTCGTTTAGTATTAGTTAGAGATCACGTCAAAGATCATAGTAGTAGTGATTTAAGGACTAATTACATTATTGACACTACTGATATATAGGGAATTGAAGAAAGTTTCAGGTCGTAGTAGTATCGATAGGTTGTACATAGATTATTTTAATCTAGTAGTAGGTATGTCATCACATCGTACGAAGATCGCGTTAGTAATACTCATTATATTAGAAGTAGAACTAAGCGTCTCCTTATAGACTTTAGCGTTAAAGTTGAGATTATTATAACATATAACGTTCTGCTTATGTTTACTAAGTTTTACTATCTTATCCTATTACCTAAAATATTAGTCCTTGAACTATGTAATCGTATCATATATGTACATTAATCTCATACCCTTAAATGTTTAGCCACCTCGTTCATAAGACTATTAACTGTCTTGTAACCCTCACATACTCTAAGTCTATGTAACACCTCTATTACTAAGCGTTTCACTCTATTTGAACTAAAGTAAAGACTTAACGCCTTATGCATGAAATTAGAATTCTTTCGCGCACGCAAGTAGCAAACTATGAATATGATTATAAAGATTTGTTAATGCTTCTATAATAGGTTGCCTTAGTCTCCTAAATTATAACTCCCTTAAGGTACTCGAGGATTTGTGATTAATCTATTAAGGAGACGGAACCAAGTGCTTGCCGTCGTCTAAATAATCTCAACTGCTTCCTTACGGTCGATATTGACTAGATCGGTGACTTAATCATGCGCACTGAAAGGTCTATGTTCTAAAAGAGCATCTAGTTCAGCTCGAACTACTTCTAAGTCGATTATATCCTTTTTGTTAACATTATATAAAGCCTTTATTATGTCGACGGACTACAACGTTCGTAGTAATGCCTTGCAACGTGCATACGTAGTCATAAATCTCTCATATCCTAGTATACCTACTAGCGAAACTACACCTTCGCGTTTGTTTAAGCCTGCTCACACTCTTAATACGTTTGCAAAAGTCTAGCTAATATAGTTTATATAATCTAACACTCCTACAAGTTTGTGTACAGGAGATATATCCTTATTTATAGTAGAAAATCGAGGACTAGACATACTGAATTGTCTCTTGTATTGTATATGTAACTAATCCGCTAGAAGCTAGTTAAGTAAGTCGGTAAAGTCGCTAGAACGCGAACACTAGGGCGAATATTCGAAGCGTACTTAGGATACGAGTACAATAGAGGGTAATAGCTTCTTATAGTTATAATTTAAAGGTATAACAATATATTGTTAGAGTGATATAAGAGAATAACAACATTTAATATGTAATTTTCCACGTTTGGTCCGAAAGTGCACTAAAGTCCCTCAGGCCCTCTAACGAGTCTAGCGAACGTTAGGCTCTAATCGAATTAAACTATATAGTTCACCCCATTTTCAACTGAATCTAACTCTATTCGACCCGAATCATGAACGCTGCACTCGGCAGAGGGCATGATTCATGAGGTAAAAATAATATTAATTAAATTATTTTCTCATGTAATGATTCACGAGTCAGTTGGAATGATTTGATCCAATCGACCAGTCTACCAAAGACAGATCGCATTTGTAACGTATTTGAATGGATGTGTTTCTAGGAGTTGAATATACTTGAACATACTATATATACAGAATGAAAAGACTGCCTCTTGGATATCTACTATGCAATATGCTTATGGAAAAAAAAAAGAAAGTTATATAAAAGACGAATGTCAACAGTATGTTTTAGACAACATGCTGTTTACATGGCAGGAATGACAGAAGAGGTAGTAGCCTCTGCAAGTAGTTGCTTTGCATTCCGCTCTTTTTCCGTCTCTTTCATTTGTTCCAATTTCGGACATTGGTGAAGTTCAGGAATATGATGCTTCCAACAAAATTGCCCGTCACAGGCACAAGCTTCGTTACTTGGCGAAAGAAACTGTTTACAACCGATAAAAGCACATCGTGGCTTGGCGCCACCGCGAAGTGGTAGTGCAAGATGTAAAGTTGTGTTATCTCGGATCGAATAATCGCTTAATGTGGATTTGGTGGCAGAAAGATGTTTACCGGCGTGTACAAGGCGGAGGTGGGCCTCTGGAAGATTCGTACGTAATGCTAAGAGTGACTGAAGGGTGAATATTGTTGTTGATTCTGGGATTCGGAGTGGAAAGGCTACAAACAGTCAACGACAAAAGTCTTGACGCTTTAACGATAACAGGACAGACTCACTATCGCCCGAGACATTTTTGACAAATATCTGGATATTAGATTCTGATTCGATCGATCCCGAACGAGTTGATGTGGCTGAACTGTTTGATGATAAAGAAGATTGAGAACTGACACTATTTGAACGATGCATCTTTCTGCGACTGTGCTATTAGACAATACAAGTAAAACAAGAGTACAGTTGTCCGTCAAGAAGTGAGGTTGGGTATATGTGAAATGAGAGAATAAATGGTAGACAGTGTGGATAATGGAAGAATGACCTCAAGGGTAAGATTACAATATAATCAAGGGTTGATGACGTAATTACCGTTGAGCTAGTTATCATGTTGGTCCGTTACACTGAACCATCTACGATACTCCATATAAAAAATAACTCGTAACAACAGCTTACAACGCAACTCATACGAGATTGTCATGGTGGAGTACTATAGCGGTGATGTACTATTTGATAACAAGTATACTAGGATATGATTAACCATGCTGTTGATACTCTTGATGCAGACGGCTTTCAGAACTGAATCATAAATGCTGTAGATCGTCCACTTCTCCTGTGCCTCTTGTCATTCATAGTGACCATATTAATCTAACCTGTTGTATCAAGATGCCAATGATACATCAATCTGATGATAATGACCGACTCACGCTTCCTCTTCCCAAAATCGAGTCTCCACCGTGAAATGACATTAAGATTTTGTGGCATTTGAAATAATCATATTAATTACGTCATTTTTCCTCATCACCACAGAGCAATGATAGTGATAAATGAGATTCGAGCTTTGATGACAAAGACGTCTTCAATACTTTCTCAACTGCCAGCGTGTTTGTGATCTCCATGATTGCAACTTACTGATAGGAGTACCATGTCGGAAGATCTGGACAATGTCAGTTGGCGCAGGCGATGAAATACTGCATCGCATTCGTGGAATAATCGCCGAAGGATATACAAATCATGAAAAGATTGATGATATACTTCGAGAATTTATCGTAAGTGTTGCCGAAGCTCAAGGTCAGTCCATCACTCCAAGTACCCACAGGATCATATACTGATGACATTACTGAATATAGACGCTGGCGTCACGAGTGTTAATGACTTGTGCTCGGATCTGATTGAATCGCCTTTCTTCAAGACTGAGCAAGATTATATCCGGCATCAGCTCATTCACAGTTTGATACAAGTATTGCTGCCTATTATACAAGCCGAAAGAGTCAAATCTAACATCGGGTGATAGGAGGACGATCCATCATCGCTTTGTATCATAATAAACATACTTTTCTGCGATGGTCAGCATGATGAGAATGCCTTTCTTCTCATGGTCGATCAAGGGGTCTTT
>Ga0160428_1001336_pt1 | contig 19201 bp, 19 predicted proteins | sample SolpanmetagenomM_FD_108198 | JGI IMG/M metagenome (GOLD analysis project Ga0160428, IMG submission 108198) | Solar panel surface microbial communities from Lawrence Berkeley National Laboratory, California, USA - M | ecosystem: Engineered > Built environment > Solar panel > Unclassified ... | reverse complement strand
CGCTCGACGGCGGCCTTGATCGCGTGGCTGGCGAGGGTGGGGGCGGGGGTGTTGTTGAAGGCGCCGCGATAGGCGCGGCCGATCGGGGTGCGGGCGGTGGAAACGATGACGGCTGAACGCATCGGGCTTCTCCTTCTATAAGCCCCTCCCCTTCAGGGGAGGGGGTGGGGTGGGGACGTGGGATGGAGAGCAGCCGGTGTGTTCGCGGCACGGCCCCACCCCAACCCCTCCCCTGAAGGGGAGGGGCTTTGTAGGCTCACACGAAGATCTGCGACATCCATTCGGCGATCATCGCGGGCTTTTCCTCGCCTTCGATTTCGACCGTGAATTCATTGGTCTGCTGCCACTGACCGGGGCGTTTTTCGGTCAGTTCGAGCAGCTTGAACCGACCGCGTACGCGCTTGCCGGACTTGACCGGCTGGAGGAAGCGGACTTTGTTACCACCGTAATTGATCCCCATCTTGACGCCCTCGATCTGGACCGCGTCGATGATCTTGGAGGACAGCAATGGCATCAGCGACAGGGTGAGAAAACCGTGCGCGATCGTGCCGCCGAACGGGGTCATCGCGGCCATTTGCGGATTGACGTGGATGAACTGGTGATCGCCGGTCGCATCTGCGAACTTGTCGATCATGTCCTGGCTGACCTCGACCCAGTCGGAGACCTGCTCGTTGCCGATCCTGCTTGCCAGTTCCTGGATAGTGATCGTCGTGGTCACGGCATTCCCCTGCAAAGTGCGTGTATCGCTGGCTGTGTCGGGAGATGGCACCAGCGCCTGCCGCGCGCAAGCCTGGCAAAACCCAATTCCGGAACGGAGCGGCTGCCGTAGCGTTAACAGACAGGATAGCGGTGGCGAATCATGCCACGCTGCCGAACCGCGTTTTCTAAACGGAGGGTCGTGTGATTCGTTCTGGCGCTGAAAAATGGCGGGTCGATGGAAATATGACGCCGAACTTACGCCGTTTTGCCACGGAACATAGTCAATAGGAATGAAACCCTTCTTAAGGCGGATGCAACACAATCCGATATTCGGCAAAGGTCCTCCTACATTATACCAAGATCTTTTGGGTCCCGGGGGACAGTCTCGTGATGCGAGTAGCAATGAAACAGCGGCCGACCGATCGAAGCGAAATGTACGTCCTGAGCGATCCGCGACGCGGGGACCGGCCTGGAATGTCGGCGGTATTGCTCGACGATATCGCCCATGTCGCGGTTCGGGCGCTTGGCGTCGATGTCGCGGTGATCGTGATCGACAACGGCATACCCGCCTGGACTTCGGGCAAGACCGGGATCGCGCGTGCGGCAGGCGAAACCGATGTGGTGGCAACGGAGCGGTCGAGCGCGGTCGACCTTGCCAACCCGGTCGTTGCGGACGCCGCGGGCTTTGCCTTCTACGCCGCCACGCCGGTCCGCGACGTGTCCGGTCTGCGGATCGGGACGCTGGCGATACTGGCGCGCGAGCCTCGCGCGGTTTCCGAAGAAGACCTTGTAACGTTCCGCAAGATCGCGACGATCATCGAGCAGAGCCGGTAAGGGCATCCCCCGGATGCAATCAGGAATCGGCGATCGAGGCGACGCCCTTGCGGGTCAGGATCGCATCGCGCGCGGTAGGTTCATCCCCGGTACCGATCAGGAAGAACTCGACCGACAGCAGACCCTCGTCGATCAAGGTCTGGATGATGCGGACGAACGTCTTGCCTTCGGGCGTGAATTCATGACCGAGCCTGGCAGGCGAGAGGTTGACGGGGTTCGGCCAGTTCTTCCGGAGATAGGCAAGGGTGGCGTGGTTGAGACGCACTTCCATACTATCCTGATAGTCGTGCACCCACCGTACTGACACTGCGACCGCCCCCAATAAAACCCGCGTCTCGTTCAAGATCCCTTCCGACAGGCGCCCCGGGATAAATCATGCACTTACAGTATACAGGGGAATTATAGGTCAAAAACGGTGATAACGCCAGTACCGTTACACCCATTTTGGCGTGTACGTCGAAAACGGTATACGACATGGGGTAAATACAGTATAATCACCGACGGCGTAACCATAGTCCTCAATGCTGTCCGCCGTCTTCATCTACTGCGGATTTGCTTGATTCTGCACCGGTTCCACGCCGGTTCTCGATCGTTCCGGACTGTTTTTCGTCGGTTCGATCCGGTTTTACGTTAATTGTCGTCTGGGTCGGGTACGCCAGCTCGATTCCGGCGTCGTTGAGCCGGCGGACGATCGCGAGCCCCACGAAATGCCGCGCGTCGTAGAATTCCTGGAAGGCCGCACTCGGGGAATCGAACTCGACGTCGAAGTCGTAGCTGCTCACGCCGAACGTCATGAAGCCGGCCCGGACAAACTTCATACCCCGGGCTTCGATCACGTCCTTGAGCATCGATGGCAGCGCTTCCATCGTATCGACCGGGGTCGACTGGACGAGCCCGAGCGTGAAGACGACGCGGCGATATTCCCGCGACGTATTGTTGATGATCTCCTTCTCGAGCAGCTGCTTGTTCGCGACGATCCGTTCCTCGCCGGTCACGCCGCGAATCCGGGTCGATTTGAGCCCGATCGCCTCGACCGTGCCCGAGGAGGAATCGTAGCTGATCGCGTCGCCGCGCCGGAACGGGCGATCGAAGATAATTGCGAGCGCGGCGAACAAATCGGCGAAGATGCCCTGTGCCGCAAGACCGATCGCGATACCGCTGACGCCGAGACCGGCGACCAGCCCGGTGACGTTGACCCCGAGATTGTCGAGCACGACGATCAGCGCGATCGCGAACACCGCGAAACTGACGAGCAGCCGGATGATCCCCATCGCGCTGCCGATCGCCTCGCCCGAATAATGCTCGCTGCGGGTGCGATGCTCGATCGCGCCGAGGATCAGCTCGCGCGCCCAGATCGCCGCCTGGAAGACCGAGGAGATCGTGAACAGGAAATTGACCACCCGAGTCACGTCAGCGGGGGGATTGGCGAAGCCGATCACCAGTTTGGCCGCGAGCAGGACCATGAAGACATTGCCGGTCCGCGCGATCGTTCGGCCGAACACGATTCCCCAGCCGTGCAGCTGCCGGTCGCGCTCGCACAGGCCGCGTCCGATCCGGCGGGCGAAATGGAGCGCGATGACGATTGCCGCGCCAATGCCGAACGAGACCAGCAACTGGAGCCAGTAATCGCCGATCCAGTCGAACGTCGTCTTCGCAAGCCCGTGGACCTGGCTGTTGACGTCGCGGACGCGGATCGGCGGGAGGATCGCCGCGGACTTGTTGCTCATGTCGGTACCTTTATGCCGCCCCGACCAGCATCGGGGCGTCGCCGCCGGCCGTTGCGCGTTCGAGGAAGGCGATCAACCCGCGCTCGGCGCGCGAGAGATGCTGGGTGGAGCGCGGAAGCCGCAGTCCGTCCCGGAACGCGCCCTGGCCGTCCTTGGCCAGCGCGAGAAGGGCGGGGTGGACGTAGGATTTGCGCGCGATCGCGGGTGTGTTGCCAAGCGCCTCGGTGACGGGCTCGAGCATCGTCTTGAGGCTGATGTCATGCTTTGCGTGCGCCAGCGCCTCGAACGCGAGGACGCTCGCGCTCCAGGTGCGGAAATGCTTGGCAGTGAAATCGCCGCCCATCGCCGCGCGGATATAGGCGTTGACGTCGGAGGAGGAGACCGGATGGCATTCGCCGTCCGCGTCGACCCAGCGGAACAGATGCTGCCCGGGAAGATCCTGACACCGTTTGACGAAGCGGCTGAGCGACCCGTCGGTGATCGTCAGCATCCGCATCTTGCCGGATTTGGCCTTGAACTGGAGCTTGAGCGACTGCCCCGATACCGCCGCATGCCGCTTGCGCAGCGTGGTGGCGCCGAAGCTCTTGTTCGCCTTTACATAGCCCTCGTTGCCGATGCGGACCTTGCCGAGATCGAGCAGCCGGACGACCGCGGCGACCGCGATGTCCTTGTCGAGCCCGCGCCGCGCCAAATCCTTTGCGACCCGCGCGCGCAGCCTGGGGAGGGCGTGGCCGAAAGGTGCGCAGAGATCGTATTTCGCGGCGTCCTGCGTCTCGCGGAAGCCAAGGTGATAGCGATATTGCTTGCGGCCTTTCTCGTCCCAGCCGACCGCCTGGATATGCCCTTCAGGCGAGGGGCAGAACCATGCGTCGCGATAGGCGGGGGGCAGGCCGATCGCGTTCAGCCGGTCGATCTCGTCGCGGTCGGTGACACGTGCGCCGTCGGCGTCGAAATACCCCCAGCCGCCGCGCATCTTCCTGCGGGTGATGCCGGGTTCGCTGTCGTCGTGATAGGTGATCGTGGGGATCTGCTGCGCCATCGCTTTTGTGAATGCACGGGTTGGCGCATCGTTCCGGAACAGGCGCTGACGTTCGCGGGTTGACCAGCGCGAGCCAACGCAGGTTCGATCCCCGCTACATCCAAAACGCACCGGAGACCCATCATGGCCGAGCTTTCGCAGGCGCACGTTCTCATCATCGCGACCGACGGTTTCGAGCAGGCCGAATTGTTCGAGCCGCGCAAGGCGTTGCTCGATGCGGGCATCAAGGTGACGCTCGCCTCGATCAAGACCGATCCGATCCAGGGGATGGTAGGCGACGAGAAGGGCGACACCATTACCCCGGACACGACGCTCGACGAGATCGATACCGAGGACTTCAACGCGCTGTTGCTGCCGGGTGGCGTCGGCAACCCGGACAAGCTGCGGATGAATGATCGCGCGGTCGAGATCGTTGAGGAATTCGCCGACGACGGCAAGCTGATCGCCGCGATCTGCCACGCGCCGTGGCTGCTGATCGAGGCGGACGTGGTGGACGGCCGCCGCATGACGAGCTGGCCGTCGCTGCGGGTCGATCTCGCAAACGCCGGTGCCGACGTGGTTGACGAGGAAGTCGTGCGCGACGGGTCGTTCATCACCAGCCGCAAGCCCGACGATATTCCGGCGTTCAACCGCGCGCTTCTCGACGCGCTGCAGGAAGACGTCGACGATCAGGAGGGTGAAAGCGACGACACCGACGACGCGTGACGGGCGGGACCGGCGCGCCAGCACAGGGCGAGCCGGTTCATCCGGGTCGGTAAGGCGCACCCGACCGGCCGGTAGCACCGCCGGAGGACGGACGTGCGTTTGGCGAAAAAAAGCGTAACCGGGCGATCAGCATTGCGCTTTACGCTTCTATTTACCAGAAACTTACCGCTCCGCTGGCAAGGTCTACCGCATGGCCGTCCTCTTCGATTCCCACCGCCTGATCGTTCCGGTAGCGCCGCTCGTCGGAGTGGTGGTGGGGGCCGTAACCGCCGCCATCCTGGCGACGGTGCCGACCGTCGCGATCGAAACTGCGGTACAGAACAGCGGTCTCACCACGATCGTCCCCGCCGCGACGGCGCCGTTCGGCGGTACCGCCCGGTCGGTGCTGGTGCTGCTCGGGGGTGGGGCGCTTGGTATGATCGGCTGGTTGGCGAGCTTCCTTGTGCTTGGCCATCGCCGTGTCGGGATCGGTGCGAGGCGTGCCACGATGAACGGCAGGACGTCGCCGGACGAGGTGGCCCCGACGCTCCGTCGTGCCGATGCGCATCCCGATGCGCCGTCGCGCCGGCTTTTGCGGGCGGATCGCGACCTCGGCACGCGGTTCCTCGACATCCCGGTGCCTTCGGAGCGGCATCTCGATGCGCAGGTGCTGCTTTCCGGGCCGGAAGTCGCGGTGCGGCGGCCTGAACCGGCTGGACCGCTCGCCGAACGCGCGTTGCCGAAGGACCTGGACCAGCCGCTTGCCGCCTATGCGGACGGCGCGTTGCCGGGGCCGTCTTTACCGACCTTCTTCCCGACCGGGCGGCCCAGGACCATCGCGCCGACCCCGACGCGGGCGGATCCGTCCGAGACGATCCACGCGTTGCTCGACCGGCTCGAGCAGGTGGCGCAGCGCCCGCCAGTCGAGCGGGTCGCCGTGCCGCCGCAGGACCGGCTCGAGGATACGCTCGCTGCGCTTCGCGCAATGGCGCAACGCGCGCACTAGCGCGGGCGAAACGCAGAAACCCTCCCGTTTTCTCGAGCCCGGTCGAAGATCCGGGGATGCCCGGCGGTTATGTCTCGACCGTCAGGACCTCCACGCCGAGTTCGGCCTGATCGGCGGTACGCGTGATCGTCGTCACGACGACATCCGCGACGAGATGCCCGCGCATCTGCAGATCGACCTCGTCGAGTTCGCCGATCCACGCGTCGAGACCCGTCCCCGTGATCGTCAGCGCAATCCGGTGTTGCGCGCCGACGAAGGTCGCGCTCGCCCAGCGGCGGGAGACGACGGCGTGCCATGTCAGCGTAATCCCGCAGCGAGCGGCGTGACGGTCGAGCGCGCGGCGCAGCAGCGTTGCCGCATCGGGGCCGCGGCTCATCGGGGCATCTCGTCTTGCGCGGCGAGGAACGCCTCGATTCGCTGGACCATCTGCACGCCGGGTTCGCGACCCCGGCGCAAATCGTGCACCAGCCGCGGGTCGCGGACCGCTAGCCGCCCGAATCGGGTCGGCGGCATCGCCGTCGCGCGCAGGTAGCGGTCGATTTTGTGCAGTACCGACATGGTGGCCCTTTCGTTTGAGTCGCTGTATGTTCCCGATGTGTTCCGTCATTTCCAACTTGTCTAGGAAATTTCCTATGGTAGTTTCGTGAGCATGCCCGAGACCGATCCCAGAGCCAGACTGGCAGCGCTGATCGAGGCGCATGGGGTCGGCTATGCCGCGCTGTCGCGGATGCTCCGGCGGAACGACGCGTATCTGCAGCAATATATCCGCCGCGGGACGCCGAAGGTTCTGGCCGAGCGCGACCGTGCGTTGCTCGCCGCTTACTTCCGGGTCGACCAGAGCGAACTGGGGGGCGCGGTTTCGGAACCGATGGCGGCGATCCGCCGGCTCGCGGTCGAAGCGTCAGCCGGCCCGGGGGCGATGAGCGATGGCGACGAGACCCGCGACGGCGCGCGCGCGATGCTGCTCGATCCACGGTTACTTGCCGATCTGCGGCTGAGTCCGGCGAATGCGAGCATGCTGACCGCGCGGGGCGATTCGATGCTGCCGACGATTTCGGACGGCGACACGCTGGTCGTCGACGAGCGCGACCGGCGGATCATGGCGCGGGCGAACATCTTCGTGTTGCGACACGAGGGGGTGTTGCTGGTCAAGCGGCTCGCGTTGCGGGACGGCGGCGTGGCCATCGCGAGCGACAATCCCGCCTATGCCGAGATCCTGGCGACGACGGTGGATGTCATCGGGCGGGTGGTGTGGCTGTCGCGTGCGCTACGGTAAGGGTTTCAGTGGTGGTTTGAAGGGGTTGGCATTCCGTCCGAGACCAACGGGGGGTGTACCGTATCCCTAGCGGCGGCGATCCAGCAGCCAGATCGCGAGCGACATCGCGACCCCCGCGGACAACCCGACCAGAAACCCGCGTGTCGGCCCGAACGGCGTGAACAGGCCGACTGCCGCACCGACGATCGACCCGAGCGCGATCAGCGATCCGCCGGCGAGAGGCGAGCGGGGTGGGGGGGAGGAAGCCATCCTTTCGCTCTGCCATGTCGTGCCGGCCAGCGCCAGCGTCCCGATCCGGGAGCGACGGGGCAGCCGAGACGCGGGCTGCGTGAAAATGCGGGCGACTGGCTCGTGACGCGATCGCAAGGACTTGCTACTCGGCTGCGCGACCGAACATCGTTGCCGCGCGTGGAGCCAGAATGCCGCATCTTCCCTATCTTGCCGACCGCGCCGAGCTGACCGACGCAACCGACCTGATCACCATGTTCGGGAGCGAAGCGCGGACCGAGGCCGCAGCGCGGGCGGACCGCAGTCGCGATCTTGGCAACCACCTTCATTTCTGCCGCTGGCGCCAGATCGAGCGGCTGATCGCGTGGCTGTCGTTCGACCGCGCGATCGGCACGGTTCACTAAAGTCCTGCGGCAACCCCCTGTCGCTTCGTAAAGAGCCGGGCTAGGACGGCGGCATGTCGTTGCCGGTCGGGCGGCGGGGCCAGTTGCTTGCCGCCGTCGGGGTCTTTGTCGTGGGGTGTCCGTGCGCGGTCGCACAGGTGCGCTCGGTGTCCGAGCCCGCCACCGCCGGGTCGATCCCCGAACCACAGCTCGATCCGCAATCGCCGCTCGCGCCCTTGCCGGGGCTCGGGGTGGACTGGCCCGACCTCGCCAAGGCGCCCGTCGAACCGGCAGCGGTTGCGGACCCCGCGACGATCGCGGGCGAGACGCGCTACACCTACCGCGTCGACGGGATCGACGATGTCGGCGGCGCGCTGCTGCGCGAACGCTTCGACCAGCTCTCCACGCTCAACGCCAATCGCGGCCAGCCGGCCAATGGCGCGCAGCTCGACCGCCGCGCGCGCGAGGATGCGACGCTGCTGACCTCGCTGCTCAAGGCCGATGGCTATTATGACGCGCGCGTCGCGACGCGGGTCGAACCCAATGCCCCGCATCCGATCGTCATCCTCGATGCCGAGCCGGGGACGCTCTACACTTTCAGCGGCGTGACGCTCGCGGGGGTCGATGCCGCGGGCGACAAGCAGACCTTGCTGCGCGAGGCGTTCGGGGTGCGTGGCGGCGATCCGGTCAATTCGGATTCGGTCGTCGCCGGGCAGACCGCGCTGACGACGACGATCACCGACAAGGGCTTCCCCTTCGCGGTAGTCGGCGATCCCGAAATCGTGGTCGATCGCGCCGCCAAGAGCGCGACGCTCGATCTCGCGATCGTGCCGGGTGCGGAGCGCCGGTTCGGGCAGGTGGTGATGACATCGGGCGAGCGGATCTTCGATGCGCGCCACGTCCAGGACATTGCGCGCTTTACCCCCGGGCAGCCTTATACGGCAGCGGCGCTGGTCGACCTGCGGCGCGCGCTGATCCAGACCGGGCTGGTCTCGACCGTGCGGGTCGAGCCGGTCGACGGCAAGGCGCCCGGCACGGTCGACATCGCGGTCGGGATCGACCGTGCGCCGCCGCGCACCATTGCGGGTGAGATCGGCTATGGCACCGGCGAAGGCGCGCGTTCCGAGGTGAGCTGGACGCATCGCAACCTGTTCCCGCCCGAAGGCGGGCTGACGGTGCGCGGCGTGCTCGGAACGCAGGAGCAGCTTGCGAGCGTGATCTTCCGCCGCAACAATTTCCACGGGCGCGACCGGATCCTGACCGCGTCGATCACTGCCTCGAACCTTACCCGCAACGCCTATCAGGCGCGTACCTTTGGGCTGGCGGCGAGCCTCGAGCGGCAGACCAACATCTTCTTCCAGAAGAAATGGACCTGGTCGCTGGGGGGCGAACTGCTCGCATCGGACGAACGCGACGTGATCGTTTCGACAGGCGCGCCGCGGCGGAGGACCTATTTCATCGGCGCGTTGCCGACGACGCTCAGCTACGACGGGTCGGACGACCTGCTCAACCCGTCGCGCGGGTTCCGGCTGAGCGGGCGGTTCTCGCCCGAACTGTCGCTCGAGGGCACGGTCTTCGGCTATTCGCGGGTCCAGCTCGATGCGAGCACCTATCGTTCGGTCGCGAAGGGGACGGTGCTTGCCGGGCGAGTCCGGCTGGGGACGATCTTCGGCGCGCCGCGCGACGCGGTGGCGCCGTCGCGGCGCTTCTATGCGGGCGGTGGTGCCTCGGTGCGCGGTTATGGCTATCAGGACATCGGGCCGCGCGACCCCAATAACGACCCGATCGGCGGGCGCAGCCTTGCCGAATTCTCGCTCGAGGCGCGGGTCAAGACGTTCGGCAATTTCGGGATCGTCCCGTTCTTCGACGGTGGCAACATCTACACCGGCGTGCTCCCGGACTTTACCGGCATGCGCTACGGCGCGGGGATCGGGGTGCGCTATTATACCAACTTCGGCCCGATCAGGATCGATGTCGGGACGCCGGTCAACCCGGTGAAGGGCGATCCGCGTGTCGCGGTTTATGTCTCGCTGGGGCAGGCGTTTTGAGCGACGATGTGCCAGTCGGGACGCCGGACGTCGTGGCCCCGCGGCGGCGTTGGGGGCGGATCGTGCTCGGCGCGATCGTTGCGGTGCTGCTGCTCGCGGTGGCGCTGGTCGGCATGCTCGATACCGCGATCGGGCACCGGTTCCTGACCGACCGGATCGCCGCGCTGCGCCCGTCGAACGGGTTGCGCTACAGTATCGGGCGGATCGAGGGGTCGATCTACGGTCAGGCGAGGCTGGTCGACGTGCGCGTTCGCGACAGGCGCGGGCTGGTGTTCGCCGCCCCGCGCGCCGAGCTCGACTGGGCACCGCTGCGGTGGGTTCACAACCGGCTCGACATCACCCGGCTGCACGTCGCGCAGGCGCGGCTCGAGCGGTTGCCCGACCTGATCAAGTCGACGCGCAGGCAGCCGATCCTGCCGGCGTTCGATATCCGGATCGGGTCGCTTTCGATCGACCGGCTGACGCTCGCGAAACCCTTCACCGGGGTCGAGCGGGTCGGGCGGCTTGCCGGGCGGGCGGATATCCGGAACGGTCGGGCGCTGATCGATCTGGATGCGGTGGTCGCGGGGAGCGACACCCTGCGGCTCAAGCTCGACGCCGCGCCCGACCGCAATCGCTTCGACGTGGATACGCACGCGCGCGGCACCGCCGACGGATTGCTGGCGACGCTCGCAGGGTTCAAGCGCACCGTCGCGCTCGATATTGCTGGACGCGGGAGCTGGGCGAAGTGGGACGGCAGCGCGGTCGCGGACATCGGGACGGTGCGGCTGGTCGATCTGACGCTCGGCAACCGGGCGGGTTCCTATACGCTCGGCGGCGTGCTCGATCCTGCGCCGCTTGCGCATGGCAAGCTGCAGCGGCTGACGACGCCGCGGGTCCGGGTGCAGGGGAACGCCACCCTTGCCGACCGGCAGTTGAAGGGCACGCTGTCGCTGCGCTCGGGGTCGCTCAACGTAACCGGCGACGGCACGCTCGATCTCGCCGCCAACGCGTTCCGGGGCGTGCGGCTGCATGCGGTGCTGTTCAAGCCCTCGGCGCTGTTCCCCAACATGACCGGGCGCGCGATCGAATTGCGGATGCTGCTCGACGGCGCGTTCGCGACCGCGCGGTTCGACTACCGGCTCGCGGCGAAGCGGTTCGCGTTCGACGACACCGGGTTCGAGGATGCGTTCGCCGCCGGTAGCGGGCGGCTGTCGCGTGCGCCGGTGCTCGTCCCGATCAAATTCGTCGCGGCGCGCGTCACCGGGGTCGGCGATGTCGCGGGCGGGATCCTGCGCAACCTGACGCTGCAGGGCGTGCTCCGCGTGACTGCGACGACCGTGACCGGGGACGATTTGCGGGTGACCTCGGACAAGCTCAACGGTCGGTTCAACCTGCTGCTCGACCTGCGCAACGGGCGGTATGACATCGGGGTCAATGGCGGGCTGTCGCGCTATCTGATCCCGGGGCTGGGGCTGGTCGATGTCCAGACCGTGCTCAAGGTCGTGCCGGGCGCGGACGGCCACGGGACCCGCGTGATCGGTCAGGGGACCGCGCAGATGGTGCGGCTCGACAACGCCTTCTTCCGCTCCTTCGCGGGCGGGTTGCCCAGGATCGTCACCGGGCTCGAGCGCACCACCGACGGGGTGCTCCACCTCAACAATCTGGTGATGACCGGGCCGCAGATCCGGATCACCGGCAACGGCATAAGGCGGCGCGACGGAACGTTCCACTTCGAGGGGACGGGAACGCAGCAGACCTATGGCCCGCTGACGCTCAAGCTCGACGGGAAGATCGACCGCCCGACGCTCGACCTCGTGTTCAAGCGGCCCAACGAGACGATGGGGCTGAGCGACGTGGTCGCGCATCTCGACCCGACCGACGCGGGTTTCGCCTTCACCGCGCGCGGTGGATCGCGGCTCGGGCCGTTCACCGGCAATGGCGCGATCCTGCTGCCCAAGGGCGGCGGCGGGACGATCGCGATCGCGGACCTTGCGGTGAGCGGGACGCATGCGTCGGGGCCGCTCGCGATCGTCGATGGCGGGTTCAACGGTAAGTTGACGGTGGCGGGGGGCGGGCTTTCGGGCGTGCTGCTGTTCGCGCCGGTCGGGGACAATCAGCGGATCGAGGCGCATCTCGACGCGCGCGGCGCGACGCTGGCGAACGGGGTGAGCGTGCGGCGCGCGCATCTCGATGCAGTCACGCTGCTCGATCCGGCGGGGACGTCGATCGAGGCGACGCTCAACGCGGGCGGGTTGCGGCGGGGCGCGCTGGTGATCGGGCGGTTCGGCGGGCGCGCGTCGTTGCGGGGGGGCGCGGGGACGATCACCGCGTCGATTGCGGGGTCGCGCGGGCGCGCGTTCGATATCCAGTCGGTGACACAGGTCTCGCCCGACCGTTATGTCGTGTCTCTGCAGGGGACGCTCGACCGGCGGCCGCTCAAGCTGGTGACGCCGGCGGTGTTCACGCGCGACGGGACTGGTGCGGACGGCGGGTGGCGGCTTGCGCCGACCGAGCTGACGTTCGCGGGAGGCGATGCACAACTGTCGGGGCGGTTTACCCCCGGAGGCAACGCAATCGACGCCAAGGTCGCGCATATGCCGCTTGCGATCCTCGACATCGGCTATCCCGGTCTGGGGCTAGGCGGGAGTGCGTCCGGGAGCCTGTCCTATGCGCAAGGCCGGACTGCGCCGCCGACCGGGCGGATCGACATGACCGTGCGCGGGCTGACGCGATCGGGGCTGGTGCTGACCTCGCGCCCGGTCGACGTCGGGATCGCGGGGATCCTCTCCGCCGACCGGATCGCGGCGCGCGCGGTTGCCGCGACCGGGGGCAAGACCGTCGGGCGCGCGCAGATGCTGCTCAACCTCCCTGCGGGTCCGGACCTGGCGACGCGGGTGCAGGAGGCGGGCGTGTTCGCGCAGCTTCGCTACAATGGCGCGGCCGATACCTTGTGGCGTCTTACCGGGATCGAGCTGTTCGACCTGACCGGCCCGGTCGCGATCGGCGCGGATGTCGGCGGGCGGGTGAGCAACCCGCAGATCAAGGGGATCGTCCAGGCACGCGGCGCGCGGATCGAGAGCACCACCACCGGGACCGTGCTGACCAACGTCGTCGCGAACGGCCAGTTCGGCGGATCGCGGCTGACGATCGACAGTTTTACCGCGGAAGCGGGCAAGGGCGGGCGCGTGACCGGCAAGGGGAGTTTCGCGTTCGGCGCGAACAGCGGGTTCGATCTCGCGGTGCAGGCGGATCATGCGGTGATGATCGCGCGCGACGATATCGGCGCGACCGTGACCGGGCCGTTGCGCTTCCTGTCCGACAAGCAGGGCGGGACGATCTCGGGCGAGCTCCGGCTCGACAAGAGCCGCTACCGGCTCGGGCAGGCGACCGCGGCGAGCGCGGTGCCGCAGCTCAACATTCGCGAGATCAACCTGCCCGGCGGCGGCACCGAGGACGACGACACCCCGCGCACCCCGTGGCGGCTCGCGATCCATGCGCGCGCGCCCAATCAGGTGATCGTCTCGGGGCTGGGGCTGCGGAGCGAATGGTCGGCGGACCTCAAGATCGGCGGTGCGCCCGACAATCCGGCGATTTCGGGCCGCGCGGACCTGGTTCGTGGCAATTACGACTTTGCCGGGCGGACGTTTGCGCTCGAACGCGGGAAGATTTTGTTCACCGGCGACGTCCCCGCCAACCCCGCGCTCGACATCGCGGCGAATGCGAGCACCACCGGGCTCAATGCGACGATCAACGTGACCGGGCAGGCGCTCAAGCCCGAGATCGCCTTTTCGAGCGTGCCCGCGCTGCCGCAGGACGAATTGCTGTCACGGCTGCTGTTCGGCACCTCGATCACCAACCTGTCCGCGCCCGAGGCGCTCCAGCTCGCGTCGGCAGTAGCGGCGTTGCAGAACGGCAAGGGCGGGCTCGACCCGATCAACGCGGTGCGCCGCGTGGCGGGGCTCGACCGGCTGCGCATCGTCTCCGCCGACCCGCAGACCGGGCAGCGGACCTCGGTGGCGGCGGGCAAGTACATCACGCGGCGTTTTTATGCCGAGATCGTGACCGACGGCGCGGGCTATTCGGCGACCCAGGTCGAGTTCCAGGTGACGCGCTGGCTGTCGGTGCTGTCGTCGATTTCGACGCTCGGGCGTCAGAGCGCGAACTTGCGGGTCTCGCGGGATTATTGAAGGGCAGGGGCTGGTCCGGGGCGGTGGAATTCTCGGGAAACGGAGGTTGCGGGAATATCGGTGGGGGTCGGGGGATGTTCGCATCTTCTCCGTCATTCCCGCGCAGGCGGGAATCCATCAGCACCGGTCCCGTCCAGTCCTGCGCCGCCAGCCAGTATGGATTCCCGCCTTCGCGGGGATGACGACAGAGGGGAATGTGATCCTTTGAAGGAACGGCAGTTACGCATCCTGCTGAACGGCAAGATTTTGTGGAGAGCGGACGTTTTGGTACGCGCGGTGTCTTCAGGGAGCGCTGGGCAAGACGCGCTGTAAGCGCCAGAGGTACCCGAAAGCGGCGATTTTTAGCGAAGCGGTCACGCACAGCGCCGTTTTTGGAGCAGGCCAACAATCCCAAGACCAATGAGGGCCCCGGGCAGCACAGCCACATAGGCAGGCGCGTGTTCGACATGCATAGCCAGAATTACCGCCGGAACCGCCGCAGAACAAAGAATGCTAAGCCGGTGCATATGGAACGCCCCCAAAGGAGATTGATGATCTCGCGTATCATCGCGGTCGTCAAGGGATTCAGAATGTCCGACTTTGGCCGCTAGCCGACCGGCTGTTCCAAAAGATAGCTGTCGCCCGCTATCCCGGTATGACTCAATCGGCGCCCAGTCGGATTGGTCGCGGTTCATGCGAGAACACTTCCTGTCGCAACGAGACAGCCTCCATGCACTCGCGAAAGACAGCAATCGCGTCATTCTTTCTGGCGACCGCGTCGGGGTCTTTCGCTGCGATGTGCTCGAACAGGGCAAAGGCGACGGCGGCGTCTCCGGCAGCAGCGGCTTGCAGGCGCATATCGGGATCGAGCATGTCCAACCTTGTCGTTGTGTATGGCACACGGTGACTTGGCGACGCGGAATGCGCAAGCCGATCGATAGCGGGGCACGTCTTGGCCGCGCCGATGGGGATGATCGTCCGCTGATTGGCGAGACGTGACCGCGTGGTCACCGGCATCGTTTGCGAACGAAAAGGGGATGCGACATGCGCCGCCGACTTTGCGGTCAGCGGCGCATGCAGGGTCAGGCGAGGCCGATCCTGTCAGGCCGCGCTGACTGCCTTCTCGATGTCGGCGACCGAATGGCCGGTGAGGTCCTTCGAGACTTCGCCGACGAGCTTGGCGCTCAGCGTCTTGTGATAATGCTTGCGCAGTTCGCCGAGGGTGCGCGGGGCGGCGATGATCACCAGTTCGTCGACCGATCCGCCCATCAGCTTCTTGTTCAGGATTTCCGCCGTGCCCGCGGCGAAGGCATCCTCGTCCTGCTGGCTGTCCGACGGATTGGCCGAGCTGCTCTGATGGCGTCCGCCCGAGCCCATGTTGTCGGTCGACACGGCACCGGTCGGCTGCTCGGTCAGCTTCAGCGACCCTGCATCGCCGGTATTCTTGAACAGCTTCAGATGCTCCCCGTCGACAACGGCGACGAGCGCGCCCTTCTTCAGATCTACCATGATGTTTTCCAATGACGTTGCGGTGTTGCGTATAACCGGGGGGTCAACTCCCGTGCTGGCGGAACGGTTCATTCGGCCGCGCGTGGCTTCGCACGCCGGCCGTCGCGAGAAGCATATGCCGTTGTCTTGCCTGGCACTGGAGTCCTGCCGTCGTCAGCCCGGCATCCCCACCACCGTCTTCACCTCCATGAAATCGGTCAGCCCGAACTTGCCGTTCTCGCGGCCATTCCCCGATTGCTTGTAGCCGCCGAACGGCGCGTTGCCGTCGGGACTCCACGAGTTGATCGTGACCAGCCCGGCGCGTAGCCGTGGCGCGACCTTCGCGGCGGCGGCGGGGTCGCCCGAGATCGTCGCGGACAGGCCGAACGGCGTGCCGTTGGCGATCCTCACCGCCTCGTCTTCGGTCTCGTAGCGCGTGATCGTCGCGACGGGGCCGAACACTTCTTCCTGCGCGATCCGCATGTCCGGCGTCACGTCGGCGAACAGCGTCGGCTTGATGAAATAGCCCGCGTTGCGCCCGTCGGGACGCCCGGTGCCGCCGGTGACGAGCGTTGCGCCTTCGTCGATCGCGGACTGGATCAGCCCCTGGATCTTGTCGAACTGCGCCTTGTTGACGACCGGGCCGATATGCGCGCCCATCTGCGCAGGGTCGCCGACTTCGGTGCCCTCCATCATCGCCTTGACGATCGCGGTGGCCTCCTCGACCTGGCTTGCGTGGACGAGCAGACGGGTCGGCGCGATGCAGCTTTGGCCTGAATTGGCGAGCACGCCCTGGACGGTCGGCGGGAGGACCGCGCCAAGATCCGCGCCCTCGAGCACGAGGTTCGCGGCCTTGCCGCCGAGTTCCTGATGGACTCGCTTGACCGTCGCGGCGGCCGCCTGCGCGACCGCGATGCCGGCGCGGGTCGAGCCGGTGAAGCTCACCATGTCGACGTCCTTGTGGCTCGACAGCGCGGAACCGACGCCTGCGCCGTCGCCGTTGACGAGGTTGAACACGCCCTTGGGCACGCCCGCCGCATGCATGATTTCGGCGAGGATGACGGCGCAGCCGGGGGATTCCTCGCTGGGCTTGAGGATCATCGTGTCGCCCGCCGCGAGCGCGGGGGCGACCTTGGCGGTGATCTGGTTGAGTGGCCAGTTCCACGGCGTGATCATCGCGACGACGCCGAGCGGTTCGTGCACCACGGTCGAGCGGCCGAGCTTCTCCTCGAACTGGAAGGCGTTGAGCGCCTTGAGCGTCGAGAGGAAATGCCCGAGCCCGGCGGGGACCTGCGCCGCCATCGCGAAACCGATTGGTGCGCCCATCTCGCTGCTGACCGCCTGCGCCAGATCGGGGATGCGCTTCTTGTATTCCTCGATGATCCGTTCGAGCAGCGCGGCGCGCTCGGCGACCGTCGTTTGCGAGAAGCTCTCGAACGCGGTGCGTGCGGCGGCGACAGCGGCGTCGACGTCGGCGGGGGTGCCGAGCGTGATCTCGGTGCACGGCTGCTCGGTCGCGGGATCGATTACGTCGTGACGCGCGCCGCCCTGGCTGGCGACCCAGGCGCCGTCGATATACTGTTCGAGATAGCTCTTCATCCTCAGCCTCCGCATTTTTTGAATTCGGGGTATGCGCCCCCATATCTGCCGTGCGTCAACCAGCGTTGCAACCTGAAACCCGTTCGATAGGGTGCGCCGCGCGACCATAAGAAGGATTGCAAATGACACGTACCGCACGGATCGAGTGCACGGGTGGCCCGGAAGTGATCGAGTGGGTGGATGTCGATCTGCCCGCGCCCGGCCCGGGTGAGATCCGGATGCGCAATACGGTGGTCGGGCTCAACTTCATCGACATCTATTTCCGCAGCGGGGTCTATCCCGCAAACCTGCCGTGCGGGCTCGGGTCCGAGGCGGCGGGGGTGGTCGAGGCGGTCGGCGACGGCGTGACCGGGTTTGCGGTCGGCGACCGGGTCGGGACGTTCGGGCCGACGCCCGGGGCGTATGCGGAGGCGCGCAACCTGCCCGCCGCGACGGTGTTCAAGCTGCCCGACGATATCGACGACCGGACCGCGGCGGCGGTGTTGCTGAAAGGGTGCACGACCGAATTCCTTGTCGAACGCTGCGCGAAGGTCGCGGCGGGGCAGACCGTGCTCGTCCATGCGGCGGCGGGCGGGGTCGGGCATCTGCTGGTCGGCTGGTTGAAGGCTGTGGGGGCGACGGTCATCGGGACGGTCGGCTCGCCGGAGAAGGCGGAGCAGGCGCGCGCTGCGGGGGCGGATCATGTCATCCTCCACAAGCAGGAAGACGTCGTCGCGCGGGTGCGCGAGATTACCGACGGGGCGCTGGTGCCGATCGTGCTCGACGGGGTCGGGATGGCGACGTGGGACATTTCGCTCGCCTGCACCGCGCGGCGCGGGCTGATCGTCAGCTATGGCAATGCCGGGGGGAAGGTGACCGGGGTCGATCTCGGGACGCTGTCGACACGCGGGTCGCTGTTCGTGACGCGGCCGACTTTGTTCAGTTATTATGTCACGCCCGAGGAACGACAAGCGGGGATCGAGCGGGTGTTCACCATGCTGCGCTCGGGCGCGATCACGCCCGCGATCGGGCAGACGTTTGCGCTGGAAGACGTCGCGGACGCGCATCGTGCGCTGGCGAAGGGGGAGACCTCGTGCGCGACTCTGCTGCTGGTGTAGCGGCGGGGAAGGGGCGGTTCTGGCTGTTTGGGAACGGCATTCCGGCGGCGACGTTTTCCCGCTATCCCGCAAGGGACATGGTTAGGCGTTTAGCGCGAGGTGAACATGAAGAAACTTCTGGCAGCCGCGATTGCGGCAGGCGTGGCGTTGACCGCGATCGGCCCGGCTGAGGCCGCGGGTGGATGCGGGCGTGGTTTCCATCCGGGGCCGCGCGGGATCTGTCGTCCGAACGGGCCCCCGGTCTACGCGCATCGTGGTCCGCCGCGGGTTGGGTACTATCACCGCGGGCGCGGGTATTGGGATGGCCGTGGGTATCGGCAGCATCGGTACCGGTATAACGGCGGTTGGCGGTATCGCTGAGGCTTTCTGCTGCTAAAGCCCCTCCCCCTCGAGGGAAGGGTTGGGGGTGAGGAAGTCCAGCATTGCGCAGCTCTCTGCGAGGCACTCCCCCACCCCAACCCCTCCCCTGAAGGGGAGGCGCTAAGTTTAGCAGTTGCGGCGGCGGTTGCTCGAATTGTCATTGGTTTGGCAGAGGGTTTTGGCGGCGTTGACGGGTGTGGCGGTCCTTCTTCCGCTTAAGCCCCTCTCCTTCAGGGGTGGGGATAGCGGGCGCATCCGGGCTTTGCCCCCGCCGCATTTCCCGCTATCCGCGCGGGCATGATCAAACGCGCACTTCCCGTCACCCGCGAGGCCGATTTTTCCGCCTGGTACCAGTCCGTCATCACCGAGGCCGACCTCGCCGAGGAATCCGGCGTAAGGGGCTGCATGGTCATCCGGCCGTGGGGCTATGGCATCTGGGAACGGATCCAGCGGTTGCTCGACGACCAGATCAAGGCGACCGGCCACGAGAATTGCTATTTCCCGCTGTTCATTCCGCTCTCCTATTTCGAGAAGGAAGCCGAGCACGTCGAGGGTTTCGCCAAGGAAATGGCGGTCGTCACGCAT
>Ga0160428_1001335_pt1 | contig 19210 bp, 21 predicted proteins | sample SolpanmetagenomM_FD_108198 | JGI IMG/M metagenome (GOLD analysis project Ga0160428, IMG submission 108198) | Solar panel surface microbial communities from Lawrence Berkeley National Laboratory, California, USA - M | ecosystem: Engineered > Built environment > Solar panel > Unclassified ... | reverse complement strand
CGTGAGGTCCGTCGCTGCGGTGACATCCCTCTACGGCCACTGTTGGAAACCGTCAAACGGTTTCTTGCACTTTTCCTACAAATTTTACCGAAACACACAGATTCCCGCCAGTTTACGGGTCCTCAACACCATCCTCCTATCGCTCGGACATGCCCGACTCAGCCGCCACCAACCCGAATCACGCGCCGGACTCGCTGCGAAACCAGGTTCGAAACGCCGTCATCTGGCGTTCGGGCAGTCAGATCGTCGCCCAGCTCGTCCAATGGGCTGCGACCTTCCTTGTGATTCGTATTCTCGACCCGCACGATTACGGCCTGTTCGCGATGACCGGCGTGATCCTCGTCTTCCTCAACATGCTGAACGGTTATGGTCTGGCCAGCGGACTGATCCAGCGCGCAGAGATCGGACTGCACGAGATCCGCCAATTGTTCGGTATGCTCATCCTGCTGAATGGGACGCTCGGCCTTGCGCAGTTCCTGCTCGCCCCTGTCGCGGCAGCATATTACCGCCAGGATATCGTCGCGCACCTCTTGCGCGTGCAGGCTTTGCTGTACCTCACGACACCGTTCATCGCCCTGCCCTATGCACTGCTCAGCCGCACGATGGACTTCCGCCTGCAGGCGCGGGTGAATATCGTTGCGTCGATGGCCAGCGCTGCGACGGCCTTGACCGGCGCGCTGATGGGCCTGGGCGTCTGGACTTTGGTGATCGCGCCGATGGTGTTATTCGGGGTTCGCGCGGTCGGCATGACGGTCGCGGCCCGATCGCTCGTCTGGCCGAGCTTCGACTTCCGCGGCGCCGGTGACATCGCCCGCTTCGGGGGCGTCATGGCAGCCGGGCAGTTGTTCTGGTTCCTGCAAAGCCAGGCCGATGTCTTCATTGCCGGGCGGCACTTCACCCCGCACATGCTGGGCATCTATACGACCAGCCTGTTCCTGACGCAGATCTTCGTATCGAAGTTCGTCCCACCGCTGAACGAAGTGGCGTTCAGCGCCTATGCGCGGATGCAGCACGATCGGGATGCGGTCGGCCAGGCGTTCGCGCGCAGCGTACGCATCATCATGGTCGCCGCCCTGCCCTTCTATCTCGGGCTTGCCGCGACCGCGGAGCCCGTCGTGCTGACGATGCTGGGCGACAAATGGCGCGAAGCGATTCCGGTCGTGCACCTGCTCGCTTTGGCGATGCCGTTCATGACGGTGCAGGTGCTGATTTCCCCGGCGTGCGACGCGCGGGGGCGTCCGGGTATCGGCGTGCGCAACGGCGCCGCGGGGGCCGCAGTGATGGCACTCGCCTTCCTCGTCGGCGTGAACCACGGCCCGACGGGGCTCGCGATAGCCTGGATCGTCGCATATCCGGTCTATCTCGGGATCAGCCTGTGGCGGTCGATCGGCGTGATCGGAACGACGCTGCGCGCGCTTGGCGATGCGATCGCGCCGCCGCTGATGGCGGCCCTGGTGATGGCGACGATCGTCCGGCTGGCGGACACGTTCGTCCTGCCGCCGCTGCATCCGCTGCCCCGTTTGCTGGCGCTCGTCGCGATCGGCGCGCTGGCCTATGGCGGCTGGCTGTTCACCTTCGCGCGACCGTTGATCCGCGACCTGATCGCGGTGATCCGCAAAACGCCGATTGAGACGTGACGGTCAGGCTTGCTGGATATAGCTCCGCATCGCTTCCGCATCCGCCTCGATCCGGTCGATACGGTACTTAACGAGATCGCCGATCGAGACCAGGCCGACGACGCGCCCGTCTTCGACCACCGGCAAATGCCGGATGCGCCGCCGGGTCATCAGCGACAGGGCACCGATCGCCGGCTGGTCGGGCGCGACGGTGATCGCGGGCGCGGTCATCACCTCGGCTACTGACTTATCCAGCGCCGCCGGGCCGTGTGCATCGAGCGCGTAGATCACGTCGCGCTCCGAAAAGATCCCGACGACCTCGCCATCGCTCATCACCGGCACCGCCCCAATCCGTTTCCCTGCGAGCAGGGCCACGGTGTCACGAACGGTATGGGCCGGCGTCACCGATATGATATCCCGGCCCTTGCCGCCGAGGATCGTCGCGATCGTCATCGTTCCATCTCCTTTGAGGCGCTGCCCGGGTGTCCCGGATCCGCCGCCGTCGCGAGACTTCACCTTTGCCGGAGGAAGCGCAAGCCGCTTGAGCGTAACCTAGGTTCACGCATTCCAGGCTCCGCCGCGTCTGCCCTCGCGAGACACACGAAAAGGGCCCCGGACGATAGCGTCCGGAGCCCTCGATCATTTCAGTATGTCCGTCTCAACCGGCGTTCGTTACCTCGGCTGCCGGCGGACGACCGCGGCGGCGGCGCGGCTTTTCTTCCGGCTCGCCGGCCGAAGCGTCGTTGGCTGGAGCGGCTTCCGTCGTCGGCGTCACTGCCGAGATATTCAGTGACGGCGGCAGGATCGCCGAATCGAACGCATGCGCCGATTCGGCCACGGGTTCGCGGCGCGGACGGCCACGACGACGCGGCGCTTCCTGCGGCTGCTCTTCCGCACCGTTCGGCTCGGACATCGTGGTCTGTTCGACCGGACGTCGTTCCTGCTGCGCCGGGATACGCTCGTCCGCGACGAAACGATCGGCACGATTGCCTCGACTTTCGCTACGTCCCTCGTTGCCCCGACTTTCGCTACGGCCTTCGTTGCCCCGAGCTTCGTTGCCCCGTGCCTCGTTGCCGCGGCTCTCGCCGGAGCGATTTTCGTAGCCACGCTGATCGTTGCGATTGCCGCGATCCTCCCGCACGTAGCGTTCGCCCTCGGTGCCGTATGTGGCCCCGCCGCCAGTGTCGCCGTTCGTCGCATTGTCGCTATTGGCGCGACGCGGACGATCCTCGTTCTGCTGGTTGCGATCGGCGCGTTCGGTACGCTCTGGACGATCGTTACGATCCTGCCGCTCGGGGCGGTCCTGACGCTCGGCACGGTCCTGACGTTCGGGGCGATCCTGCTGGTTGCCGCTCGTTTGCTGACGGTCGCCCTGATAATTCTGGTTGCCGTTCTGCTGGCGCGCCTGATCCGTGACGATCGGCGCACCATCATCGTCATATTCCGTCTCGTCGTCCTGGAACGTATTCGCGCCGCCTTGGACGGGCGCGCGATTTTCCTCGAAGCGCGAACGCGTCTCGGCCAGCACGCGGAAATAGTGATCCGCGAACTGCAGGTAGTATTCGGTGTTGACCCGATCGCCGGACATTTGCGCATCGCGGGCGAGCGCCTTGTACTTCTCGAGCAACTGGGCGGCATTGCCGCGCGAACGGTTGTCGATGCGATTGCCGTTATCCCGGGCACCGGAATTACCCTGCGGGCGCTGTTGCTGCCCGCCACGACCGCGACGGCGGCCGGCCTGACGATTGTTGATCAAGTGTTGTTGTCCCTGATTGTCATTTTGGGTCCGTGGTAACCAATCGTGCTCCGCAACGATGTGGATGCAATGCTCCAGGGCCCGTCTTCGCCAGATCCATACGAGATGGATAGGCGGAACCGGCCTGCCACGGTCGCCGGACAACAGCGACTTCATGACTTGGAGATGGGCAACTGCCCGTTTTCAACCGCTTATGATGAAAACGTAGGCCCCTGCACATGTATTAGCGAGTGGTGCGCCAATATCCAAGCGGAATATGAGCAGCGATCGTCGCTTTTCAAGTCGCGATCAATGCGCGTGGTCGCCCGGCGAGATCGCGGGCAAGCGCGACCGCGAGCCCCTCATCTTCGAGCAAGCCGGTGACGGCGGATGCTTGCATATGGCCGATCTCGACGATCGCGGCCCCGCCCGAAGCAAGCAACCTGCGCAGTTGCGGCGCGATGACCCGGTAATCGTCCAGCCCCTCGTCACCGGCGAACAATGCGGAGCCAGGTTCGTGCGCGCGCACTTCAGCCGGCAGTTCTTCGCCCGTGCCGATATAGGGCGGGTTGCACAGGATCAGGTCGAACTGCCCGTGCAGCCCCGTGCCCCAGTCTCCGATCTGGAAGTGCGCACGATCGGCCAGGCCGAGCGCTTCCGCATTGCGCCGCGCATAGCCCAGCGCGGTCTCGGATCGGTCGATTCCCACGCCTGTCGCGCGCGGCCACTGCGATAACGCTGCAAGCAGCAACGTGCCGGGGCCGGTGCCGAGATCGAGGATCGTCGCGGGCGCGCTGTTCTTGAAATGCGCCACGGCGGCTTCGATCAGCGTCTCGCTGTCGGGGCGCGGAATCAACACGCCCGGCCCGACATGAAGGTCGATCGTCCAGAAGGCGCGCGTGCCCGTGATATAGGCGACCGGTTCGTGCGCCATGCGGCGGGCAATCAAGGCCGCGAATTCGGGCGGCGCCGGATCGTCGAGCCGACTGAGCAGCAGCGTCTCGCGCGTTGCGCCGAGAGCGTGCGCCATGAGGAGTTCGGCATCGAGGCGCGGCGTTGCCGTGACTGTCGAGAGCTGCGTCGCGGCCTCGGTCAGCGCCGCTCTTACCCTCCGGTCGCTCGCGGTAGAGATCGGGGGCGCGGACGTCACCGGTACACGTCCTCGAGTGAAGACCCTCCCCCGGCCCCTCCCGCGGGCGGGAGAGGGAGCTCAATCATCCAGCGTCGCCAGGCGCTCCGCCTCGTCCTCGGCGATCAGCGCACCGATCAGGTCGCCGAGATCCCCTTCGAGGATTTCAGGCAGGCGATGCAAGGTCAGGTTTATGCGATGATCGGTCACGCGTCCTTGCGGATAATTGTAGGTGCGGATCCGTTCCGAACGATCGCCGCTGCCGACCATCGACTTGCGCGCGCCCGCCCGTTCCTGATGCAGCCGCTCGCGTTCCGCCTCGTACAGCCGCGTGCGCAGGACCTTGAGCGCCTTGGCCTTGTTCTTGTGCTGCGACTTCTCATCCTGCTGGATGACGGTCATTCCGGTCGGAATGTGCACGATGCGTACCGCAGAGTCGGTCGTGTTGACCGATTGTCCGCCCGGCCCGGACGAACGATAGACGTCGATCCGCAGGTCCTTGTCGTCAATCTTCACGTCGACATCTTCCGCCTCCGGCAAGACGGCGACGGTCGCGGCGGAGGTGTGGATGCGGCCCTGCGTCTCGGTTGCCGGAACGCGCTGCACGCGGTGGATGCCCGCCTCGAACTTCAGCCGGGCGAACACGCCCTGCCCGGTCACGCTGGCGACCACTTCCTTGTAGCCGCCCGCTTCGGAACTGCTCGCGGAAATCAGTTCGACCCGCCAGCCCTGGGTCTCGGCGAAACGCTGGTACATGCGCAGCAGATCGCCGACGAACAACGCCGCCTCGTCGCCACCCGTGCCGGGCCGGATTTCGAGCATCGCCGCGCGTTCGTCGGCGGCATCGCGCGGTAACAAAGCCAGCGCCAGACCGCGTTCGGCGCCCGGCAGAGTCTCGCGGATCACCGCGATCTCGTCGCGCGCCATCGTCCGGATCTCGGGATCCGCATCGGCTTCCATAGCGCCGAGCACGTCCAGTTCGGCGCGCAGCCGCCGCACTTCCCCGGCCGCGCGCGCGACCGGTTCCAGCTCGGCATATTCCTTCGATACCGCGACGAAGCGATCGGACGGCAGGTCGCCGGTCGCCATCAGCGCCTGCAACTCATCCCGCCGCGCCTCGATCTGCGCGATCCGTTCCGGGGAGATTGTGGTCATTCGGGGAGCGTCAAACTGGCAGATGCTACGATAGCACGCACTTGCTCGGCATCCACCGCATCGGCGCGCAGAAGCCGCTCGCTTATGGCGGGAAGACCATTCTGCCGGGATAACGATATAATGTATGCCGGATTTGTCTTAAGCGCTTTCTCGTACCGTTTCTTCGGGCTCCCGGTGACGAATGAATCCGCCGAGAGGCCGGACCGTCTCAGATCGACCGCCATTTTAGCCGCACTCGTCTCGAACTCTTCGTTTTCGGCGACTATGACGACTTGAACCAGTTCAACCTTAGGCTCGTCCAACAACATCGCCAGCCGCTCGATCCCCGCCGCCCAGCCGACTCCCGCCGTCGCAGGCCCGCCCAGGCTCTCGATCAATCCGTCATAGCGGCCACCCGCCAGCACCGTGCCCTGCGCGCCCAACCGGTCCGTGACGAATTCGAACGCGGTATGCCGGTAATAATCCAGCCCGCGCACCAGACGGGGATTGCGCGTCCACGTCACGCCCGCCGCGTCCAGCCCGGCGGTCACCGCATCGAAAAAGGCGCGTGCCTCGGGGGTCAGATACGCATCGATGTCGGGCGCGCTGTCGGCGATCGGGCGGTCGCGCGGATCCTTGGAATCGAGGATTCGCAGCGGGTTCTTCTCGAGCCGCGCTAGGCTGTCTTCGGACAGTTCGCCGCGATGCGCTTCGAAATGCCCGACCAGAGCCGCGCGCCACGCATCGCGCGTTTCCGCGTCGCCGAGCGTGTTCAGTTGCAGCGTCACGCCGTCAGCGATGCCCAGTTCGTGCAGCAACTGGTCCGCCAGCGCGAGCAGTTCGACATCCGCCGCCGGTTCCGCCGCGCCGATCACCTCGGCATCGACCTGGTGAAACTGGCGGAAGCGTCCCTTTTGCGGCCGCTCGTAGCGGAACACCGGGCCGTGCGTCGCAAGCTTCAGCGGTGCATATTGCTGCCAGCCTTCGGTCAGATAGGCGCGCGCGATCCCGGCAGTGAATTCCGGCCGCAGTGTGAGCGAATCCCCACCGCGATCCTCGAACGTGTACATCTCCTTCGACACGACATCGGTCGTCTCGCCCAGCGACCGCGCGAACACCGCGGTACTTTCGAACACCGGGATATCGACGCGCTGGAAGCAATACAGTTTGCGGACCCGATCGAACGTGTCGATCACGTGCGCGAAACGGCGTTGTTCCTCGCCGAAGATATCCTGCGTTCCGCGAATGCGTTTTGGTGTTTCGATACGGGCCATAGTGCGCGCGTCTTATGCGAGGCGCGCCGGAAGGGAAAGCGGTCGTGATCCATGCCGGCGGGACAATGCGCCATGGCTGCCGCGTTCGGTGACAATGATGTCACGTGACACCGGCATTCTCGCACGACTAGCGTGAAGACATGAAGCTAAACCTCGGTCATCACATTGCCCCGACACGATTCGTCGTCTTCGTCATCCTGTTCGGCACCGGATTGGCGACCCTGATCCCGATGCTGGGGCGGGGCCGCGGCGCGATGGCGGCGTTCGACATCGCCGCTCTGGTGTTTCTCGGCGCGGTTATCCCGTTGCTCGGCAAGCGCACCGCCGAAATGCGCGCGATCGCCAAGTCGAACGACGCGAACCGCGCCTTGCTGCTCGCCGTGACGGCGATCGTCATGGGCATGATCCTTGTGTCGGTCGCCAGCGAGATGATGGGCGGCAAGAGCAGTGCGACCGGGATCGCGCTGATCGTGGCGACGCTCGCGCTCGCCTGGTTGTTCTCGAACACGATCTACGCACTGCATTACGCGCATATCTTCTATACCGGGAATGACGAGGGCAAAGACAGCGGCGGCATCAGCGTGCCGGACGAAAACAATCCGAACTATTGGGACTTCATCTATTTCGCCTTCACGCTCGGCATGACGTTCCAGACGTCCGACGTCGAGATCACCTCATCCGCGATCCGCCGCGTCGTGATCGGCCATTGCCTTGCCGCCTTCGTCTTCAACATCGGCGTTTTAGCGTTCACGATCAACGTCCTGGGCGGTGGCGGCTGAGCGGCGGCTGTCGGGGCCAAGGTCAGGCTGGGGGCTGGACGCGGCGCCGTACCGACGGCTAGACCCCACCATCCTTCCTTCCCGCCGAAAGGCCCATCCATGATCCGCCTGACTCTCGCCGCGAGCTTGCTCGCCACCGTTGCAGCGCCTGCGCTCGCTGAAAATTCGAAGCCGCAGCCCGTGCCTTTCGTCGACACGATCCCGCAGCCGCGCGACGTGCCGTATCCCGGCACGATGACGATCGCGGTGGATGCGACCGACGTGACCCGCGGCATCTTCACGGTGAAGCAGACGATTCCCGTCGACGCCGCCGGGCCAATGACGTTGCTGTATCCGAAATGGCTGCCCGGCGCGCATAGTCCGCGCGGCGAGATCGAGAAGCTTGCCGGCCTCGTCATCAGCGCCAACGGCAAGCCCGTTCCCTGGACGCGCGACCCGGTCGACGTGTTCGCCTTCCATATCGACGTGCCGCGTGGCGCGAAGACGTTGGATATCGATCTGAAGTTCCTCTCCGCGACCAAGGCCGACCAGGGCCGGATCGTCATGACGCCGACGATGATCAGCCTGCAGTTCAATTCGATGAGCCTGTACCCGGCGGGCTATTTCACCCGCCAGATCCCGGTGAAGGCGACGGCCAGATATCCCGAGGGCTGGAGCGCCGCGTCCGCCTTGCCGTCGAAGGCGACCGGCTCGACCTACACGTACGAGCGCACCAATTACGAGGTGCTGGTCGATTCGCCGGCGCTGGCCGGGCGCTATTACCGCCGCGTGCCGCTGTCGCCGCGCGTCAACCTCAACCTGTTTGCGGATACGCCGGAGGAGCTGGCGGCGACGCCGACGCAGGTCGATCTGCACAAGAACCTCGTCACGCAGGCGGTGAAGACGTTCGGGGCGCAGCATTACGATACGTACGAATTCCTGCTGTCGATCACCGACCAGCTCGGCGGCATCGGCCTCGAACATCATCGCTCGTCCGAGAATGGCGTGACGCCCGGCTATTTCACGAAATGGGACGACGGCCCCGGCCGCCGTAACCTGCTGCCGCACGAATACACGCACAGCTGGGACGGCAAGTTCCGCCGCGGCGCGGACCTGTGGACGCCGGATTATCGCACGCCGATGCGCGGATCGTTGCTGTGGGTCTATGAAGGCCAGACGCAATTCTGGGGTTACGTGCTGCAGGCGCGATCCGGCATCGTGTCGAAGCAGGACACGCTGGACATGTACGCCTCGGTGCTTGCCAGCCTCGACAATCGCCCGGCGCGGAACTGGCGGCCATTGGTCGACACGACGAACGATCCGGTGATGTCGCAACGCAAGCCCAAGGGCTGGGTCAGCTACGAACGGAGCGAAGACTATTACAACGAAGGCCTCTTGGTCTGGATGGAAGTCGACTCGATCCTGCGCAAGCAATCCGGCGGCACCAAATCGATCGACGATTTCGCCCGCGCCTTCTTCGGCATCAACGATGGCGATTGGGGCGAGGTCACCTACACGTTCGACGACGTGGTCGGGACGCTGAACGCGATCCAGCCATATGACTGGAACGGACTGCTCAAGACGCGGCTGACCGAGACGGGTGCGCCAGCGCCGCTCAAGGGGTTCGTCGATAACGGCTATCGCCTGATCTATACCGAGGAGCCGACCAAGGCGTTCAAGACGGCCGAGACCGCCGCGAAGCGGACCGACCTGACCTATTCGATCGGCATCACGCTGGACAAGGATGGCGAGATCTTCGGCGTGGGCTGGGACAGCGCGGCCTTCAAGGCGGGGCTGGATGTCGGCACAAAGATCGTCGCGGTCAACGGCAGCGCGTATAGCGACACCGCGATCAAGGCGGCGATCGGTGCGGCAAAGGCCTCGAAGGACCCGATCCAGCTGCTGGTCAAGACCGGTGACAAGATCACGCCGGTGACCATCGACTATCAGGGCGGCCTCCGCTATCCGCGCCTCGAAAAGGTCGGCACCGGAGAGGGTGGACTGGATCGGCTGCTCGCACCTCGCTGACGAGGGCGGGCGAACAGGTTTATCTGAAGGAATATCATGCGCATCGATTTGATCCCGATCGGCGACGATCCCCCCAACAGCCTGAACGTCATCATCGAGGTGCCGGTCGGCGGCGAACCGGTGAAGTACGAATTCGACAAGGCCAGCGGCGCCCTGTTCGTCGACCGCATCCTGCACACGCCGATGCGCTATCCGGCGAATTACGGCTTCATTCCGCACACCCTGTCGCCGGATGGGGATCCGCTCGACGCGTTGGTCATCGCCCGTTCGCCGTTCGTGCCGGGCTGCGTCGTGCGCGCGCGCCCGATCGCGGTGCTCAAGCTGGAAGACGAAGCCGGCGGCGACGAGAAGCTCGTCTGCGTGCCGGTCGACACCACCTTCCCGTATTACACCGACATCGGCGAACGCAGCGACCTGCCGTCGATCGTGCTCGCGCAGATCGAGCACTTCTTCAAACACTATAAGGATCTCGAATCCGAAAAGTGGGTGCGGATCGGCGAGTGGGGCGATGCCGAGGAAGCCCGGCGGATCGTGCTCGAAGCGATCGAAGCCGCCAAGGTCGCGAAGGCCGAAAAGGGCGAATAAAGCCGCCGGGACGTGATCGATCGGTTCGCGTCGAGCCTGCCGGGCGGGCTCGACGCGAATTTCATGCCCTTCGCGACTTCGGCTTTTTCACCGGTGCGCGTTCGCCTGCCGCTAGCCCCAGTGCACCCCAGCGCCGCAACGCGTCCGCATCGTCGTACACCTCGTCCGGCGCGCGGCGGTAGTTCATCGTGCCGACGCGGCCCTCGCCCATCTCGTAGCGGAAGCGATCGCATCCCGCGGCATCCCATTCCGCGTCGCTGGCCGCATCCGCCTTGAACCATAAGGCGTCCATCGAGACGATGGCGAAGATCGTGCCGCCACAATATAGCGTCGCCCCGCCCATCATCGCGCGCTGCGTCACCGTGCCGACCGGCTCCATCGCCTCGCTTACCCACGCGATCAGCCCCTGGTCGACCGCCATCTCAATGCCCCGAAGTCAATTTCAGGCCGGCGATGCACAGCACGACGCCGAGGATCAACAGAATGCGCGGCAACGTCGCCGGCTCGCCGAACCAGGCGATACCGACGATCACCGTCCCGAGCGCACCGATCCCGCCCCAGATCGCATAGGCCGTGCCCATCGGAATCGACCGCGACGCGACCTCCAGCAAGCCCATCGAACAGGCGACGGACGCCAGGAAGCCCAGCGTCCAGCCGATGTTCCGGAACCCGTCGACATAGCGCAGGCAGGTGGTGAACCCGATCTCGAACAGCCCGCCGATCACCAACAGAACCCACGCCATCAGCCGGCTTTGCCCGCGCCGCGTCCTGCCAGCGCCAGCAATGCATCGCCCGACACGCGCTGCGTCGTCCATTCGTCCAGAGGCTGCGCGCCGACCTTGCGGTAGAATTCGATCGCGCGGGCGTTCCAGTCCAGCACGTTCCAGTCGAACCGCGCGCAGCCGCGATCCAGCGCGATTCCGGCGAGATGCGACAACAGCGCCCGCCCCGCCCGCGAGCCACGCGCCACGGGCGTAACGTACAGATCCTCGAGCCACAGGCCGCGCACGCCGGTCCAGGTCGAAAAATTGTGGAAGAACACGGCCATGCCGACCACCTGGCCGTCCAGTTCGGCAATCAGCGCTTCCGCCGCCGGGCTCGGCCCGAACAGCGCCGCGTGCATCATCGGTTCGGTTGCGGTGACCGCGTCGGGTTCCTGCTCGAATTCCGCGAGTTCGCGCACGAAGGCCATGATCGTGGCGACATCGTCTGGCGTGGCGGGTCGGATGGTGACGGTCATGCGGCAGCCTCGGTTTGCGGAGCGGGGGCGGCGGGGCCGCGGATCGCGTACAGGCACCCGCCGATGATCAACAGCGCGCCTGCCACCGTCCATGCGGTAACATGCTCCCCGAACACCAGATAGCCTAGGATCGCCGACCACACGAACGCGGTATATTCGACCGGCGCCAGCACTTGCGCCTCGGCGTGCCGATAGGCCCAGGCGAGCAACACCGCGGAGATCGATCCCAGGATCGCCGCACCGCCGATCGCCGGCGCCAGCGCGAGTCCGGGAACGGCGGAGAACCACGGCGCACCGATCAAGAGCAGGCCAGCGAGCACGATGCTGGTGAACAGAGCGACCTCCAGCGGGTCTGCGATCTGCGCCTGGCGTCGCAACAGGATCAGGCTGCCGGCATACAGGATCGACGCGACGACGATCGCGAGCGACCCCAGCACCGTTTCGGTCGGGGCCTGCGCCTGCCACTGCCCCGCGGCGATCGCCAGCACGCCGAGACTTGCGATCACCGACCCGCCGATCGCCGTGCGCCGGATCGTCTCGCCCAAAGTTGCGGCCGCCAGAAACAGCGCGATCAACGGCGCGAGGAAGGTCAGCGCCACGCCTTGGGCCATCGGCACCCGTACCAATCCCCAGAAGAACAGCAGCACCGATGCTCCCGCCACCGCCCCGCGCGACACGTGCAGGACGATCGCCGCCCGACCCGGCCAGGGCCGGCGCCGCGCGATGAAGATCGGCATCAGCACAGCGACTCCCGCCACCGACCGCCACAACACCGCGCTATAGGCACCCTGTGCGATCGACAGTCCCTTCATCACCGCATCCATCGTCGAATAGCTGGCGATACCGATCGCGGCGACGGCGAAGGCGGTCGCGGATGTCGGGGTGCGGAAGGTCAATCGATCAGCCAGCGGGCCGATCGTGCGACGACCGGCCGAACGGTGCAGTCCATGCCATGCGGACTATTCCGCCGCCACGGCCTGCGCCTCTTCATGCGCCTCGATCTCGGCCGCCTTGGCCTCGACCAGCTGGACGATATGTTCGAGCATGTCGTCGCTCGACACGGTGTGGTCCGTCACGCCGGACAGATACACCATGTGCTTGCCATTGCCGCCGCCGGTCAGGCCGATATCCGTCTCGCGCGCCTCGCCCGGGCCGTTGACGACGCAGCCGAGCACCGAAAGCGACATCGGCGTGCGGATGTGCTGCAGCCGTTCCTCCAGCGCCTGGACGGTGCGGATCACGTCGAAGCCCTGCCGTGCGCAGCTCGGGCAGGATACGACGCGGACGCCGCGGTTGCGGATGCCGAGCGCCTTCAGGATCTCGAACCCGACGCGCACTTCCTCTTCCGGTTCGGCCGAGAGCGAGACGCGGATCGTATCGCCGATGCCGTACCATAACAGGCTGCCCATCCCGATCGCCGACTTCACCGTGCCGCCGACGAACCCACCGGCTTCGGTGATGCCGAGATGCAGCGGGCAATCCACCGCCTCGGCGAGTTGCTGATAGGCGGCGACCGCGAGGAACAGGTCGCTCGCCTTCACCGCGACCTTGAATTCGTGGAAATCGTGATCCTGCAGCAGCTTGATATGATCCAGGGCGCTCTCGACCAAAGCATCCGGACACGGCTCGCCATATTTCTCCAGCAGGTCCTTTTCGAGCGACCCGGCATTCACGCCGATGCGAATCGCGCAGCCGTTTGCCTTCGCCGCGGCGACGACTTCCTTCACACGCGCCGACGATCCGATATTGCCCGGGTTGATGCGCAGGCAGGCGGCGCCGGCATCCGCCGCTTCCAGCGCGCGCTTGTAGTGGAAATGGATGTCCGCGACGATCGGCACACGGCTCGCGCGGACGATCTGGCGCAGCGCCGCGGTGCTTTCGACATCGGGGCACGAGACGCGGATGATATCCACCCCGGCATCCTCGCAGCGCCGGATCTGCGCGATCGTCGCCTTGGCATCGCTGGTCGGCGTGTTGGTCATCGTCTGCACGGTGACGGGGGCATCGCCGCCAACGGGGACGTTGCCGACCATGATCTGGCGACTCTGACGACGCGTGATGTCACGCCAAGGACGAATGGACATGCCGTCCCCTATACCGCCGGCGGACCGGCGCGGCAACGCTTGGGCCCATCACGCTGGTCATGCCGGGGCGATCCTCTAAAGGGGCTCGCATCATGGCACGACATTACGGACTGGACTGGCTTCGCATCGGCGCATTCGCGCTGCTCATCCTGTATCATGTCGCGATGGTCTTCGTGCCCTGGCCGTTCCACGTGAAGACGGCGCATCCGGTCGATTGGGTGGCGGTGCCGATGATGGCGATCAACGCCTGGCGGCTGATCCTGCTGTTCGTCGTCTCGGGCTATGCCAGCCGCGCGCTCATCGCCAAGGGCACGGGTCCAGGCGCGTTCGTGCGGTCGCGCAGCGCTCGCCTGTTGATACCGCTGGCGTTCGGGATGATCGTCGTCGTTCCGATCCAGCCCTGGATCGAGCTGGTGACGCAGCACGGCTATTCGGGAACCTTCGTCAGTTTCTACCGCCAGGATTATTTCAGCTTCGCCACGATCGACGGGATCACCTTGCCCGCTTTGCAGCATCTCTGGTTCGTCGCCTATCTGTGGCTGTACACGATGATGCTTGCCACGGCCGGCGCGCTGCTTCGCGGCCGCAGCCTCCAGCGCCTGTTCGATACGCTGTTCGGTGGTGTCCGGCTGTGGATCCTGCCGGCGATCTGGTTCGTGCTGGTGTCGGCATGGCTGTTCCCCGGTGGACGCGAAACGCACGCGATGTTCGACGACTGGGTAGCGCATGCCAGCTACCTGCCACCGTTCCTGTTCGGGTTCGCCTTTGCCGGTTCGAAGACCGGGTTTTCCAGCGTGGCGCGGCTATGGCCCTGGGCTGCGGCCACCGCCTTGCTCTGCTACGCGATGGTCGTCGGTATCGAGATCGCCTGGCCGGTCGACGTGATCCCGCCGCATCCGTTCGGACTGATCTTCTCCGCGGCGCGCGGGGTGCAGGGCTGGAGCGCGATCATCGCGTTGATCGGCCTGGCGGATCGCTACTGGAACCACGATGCGCCGTGGCGCGCGACGCTGACCGAAGCGGTGTTCCCCTTTTACATCATCCACCAGACGGTGTTGGTCGTGGTCGAATGGCTCCTGCTGCCATACGCGCTTCCCGCTGTGGCGGAGTTTGCGATCCTGGTCGTCGCTACCGTGGCGGGATGCTGGGCATTCTATCTGGTCGGCCGGCAGGTCGGCTGGATGCGGCCGCTGATCGGGCTGCGCAAAGGCGGTCCGGTGCACCCGCCGCATAGTCTGACCCTGGCATCCGAGGAGCGTTGAGATGGCTGATCGCTGGACCCTGCTGGTACATGGCGGCGCCGGGATGATGACGCGCGAGCGGTTGACGCCCGAACAGGATGCCGGAGCGCGCGCCGGGCTGAACGCTGCGCTCGACGCCGGCTCCGTCGTCCTCGCGGCGGGCGGCACTTCGCTGGACGCGGTCGCCGCGGCGGTGCGCGTGCTGGAGGACGATCCGCACTTCAATTCCGGGCGCGGCGCGGCGCTGACATGGGACGGTACGGCGGAGCTGGACGCCGCGATCATGGACGGGCGGGATCGCCGCGCCGGCGCGGTGGCAGGAGCGACCGTCGCGCGCAATCCGGTCGATCTCGCGCGCGCCGTGATGGAGGATGGCGCCCATGTCCTGCTCTCCGGCGCCGGGGCGGATGCCTTTGCCGTGGCGCACCAGCTCGACCAAGCCGGAGCCGACTGGTTCGTCTTGCCCGAGCGCGCCGCGCAACTCGCCGAGTTGAAATCCCGCGGCGGCACGTTCGATGTCGAGATGAAATACGGCACGGTCGGCGCGGTTGCCTGCGACACGCACGGCCATGTCGCTGCGGCGACTTCGACCGGCGGCGTAACGGGCAAGCGCTGGGGCCGGATCGGCGATTCGCCGTTGATCGGCGCCGGCACCTATGCCGATGATCGCGCCGGGGCGGTTTCTGCGACGGGATCGGGCGAATTCTTCATCCGGGCCGGCGTCGCGCACGAAATCTGCGCTCGCCGCCGGCTTGCCGGAGAGTCGCTTCAGACCGCGGCGGATGGCGTCATGGCGGAGGTCCGCGCTTTGGGCGGCAGCGGCGGCGTGATCGTGACCGGTCCCGGCGGCGAAGCGGTCTGGAGCTTCACGACGTTGGGCATGAACCGCGGACGGGCGTCGTCGTCCGGCGCGCGCACCGTCGCGATCTACGATCACGAAGAATCATCGACCGACGCATAACTTCCGGTAGAGCCCAATGTCATGAACCGCTTTCTTATCGCCCTTGTCGGGCTGGTCACCCTGGGTTTCGCCACGCCCGCCTCCGCCTATTGGGAATATGGCCACGAGACGGTCGCGCAGATCGCCTATCGCAACATCACCCCCGAAACGCGCCGTGCCGTCGATGCGCTGCTGCGCCGGTCCGACCTGCTCGAGACCAGGGGGTGCCCTGCGCGCACGATCGAACAGGCGTCGGTATGGGCGGATTGCATCAAGACGCTCGGGCCGCGCTTCAGCTACGCCTATAACTGGCACTATAAGAACGTGAACATCTGCAAGCCGTTCGACCTGAAAAGTGCCTGCAAGGACGGCAATTGCGTCTCCGCGCAGATCGAGCGCGACGTGAAGCTGTTGAAGGACAAGACCGTGCCGGTGCGCGAACGCGTGCAGGCGCTGGCATTCCTGATCCACTTCGTCGGCGATCTGCACCAGCCGCTGCATGCCGGCGACCGGGGCGATCTGGGCGGCAACCAGGTGATCGCGGCCTATGGCGACTATGCCCCGCCCAAGCTGAACCTGCATTCGATCTGGGACGGCTATCTCGCCGAACGCGCGATATCCACACCGCCCTCGCCGGTGCGGGTCTATTCGGCCGCCGAAAAGCGCGCGATGCAGGCCGGCACCGTCGAGGATTGGAGCCGCGAAAGCTATCAGGTCGCGCACGACGTCGCATATGCCAGCGCGCTGGGAGGCGACGCCTGTGCCCAAGTCCCGCCGCGGGCGATGCTCGATCAGGCGACGATCGCGCGGATCGTACCGGCCGCCAAGCTGGAGGTCGAGCGCGGTGGGTTGCGGTTGGCCAGATTGCTCGACGAGGCTCTGGCTTAACGCTTCCCGGTCACGAACGCGGCAATCGTATCGACAAGGACGGGCGAAACCGGCAGCGCAGAATCGCCATAGGTGGCGAGGTTCGCCGCCCGGTCGTCCGCCTCGACCTTCTTCAGCACGTGATTGACTTTCGGAATGAGGACGAGAGTCGCCTTGGGGTCGGCTGCGGCGAGCGCACGGGCATCGGCGACCGCGACCTGAATGTCGCGCTCACCTTGCACTACAAGCATCGGTATGTGCACCGCCGCGGCCAGCTTGGCCGGATTCTGTGAGAAGAGGTCGATCATGAACGGCTGCACCCGAGCGGGGAAGAGCTGTGCCAGCGGTGGCGGCAGGCTTTCCGGATCGACCGTCCGGCCCGCCTCCAATGAATCGATCATCGCCAGCGCCGACGGACGAATCGCCGCATTGGCCGCGAATTGTTCGCGCATCACGGTGCCGAGCGGACGGCCCGGCGACGCGACCAGAATGATACCGCACAGGCCGCCGGGCTTCTGTGCCGCCTGCAACGCGACCAAACCGCCCTCGCTATGACCGAGCAGCCAGACGCATCGACGTCCGGTGCGATGGGCGACCAAAGCGGCCCACGCGTGCGCGTCATCGGCATATTCGGCGATTGTCACCCGATTAGGATCGGCGATCGCCTTTTTACTACCGAACAGGCCGCGCTTGTCGGCCCTTAGCGTGGCCACGCCGCGCGTTGCCAATGCCTCGGCCAGCATCCGATATGGCGCGGCGAGCACACCCATCGGATTGTTACCGTTGCGATCGGTCGGCCCGGAACCAGGAAGGATCACAATTACCGGCCCCGTGCCGCCGGGATCAAGCAAGGTTCCTGCGATCGGCCCCTTCGGCCCGGGTACGGATACCTCGACGGGGATCGTCGGGGCGTCCGCCGCCTTGGCCGGGACTGCGGCCAAAGCCGAGATCGCGATCGCGATCGCCACTCCGATCATACCGATGATTCTCATCGCCACTGCCATCCCCCGCGGGTGTGGCGCCGGACGATAACGGCCAGGGCGATCGTGACCAAGGCAAGCAGGCAATAATAGGGCACCGGGTGGCGCGGCATCAACAGGGCGGAGAAACCGACGATCACCGCGATATAGCCGCCGATCAGCGCCCAGCCTTGCCACGCCACCGGCGGGCCGGAGCCATAGCCGATCCTTTTCTGTTCGAACCAGATTCCGTCGTCACTGCTCATCGTCCTTCTCCTTCCCTTTGCCGGGCCGCCCGCGCTTGGGCGTGCCGCTATGTTCAACCTTCACACCACGCTTGCTCAGCGCCTCGCGCATCAGGCATTCCATCTGCGCGTTGACGCTGCGCAGGTCGGCCGCCGCCGCGCGTTCGATCGCCGCGTACAAAGCGGGATCGAGGCGGAGCGGAAAGGCTTTCTTCGGGGGACCGCTCACGCGTCTTGCCTATTGATAAAGCGTCCCCGTGTTGACCACCGGCTGCGCGTCGCGATCGCCGCACAGGACGACCATCAGGTTCGATACCATCGCCGCGCGGCGTTCGTCGTCCAGTTCGACGACACCCTTGGCCGACAATTGATCCAAAGCCAGTTCGACCATCCCGACCGCGCCTTCGACCAAAGTCGTGCGCGCCGCCACGACGGCTTGCGCTTGCTGTCGCCGCAGCATCGCGCCGGCGATCTCCTGCGCATAGGCAAGGTGCGTGAAGCCGCATTCGTCGACCGTCAGGCCGGCGGTGACGAGCCGCTCGATCAACTCCTGGCGAAGCTCGACCCCCACCTGATCGTGATTGCCGCGCAACGTGATCTCCTGATGCTCGTAATCGTCATACGGGTAGCGCGCGCCGATCGTGCGCACGGCGGCCTCGATCTGGACGATCACGAACGCCTTGTAATCGTCGATATCGAACAGCGCCTGCGCCGTATCGGTCACGCGCCACACGACCTGGGCCGCGATCTCGATCGGATTGCCGCGCAGGTCGTTCACCTTCAACCGTTCGGAGATCATGTTGTTGGCGCGCAGCGAGACCTTGCGGCGTCCCAGCCACGGCAGCAGCCAGCGCAGCCCCTCATGCCGATCGGTACCCTTATACGCGCCGAACAGGGTGATCGCGGTCGCCTGGTTCGGTTGCTGCATGTAGAAACCGCACGATACGAACAGGAAGACGATAGCGCTGGCGACGATGACGATACCGCCGAGCAGAGGGGCCGGATCGACCAGCGCCGCGCCGCCCGCACCGACCAGAAGACTCCCCACGAGCACCATCAGCATCAGATAGCCGCTGGAGGTTTGGGCCGTTCTCTCCGCCGATCGAATGATCGCGCGGTCTCCCGTCACTGTCGTCATCGCTAAACCCTCCCATTAATATGATATCATATTTATATCAGGATCGACCGAGTCGCAAGCCGTGACGAAAAAGGGCGGCCCGTGGATGCCACGCGCCGCCCCTGTCGGAGTTTCGGATAGTCCGCTTCAGTTCATCACGATGGTGACCGCGCGGCGGTTCTGCGCCCAGCTTGCTTCGTCAGACCCCAATGCGATCGGGCGTTCCTTGCCGTAGCTGATCGTCGAGATCCGGGCCGG
>Ga0160428_1001333_pt1 | contig 19233 bp, 25 predicted proteins | sample SolpanmetagenomM_FD_108198 | JGI IMG/M metagenome (GOLD analysis project Ga0160428, IMG submission 108198) | Solar panel surface microbial communities from Lawrence Berkeley National Laboratory, California, USA - M | ecosystem: Engineered > Built environment > Solar panel > Unclassified ... | reverse complement strand
GTGGTATGGACATACGATGAGGATAGGTGGGTCACAAGATTTCGCTTGACCATAAGCCACGGGCAAGCTAATAAGGTGTAGTGGTGATACTCCGTACAGACTTGCGGCTTCTGGCACGAATGTCAACCTCATCAGTTACACATCCTCATCCAGAGGCTTGACTATCAAGGTAACCACGTTAGATCCCGTTGCAGGGCAGAAAGTGGAAGTTCATACATTGAGCTCAGAGAATGATGTCTACAGCGAGCAAGATATCCTTTTTGTTGGTTCAAACTCTGCCGCACGTATTTTAGCTTGGACAGATTCCTCAAAGAATGTCCTCAAAGTGAACACCCTCGGCACTGGCCAAGTTAGCACTTTCGACGTCAAGCAAAAGGGTACTGAGATTCAGAGGATCACCATTCATGCGTCTGGCCGCCTAGATTCTTCACCCCACTTTCTGGTACAATATAACAGCGCTGATGCTCATTGGGCTGAAGTATATCACATCGACCTGAAGAGCTCAGCCATCACCAAGGCCTACGACCTGCCAAAGCTTCAAGGTAAAGGTGTCTTCACGGAAACAACAGTTGACGCGAACGTGTACTTTGTTAGAATTACGGACGATCAGATGATATTGCTAAATTCTGCGTCGCACGGTGTGCTTGAGAAGTGGTCTATCCAAGGCCTTGCTCCACGTAGCACAGTTGACCCAGTATACCCAATACATGCTACTAGCGAAGTCGTCGTTAAAGGCGGTAGCTCGTACGCAGTAAGATCTGCTGTATTGCTGTCAAACGGCAATTGGATCCTTATACGAAATGGTGAACTGAGCTGGACTCGTCCTGAGACTCTCGCGAGTGCAGTCAAAGCCGTTTTTGTCCCTTCTCGTGCTGAACCTGCGCTCATTCAAGAACTTGAGGCCGAAGCAGTCAAGGACCCTGTCTCAGCCTACTTACACCGTCTATTCAGACATAGTGGTGATCTGGAAAGTTTGCCTGTCTGGATCAAGGCTGTGGTCCAGTCCTTTCTAGGCACTGCTGGTATGACCAATGGCGAGACAGTCATTGTTGATTCATTTGGCTTCAATAAGCTTGTAGTTGTCGCTACGAAGAACGACCGCTTGATTGGAATCGAGACTGGCAATCATGGCAGAGTTGCATTCAACATCAAGGGTTCGGTTGACGCACTCGCGTATTTTGCGAATGCAGACCGTCCTCAGGCATTTGGATCCCTCCTGGCCATGGACGCAACATCTATTGCCTCTCTCGAAGCACATGTGCAAAGTGCAGGAGCACGTGTCGGAGCAAAGATTCCACAACCAAAGTCATCAATGACTTACAAGGTCGAATCAGATGCTATAAAGGGCTTCAAGGATACAAAGTTGACTTGGGAGCTGAATCTAAAGCCTGGACAAAGCGTATGGCGGATCCAGCAAGCTGAGGCTGATGAACCCATTGCCTCCATTGGCAAAGTCTTGGGTGATAGGCGAGTTCTTTACAAATATCTGAACCCCAATGTAATCCTTGTTCTTCTCAAGGATCAAGCACGCAAGGAACTCTCAGCGTACATCCTTGACAGCATTTCCGGCACAATCCTGCATTCTGCAAATCATAAGAATGTGGCTACTTATGGCCCCATCGCATCAATCGTCTCAGAGAACTGGTTTGCGTACTCGTTTGCGACTGACGCATCATCGGAGGAAATGTCAAAAGGATACCAATTTGTGTTCAGCGAGCTCCTCGAGTCTGACATTCCGGACAACCGTGGCATCATTTTGCCTGGCACGAACTCTTCCACAATCTCGCCTAGTGCTTACATCTCGCTACCGTATGTTGCTTCCCAGACTTACCTGACGCCGTATCCTATTTCCAACATGGGTGTCACACAAACTGGACAAGGTATTACATCTCGTGAGCTCCTTCTCACACTTGCGTACTCCAACGCCATTGTGGGTGTCCCGAAGTACATCCTTGATCCTCGCCGAATCGTCGGTAAAGCCCCTACCAACCAACAGCTGGAAGAGGGACTTTCGCAGTATGCCCCGATGATTGACTTTGACCCAACATGGTACTTGAATCATAAAGAAGAGCTCTTCGGCATCGAGGAGATCATCACGAGTTCCTCGTCTTTGGAAAGCACAAGTTTAGTCTTTGCTTATGGACACGACGTCTTCGGCACAAGGAGATCACCTAGTTTTACGTTTGACATTCTTGGAAACAGCTTCAACAAGATTACCCTTATATTGACAGTAGTTGGGTTGACCATTGGAACTATTTTCCTTGCGCCTTTTATTGAAAGGAAGCAGACCAACATGTTCTGGCAGAACACTTGAGTTTCAGAGGATGCTGCGTTTGTAGTCTTCGAGGATATATCAAAGCTATCCTCACCATCCGATACTCCGCCGTGAAAAGACATGTAGATTCGGGCAGTGCTTGAGACACATATTGTTACGAGCACTTGAATTCTGCTGCAGCTGTGTGGCACTCCGGCAGTCTCACCTCAACATCCAACGTGTGATCTGCTCCATACCCACAAAAGCTACAAGAGGTCTACAGCCCAGAACGAAGCAGAGCACTACAAGATGTACCAGTTGAAAATGTAACCAGAGCACAAAAAGCACTATACATAGAAAGCCGATTAGTCAGCCATGGAATGACGTCGTCGGAGTTAGCGGTATTAGCTGCTTCCTTTGACTTTATTGCCCCTCCTCCATATCTTCATATATTTATCTTCCATTCAAACCTCATTCTGCTATCTGCTGTCTCTATCATATATCACATCTCGAATCTTGATCTTAAATCGTCATGTCAGACCAACAAAAGTACGTCACCAAGCTCGCAGGCAAGAGAGTTCTCATCATTGGAGGAAGCTCCGGTAAGTGTTCAGGCGTCTTCGTAAACTACCAAGAACATCGTTCTCATTTAATCCCAGGCATTGGTTTCTGCGTAGCTGAAGCAGCACTCGAGCAAGGCTCCCAAGTCATTCTTTCCTCCTCTCGCCAATCCCGTCTCGACGAGGCTATCCAGCGTCTTCAGAAGTCCTATCCCTCCAAGAAAGACATGATCACTGCCTACCCTTGCGGCCTCGCAGACGAAGACACCATTGAGAAGAATGTAGAGACACTCTATGCATCCGCTACATCCAATGGCTCCAAGAAGCTCGATCACATTATCTATACTGCTGGCGATGCGCTCGCTATGATGAAGCTCGATACAGCGGACATGCCAAAGATTAAGCAAGCGGGTATGGTCAGATTCTTTGCACCACTCATTGTTGCGAAGCATGCACCGAAATACCTGAACGAAGGGCCGAAATCGAGCATCACTCTCACTACTGGAGCGGTCAGTGAGCGACCTATACCAGATTGGTCCATCGTGGGCTCATATGCTACCGGATTACATGGTATGACGAGGGGATTGGCATTGGACTTGGCACCGATTCGAGTCAACTTGATCTCGCCCGGTGCTGTTGTTACTGAGCTATGGGATAATATGCCAGAGGATAAGAAGCAGGAGATGTTCAAGGCTACGTCTGCAAAGGTTCCCACGAAATCTGTTGGAAAGCCGGAGGATGTGGCGGAGTCGTATATCTATTGTATGCGGGATGAGAATGTGACAGGTAGTATCATATCAACGAGCAGTGGTTCATTGTTGGTATAGATAGATTGTAACTGTAATATCACAAAATATATAAGCTCCTCTTGGCAGGAAGGCTTGGTCTTACCCGTTTGATGTTTCAGATGTAGACCAACACGTGTGGCGATCCTGGTTGCCATTTGGCTCGGCATCAGTTATTCCACCTTCTCATCTCATGTGAGCAAAACATCGAGACTTTTCGTTTTATCACCTTCTATCTTGCCACGTACCATAGAAGAGGCGTGCTGTGTATCTTAGCTTCGCATGCAATATTTTGACATTCTTACTGTGATCCCGGTGCTGATATGCTCTAGACATGGCTAACAGCATGACGAGCTACTTTGATGAAGAAAGAAAAGAGACAACTATATCAGCAGAAGACTTCGCTATCCTTGAGAGACCACATCATTACCAAAGATCACTTTCGCGACTTCCCCTCATTTGCCTTGTAGCGGCTTGCATTATGTTATTTTTTACCACCTTGTTTCTGTTACCTCTCCTCCACTCTGCTAGTGCACTCAAAACTTCTCCAAGATCGCTCCGTTTTACCAAGGATGGAAGTTTCCAGATCTGTATCTTCGAAGATTTGTAAGCTGTATCGCGTCCTTAGGGAAGGTTATGAACGCGAGCTAATAGTTCTTAGACACTTTGGAGAAGCGGAGGACCTTGTTTGGGGACCCCAACAAGACGTCAATACCACTCGTGTGATGAACACCGTGCTCGACAACGAATCACCACAACTCGTAGTGCTCAACGGAGATCTGATTACTGGCGAAAACACGTATTTGTCCAATTCGACCTACTATGTTGACCGCATCGTGCAGCCAATGATCCAACGAGGTCTACCTTGGGCATCTACTTATGGTAAGTTGCTCGTGTGTTCGCAAGTGTGTTCGTGTTGAGATCTATGCACATCTGTGCTTGTTTCAGATGTCTAAGTCTTCGTGCAATACTCTCTACAAGCTTGAAGACGACTACTATATGCTAACCTGTATCTCCTCCAGGCAACCACGACAGCCAATTCAACCTCTCCCGCTCTGGCACCTTAGCTCGTGAGCAAAGATACACAAATAGCTTGACGCAGCAAATGGTTCACACGTCCAATGCTGGCGTCACAAACTACTACCTTCCCGTCTATGCCGCCAACGCGGAGCCGTGGGACTGTCACACTATTCCCAAACTCATCCTATGGTTCTTCGATAGCCGTGGTGGTCTTCTCTTTCAACAATCTGACGAAGATGGCAATGATATACCCCAACCTGACTGGGTTGACGAGACTGTCGTGGACTGGTTTACCAGCACAAAGAAAGCTATGGCAAGCCAGTGGCACATTGCCAGCATTCCGAGTTTGGCTTTCGTCCATATTCCTGTCGATGCTATGTTGGTTTTCCAGAGTGGACCTGGCGTGGAGCCAAGAAGAGAGCCTGGCATCAATGCAGATGTACCACTCTCACAACAGGGCAAAGGTTGGGCTTCTGATACCCAACTTGGTTCTGCTGATTCGTATGCGGGCCAAGATGTCCCGTTCATGGGTGCTCTACTTGACACGCCTGGCTTAATGGGCGTGTTCAACGGACATGATCATGGTGATGATTGGTGCTTCAAGTGGAATAGGAAGCTGCCCGGCATGACTTTGATGGGAAATGGCTTGAATGTGTGCTTCGGACGTCATACGGGTTATGGTGGATATGGTAGCTGGACGAGGGGTGGTCGACAGATTGTGGTGGATTTGGAGAAGATCAAGCAGATGCAGGGCGTTGAGACGTACATACGACTAGAGGATGGCAGCGAAAGTGGAAGAGTGATGCTGAATGGAACTTATGGAGATGATAAGTATCCAGAGGTGTCACTTACATATACTCCATGAGATGGCTGCTGTCATGCTCAGTATACTATTGACCCACAAGGATGGATGGCGGTAGTATTATCTTGCAAACTCCTCCCACTTCCCAAAGTCTAGAAATATCATTGACGAACGATTTCCACGGCATGATTTTACTTGAGAGCAAGCCTTCAACAGAACGAGGCTTGGTGTAGATTGTTCCTCGTTTCGCCTGCCCGAATTAGACTTCCAAGTCCGAACTGAACATGTCCGTGAAGTGAGATCGCCGGTTCGCCGAGCCAATCTCTTGGCATTTACATCCTCGTCATAGTAACATCAACAAGGCAACTGCGATCCATCTTGATCAATCCTCGACCTCATCCCGCTCGGGCTGCGCTTGTTATGATGCGACCACGACTGCGATTCTAGCATCGCCCTGGCGAAGCACTCACGCTCTCTACGCATCCGTCGCTACCACCACCATGCCGCGCACACGCAACAGAGATGAAAGTCAAAAGCTATGGAGAACCACCAATGTACAGGCTCAATACTCGGTTAACAAATGGGCCGCCCGCATCGTTCCCGCCATACTCATAGGCGTCGTCGGATACTCTGTCTGGGCCATCGTTGTCATTCTCTGCATCAACTACCTCATACATCCACCGGCTGGTGTACCACGTCGACCGGGTGCGGGGATCGCAATCATCGTGATATACTTTGCGTTGATGGTGCCGATGACGTTGTGCTACTTCAGGATCTTACAGAGCATCGCCACGAATCCTGGTTATGTGTCGGGACGTGAGGAGGCAGACAAGGGCAAGAAAAGGCTAGATAGAAAGAGGCGGGGAACGAGGCGCGATGGACAGAATGAGGAGTCCGTGGAGGGAGAGAAAGACGACTACTTGCACAGCCAGGCAGATGGATCAGGTCCAGGTCTTGGGGCGTACACAGACCGCGATGCTTTGGGAGATGGAAGCCCAGGTCCAGCACCAGGCCTGGAGTTTTTTTACAAGAGGGACATCTTTGAGTGCGAGACTGATGGACTACCGAGGTGGTGTTCGACCTGTAAGATATGGAAACCTGACCGATCACATCATAGTAGTGAGCTCGGAAAGTGTGTATACAAGATGGATCACTTTTGTCCTTGGTGAGCTACAAACAAGTTGCACTGCTGTGAATTTCGATTACTGATTACGTTGAAGGGCTGGCGGCATAATTTCAGAGTCGAATTTCAAGTTCTTCATCCAGTTCTGCACATATGCGGCCTTGTTTTGTCTCTTCTTGCTTGTTGTTTCGGCATACTTTTCAGCAGAGCAGCATCACCAGCTAGGCCATTACAGCTCGCCTGTGCTGTCCATCATCGCAATGTGAGAATTATCAGCATTATTTAATCGTGATGACAATGCTAACCTGTGTAGCTCTGCACTTTTTCTGCTTTTCTCCTATACTATGGCGTACAACTCTCTATTCTTCGTCCTCATTAATTCCACTACGGTCGACAACCTCAGTCGACGCACGAAAGTCTACCACTTTGCAGTCTTGATCCCTTCGGGCTTTGTGCCAGCTCAAGCGCCAACTGTACCCCCATCGATCCTTCAGACCACATCTCAATATCCGACACCTCTCGCCACTACGTTATCCAACTCTTCGCGACTGGAACCTTGGCGGAAGGTCACATATCCGCTCTCACAAAGCAGTAACGAAGCTCAATTACCAGAACCAACCCGAACTTTTGCGATACTTGCCACGCCTGCAGGTTCTAATCCTTATTCGTTGTCAAAGCTCGAAAACTTCAAGACTGTGATGGGCGAGAACTGGTACGATTGGCTGCTGCCAGTCAGACACAGTCCGTGTTGGGACGACGGACATGGTGAGAGACGTGATGGTCAAAGTGATACCCAGGACGAGGAGAAGGCTGCTCAAGCAGGCCACTGGGCGGATCACCAATTCATGTATAAAACTGGTCCCGTTGTGGATGACATGATCAGCAGAGCTGGTTTGCCTCCTTTGCAGCGAGGCTAACGAATTATCAACCATGTGATGAACATAATAATAACTTGAGCAAGCATCAACGTGGATATGTACGAATAGGGCGAACACTGGACAGGAGTGCCAGCGGCATGGTTTGGTGTAATCTGTACATTTATATAGCATATGATACCCCTTCTGCTTTTATAGATACTTATTCGAGCATATAATTACTGGATCGAAGAAAGGCCTAGTTCACGAAGCTACCACGACGGTACGAAGGTCCACAAGTGTTCAGAGAACATGAGACACAAATGGTTACTGCATCGATGCAAGTGAACTGCAGGAAGTGTGCTAAAAGCTAGCGTGACAAGGCTGAGCCACTACAGTAAGAGCGGTCTGTCTATAACAAGAATAGACTATCATCGCATATCCTTTTGATATTTTATTGGACTAGATTATGACTACTAATAAGATACATGGAAGCGCGACGATGCAATAGTGAGAGCTATGGTAGTGCTTCTATTCTTTGATTGATCCACCATGGTTGCTTTCAAGCCAACATGTGATGCCACGACTAGATACCTGCAACTCAGCAAGCGTTGTTCTGAAACAGCATGAATTCTCTGCCATATGGAATGTGCATGTTCATCGTCAGTCACTTTTTAATCAGCCTGCGAAGGGCTTGAGCGGGTGTTTTTCTGGAGGAGTCTGTGGTCCCAGAAGAGCTTCCGCCATGGCCGCATATCGGTCATAAATGGCGCAGTGGCGGCGGAGGTCAAAGTATGGCGAGAACACTCCAGCCTGCATGAATCGATACAGACTAGACAGAGCCTCAGAGTCGGCATGTCGTGACTCCACATTGTAGCGCGGTTCAGGGTCACTGTCCCTCAGTACCTTGTTTTCATGAATGTGCTGAAACTGTAGCTCGACGAAACAGACCAATGCTTCAGTACTCCAGGTGCGAGAGACAGTTGCAAGTTGGTACACTGTCTGGCCAACAGCAAGTCTTCCTGCGGCTCCTCCCCCGGACCAGGCGTCACGAAGACTGTGTGAAATGATCATGGTTTGAAATCTCAAATGGCAGATAAGGCTGGGCATTGACATCCTCCGTCAAATCAATGACAAGTCGACGCAACGACAGGCTGGTGAATGACAGAGCTTGATTGCGGAACCAGCTTCCCCTTAGAACTGGTAAGAGGTTCTTTTTGGCTTGTTGCATTGAGAGGGGTTGCATTTTGAGAGGTTGCATTGACCTTTGGTCGAGTGGTGTTACGGGCAGATTGAATGCTGATCTGAGATTTGCCAGAGTCGGACCGAGACTTGGTGAAAGCAGGCTCGGAAACAGCAGAAATGTAGAGGTGGGATATCGTCGCTTGGTTTGTTGAGATGTTCACTCGAGACAGCTGGTGGAAGGATTGCCGGCCCAGCGCTCTCACTGAGCTGGGTGTTGGTATTGCCGAAGTCCTACTTAGCTAGCAACGTTGTGCTGAGTACTGAAAGCATCACGAGGTACTCACCCATTGCAATCTAGGCTGCACACTGTCAATCTGCAGAGTCTCCCACAAAGCTGTGACATCAGCTTCAAATTTTTCAAGCTGAGCCTTGAGTTGCTTTGAGTGCTTGTGAAGTCCTCCAGTTTTGCTCGCATTGTGTTTGCCCTTGGTTCTGGGCATTTTGGATGAAGTGGGTGAAAACCTCTTGAGCTCGAGGAGCCTAATCGAGAGATGTGATTGAAAGACGATCCGAATGGGCAACCACGCCCCAGCAGGCGGTGATTGAAAGATAGGAAAAAAGGCGCAAAAGCAAACGCGAAAGTGGAAAGATGAAAAAGTGAAGAAGAAGAAGGAAAGGAAGAGGAAGAGGAAGGAACAAAAGAAGGATGATGTCTCAGATGGATGTAAGGGGCCAATAGGGCAATAACTCTTTGGAATAAGGGGCTTCTGCCGAAACTCTCACTCTCACTCTGACGCCTGATTGCTCGAAAGCTCTTGTATTGCGGTTGACTGTGTAACCTCAACAAACGTGATGCATGTGAATCAGAGTTAGACATAAAAACATAGCGTGTCAAGATGGGCATTCCAGCTCTATGGGAGCTCTTCAAGAGCACTACCCCTCCTGTTGGAGAGGTCAAGTCGCTTGCGGAATTATCAACCTCTCACTTTGAGAAACACGGGCGGCCATTACGTATAGCTGTCGATGAGGCCGGTTGGCGTTTCAGGAACTTGACAGATGCTCAAGTGGCCTTTATTCGCACAAGTATGTCAAGCTCCGCAACGAGTGAACAGAAGCTGATAAAGCACAGAGGAACCTCGCGCCAATCCGATAGAAAAGGCAATCATGTGGCGACTCTTACGCCTTATGAAGCTCAGTCTTCAGCTGATCTTCATATTTGATGGGCCCGGATGACCATGGAAACGTGGTGGCCCAGCTGGCAGGGTCGACTACGAGAAGACTCGCTTGTTGATCCAACTCCTCGATCGCTTACGCATACCACACCATCGAGCTCCAGCTGAAGCAGAAGCAGAGTGTGCTCGCTTGGAGATGGTGGGCATAGTGGATGCTGTCTGGTCCGACGATGCGGACGCACTTATGTTCGGGGCTAGAACCATCCTTCGTGATCATCGACCAGCAGATGCCAAAAAGTCCGACAACAAGAAAGACATTAAGTATGTCGAAGTTTTCCGTGCGGAGGCTGTCCAGGAACGACTTGGTCTGAGTCAGGCAGGAATCCTCATGTTCGTTCTCCTTGTTGGTGGAGATTATGACCAACAGGGTCTGCAAGGCTGCGGGCAGGTAGCAGCTTTGGAAGCATGTCGACACAACGCAGGTGAGCTCGCTGAAAGACTTTGGAATTCGCCAATTCGTCAACGCGATCTTTACGACTGGTCATCCTCATTGGGTGCATATTTCAGAGAGGTCTCGACAAGACGAGTAGCAGTGCCAATTGGCTTCCCTCGAGATCTGGTCTTCAAGAACTATCGTAACCCGAAGGTATCTTCTGACGCAGAACTTCATGATCTCAATGGCCTGCGGCGTGGCTGGGACCTGGCTATTGACGAACCGAAACTATAGACCTTTTTCCGGGAACGATTCAATATCTGGACCAAAGGATACCTGAAACATGTCCTGCCCGCTCTGCTAGTCAAGACGTTGCGAAGCGTGGAGAGTGGCCAGGAGCAGGCAAGCTCGCGATATGCCATCAAGATGATCCCACGTAGAGGGAAGGCAGCCACTGAGACGCACCTAGAGAGCAAAATCACGTTCGAGCACCAGCATGTTTCTCAGCTGGATTTAATGACAGAGCCAGTTCAGTTCGAAGACTGGAGTACCCTGAAGGACGAGAAAGGAGCTGCTTTTGACCCAGCTCTGCCAATTGAGATGGAGATTCTGGACTATATCTTACTCAAAGGTCTTGGTCAGACAGCTCTCGATATGCTCCAAGATGATGTCGCGAAGCCTGTATCACGGAAGCGCAAGACTGTGCATGCCGAGGATGATGCAGGTGGTACTGATAACGACGATGCAGTATCTTCGGTGAAGAAGCCACGAAAAGGTAAAGGCAAGGGCGAAACTGTGACGACACCAGCACTCGCTAGCAGCACGCCTCCCAAGAAGATACGTAAAGAGAAGGGGCGCGAGAAGGGGCGCAGGGAGCAGGTTCAAGCCACTGGTATTGTGCAGTTGCCAAAGCCACTCCCCGCTCGGCCAGTGTTTCGAATACCCAGCATGCCGGCATTAATGTCGCTATTATCCTCTCAAAACGAAACCAACAGCAGTCCATCGAATCGTGCGCTCGCGCGTGACGACTCTGGCATCAGAAACGACTCGCAAATTCCGTGGTCGCTCATAGATGACAAAAATGACGAGGAAGAGATCGAAGACTTCAAAGACTACGAAGACTTCAGACACATCGAAGACATCAAAGACATCAAAGACTTCAGACACATCGAAGACATCAAAGACATCAAAGACATCAAAGACATCAAAGACATCAAAGACATCAAAGACATCAAAGACATCAAAGACATCAAAGACATCAAAGACATCAAAGACATCAAAGACATCAAAGACATCAAAGACTTCAAAGACATCAAAGACATCGATAATACGGACGATGAGATCCTCATGCCGCTTGATCTTGAGGAACCAGTCGAAGAGTTTGATTATCATGACGATATGACCCTCATGCCGCTCGACTTTGGAATCACAGTTGAAGATGACGAGGACGACTATGCTAAGGAGATTTCTGAAACTACCAGGTGGAGTTTGTTGGAGAGTGACATAGGAGGTTCCAGCATAAACATTGATGACGAAGCTGACGACCCTGATCTTGCTGAAGCTATCAGGTTGAGTCGACTTGGTAGCACACCACTGCAAAGAGTCTCTAGAGCCCAGCAGCCAGTATCGCCTCTAGCCAGAAGTATCGCGCCGACTTACGAAGTGGGACGAGTTCCTGATCGAGATGCCATTGCGCGTGCTCGCGTTTGGCATCTAGCTCAACAACATCTGATAGAGCCAAATGCAGTGTTACCACCATCTACGCCATTGAATACTGGTTTTCAAGCAGTAAATTCGGCGGGAACAGCAGCGAGGACAGCGGCAGGGACGACTGCAGCTCGGACAGTAACAGTGATTGACCTTACTGATGACTGAGCATGTCGTTTTGGGCAACATTTTTCCTTCTGTATATTTTATGACCACTGGGATGCATATAGCATGTATAGGAACATAGTCTTTTGGGTTCGCTTTACCCACCTTTCTCGTGCTAATCATGCACATCTTGAGCTCAGCACGGAATCTTTGACAGTGGTATTGTGACATGTTGTATCCTGCTATTGGTCTTGCACAGGCACTCTGCTGATAGTCCCTTAGTGGCTCTGATTCTGCCACTCACCATTGTACAATTCCGAGCATTTGCTGTACAGTCATGGACTCTACCAGTTCACTCGCTTATACCATCGACATGCTTCGCATCCCAGACTTCTGCAAAATCAAAAATCGTAACTCAACGAAGAAACAGTTGTGGAGAGTGCTGACAAGATTTGTGTGTTGCAAAATCCACGACATCCGCCTCAAGATCTCGGTTCGATCAGCTTGGGATGAAAAATAAAGCGTAGCATGATGAGTGTTATTGGACCGCAGAGTAGCTGGATAAGTTTTTCTGACGAGAGCAGCTCGTCTCTCAGTAATCCAGCAACGACAACAACAAAGATATCGTTATTCATAATCCATGCGTTTGTAATCGCTCAAAACTCGCTCTTCCAAACACTCTTCGTAAACGTGACCGTCTTTTCGAAAATCTCCTCTCTCGTCCTCTTCTCCTCTGCCTTTAACCAACTCACTGGAAATTGTGTCCAGCCATGTGGCATTGCCTAAATCCAAAAATTAATAATTGTCATGCAGTGTGATTAGCACAGATGGGCACTCACAGGATACCTCTCGACAACAAGATGTTCTTCTCGTCCTTCATCAGCTACCTTCTTCACCCAGGTCTCGCTTTGCTCCGCCAGCGTGTCCATCTCCGGCAAGACCAAAAGCATGCGTGCTTGGGGATGCAATCCATCCTTGATACCAGCCAAACCAGGCGACGCACGTGGATGCGACGCCTGCTCTCTCGGTAAATACGTCGGCACCAACTTATCATTCGTCTCATCCCAAAACCCCTTCGTCATCGGCATCCCTCTTGGTTTCGTGCGCTCAGAAGGCAGCTGTCTACTATCAAACGCCGGATAAAACAGCAGTAGCGGGATGTGTTTTGTATACCCTTCCGGAAACCGCGACGGCCATGGCGCTTCCAACTGCGGTGGAAGTACGGATAGTCCCAAGTTTAACGCTAGGTTTCCGCCGCTACTGAAGCCGGAGATGGCGATTCTGGTCGTGTCTATATCGATCTTTTTGGCGACGTCGGGCTGGTTGTTCATTTTGATCTTTTCGCTGAGGGCGCCGCGGAGCTCGCTGTAGGCTGGTGCGGTTGGGTTTAGGATTGCGTCGAGCACGTCCTCTGCGTCTTCGAGTGCTGCTGGGAATTTGGACAAGGGCCCCATGCGGTAATCGACGCTTAGGACGAGCGCTTGTAGATCGCGAGCCATTTGTGCACAGAAGGGTGCTTGCTCCAGACATGAGCCGACTTTGTTGCAAAGGTCAGTCACCGATATCCTCTGGTACAGTGCGTTGGATAGTACTAACGAACGAAACCACCGCCATGGAAATCGAGCAGGACTGGCAGAGAGGTTGTGGATGGGTCGAGCTTGTCGGGGATGAATGCGTAGACTGGGATAGTGTAGGAGGAGGAGCGAGACGTTAGGTCGATTACGACTGGGAGAGGAGGATCGGAGGTGAAGCGGAGGATTGCGTCTGGGACTGCTCGGGGGAGACGGACGAGAGCGGTGCGCCATTGGACTGAGAAAGGTTCGCGGAAGAAGGAGGAGAAGGACATTGTGGTGGGTGCTGCAGAGGCCGATGGAGGTGGGGGTGGAGGACGAGGTATGGAGGAAGAGGATAGCTGGAGGTCTTGTTAGATTGTTGAGAAGGACAGGACAGGACAGGAAATGATAGATAGTCTACGTAAGGTGAGTGAGTGAGTGAGTGAGTGAGTGAGTGAGTAAGTGAGTGTATATAGTTCTACCGAGGGGAATTCGGGTAGTTCATAGCTTAATACAGACAAGATGATAGTTCGATGTACTCGTTTTGAGCTTGGATCACCACCTTTACGTCATGTCTGAAAGCTGAGCAACACCTTGTTATTCTGCACCTCTTTTCCATCTCTTCTCTTCCTATTCTTCACCCTTTTACTTACATCCTCTCTACACAACAAAACACAACACAACACTCCCCATCGACATGGCCACTCGTCGCACCAAAAACGGCGCCAGCCAACCCATCACCTCGCCTCCCACCAGCACCAGCACCACCACAACCACAACCACCACCCACCCAGCACCACCACCCTCACACAGCCCCTACACGCCCACCTCAACCGAAACCCTCCTCCTCTCAATCTACCCACTAACCCTCTTCCTCGGCGCCGCCTTCTCCCACCTCTCACCCACCCTCCGCCCCCCCTACAACCTCAGCACCTACAACGTGCTCAAACAATCCTTCCAACCCCAAAACCTCGCACCCTCCTACTTCGCCCAAAAGCGCAACGTCTTCAACGTCTACTTTGTCAAACGCGGCTGGTTCTGGTGTTCCTTGGCCCTCCTCATGTTCGTCGCGCTCGTGGCCCGCGGACGCGCCGCGCCTCATCCCGATGTCAGAAGACGACGAGAAGCGGATATGGATCACACTGAGCGGCGACACGAGCGGGACCAGCGCATAAGGCGGCGGTGGCAGGCATTGCTGCGCTGGACGTTTGCGACAGGCGCGTGGGTGCTAGTGACGCAGTGGTGTTTTGGGCCGGCACTGATCGATCGCGGGTTTGCGTGGACGGGCGGGATTTGCGACCTCGCAACCGCGAATGTGTATTCTCCTGCGCCAGACAGTTCAGATATAAAACAGACGGCGAGTGTGTTGACGCATGCCGCTTGTAGCATGGCGGGAGGGTCGTGGCAGGGCGGGTACGATATTAGTGGGCACGTGTTTATTTTGGTGTTGGGGAGTGGCATGTTATGGATGGAGATGTTGCCGTTTCTCGCTGCTGGATGGAGGGGGTTGGGCGTTGGTCGCATCTTGACGACGGCTAATGGGAATGTTGAAAGAGTTGGTGGTGTGCAGGATGAGCTTGCTGCTGCGTCGTCTGGACAGGCGATTCGCAGTGTCAGTGACGCGACGCATAAAGTGTCGAGTGCGGCTCGTCATGAGATGGAAGCGCATCCGCAGTTGCAGCAAGGTGTGCAGGCTACGATTAATACGGCAAAGGGTTTGAAGCATTATGCGGCTGCTATGGCGCTTGTCATTGCGTTGCTGAGTTGGTGGATGTTGCTGATGACGGCTGCATTTTTCCATACTTGGTTTGAGAAGCTGTCTGGGTTGTTGTTGGCGTCTGGTGCGCTGTGGACAATGTACTACCTGCCGCGTGGGAGTCCGTTGGTTAGGGAGGTGCTTGGTATGCCTGGTGTTTAGGGGAGGTCAAATCGAAGATGGGATGAAGACAGACAGACAGGCAGTCCGAAGGGATGAAAATAGAAAGCTTAAAGAGGTCGGGAGAGAACGAATAGTTGTTCAAAGCAGTGCAAGAGAAGGAATAGAATGTTGAAGGTCATGTTCCGATGTCTTGACTTCCGAATCAAGGTCGTTTCAAGACGCCAGAACGAGCGCAAACTCACAAGAATTGAATGAGTCGACACTCGAAGGACTATTATGTGATTTCGAGCAAGGTGTTGGTGAGGATGGGCGAACAGTCAATGTAGTGCTCAGTGGTTTTGAAGCACTGCCAACAATGACAATACCCATAGCCTAGCATAATCGAAACAATAATCATAATTATACACTACACCCAGAACCCAATCTACTTTATGTACGCCATTGCTAACCCCCAATCCAGAAGACGCCGACATTGCCCCTTACCCCTACCCCTACCTCATGACCATGACCAAGCAGTCAGTCCAACCCAAGCATCCATCCCTACCTTCTTTCATCAAAACAGACCTTCTCACCTCTTCATCTCTAACAAGCACAACCTCCCTGCGCTCCCTGCTCACTCCGTAATCCAGGCAACTGCACACTCCCATCCGCATCACCACCCCTCCCACCCGCACCCGCCCCCTGTCCCCTCCCACCCGCCCCAGCCGCAGCAGCACCAACACCCCTCCCCTTATTCAGTGCAGCCTCCGGAATCGCATTCGCAATCGCCGTAAACACCTCCGTCACACCCCTTCCCGTCTTCGCACTCGTCTCGAAAAACAACAAGCCCTCTTCCTCTGCAAACGCTTTCGCCTCTTTCGTACTAACTTTGCCTCCAGCACCACCACCACCAACTCGTTTCTGCGCCCCTACATCTTCTGAATTCAAATCGCCCTCCTCATCACCATCATCGTCCTGGGAAGCAGCCGCAGAAGCAGATTCACCCCCACCTTCCTCAACTAAATCGTACTTGTTCCCCACGAGCGCAATCACAATGCCCGGGCTCGCCTGCCGTTGCAGTTCCGCGACCCAATGGCGTGCTTTGATCAGGCTGGAGGGCTTAGTGAGGTCGTAGGCGACGAGGGCGGCTTGGGCGTTGCGGTAGTACATTGGAGCGAGGGAGGCAAAGCGTTCTTGGCCGGCTGTGTCCCAGATTTCGAATTTGATTGTGCGGGTGGGCAGGTTGCATTTTTGGGTTAGGAAGGCCGCTGTGGGTTTGTGTTAGAGGTGTATGTGTGGTGGGGAGGAAGAGGTTGAGGTTGAGGGAGGTGAATGGATGGATGGATGCTAGACGTACCGCCGATGGTTGGTTCTTTGTTTTCTTGGAAGTCGTTGTTTACGAAGCGGAGGACGAGTGAGGACTGATGCGGATGTTAGAGATGTGCTTGCTTGTGGAGGTGTTGTTGTGTAAGGGGCAAACCAACCTTTCCGACTGCTGCTTCACCGAGCAGGACCAGCTTGACACTGCTGGTTGGCTTGGGTGCGCTGGGATCAGGCATGATGAGGTCGCAGATGTGTTGAGATCAGTCGATGGGCTGCGTCTAAGATCGAACTGGTAAGCTGTACGCGAGGATATGAGTGCAGACGTTTGGTTCGGCAAAAGATGGTAAGTGAATGGTGAATGAATGAATGTCTTTAAGGACTTCTGCGCCTCCGTCATACGTAGAACGTCGGAGACTCTCCGTGAGAGATCATGAGGGGCGAACGAGCAATAGCAATGATTCCACGGCGAATACTATGGTATGAAGACCGACAAATCGAGACTAACCATATGTGACGAAAAGTCATTTGTTCCTTCTATCTAGAAAGTGGTCATCGGCTGATGCAAGGCCGAGAGATTAACTACAATGTGTATACATGTTGGAGATGCTTCTGCCCAAGAACCAAAACAAACCTCCGAAATATGAGTGAAAGAACAAGATAAAGGCTGTAAGAGCCTGGGCCACAATACACAGCGCCATTGTATGCGGACATGATGCTTCGAGCATTACTCAACGCGCTACCACTCTAAGCGTGAGACTTGAGCATCTTGAGCTCTTCAGCCAAGAGGTCCTCGAGCTGGCCAGAAACCTCCTTGAGGATCTCGACAGCTTCCTCCTTGAGCTCGACAACGTGCTCCTTGATGGAGTCGACAGACTGGGATGCAGCCTTGGACTTGTAAGAGCCCTTGGCGAGGATGTCGGTGTAGTTACCAGAGCCACCACCATTCCAGGCGAGGATGTTGGTGGTGTCAGAAGGAACGTTGGCGAGGGCGTCCTAGACCCGAAAAGTCAGTCTCTGGTTATCATCAGGATAACACATGAACGAGAGCTTACCTTGGTGCCAATGGCGATAAGACCAGCCTTGAGCTTAGCAGGGGTAATCTCAGCAACAGCGTAGGCAGAGTCAATAGCAGGCTGAAGAGAGAGCATGTACGCAAGGAGACCAGCAATGTGAGGAGAAGCCATGGAAGTACCAGAGATGGTGTTGACGGCGTACTTGCTTCCAGTCCAGGTAGACTTGATGTTCTGGCCAGGAGCGAAGATGTCGTTACACTTGCCGAAGTTGGAGAAGTAAGCCCTCTCGTCGGCCAAGTTGGTAGCACCAACTATGGAATATTGTTAGCAGTGGACACTTAGATAGACAACTTAGAACGTACCAGTGACAGCGTTCTCGGCGCCAGCAGGAGAGTATTTGCAGGAATCGGCATTGTCGTTACCAGCAGCAACGGCAAAATGAAGACCAAGCTCGACAGCAGCATTGACAGCCTTGTCAAGAGTGGCTTGCTTTCCACCACCAAGAGACATGTTGGCAGTGCTACCCTTGAAGTTCTTGCGCTTGCCCTTCTTGGCAAGCTCGGCCTGCTCGAGATGAGCCTCAGCGGCATACTCGACTCCCTTGATGACATCGGACATGGTTCCAGATCCGTTTGAGCGAAGAACCTTGACGGCCTTGACGTGTGCCTTCTTAGCTACTCCGTACTTCGTACCAGCGGCAGTTCCGGAGCAGTGAGTTCCGTGGCCATTGCCATCCTCGTCAGGGTCGTTGGCAGGGATAGTGGCGCCCCAAGATGCACGTCCTCCAAAGTCGACGTGATTGATGTTGGTACCAGTGTCAATGATATAGATATCAACACCCTCGCCGGCGTCCTCAGTGAAGAGGTACTTGTTGAATGTACCGAAACTCAGACCATCTCGGTGAGAGATACGGGCAAGACCCCATGGAGCGTCCTTCTCCGTGAGACCAGCATCCATGGCCGACTCCTGCATGGTGTGGACCATGGCATCCCTCTCAATATACTCGACCTATGTGACAAGCAATGATTAGCAGACGTTCCTTATCTCATAGCAATGAGTCACACCGCCACTTCATACTTACATCTGGGTGTCTACGAATCTGCTCAATGACGTCCTCGTCAAAGTGACCGGAGTAGCCCAAGAAGCCACCTCGGATGTTGATGGTGTGCTTGAGTCCTTGGAAGACATCTTCTAGGAATGGCATCTGTGATCGCTTTCGGAGCTCGTTCTTCTGGTTCTGGGTCGAGGCGTGAACATCCTGCACCCAGTCGTGGTGCATGGCAGCAGCATTCTGGGTGACGTGGTCCTTGAAGACGATAATATAGGAGTTGGGGATCTCCTCGGCGTTGCTAGAGGAGAGGATGGGAGCAGCTTCGTTGTGAATGGTTGCCACGTTGATCATGGGGCTAGCAGCAGCCAGCAAGGGCATGAGGGATAAGCTGAGGACCTTCATACTGGGCAGTTAGCTGACGGCAGTGGTGTGTGG
>Ga0160428_1001332_pt1 | contig 19236 bp, 20 predicted proteins | sample SolpanmetagenomM_FD_108198 | JGI IMG/M metagenome (GOLD analysis project Ga0160428, IMG submission 108198) | Solar panel surface microbial communities from Lawrence Berkeley National Laboratory, California, USA - M | ecosystem: Engineered > Built environment > Solar panel > Unclassified ... | reverse complement strand
GTCGATCTGGACGTGACCGGCCGCCGACGCCGCCGGCTGCCCGGAGGTCTCGGTCTGCAGGACCAGGTGCATCGGGGTGCTCGGGGAGACGTCGGTGTGTCCGACCTGCTCGCCGTCGAGGAAGAACGTGACCCCGTCCAGCAGCCACTCGGTCGTGGCGGTGTGCCAGTCGGTGAAGGCGGCGCCGGTGTCGACGGCCAGGGCGTTGGACGAGGGGTCCCCGGGCGGGTGGACAAAGGCGCTGATGGACCCGTCAAGGTCGCCTTCGGGGAAGTCGATCTCCCCGTCGTTCCAGTCACCGGAGTCCGGCCACAGCAGCCAGGCCGTCTTGTACCCGGCGACGGCATCAGCGCGGAAACGGACCGAGTACCGCCCGTAGGTCCATCCGCCCCACCGCCCGTCGACCCGGGGCACGGGTGCTGCGGTCAGCGCCTTCCCGTCCCCGGTGTGCAGGTGCAGGTCCATGACGCCGTCGCTCACCGAGACGACACGGTCGGGGGTGTAGGTCCCGACCCCGGAGGTGTCGGCGAACCCGTCGTAGCCACCCCAACGGGAGGAGTACGCCGGGCCGGGGAATGTCCCGAGGGCGGTGGGGGTGGTGAAGTCGTCGGCGAGGACCTGCGACCAGCCGGCCGGTGCGGTGGTGGGCATCGCCTGCCCGCTGGCAGTGCTGTCCGCGGTGGCGGCGGGCTGCGCAGCGGACGCAGGCGGGGTGCTCGCAGAGTCCTTGTCAGCAGGATCCTCGTCGGTGGACTCGTCCTTGGCTCCGCGTGTGCTTCCGTCGTCGCCCAGGCCGAGCGTGTGGAGGATCTGCTGCCACAGGGAGTCCACGGCATCCTGGTCGTCGGGATCAGCCGCGGCAGGCGGACGGGGTGCCTGCTTGCGGCCGGCCCCATCCGCCGAGGACGGGCTCGAGGACGATGACGAGCTCGGCGAGGACGGATTCGGCGTCGGGCTAGGCGCGGCGTGGGCCGGGCCGGCGAGCAGCCCGGTTGCCGCCGTGCTCAGCGCTACCGCCAGCGCCAGCGTGTGGACCCGATCGCGTCTGCGCCGACTGGGTGCTCTGGCCACCCCGCTGCGGGGCGTGGCTGTGCTGGGACACTGCACGTGGTCCTCCTGGGCTTGTCGCTTCACGAACAGGGGGGCTCAGCGGTGCTCAGCCGTGCTTTGCGTGCTGCTGTCGCGGCTGAGCAACCGCTGGTCGGCCCGTCCCACGCTGCGAGCTGGCACTCGCAGAGCACGCGGGTCGGGCCGACACCTCCCCCGGGACGGGGGAGGAACTTGTGGGGCGGGGGTCAGCCGCCCTGGGTGAACCAGTCCTCGGGTGCGTCGTTCAGGGGCAGCGGGGCTCGGTCCTGGTGCTCGTCCTTCGTGCACTCCTCGAAAGGGCCGGAGTCGGAGAAGAGGGTTAGCAGCTGGCCGTCGAGGAAGTCGCGGAACCAGACCGCCATACCCCGCTGTGCATCGACGCGGTGCACTTCCCAAGACCGCCACAGCGCGTCCAGGCGGATGTAAGCCTCGGGGTGGTCCCACCAGGACGGACACCAGAGCCGGGTCTGCGACAGGCGGCGGATGAAGGTCGGGGCGAAGTAGACCTCGACCCACTCCCCGACGTGGTCGAAGATCGGCTCGAAGGACTCGTCGTCCTTCGCCGCTCCGCCGCCAAGGGCGGCTGCGCGTACTTGATCGTCCAACTCCTGCAAGCGCGCGTCGATGCCGCGTTGCCATGCTGCGAGCACCTCATCGGCGGGCATGACCTCAGCCCACCGTCTGGCGTCGTTCGGCGGCCGCCGCGGTGATCTCGGCTTCGGCCACCTTCTTGCTCGCGTCGATGGCGCCCTTGTCGGTGGTCTCGAACCACGGGATGAGGCGGACCATCGCCGGCTTGCACCCCGTCGCGAAGATCAGCGCCTTCCCACGGGGCAGCGCTCTCACGCCGGCCTTGTCGAGGCTGCGCTCCCGCTGCAAGGAGTCTGAGCGGGTTGTTCGCCCGTCGCCGTGGCTGAAGCTGCGCCGCCACACCTCGCGGTCACCGACGAAGGAGCTGATGGTCTCGGCGAACCGGTCGTCTTCGATGCCAGGTCCGATGACCTTGACCGTCGCTGCTCCGTACAGGGTGTCCATGCCGGTCTGACCCCAGACCCGCACACCTTGCGGGAACGACTGCAGGATCGTCACCGGGATCACCCCGCGGCTACCGAGGTGGCTGTAGAGGTCGGGCAGGTCCGCGATCCGGCACACGTTGGCCGCCTCGTCCAGGACGACCACCATCGGGGGGTCCAGTCGTCCACCAAGAGCCTCCGCCGCCTGCGTCGCGTTGCGCATGATCCGGTCAGCCAGCGCCGCCACGAGCGGGGAGGCTGACCCCCCACCGTCTTTGGACAGCAGGTACATCGTCTGGTGGGTCAGCGCGAAGTCGCGCGGGACGAACTCCAGCAAGGCGGGGGTCTGGTCGGTGGAAGACTCCGACTCCGACTCCGACTCCGACTCCGACTCCGACTCCGACTCCGGCTCTGACTTCGACGCGGGGCCTCGGTCCTGGAACCGGGTTCCGGTGGACTCCTCCGGCGGCATGACCCAGCGGGTGATGTCGGGGTTGCGCAGGCAGGCGGTCGACTCCTGGGCGGTGAAGTACACCCCGCCCCGGGTCTCCGCCGGGCGGTTCCGCAGTCCTTCCAGCGCCTTCGCCATAGCGGGGAAGCCATTGTCGTTGAGGAGGTTGATCGGCTTCAGTGCGCCCTCGTCCTGGACCCAGGCGTACACGTCCAGGATGGTTCGGTGGGTGACTGCCGCAGCCAGGAACAGGCCGGACAGCAGCGTCTTAGCTGCCGGGCCCCAGATGTCGCGGGACTGCTCGTCGTCGACGGTGCCGACGAAGTGGGAGGCCAGACGCTCGGCCTCCTCGACGGAGTCCAGGCCGCGCAGGGGGTTCCAGAACCAGGTCTGCGGTATGTGCGCGATGTGCTGGGGATCGAACGTCCAGACGGCCTCTTCCGTACGCTCCCTGCGCAGCTGAGCCGTCGCGGCCCACACGTCGGACTTGTTCGAGGTCGCCACGACCGCCCCTGGAGCTTCGAGCACGTAGGGCACGCTCAGGCAGGTCGTCTTGCCAGACCGGGGAGCCATGACGGCCAGGACGACGTCCTCCCAAGAGGACCGCAGCTGGCATCCCAGCTTCGTGCGCGTCAGTTGGATCGCGCCGAGGATGAGACCGGTGTCGCGGTCGGTGATCTCCTTCAGCTTCTTGGCGGCCAGCGATGGGCGGTCGCGCTGCGCTTTGGGCTTGAGCACCTTGGGCGTCAGCGGAGCCACGTCGTGCGGACGCGCGAGAGCGCGAATCGAGTCGCTCTGGTCCGCGCCGCCGTACACGAGGCGGTACCCGAGGATCAACGCGGTGACCAGCACGACGGTCACGACCGTCGTGGCCGACCACCAGGCGGTCATGGGCAGCGTGGGCCAACCGTCGTGGCTGGAGGCCCCGTGCCTGGCCATCTGAGGGAGGAGGTCAAGCGACAGCTTTGGTGTCTGCCAGCCGTCACCGACGACCACGTTCAGCACGCCGGCGCAGACCCAGGCCGACGCCGTACCCACCACGACGGTGCCAGCGATGGCGCCGGCGAGGTAGACACCGACCCCGCTGGAACCCGGCGCACTGGGGGTGCTCACTGCGTCATCTCCCAACGGTGATTGGTGTTGTTGATGTCCTTCTCGCACGGGGTGAGCTGAACCTGCACCGGCACCCCAGGTCGCTCCCCCACCTTGAGCAGGAACTGCCCCTTGCCCTTGGCATCGGACGCCGTCCCGGTGAGCGTCTTGTAGCTCTTCACCGTCGCCCAGGACGTGACCTCACGCTGTTCAGCGCGCGTGAGCGGCACGATGTTGGACAGTGCCCGCATCTCGTCCTTCGTCGAGGCGCATGTCGCGACGATGCCGGAGCGCTCGACAAAACCGCGCGCGATGGCACGGTCACTGTCCAGAGGCAGCGACTCCGCATCCTTGACGGTGTGGGTGATGATGATCCGCCCGTACCCGCCCTCGCGGTCCAGCCGGGTGATCTGATCCACACGCCCGGCCATTCCCGGCCCGCTGCGCAGCGCCTTCCAGAACTCGTCGAGCACCGCGCAGTAGTGCACGAACGGCATGAGGCCGGCGTCACTCAGCTCCTGCATGGCACGGATGGTCCCGAACCCGTGGTTCCAGGAGGCCAGCAACGCAGCCCCCAGGAGAGCCTGGTCCGTTTCAGGGATCGAGGAGACGTCGATGCAGACTCCGGGCGCGTCCAGTGACATCGCCTCGCTGTTGTGCCCGGAGAAGACATCGCCGAAGGGTCCGTTGAGCAGCGCGTTCATGGTGCGCAGCAGCGGTGCCGTCATGTGGGTGTAGACGTCGTCTTCACCGTTGTCGACCAGGGCCGCCCGCACGCCTTCGGGACGTTCCTGGAGGGCGTCCAGCAGCATGTGAGGGAGTGGGACACCGTTGTTGCGCTCGTTGATCACCATCACCAGGGCGGCTACCGCTGCTTCTTCGTAGTCCTTGAGGGGCTCCTTGCGTACGACCTCCAGCAGGGCGCACATCATGGTGGTCTGTCGCCCACGCAGCTCGGCCACGAAGGTCGCCTTCGCCTCCCCCGACAGCTTGGTCGCAGCCCAGGCCATCGCACCCGGGTCGAGCGGGTTGATCGTGCCGACGCCGCGCCCGGCCCGGATGACCTGCCCGCCGATGGCGCGGGTGAGGTTCACGTAGTCCGGCCGCGAGTCGCCGAGCACCATGGGTCGGATGCCGCGGGCGCTCATGCCGAGTAGCTGCCGGCGCACGAAGCTGGACTTCCCGCGGCCGTTGAGGCCCATGACCATCTCGGACGGACTGGTGATCAGCCCAGCTTGGAACCAGGCGATGGGGTCGCAGTGCACGGTCTCGCCGCTGGCTGGGCCGGAGCCAATCCTTTTGCCGATCGGCGTCCCGGCGTTGGGTGTGCCTGTCCCGGCCCCCCAGGGCCAGAGGCCGCAGACCTGCACGCTGGTCCCCCGCCACTCCAGGGGCGGCTCGACCCAGGACGTACGACCCGTGGCTCCGTCACCGAGCCAACCGCGACTGCTCATGCCCCGGGCCGCTCGCCCGTGCTCCTTCTCCCAGCGCAGGGAGGTGCTGCCGGAGCGGGTGGGCTCAGTGGGGTCTTGCGCGCCACCGCGAGACGACTTCCGCCAGATCGTGGGAAAGCGGCGGGCCGGTGCGGTGTCCACCGGGGTCTCCAGAGCCTCCGACTGCTGCTGGTCGCCGGGGTGCAGCAGCTGCCCCAGCTCGACGATGCCATCGGGTGCTGCCCCCGGCGTCGCCGTCGTCTCCAGCTCGTCCGTGAGGTGCACGAGGAACTTCGCCTGCAGCGCTTCGCTGCGTCGCCTGCTGGGCGCGGCCTGGGCGTCGTGGACGTCGGCGACAGTCATCGTGGGGCCTCCGGGTCGGAGTCGATCTGCGTCAGGCCCACCAAGGCTTTGGAGGTGAGCGAGGTGGTGCGGCCACGTCCTGGATGGTCGATGACCACCAGCGTGTGGCTCTTGAGCGGGTCCGCCGGGAACCAGGTCCCGGCATCCGGCGTCAGGGGCTCAGGCGACCGGCTGCCTCGACTCACGTCCGGTCCTTGATGAAGTCGGGGATGCTGTTGAGAGAGCTCGCGATGATGCCGGTGGGTAGCGCACAGGCGAAGGAGAAGGACTGGCTGCCGTAGCAGCGGCGCAGGGAGATGTGCGAGGAGTGACCCAACGCCTCGACGTCTCGCGCGATGCTCTTGAGGTCTGCCCCGTTGGACACGGTGACGGTGACCAGCATGGAGAAGCGCATCAGTCCAGCACCAGCGGCCTCTTCGGCTTCCTGCTGGCTCGCGGCGCGCACGTCAGCTCGAGCACGAGCGGTCGGTGGCTTCTGCTGGTCGTGGATGAATTGCGCCGACTGCACGTCGGCCTGGACACGCTGCACAGCGGCGGCGGGGGTGTAGGGCCTGTACTGCAGGGTCACCCGCTTGTTGTGCAGGCGGGGGTGCGGCTGCAGCAACCGGGTGAGCACGTTGGACAGGACCGTGCCGCGGGGGGCTTCGTTCATCTCCCACGTGATGGAGACGCCGGAGTCGTGACGGTAGTTGTCCCACGTCTCGTGGTGAGCGACCGGCCCGGCATCTCGCCAGGACAGCTCCGGCGGGTCCTCGACCGAGCGCAGAGCATCGGTAGCCGCAGGGTCGTAGGCCGTCCGGACCATCTTGGTGATCTCGTAGGCGGTCATCGGTCGCCCGGCGCTGGCGCCGGTGCCCTGCAGCCCTTCGGCCAGGGCGGGGAGTCGGGTGCCCAGCTCGATCGCCATGGCTTCGGGGTCCAGACCGTCGCCCATCACCTTGGCGTCGTAGGTCAGCTGGACGGCTGTCTCCAGGATCGCGGAGTCGCGCGGGTAGCTGTCCTTGACCTCTTGGAGCATCTGGACTGCCAGTGCGGGCGCTTCGGGCGTCACGAGCCGGTCGACTTCGTGCTTGAGGCGGTGCCCGGGGTCCGGTGAGCTGTCGATGATGACCGAGGCCGCCTCCAGGCCGGGCTCCTGGGCCATCACCGCGAGGTAGGACCCCCAGGTGGCGACCCAGCTCTCGATGTCCTCAGGGTCGACCAGGGCGGCACCGTCAGCCTCGCACCCCAACACCACGGAGTAGTGCTTGGTCTGCGGAACGTAGATCATCCCGAACTCGTCACCGGTGGCGGCCACCGCCTCGTACATGCAGGTCGGTGCCAGGACGCCGGGCAGCTGGTGCTGGGAGTGCGGCAACGCACCGAACAGCCCGGAGCGGTAGAAGTTGCGGTGCTTGCGCGCCGTGAGGCGCCAGGCCGCGGAGATGGCCACCCGCTGGAACCCGTTGCGCCCGCCCCGACGAAACAGCAGCGGCACGATCGCCAGTACGGCGATGAACGCGACGATGAAGGCGGGGATGGGCCCTGCCGTGGCCAGCAGGACGGTCACCAGGGCCATCGCCAGGAGAACCGCGGCGGTACCGAGGGAACCGAGACCGAACAGACCCGCGGAGGTGTGACGGCGCCAGTTGCCGAAGGTCGAGACGCTGTCCGTCTGCACTTGACTCACTGCGTGTTTTCCGTCGCGTTGTTCAAGCCCTGCTTGGCCTTGCGTGCACCCTGAGCGACGCCGCTGGCGATCGTCGTGGCGGCCATCCCGACCGGCCCGGCTGCAGCACCTGCTCCTGCCGCCGCCCCCGCTCCCGCCGCTGCGCCTGTCGCCCCTGCGCTAGCGGCGCCTCCGGCTGCACCCGGAGCGCCCGCGGCGCCTGCTGACGCGCGGGCTGCGCCGGAGCTTCCTCCGGAAGCACCCGGGGGCCCTGCCGGCGGAGCGAAGCTGCCGCCCCCGCCCGATCCCGACGGGTGCGGGCGCAGGCCGGGCGATGATGATCCGCCCGGACCGTCCTGGCCCTGCCCGCCCTTGCCGCCCCGGCTGTCCGAGCCGGTGGCCCACAGCCGGGCCCCCGTCGCTCCTGCGGTGACGAGCGCACCACCGAGCCCTGCGCCTGCGGCGCCGCGGGCGGCGGCCGCCGCGACGGGAGAGATGACGCGGATGAGTGCGGGGAGGACGAATGCGGCAGCCAGCAGCAGGAAGATGCCGGACAGGAACTGCACGGCGTCTTGGCCGTTGCCGAAGCCGATGAAGGCGGCGGCGTAGACCAATGAAGCGATGGGCTTGTAGAGCAGGAAGGCCACGATCCATCCGCTGGTCTTGACTGCCCACTGCCGACCGAAGTTCGTGTTCAACATGGACGTCGAGACGGGGATCAGCCCGACGAGGAGCGGAAGCACTGCACCCTTTAGGAGCAGGGCAAAGACCTGGCCCAGGCCGGCGAGCATTGCCAGCAGCCCCAGGATGAGCAGGACGCCGGAGCTGGAGCCGAACGCCACCGGGTTGGAGAAGTTGACCAGCCCGATGATGCGGGCGCCGAAATCTGCACCGGCGGCCTGGTTGATCACCCAACCGGAGAACAGGTCACCGGCCTGGGCCGCGGCCAGCAGGACGGGGACCGCCCCGACGGTGGCGATGGCGTTCAGCGTGAGGGCGTTCGCGAGGTTCTTGCCGTCATCGGCCCGCCGGGTCCAGACGAGCTTGGCGCCACCGACGATGACCGCGGTCATGAGGCCGGTAGCCGTCAAGATCGACGTGGAGTTGCGCACGAAGGTGGAGACGGTCCCGTCCGGGGAGGGCAGGGGCACCTCGGTCCACCAGGTGAGCATGGTCTTGGTCGCCCAGGCGGCGCCATCGGCCATGGACTGGGCGATGCCGTCCAGGACGGAGTCGCCCGCACTGGCGGCCACGTCTCCGACGGCACCGCAGATGTTGCCGACGATGGAGACGTCGCAGAGGTCAGGCACGTCAGACGCCTCCCCAGGGAATGAAGCCGGACAGCGAGCTGATGGGAACCGCGGTGGCTGACACACCGCCGTCGTCGGTCAGCACGAGCTTCCAGTCGGAGCCGTCCCACACGACTGTGTTGGAGGTCATCTGCATGGTGCCGTTCTGGAACTTGGCGACGTACTGGATGACGGCGCGCTCGGGGGTGTAGCTGATGACCTGGAAGCCGGCCGCCTGTCCGAGCTGTCCGGGCTGAGGCTCGTCCAGGGTGAGGGGGGCGCGGAGGTTGGCCCACGCTTCAGCCCCCGGTCCAGGTTGCACGGAGGCCTGCAGCACCGCCCGCCAGTCCTGCGCGACGCGGTAGCGCACGGCGGTCTGGGTGGCGGCGATGAGCGCGCCGGTGGGCGTGTGGGCGTAGCCGGTGGCGGTGTCCCCCTGCACGGTGCTCGGCCCGGCCTCGTCGGAGAAGGGCAGCGCGACCGTCTGCCAGAGCTGCCACCGCACGCCCTGGGGCGTGGTGGTGGGGACGCTCTGGTCGAGCGTGGCGGTCGGGGCAGGGGTCGCGGCCACCGTGCTCGTCGGATCGGTGGTCACCGCGCCCGGCCGCTGCGTGGAGGGTGCGTCGCCTCCGCGCAACGTCAGCACCGCCACCGACGCCAGGACGAGGCCCAGCAGGAAGGCCAGGCACACCAGGAAGAACGGCTTGGGACGCCGACGGGCGCGCTTGGGGCTGGGCGTCTGAGGCTGCGAGGAGGAGTTGCTCATGGCCCGCACCCTCTCTGACATCGGTGACGGTGTCATGGCGGCCTCAGTTGATCAGGAAGCCGACGATGGAGGCCGGGGTGCCGATGAGCATCAGACCGATGCCCAGGATGATGGCGCCCTTGCCGTGATCCTCCCCGCCGCCGCGGCCCTTGTTGGCCATCACCAGCGAGATGCCGAGCATGATGACCCCGCCGACGCCAGCGGCGAGGCCGCCGTACTTGGCCAGGCCGACGAGGGTGTTGACCTTGGTCATGACCTCTGCGGGGGCGGTCGCGTCCCCGTTGGGGATGTTGCCGGCGAGGATGACGCCGTCCGCCCCGCCGGTGTGCACCAGCGAGGCGTGCACGCTGGCGACCTGGGCGACTTCGTGGAGCGTGGCGAGCATGGACATGGTGATTCCTTTCAGGTGGTAATGCGGGGGCGGATCGAGGCCAAGGCATGTGCCAGGCCACCGACGGCAGGGTGGGTGGCGAGGTCGCCGTCACCCGTCGACTTGACGACGCGCAGGTGGGGCACCCACGGGATGCGCCAGATGTGGGGGACCAATCCCCCGAGCAAGGTGAGGACCTCCCGCTGACTGCGCTGCAGATCCTCGGAGGCATCGGCGATGGCCACCACGCCCGCGAGTAGGACGTCACCGCCCACGGTTCCCGCCGTCCAGGACTGAGCCGCGTCCAAGGCGGCCAGGAGCCCGCGAACGTGGGTGCGGCAGACCAGGACGACGACGGCGGGGCCGTAGGTGCTGGGCCAGCCCTGGCACTCGATGCCCCCCGGGATGCTCGCGGCCAGGGTGCTGACTCCGGCGCCGCCGTGAACTCCGAGCCAGCCCCAAGCCGGGGACGTCGTGCCCTGGTCGAGGTCGGTCGCGGGCGTGGACCCCGTCTTGTCGATGGTGATGCTCACCGTGCGCTCCTCGTGCCGCGATCCTCGCCTACGCCTGACAGGCTCACTATCACCAGCCCTGGCAGTATAGTCAATCACAGCCCACGACGTGCACATGCGTTCGTGTACGTCGCATCGAGAGCGAGGAAGACGTTGCCGGAACTTGAGACATCGCCCGCGGTACCGAAGGACACCGACGAGCCGCCGGGTGCTCGCCGTACGCACGAGTTGCTGACGCCACTCCAGGTCGCCGAACGTCTGAAGTGCTCGCGGGCGACGGTCTACAAGCTCATCCACGATGGGGAACTACCAGTGCTCCGGGTGGGCAACACCTTCCGCATCGACTGGTCGCTGGCCTACGCCGCCATGTCGCGGCCCGTGGAAACGGCGACATGACTCGACCGCTGGCCCTGGGTGCCGGCTGCGTCGGAGCGTTCCTCGCGTTGACTTTGGTCGTGTCCGCAGTAGGCCAAGACCAGGTTTCGTCCACGTCGTCCGCGTCGGGCAACCCCGGCACCGGGCTGAAGACCGGGCTGGTACCCGCCGAGTACGAGGCGCTCATCCTGGCGGCCGGACAGCAGTGCCCGGAAGCCTCCGCACCGATCATCGCCGCACAGTTGAAGCAGGAGTCCGGCTTCAACCCGCGTGCAGTCTCGCCCGTCGGTGCGCAGGGGATCGCCCAGTTCATGCCCGGCACCTGGCCCGGCGTGGGACGCGATGAGAACGGAGACGGCCGGGCGAACCCCTTCGACCCCGCAGACGCGATCCCAGCGCAAGCCCGCTACGACTGCGGGCTGGCCCAGCAGATCCGCGGGTACATCCAAGACGGCCGGCTCAGCGGTGACGTGACCCAGCTCATGCTCGCCTCCTATAACGCCGGCGTCGGGTCGGTTCTCAGGGCAGGTCGTATCCCCCAGAACGGCGAGACGCCCGCCTACGTCACCCGGATCATCAGCTCCGCGGCGGACTACGCCGCAGTGACTGCCGTTGGCGGAGCAAGCTCATCGTTCGGCGCCGCGGTCGTCTCGGCTGCGATGCAGTACAACAACAAGCTGACCTACGTCTGGGGCGGCGGGAACTTCAACGGCCCCACCGGAGGCGGATTTGACTGCTCCGGCCTGGTCTTGTACGCGGTCTACACAGCGTCGTCAGGGCAGATCAAGCTGCCGCACCAGGCCAACATCCAGCGGACCATGGGGCAGTCGGTTGACCGCGCCGACATGGTCCCGGGCGACGTCATCGCCTTCGCGTATCCCGGGTCAAGCAGCTACCACCACATCGGCATCTACCTCGGCAACAACCAGATGATCCACGCGCCGACCTTCGGCAAGCCCGTGCAGACGACCAACCTGACGTCGAGCTACTGGACGTCTCAGACCTGGCAGGTAAGGAGATTCGAGTGACGACGACCGCACGCTCGGCCTCACAGTTGGCCACGACGCTGGTCCTCGGCGGCGTATTGACCGTCATGCTCGCGGGGTGCAGCTCCCAGAAGCCGGACTCCGCGACGCAGCACTCGGCACCTCCTTCATCGTCGATCACTGCGACTCCCCGTCCGACAGGGGCCGGTGAGAGTCCCGCGGCAAGCCAGCCGGTGGCCGCGGCGATCGACCGCGCGAACCCCAGCGCGGTGGCGGAAGCGGCCTTGGTCGCCCTGAACAGCTACGACACCCAGATCGACAACGGACCGAACGACGCGGCCCGCCGAGCGGTGCCCTGGCTGAGTCAGACGTTCGCCGACGCCGTCATGAGTGATCGACCGGTATCTGGAGCTGGAGCTGAGTGGACCGAGTGGGCAAGCCATCGGGCCTACGTCACCCCGATGTTGAGCGTGGGTGAAGACCAGGCTCCGCCGGACAGCGCCACCACCGCTCTGCGGCAGTACGAGGTGACCCTGAACTCGAACGGTCGCGACGGCTGGATCGGTCAGCCGGTGACGGAGTCGGTCTTCGTCACGCTGACGAAGTCACCCCAGGACGAGAGGCAGTGGGCAGTGGATGAGGTGCAGGTCGGATGAAACAGCGTGACCACCGAGGAGACGTGCTCACTCTGCAGGTACACATGGACCGCCCCCACAGCGCGACGATCAACGGTCGACGCGTGCAGGGAGGCCGCGAACGCAACCTGCGGGAAGTCGTCGTGGCACAGGCCGCAGCCTTCGCCGCTCGCGTGGGCCGAGCCCTACCAATGATCGTTCAGGAGCCCGGAGCCGACTGCGCACTGCTCGTGGGACCGGACGGTGACATCGAGGTACTGGGCCGGCGCGGCCGTCACCACGTCGAGCGGTGGCAACCCACCACGCTCGTCCCTGCTTCCGAGAGCCCTACGGCCCCGACCTCCGAAGCGTCGACGAAGGCCCGTCGACGTGGTCTCCTGGCTGCACGCTTGCAGCCAGCAGACATCACCGGTGACGACGTCGCGCCGGCCTCGGGGACGTCCGCGTTGCCCCGCTACGGGAAGCGTCCAAGCGCCCATGCCCCGACCGTTGAGACAGCGTCCCCGGTGACCGTCACCGATGACGCCCTGCGGATGGCGGCACAGCGTCTTGGGTTGACGCCAGCCGCTCTGGCGGCCGCCCTGCGCACTGCAGACCAGGACAACGTCACCCAATCCCTCAACTCAAGCGATCACGACGGGCATACTCACTCCGCACGGTGATGGCCCAGCACAGCTTGATCAGGTGGCCGCTCACAGGGACTCTGCATTGCTCGGCGCACCCGTGCACGGACGACTGCAACGGCTGACTGAATGGGGCGGGTTGAAGAAGTATGGCAAAACAGGCGAGCGAAGATGCACCTAAAAACAACCCTGATTCTTTCGCCGACCGGTTAAACAAGCTATTTACGGGTGAAGCCGACGGCAGCGGCCGCCGCTACACAGCCGAAGTGATCTCCGACCGGTGCACCCGGATCGGTACCCCAATATCCGTCGCTTATCTGTATCATTTGCGCCGCGGGGCCCGAAATAATCCAGGCCGGGATAAGGTGGTCGCTCTAGCAAAGGCTTTCGGGGTGAGTCCCGGTTACTTCTTCCAGCAGGAAGACTCCTCTCTGGGCGAAGAAGTGGACCACGCTGTACGTATTGCCATGGGCAACGCTGGCGTTCGAAGCATTGCCCTGCGCGCAGCTGAACTTTCTCCCGACTTCCTGACCGTACTCGACTCAATCCTTCGCAACCTGGAGAGCTTGCCCGGCGCCGTCTCGGCGCCGACGAGCACCGCAGGTGGCACGTAGCAGTCAGGTCACTCACGGCGCCGACTGCTGGCCGTCACCGCGCCGGGTGAATGCAGATCACGTCGACGGGTTGGTCGCGCTGGTCGAGGTGCTTGAGGAGCCATCGGTTCGGCGGCAGCGACGTGATCTGCACGGGGTGATCGAAGGCGACTACGTGCTGCACCAAGACCGCCGCGGCCGCGGACTCGAACGAGGGGTAGCTTTCCTGTAGGGCGAGGTCTTCACCGCCCGTTGCTGCGTCGGCCACCGTGAGAAGCCACTCTTGGGCGGCGTCCCGCGCTTTGGTGCCTCGGAGCACCGGCCTGAGCCCTTCGTCGTCGGCACCGCGGGGTTGTGTGTGCATGGGTCCAGCTGAGGTCGAGGGCCGCTGATCGAGTTGGACAGGCAGCAAGCTCACCAGGACTCCTTGCTCATCGGGTGGTTGATACCAGGTGGGTCGTCCCGGTCCGGTGCGCGACCGAGGTGGCGCCCTTCGAGTGCCTCGTAGGGCATCGCCGGCTTGCCGATGGATGCTTGACAGTGCGACCAGCGCCCAGCGCCCAGCGACCCTGGGTCAGGACCGTTACCGACAGTCGTAGTTCTCGCGCCTACAGGCCACATGTAACCATGTATTGGAGCACATGCCTAGTCTTGGTGTTCGCAATGCGAACACTGCTTCGTAAGAGCTGATCTTGCTGACCCCCGCTCCGTCCAGTAACAGCGCCCTCACTCGGACCGGGGTGACCTGCTGGTGCAGCGGGTGGGGCGCTGGCGTGTCCGATACGGTGCTATCGAGAGATCGACGACGGATGAAGCCGGTCGAGAGGGCCAGCGAAAACCATCGTGACGGCGGGGGTAAGAAGTGGGGCAGCGCGAGGACGACGAGAGCCGGCCGACAATCGCCCGAGCTTTGGACTACCTGCTGCGCACCTACCGGGATACCGACGGAGACCCTGTCACTGTCGAGCGTGTCGCCGCGGAAATCGACACCAAAGGCGTTAGCGCCGCTTACATTAACGCATTACGTATCGGGACAAAGCGAAACCCTACAGCCGACACACTCCGGACTCTTGCTAATTTCTTTGGAGTCAAGGCCGGGTTCTTCTTCGATCCGCCCCCTGAAGGGGAAGCGGTGACGACGGCCGGTACCCCTCCTGAGGCATCCTCTGAATCGGTCACCGAGGAGCCGGTCGCCGCGAACGCGCTGAGTCCAGCCAGCCCCTGGGGGTCGGATGGTCCGCAGCTCCGGACACAGGTCAACTTGGCTGCCCGCTTGGAGTACCTGTTCAACCTCCGCGTCCGTCCAAACGGTCAACCGTGGAGCATGCGGCAGGTCAGCGCCGCCGCCAAAGCGCAAGAGGTGCCATTGTCGGTGGGTTTTCTGCACGACCTACGCCGTGGAATAAAAGACAACCCCACAAAACAACAACTAGAGTCCCTTGCACGGATTTTTGGCGTCTGGCCCGGTTATTTCTTTGAGGACGACAAAACCTTGGAAGAGAGTAACCGGAGGCTGAAGACGCTTGACGCCCTCGACAATGACCGGGTGGCCCGCCTGGCAATGCGCGCCCGAAACCTGACTCCCCGCGAGCTGAACATGGTCAATGCGCTGATCGACAGCGCGTTGCGGGACGCTGAAGGCGTCGATGGGGACAAGACTCCCCCCGACTGAGGCGTGTCTGGATCTTGACGATCACCCTCATGACTCTGAGCGGGCGGCGTCGCCGTTCGGTGTCATGATGTCCGCGTAGAAGTACAAGACCAGTCGCACCGCTCCCAGTGCGAACTTGGATGTTGCGCGACGACGGGCCAGGAGAAGACGACGTGAATCACCCCGCAGAGCAGGGCCTGCACGCCTCACCCCCGGGCCAGGCCCCGCGTCCGTCCCGTGCCGCTTCGGATGGGACGACCGAGCGCGACCGACGCTGCGTGGAGCGGCTGGAGCAGCTGGGCATTCACCCTGGGACGAGTCTGCGACGTCTACTCGCCACCCTCCGAAAGCAGGAGGGCCGACCAATCAAGATCACTCAGCGCGGTCAGCACGGACGACTCCTCCACCTTCCAGCGAAGATCTCGGCTCTCGTCGACCGTGACCCTGACCGCCGCAGCATCCTTGTGTGGATCCCGGAGGACCCGAAGCGCTCGATGCGCGGCAAGCGTGTCCTGCTGCACGAGCTGGCCCATCTCATCGTCAACCCGCGTGATGAGCTGCGAGTCGTCTCGCAGGTCCTCCCGTTGGCTCCGGAGGAGACGATCCAGCTCTCGGCGGACGCCGACCTGCCTGGCGGCATCGACCTACGCGCTGACGAGGCTGTCCAGTTCCACTGCAACGTCGAAGACGAGCAGGAACGAGAGGTCGAGTGGACCGCTGGCCTGCTGCAGCACTACATGGCCCCGTGGATGCAACAGCGCGAGCTACCCCCGGCCTCTGGTGTCGGTCTCTTCATCACTCGACGGGGGAACGGCCATGAACCGACTAGCTAGGGTCATCGGCTGGGCGCCTGCCGGCGCCTGCCTGCTCGGTCTGGGAGCCAGCGTCGCCCTGCGCGACCTGCTGACGGGCAAGCTGACCCCGGAGCAGCTCAAGGCGGTCTCCCTTGCCCAGCCCACCCCGAGTGAGACTGTCAGCGAGGACGATCTTGTAGCGATCGGCCGTAGGGCCCAGCGGGCACAGTGGTTCGCCATCGTCGGTGTCACCGGCGCCTCCCTGTTCAACGTCCGCCCTGTCGTGCAGAGGCTCGAACGACTCACCGCGCCCGGGGTGCCTTGGGTGGTGAGCACGCTGCTGATGACTGCGGCGGGTGCGAGCGGTACTGACGCGATCATCCACACGCTGCAGCCCCCGAGCCGGACGGGACACTGGACCAACCGCCTGACGCGGATCAACCACGCTTCCGTGGTCGGTGCCTCGCTGCTGACCACCGTGCCGTGGCTGATCCAGCCGCCTCGCCCCCGGTCGCGCAGCCTGCAGGAGTACGTCACCTACTACTCCCCGGACACTGCCGGGTTCATCGCCGCACTCGGCCCACAGATCTGCGGGCCCTTCCAGGCCGCCACCCTGTTCTTCTCCTGCTGGGGAGAGGCACGCCGCGAGCCGGACCCGGCCGTCCGGACGAGTCTGCGCTTGGTCGCCATCGGCAGCGTGATCAACCAGGGCGTCATCTTCATCCAGACCGTGCAGGCGTACACCTGGATGCGCGGCCGACCAATGTGGACGCAGCAGCAGGCCGCAGTGGCGCAGATGGCGTGCCAGATCCTGACGCCGATCCTGCTGCTCTCAGGCTCCAGCACAGCGCCCGCGGTCGAAGACGCTCGGGCCCGCAGCACCGACTTCTTCACCGAGCTCTGGCGTGAGGACGTCGTGGCGATGAGGGCGCCGTGGCGACTGCTGCAAGGGGTCTACCGAACTGCCTATGAGCTGGAGACGGACCAGATGACCAAGAGCGGCCGAGACGAGCTGTTCGCTCAGCGAGCCCGCATGGCCAGCGACATCATGGAGGCCCTGGTCCAGGCCGCTGACGACCTGACCCCCGCGGCCCGACGTCGCATCGAGCAGCTTCTGGGACGGCAGAAGGACCCCAGCCTGCGCCAGCGAGCAGGTCGAGCGTTCGCGGCCGGCGCCCGCTCGGCGCTCTCGGTCGTCGGTGGCTTTGCCCCGACCGTGGCAGGTCGCTGGTGGCGCACGCTGACCGAAAGGCCGTTGCAGCGCAGCGCCCGAGCTGATGCCGCCTCGGCCAGCGCAGCTATCCAGTTTCACGGTGAAGGCGCGAGCTTGAAGGACGAGCGAGGCATCGCACCGGAGGCGACACCGGTCCTGACCCTCAGCCCTCGTGACGTGGATGAGGCTGTCGCCTACCTCCGCCTCCTGTGGCAGGCGGTACAGGACCACGACGTCCTCGAGGCCGGCACCGCCGGGTTCGTCTCGATGGTCGAGTGAAGGGAGCCTCAGACGTGACCACCGCACCCGCCCAGTCCCCGGCCCAGACCTTGGAGGGAATGATGCCGCACTCCACACCTCTGGCAACCACCGTCATCGGCGCGAGCCTTGCTGGCTTGTTCGCCGCCGCGGCCGCCGCGAACGCTGGACACCGCGTCACGATTGTCGAGCGCGATGCGCTGCCCGCCGGACCGCAGGCGCGTCGGGGAGTCCCCCAAAGCGATCAGACCCACATCCTCCTGCACCGGGGACTCCTCTCCGCCGACCACCTGCTCCCTGGCCTGCATGACGAACTCCTCCAGCGCGGGGCCCCGGAGTTCCGGGTCGGCCTCATGGCGCTGCTCAGTGCTGACGGCTGGGCACCGCGCGGGGACTACGGCTACCCCTTGGTCTGCACCTCCAGAACCTTGCTGGAACACGTCGTCAGGAGTCGGGTCCTGGCCCTGCCCAACGTCTGCCTGGTGCAGGGGGTGCGTGTCCAGGCACTTCACCAAGACCAGTCGCAGACCTGGACCATCCAGGTCCAGCCCGCCGATGCCTCTCTCCCAGCTCCAGACGATCAGGTCCTCACCGCCGACGTGGTGATCGACGCCTCCGGACGCTCCTCCAGGCTGCCGACGTGGCTGGAAGGCCTTGGCCTCCCGCCGGCGTCGACGACGACGATCGACGCTCAGGTGGGCTACGCGACCCGCCGCTTCACCAGCTCGCGCCCGCCCGGTCCTGGGGTCCTCATGCTGGTCTCGGCCAAGGCTGACCGTGGCTGCATCGTGACCCCCATCGAAGACGGGTACTGGCAGGTCACCTCGGTGGGGCGCGGACCCACCCGTCCAGGACGTGATGGCGACGCCTTCATGGAGCACCTGCGCAAGCTGCCGGACCCGATGGCCCTGGACATGGTCAAGGAGATGACGCCTGTCAGTGAGGTGGCGGTCCACCGCCAGACGGCCAACATTCGTCACCACTACGGGCGGTCGCGCCACTGGCCCGCCGGATTGCTCGTCGTGGGCGATGCCTTGTGTGCCTTGAACCCCGTCTACGGCAGCGGTATCACCGTCGCAGCCAAGCAGGGTCTACTCCTGGAGCGGGCCTTCAAGAAGGCGCATGGTCGTGCGACGAACACCCGGCGCCTACAACGAGTCCTGGCCCGGTCCGCGAACCTGCCCTGGACGATGGCGACCTCTCAGGACCGTCAGCTGCTCACCACACCGCAGCGGGCACGCCCGGTTGAGGCCGTCGTCGGCGCCTGGGGCGCCGAGGTGGCTCGTCTGGCCGGAGGCGGTGACGCCCGGGCTGCCGACGCCATCCAGGCCGTGACCCACCTGATGCAGCATCCGGTTGTGTTGTTCGCCCCGCCCCTCCTCTTGGCCTCGCTGCGTTCGCGTCTGCGCGGCCGCCGCGTCTTGGCCTCAGACGCAGCCGCTGCCCCGTCGTGATCGGTGCGAGCGGGGTGGCCACGCCTCAGCGGGACGTAGAGGAGCGCCGCGCCGTCGTCGAGGAGGCCGCCGGGGGATCTGCGTGGCCCTGTGGTCGTCGGTTGGCCTTTATCCAGGTGGCGACAACGGCGACACGCCGTGCGCCATCCCCCAAGATGACCTCAACTGCCGGTTGGATCGTCCCCATGGCACGAGTGCGAGGAGCAGCGGCGCGACCCAAGCGGGCAGCAGCAGCACCGTTTCCCAAGACGCAGGTCGACCCGGGCAACCTCGCGGAGTTCCGGCGCGCCCGTGACGCCCGCAACTGCAGCTTCTCAATCCTCACCGACGAGTTGCTGGGCCGTGCCATCTACGACGAGGACGGCAGGCTCGTCGGCCTGCGTCCCGCCGACGCTCCCTTGCAGCAGGAGATGCCCCTGAAGACGGCGTAAACGACGGAGAGCCCCCCGCTTGGCGGCGGGGAGCTCTCCATAAGTCTCGCGGATCGGCACCCGGCGACCAACCAGCCCGATCCGCTGCTCACAGGTCCCGCTCTCGCGGGCCCTGCCTTTCTCATGCCCCTTGGCGGGAGGCTTGTGCCTAGCGTACGACAGCACTCCGAGGATCGACTACCCGATGCGCGACGTGT
>Ga0160428_1001330_pt1 | contig 19278 bp, 15 predicted proteins | sample SolpanmetagenomM_FD_108198 | JGI IMG/M metagenome (GOLD analysis project Ga0160428, IMG submission 108198) | Solar panel surface microbial communities from Lawrence Berkeley National Laboratory, California, USA - M | ecosystem: Engineered > Built environment > Solar panel > Unclassified ... | reverse complement strand
GTCATCGCATCGACACCGCGCGACGTGCGCCGCATCGCCTCCTTCTCGACCCAGGGTGTCGATCAGATCCGCAAGGCATGGCGCGGCAGCATACCCTGGCAGGCCCTGCTCGGCGCGATCCTCGCTATCTTCTTCCTGTTCCCGGCGCGCGTGTTCGCGCGCCGGTTCGGGCAACGCTATCTGATCGAAGACGCGCCGGGACATCGCCTGCGCCGCTCGGGCAGCGCCTTGTGGCGGGTCCTGATCGGCACGCTGGCGCCGATCCTGGCGGCAAGCGCGTTCGTGCAGGGGTTGCGCTGGGCCGCTCTGCTGCCCGAACGCTGGAGCGGCCTGTTCGACACGGCGGTGGTCGCCGCCGGGTTCGCCGGCTTCACCGCCTCGGTGACGGGTGCCGTGCTGATGCGCGGCCAATCGTCGTGGCGGATCGCGCCGATGGACGACGACACGGCCAGTCGGTTGCGGCCGCTGTCTTGGCTGCTCGCCATGCTGTCGGGCGTGAGCATCCTGTGGACCAGCTTCAACACCCTGGTCGGCGCCAGCCGCGCGGCGGTGGTCGCGACCGAGGTCGTCGAGGCGCTGCTCCACCTGCTGCTGATCGGCGCGTTCCTGATCGTGCTTGGCCGCCTGCGGGCCTCGCGCGCCGACCGCGAGGACGCCGGGAGCCAGTCGACCACCGCCGGGCTCGGCATCGTCACCTTGTTCCTGTGGTTGTTGCTGCTGGCGGCGATCATCGCCCTGCTCGTCGGCTATGTCGGGTTCACCCTGTTCATCGTCCAGTTCATCGCCTGGACGACCGTTCTGGGGTCGGCGCTGTATCTGACGATGGCGGCGGCCGACGACGTCGCGACGACGATGTTCTCGCGCAGCGGGCATCTCGGCACGGTCATGACGCGTGCGCTGGGCATCCGGGGCAGCATGGTCGCGCAGTTCGGGCTGTTGCTGTCCGGTGTGCTGCGCATCGCGCTGGTGGTGATCGCGCTCGGCATGTGGATGACGCCGTTCGGCACGGGTGGCGCGATCGGGACGATCTTCGGTCGGCTCGGCACGCTCGCGCAGGGGGTCGATATCGGGGGCGTGTCGATCTCGCCGGGCGCGATCCTGCGCGGCATCGTCGTGCTGCTGATCGGGCTGGGACTGGTCCGCGGCTTCATGGGCTGGCTCGAGGGGCGGTACCTGCCGGCGACCGATCTCGACGGGTCGGGACGCAATTCGGTCAGCCTGATCGCGCGCTATGTCGGCATCGCGCTGGCGGCGATCTGGGCACTCGCCTCGCTCGGCATCGGTATCGAACGCGTCGCCTTGCTGTTGTCGGCCTTGTCCGTCGGGATCGGTTTCGGCCTGCAGGCGATCACGCAGAACTTCGTTTCCGGGCTGATCCTGCTGGCGGAGCGCCCGATCAAGATCGGCGACCTGATCCGCGTCGGCACCGACGAAGGCGACGTCAAGCGGATCAGCGTGCGCTCGACCGAGATCGAACTGGCGGATCATTCCACGCTGATCGTGCCCAATTCGGAATTGATCACCAAGACGGTGCTCAACAAGACGCTGGGCGAGACCCACGGCCGGATCCAGATCCAGTTCTCCGTCCCGCTGCTGACCGATCCGCAACGCGTCCGGCGCATCGTGCTCGACGCGATCGGCGAGGAAAGCACCGTGCTGGAGACGCCGCCGCCTTCGGTATTCATCGACGGACTGAGCGACGGCCGCGTGCAGTTCAACTGCCTGGCGCACGTTCCCTCGCCGCGCGACGTGTACCGCGCGCGCAGTAATATCCTGATGACCCTGCTCGGTCGATTTCGCGAGGAGCATATCGCCTTGGGCACCGTGCCCGCCGACGTGATACCGCCGGCGCCCGACGCCAAAGCCGGTCGATCATAGGCAGGCGGTAGCGCGAGGGCTGGCGGCAGCGGGCGCTATTTGCGTGGAGCCGCGCCGGGCTCGCCTTGATCCTCCTCGATCGTCCGGGTCCGCTCATCGTCCCGCGCGGTCGTTTCCAGCGTCTTGACCGCGTCGAGCAGATGGTCGTGCGCGATCCGCGCGTCTTCATGTTCCGACCGCAAACGGGCGTGCGTAAGTTCGAGAGGTTCGGAATCCACCCCGCGCTTGAGTGCGGCACCATGCACCGCGATCTCGCTGTCATGGCGTTGGAACTTGCCGGTCCCGCGCTCGATACCGGCGGCGATGGCGCGCAGCCGCTGCGCCAGAGCGACATGCTCGGCGGCCCATTTGCGATCGTCCGCTTCCCATTGGTAATGTTCGGCCTGAAGATCCGCAGCCACGGACGGGGATGTCGGAGCCTGCGCCGATGCCGCGGCAGGAAGCAGCAGGGCGACTGTGACGATCAGCAGCAACGGTTTCGACATGAATATAGTCTCCGGACGGTGGAGTTTTATGTTACAACATACCATAGTCGCGACAAGCCGCTTTGGTGCAGATAAGCGCAAATATTGCCTAGAGATCTGAAACAGAAGCCAAATATCTGTAAGTGAAATCTCCGCCTGAAGCTCGGAGAAGCCACGGGTATGATTATATTGTGCCTTTTTTATTAGCCACTTCGTTCCAAGTCTTTAGCGTGTTCATATCGTGCCCGCCAACCCTGTCGGGCAAGACTCGAATTTCCCGATACGTCAGTCACATTGTGAATAATCTGTCATCTTTAACTTACCGGTTGTCGTAGCGAAAGCGGGGCGATACCGAAGCCGGGATACAGTCATGATACAACATATCTGGGGAACGTGATGCGTCATATGCTTCGTGCCGGCCTGGGCTTCGCCATCGCCAGTCCCATCCCGGTCGTACAAGCGCAGGAGCAGCCTGCGGCCCAGTCCCAGACCATTGCTGAGTCCCAGGCGGTGCCTGCGACCGATGCGTCGGCATCGTCGACGCCCGATATCGTCGTTACCGGCCGGCGGCTCGACGAGGCGCGTGCGCATATCCAGCCGAGCCTCGGCGCGACCAGCTACGAGATCACCAGCGAGACGATCAAGGCGCTGCCCGGCGGCGAGAACCAGCAGTTCAACCAGATCCTGCTCCAGCTTCCCGGCGTCGTGCAGGATGGTTTCGGCCAGTTCCACGTGCGCGACGATCATAACGGCCTGCAATATCGCATCAACGGCACCGTCCTGCCGGAGGGGCTGGCGGTGTTCGGCCAGACGATGTCGCCGCGGCTGGTCGACAAACTTACACTGCTGACCGGCGCCTTGCCCGCGCAATACGGGCTGCGCAGCGCGGGCATCATCGACATCACGACCAAGAGCGGCCTGTTCCAGAATGGCGGAACGGTCTCGGTCTATGGCGGCAGCCACGATACGATCCAGCCGAGCTTCACCTATGGCGGATCGACCGGTTCGACGAACTATTTCGTCTCCGGGGACTATCGCCACAATTCGCTCGGGATCGAGAGCGTCGACGGGCGGTCCAACCCGGTGCACGACAAGACCGACCAGTATCAGGGTTTCGCCTATGTCGATCACATTCTGGACGAGAACAATCGCGTCTCGTTCGTGGGCGGCTATTCGAACCAGTGGTTCCAGATCCCGAACCCGGTCGGCGCGCAGCCGGATGGCACATGGTCGGTCGGCGGCCAGACCGCGTTTCCCAGCGAGAAGCTGAACGAGCGGCAGCTGGAGCGCACCGGCTTCGGACAGTTGAGCTTCCGGCATGACGAGGAGCCGCTGACGCTGCAGGCGTCGGTGTTCGCGCGCTATTCGTCGCTGCGCTACCGCCCGGACGTGCTCGGCGAACTGCTGTTCAACGGCCAGGCGCAGGCGGCGCTGAAACGCGACCTGACCGTCGGCGGCCAGTTCGATGGCGTCTATCATCTCGGCAGCGCGCACACGCTGCGCGGCGGCATGCTGCTGACTGTCGACCGCAGCCGGAGCAACACGCAGACCAGCGTCTTCCCGCTCGACGACGACACCGGCGTGCAGGCGGGCGAACCGATCCTGATCGGCGATCGTTCGGCCAAGACGGCGACGACGATCAGCGGCTATGTGCAGGACGAATGGAAGCTCGCCCCGACGCTGACCCTGAACTACGGTGCGCGCTACGACCATTATGCCGGCTATCGCACCGAGAGCCAGCTCAGCCCGCGCGCCAACCTCGTCTGGCAGCCCGACGCGCGCTTCACCGGGCATATCGGCTATGCGCGCTATTTCGTGCCGCCGCCGTTCGAGAATGTCGCGATCACCAGCGTCACCGCGCTGCAGGGCACCAGCGGCTATCCCGATGTCACGCAGGACACGACGCCGTTCGCCGAGCGCCAGCATTATTTCGATGCCGGATTCCAGGTCAAGCAGACGCCGCATTTCACCTGGGGCATCGACGCTTATTATCGCATATCGAAAAACCTGATCGACGAGGGGCAGTTCGGCGCGCCGATCATCCTGACGCCGTTCAACTACCGCCAGGGCCGCATCGGCGGGATCGAGGCCAATGCCAGCTATGCGCGGGGTCCGTGGATCGCCTACGCCAATTTCGCCGCCGCCAAGGCGAAGGGGCGCGATATCGTGTCGAGCCAGTTCAGCTTCGACGCCGACGATCTCGCCTATATCGCCAACCGCTACATCTTTCTCGATCACGATCAGACGCTCACCGCGTCGGGCGGGCTATCCTATGCGATCCAGTCCGGCCCGCTCTCCGGTACGCGTTTCGGCGGGAGCATGTTGTACGGCTCGGGCCTGCGGACCGACAAGGTATTGGCGGATGACAGCGTTATTCCGAACGGGGGAAAGCTGACGCCCTATGCGCAGTTCAACCTGACCGCGAGCCACCATTTCGACGGTCCGGGCGTGGACGTGCGGCTCGACGTCATCAACGTCGCCGACCACAAATACGAGATCCGCGACGGGGGTGGCGTCGGCGTCGGCGCGCCGCAATACGGCCCGCGCCGCGGCGTGTTCTTCGGGATCAGCAAGACCTTCGGGTGAGGCACGTGCCTGCCTGGCGGATGTACCCGCCGGGCAGGCACGCCGCCGCGGCCGGTCGCGTCAGGGTTTCACCACCGCCGGCGCGAAGGCGCGATCGACGATGAAGCGAATCACCTTGTCGCCCATGTCGGTGCCCGGGGTCACGACATCGAAATGATCCTGCGTGCCCTGCAACACCTCGACATCGTCGCCGGCCTGGCGTGCGGCGGCGGCATACGGGGCCATGAACGGGGTGAAGGCGCCCTGCACCAGCAGCTGTCTGACGCCGAGCGGAAGATGATCGGCGGGGGAGGCGAGCGCATATTCCGCCGCGCGGTCCTTGGGCAGCCCGCCCATCAGCGCCGCGATCACCGGCTTGCCGCAGACCTCCCGGTCCAGCCCGACGAACGGCGCGAGCGCGGCCGGTCCGTCGATCTGCACCACCGAAACCGGGTGGACACGCGGCGTGTAGCCCGGCCCGAGCTTGCCGCGCGACGCGCCCCATGCGGCAAGATGCGCACCGGCCGAATGACCGACGATCGTCACGCGCTCGAGATCCAGCGGATACCTTTTCGCGAGTACGGTCAGGTAGTCGATCCCGGCGGCGACATCCTGGAACGTGCCGGGCCATCCCGCGCCGGCGTCGCCGACCCGGCGATATTCGATGTTCCAGGTCGCGATGCCGTTGCGGGTGAGCGCATCGGCGACGCCCGCAATCCCCTCCATCGTATCGTAGGATGCCGTCCAGCACCCGCCGTGCACGATGACGGCCACCGGGAACGGCCCCTTGCCCGGCGGGATGCGCAACTGCCCGCTGCGCAGATCGTCCGGACCATAACGCTCGACCAGCGTCGGGGGCGAGGCCTGCTTGCCGACCGCCTTGTAGCGCTGTTCCGGCGTCTGCTCGGACAGAGCGGGGTATGCGACCGACAGGGTCAGCACGGCGGCAAGAACACAGCGTTTCAACATGGCGCATCTCCACACAGTTTAGGATTGCGACCGAAGCGCAACTGAACATTTTCGGCGGTCCGACGCAACACCCTGCCGCACCGGCGGGATTCGGACGCGAGCGCCGGAACGGGCTATGGTCGCGCGATGATACAGAGAGCGATTCGCGTCGGCATCGGCGGCTGGACCTATGAACCGTGGCGGGGGACGTTCTTTCCCGAGGGACTGGCACAGAAGCGCGAACTGGAATTCGCCGCGCATGCAATGACCGCGATCGAGGTCAACGGCACCTATTACAGCCGCCAGAAACCGGCGACCTTTGCGAGCTGGGGCAAGATCGCACCGGACGGGTTCGTCTTCGCGCTGAAGGCGAGTCGCTATTGCACCAACCGCAAGGTGCTGGCGGAGGCGGGCGAATCGATCGAAAGGTTTCTCGGCCAGGGCATCACCGAACTGGGCGATCGGCTGGGGCCGATCCTGTGGCAGTTCATGGCGACGAAAAAGTTCGACGCCGAGGATTTCGGCGCGTTCCTGAAATTGCTGCCGGCGAAGCAGGATGGGATTGCCCTGCGCCACACGGTCCATGTCCGGCACGACTCGTTCCTCGTGCCCGAATTCGTCGCACTTGCGCGGACGGCGGGGGTGGCGATCGTCTATGCCGATTCGGCCGAATATCCGGCGCTGGCGGACGTGACGGCCGATTTCGTCTATGCCCGGCTGGAGAATGCGCGCGAGGATATCGTCACCGGCTATGACGATGCCGAACTGGACCGCTGGACGCAGGTCGCGCGCGACTGGTCGGCCGGCACGGCGCCGGACGGGCTACCGTACGCCGATCCCGCCGCGCCCGGAAAGACGCCGCGCGACACGTTCGTGTTCTTCATCAACGGCGCAAAGGTCCGTGCGCCGGCCGGCGCCCTGGCGATGATCGAGCGACTGAAATAGCGGCCGTCGCGAAGGATCAAGGCGCCAGATCGGTCGTCCCGGGGATATCGGTCGGGTTGGTCTGTCCGGTGATCGCCGCCGCCTCGATCGTGTCGAGTGCCTGCCGCGCGCCGATATAGCGCCGCGCCGCCGCGGTCCAGCGTACCGCCTGCGGCGCCCCGGGCATTCGCGCGACTTCGGCCAGCGCACCCTCCACCTTGTTCGTGTCGAGCATCTGCTTGGCGCGCGCGAGCCGGTCGACCGGCAGCGGGGAGGGGGTGTCGGCGCGGTGGATGACGACCAGATTGGTCAGTTCGCGGCGCAGGCTGTGCAACCACCCGGTGCTGGCTTGCCCGGTGACGAGTTCGCTGCCGATCCCGTCCAGCCCCGCGCGCAGTTCGGCGATCGTTACCGGCTCGCGCGCCGCCTGCAGGATCGCGGCGACGGCATGCGGTTGCGTCGTTCCGAAGCGGGCGCGCAATTGTTCCTCGATATAGCCGAGCCGCAAGCCGCGATCGAGCGCGCGGCGTGCGGCGAACGCGACCATCATCCCCTCGGCCCGCGTGGCGAAGCCGGATGCCGCCTGCGCCTCGGCCCCGACCCGCGCGGTGCGCTGTTCGAGATCGCCGATCCGCGCGGCAAGCTCGCCTTCGCGCGTCGACAGAGCGTTGAGATCGATCACCGGCGCGGCGGCGGGGGCGGGCGCGCCATTCGCCGGTACGACGACGACGGGCAGTTTGGCGACCGTCGCGGGCACGGCCGTCTCGGTCGGGAACCAGATCGTCCAGTAATGCATCGCCGCGGCCATCGCCGACAGCCCGAGCAGGAACGCGAAGGCGGCGATCACCGCCGGCCAGCGGACGCGGGGCTTTGCCGGTGCCACCAGCGGGGTCGGCGTGAAATCGCTCATGACGCGTCTTATCCCTGCGTCTGCCGGGCCGGTCAATCGGCGAGCGTCATGGCGGCGGCGAGCAGCGCATCGTCGGTCGGCACGCAGGCGGCGATCGCGGCGGCCCAGCCCGGTCCGGCGGCGTCGAGGATCGCCGGACTGAGCGCAGCGATCCGGTACCGCTCCCGGTCCTCGACCAAAGCGGCAAAGGCGCGCGCGGCACGGGCCGAATGGAGCAAGGCGATCTGGTCGCGCAACGCCGCGATCCGTTCCGGCGCGATCGGGAGCGCGACATTGGCGTAGACCGGGACGGCGGCGATGACGATGCCATCCGCCGCGATCGTACGGTCGCGTCCGCCGAGGTACAGCGCGCGCGTGACCCCCGTCGCCGCGGCGTGCGCGAGCAAGGCGGCGGCATCGGTATCGCCCGTTGCGACGACGCGGAACCCGGCCTGCTCGGCTGCCGCCGCGGTACGCGCGCCGACCGCGAACACCGGCAACGATGCCACCCGGCCAAGCTCCGGCCCGGCGTGACGCAGCGTGTTCGCGCTCGTCAGGATCAGCGCGTCGTACGTCACCGGGTCGGATATGGTCCAGTCAAGCGGCCGAACCTCGAACAGCGGAAGGCGGATCGCGGTGCGTCCCAATGCCACGATGCGCGCGGCGGTGGCGGTATTGCCCGGCTCCGGCCGCAGCACCGCCAGCGCGCGGGTCATGCCGCGAACAAGGCCCGCACCGCCGGCGGCGCCCGTTCCAGCAGTTCGCGCGCCAATTGCCCGGCCAGATCCTCGTCGCCGCGCGCGCCGCGTGTTTCGCCCGCGACGGACAGGCTGCCATCCTCGGCGAGCAATTCCGCGCGCAGCGTGACGGTGTCGCCTGCGATCACCGCCAGGGCCGCGACCGGCGAATGGCAATCCGCCTTGAGCGCCGCGAGCAGTCCACGCTCGACCAGCACGCAGGTCCGCGTCGGCAGGTCGTCGATCGCGCCGATCACGTCGCGTGCGCGCGCATCGTTCGCCCGCGTCTCGATCCCGACCGCGCCCTGGGCTGGCGCAGGCAGCATCGTCGCGGTCGGGATCGCGACGCCGATATCGTGCCGCCCGAGCCGATCGAGCCCCGCCGCCGCCAGCAAGGTCGCATCGACCTCGCCCGCCGCGAGCTTGGTGAGGCGCGTATCGACATTGCCCCGGAACAGCACGATCTTCAGGTCGGGCCGCGCGCGCAGCAACTGCGCTGCGCGCCGCGGCGAACTGGTGCCGACCACGCCGTCGCGGCGGATCGTCTCGATCGAGGCCGCGCCGATCAACCGGTCGCGGACATCGGCGCGCGGCAGCATCGCGACGATCGCGATCTCGCTCGGGCGCACCGTCTCGACATCCTTCATCGAATGCACCGCGCAATCGATCTCGCCGTCCAGCAGCGCACGGTCCAGTTCCTTGGTCCACAAGGCCTTGCCGCCGATCTCGGCCAATGCGCGATCCTGCACGCGGTCGCCGGTGGTGCGGATCGGCACGATCTCGACCGCGCCGTCGCTCCAGCCGTGCGCGGCGTACAGTGCGTCGCGTACCATCCCCGCCTGCGTCAGCGCGAGCGGCGATCCACGGGTGCCAAGGCGGAAAGGTTGGGCCATTGCCGTCACCCGCTAGAAGAAGTGCCGCCGCTCGACAAGTTCGCGACAAATTCCGGACGAGGCGTTAGGACCGCGGCATGGCACTCATTCTCGGCCTCGAATCCTCCTGCGACGAAACCGCGGCTGCGCTGGTGACGAGCGAACGCGGTGTCCTGGCGCATCGTCTCGCCGGGCAGGAAGCGGAGCATCGCCCGTTCGGCGGCGTCGTCCCGGAAATCGCCGCGCGCGCGCATGTCGAGGCATTGATGCCGCTGATCGAGGGCGCGCTGTCGGATGCGGGCGTGACGCTGGCGCAGGTGGATGCGATCGCCGCGACCGCCGGGCCGGGCCTGATCGGCGGCGTGATGGTCGGGCTCGTCACCGGCAAGGCGCTGGCGCATGCCGCGGGCAAGCCGCTGATCGCGGTCAACCATCTCGAAGGCCATGCGCTATCGCCGCGGCTGAGCGACCCCGAGCTCGAATTTCCCTATCTTTTGCTGCTCGTGTCGGGCGGGCATTGCCAGTTGCTGCTGGTCGAGGGCGTCGGGGCGTATCGCCGGCTCGCCACGACGATCGACGATGCGGCGGGCGAAGCGTTCGACAAGACCGCGAAGCTGCTCGGGCTGGGCTTTCCCGGCGGTCCGGCGGTGGAACGCGCCGCGGCATCGGGCAATCCGTTCGCGGTGCCGCTGCCGCGCCCGCTCAAGGGATCGGCGGAACCCCATTTCTCGTTCGCCGGATTGAAGAGCGCGGTGTCGCGCGCGGTCGATTCCGGACAGTGGCGGGCGGAGGACATCGCCGCCTCGTTCCAGCAGGCGGTGGTCGATTGCCTGATCGATCGTACCACGCGCGGCCTGCAACGCGCGGACGACGCTACGGCGCTGGTCGTGGCCGGCGGCGTCGCGGCCAACCAGGCGGTGCGCGGCGCATTGCAGGCCCTGGCGGCACAGCATGGCCTGCGCTTCGTCGCGCCGCCCTTGTGGCTGTGCACCGACAATGCGGCGATGATCGGCTGGGCCGGCGCCGAACGCTTCGCCGAAGGACTGACCGATCCGCTCGACATCGCCGCGCGGCCGCGCTGGCCGCTCGATCCCGCGGCGGAAGTGGTACGCGGTGCCGGGGTGAAGGCGTGAAGATCGGCGTCATCGGCGGCGGTGCCTGGGGCACGGCTTTGGCCCAGGTCGCGGCGCGTGGCGATCGCGACGTACTGCTCTGGGCGCGCGAGGACGAGGTCGTCGCGGCGATCAACGCCAGCCATGTCAACTCCGTCTTCCTGTCCGCCGTGCCGCTACCCGAATCGATCCGCGCCACCGGCGATATCGGCGAACTCGCCGGCTGCGATGCGCTGCTCGTCGTCGCGCCCGCGCAACATGTCCGTACCGTGCTCGGCGCGATCGAGACCGGCACGATGCCGCTGGTGCTGTGCGCCAAGGGAATCGAGGCGGGGACGCGGCTGCTGGTCGGCGAGGTCGCGCGCGCGGTGCAGCCGAACGCGCCGATCGCGGTCCTCTCCGGCCCGACCTTCGCGCACGAGGTCGCCGCCGGGCAACCGACCGCGGTGACTCTGGCGTGCGCGGACGAGGCACTCGGCGCGCGGCTGGCCGAGCGGCTCGCCGGACCGGCGTTCCGCACCTATGCCTCGAACGACGTGATCGGCGCGGAGATCGGCGGCGCGGTCAAGAACGTGCTGGCGATCGCCTGCGGTGTCGTCGAGGGCGCGGGCCTCGGCCAGAATGCGCGCGCGGCGTTGATCGCGCGCGGCTTTGCGGAGATGACCCGCTTTGGGCTGGCGCGCGGCGCGCGTGTCGAGACGCTCGCCGGACTGTCCGGGCTGGGGGATCTGGTGCTGACCTGCTCGTCGACCAGCTCGCGCAATTTCTCGCTCGGCGTCGGCCTGGGCCAGGGGCGCGCCGCCGCCGAGCTGATGGCCGATCGCCGCACCGTCGCCGAGGGGGCGTTCACCGCGCCGGTGCTGCGCGAGGCGGCGCGCGAATCGGGCGTGGCCATGCCGGTCAGCGAGGCGGTGTGCGCGTTGCTGGAAGGCGCGAACGTCACCGAAGTGGTCGGCGCGCTGCTTGCCCGCCCGCTCACGCGCGAAGGCGTCTAGGCGGGGCAGTCGTCGGGCCGGAACGCCAAGACGGATCAACGTTTATGTTCGAAGGACAGATGGCGCCCGACGTACACCGTCACCCCGGACGTGTTCCGGGGTCCACGGTGCACCAAGCGCTGTCATTCAAACCTCGTGTCGATCGGCTTGCCACCCGGTAGACGCCGGAACACGTCCGGGGTGACGGACCTCGGACAGGAACGACAGCATTTAACATGGCTATCGATCTATCTTAGAAGTCGACGGCGATGCCCTTCATTTCCCAATCGCCGTAGCGCGTGGGATTGAGTCCCAGCGGGTCCTGCTCCGCCGGATGCTCCTGCGTGTCGGGTTCGGGCACGGGGGGGCTTTTCGACAGATAGGCCGGCGGTTTCACATGCGGTGGGCGGTTGGCCATGCTCGGTTCCTCGTCGCGGCTCGGTACGCTTATGTCGGGGTTCGCGCGCCCCGCCGCAACCCGTCTGCCTTTACATCGCGGGCGTGGCTGCCCAATGGCTGGATATGCCTCCACATTCCCCCTCCGCCGATCCGCGCTTCGACCCGCCGGGCGTGCCTGCGCGCCGTGCGGCGCTTCGCCTGCTCGATGCCGTGCTGCGCCAGGGCCTGCCGCTCGAATCCGCGCTGGATCGCGCCACCTCCGGCATCGACCGCGCCGACGATCGTGCGCTGGCCCGCGCGATCGCCGCGGAAACGCTGCGCCGGCTGACCGATCTCGATGCGCTGATCGATTCGGCCACCGCGCGCCCCTTGCCCGACGACGCCAAGGCGCGCTTCGCGTTGCGCATCGCCCTGGTCCAGGCGCTGGCGCTCGGCACGCCATCGCATGCCGCGATCGCCACCGTCCTGCCGCTGGTCGAGGGCGGGCCGCGCAAGCTGGTGCACGGCGTGTTCGGCACGCTGTCTCGGCGCGGCGATACGCTGCCGGAAATCCCGACCTTGCCGGATGCGACCGCGATCCGCTGGCATGCCGCCTGGGGCGATGACGGGATCGAGGGTGCCGAACGCGCGATCGCCGCGCCGCCGCCGCTCGACCTGACGCTGGCCGATCCTGCGCAGACCGCGCACTGGGCCGAACAGCTCGGCGGCGAATCGCTGATGCCGGGCCATGTCCGCCTGCCCGGCGGCCATGTTCCCGAAATGCCCGGGTTCGAGGACGGGGCGTGGTGGGTGCAGGATATCGCCGCGTCGCTGCCGGCGCGCCTGATCGGGCGCGCGCCGGATGCGGGCGTCGGCACCGGTAGCGGCACCGCGCTCGATATCTGCGCCGCACCGGGCGGCAAGACGATGCAGCTCGCCGCCGCCGGCTGGCAGGTCACCGCGCTCGACAATTCGCCGACCCGGCTGGAGCGGCTGACCGACAATCTCGCACGCACCGGGCAGAGCGCGCACATCGTCACCGCCGATGCCTTGCTGTGGAAACCGGAAGCGCCGGCCGATGCGGTGCTGATCGACGCACCGTGCAGCGCGACGGGCATCTTCCGCCGCCATCCCGACGTGCTGTACCGCGTCCGCCCGTCGATCATCTCGGAAATGGCGGCGCTGCAGGAACGCATCTTCGCGCGTGCCGCGGACTGGGTGAAGCCGGGCGGCGTGCTGGTCTATGCAACCTGTTCGCTGGAACCGGCCGAGGGCGAAGATCAGCTGCGCCGCTTTCTTGCGACACGATCCGACTATCGCGTCGATCCGGTCCGGCAGGACGAACTTCCCGCGGGACTTTCCCCGCATGCCGACGGGTACTTGCGCACGCTTCCTGGTATGCTTGGCGATGTCGGTGGGCTGGACGGGTTTTTCATGGTGCGGCTGGTCCGCGCCGGTTGACCGACTTGCGGCGCGAGTCAGCCATGCTAGAGACTGCGCCATGCCCCCGCATTCGACACAACGCCCGGTCCGCATCGCGCCGTCCATCCTCTCCGCCGATTTCGCGCGGCTCGGCGAAGAGGTTCGCGCGATCGACGCCGCCGGTGCGGACTGGATCCATGTCGATGTGATGGACGGGCATTTCGTGCCCAACATCACGATGGGGCCGATGGTGGTGAAGGCGATCCGCCCGCACACTGCCAAGCCGATCGACGTGCATCTGATGATCGCGCCGGTCGACGCGTTCCTCGAGGATTTCGCCAATGCCGGGGCGGATACGATCAGCGTTCATGTCGAGGCGGGCCCGCATACGCATCGCAGCCTCCAGCACATCCGCTCGATGGGCAAGCGCGCCGGCGTCGTGCTGACCCCGCAGACCCCGGCCAAGGCGCTGGATTACCTGCTGGATTCGGTCGATCTCGTCTTGGTGATGAGCGTCAATCCCGGGTTCGGCGGGCAAAGCTTCATCCCGAGCCAGCTGAACAAGATCGCCGCGATCCGCAAGATGATCGATGCCGGTGGTTTCGATGTCGATCTGGAAGTCGATGGCGGGATCGATCACGTCACCGCACCGCGCGCGATCGCCGCCGGGGCCGATGCCCTGGTCGCCGGCACCGCGACGTTCCGCGGCGGGCCGGATGCCTATGCCGCGAACATCGCCGGGCTCAGGACGGGAACAGCCACCGGGTGAGCGAGCGCGACGGCAGCGACGGGATCGACGAGGGCAAGCGGCTGATCCGGCTTGGCGGCGATACCGGGCTGTCGCTCGCCGAACGTATCTCCGAACGCTTCCACCGCTGGACGTGGCGCACGCCGATCCACGGCGTCAAGCTGCGCGGCCGCCACCCGCTGAAGCTGATCGCGGTGCCGGACGATCCCTTTATCGGCGATGCCAGGCGCGGGCAGGCGTTGCTGGAAGGCGAGCTGACATATCGCGGCGAAACGCACGCCATCGATACGCTGTTCGATCGCAAGGCGCTGCAATCGCGTGCCTTTATCGAACATCTCCAGAGCTTCGCCTGGCTGCGCGACCTGTCGACCGTCGCCACGCGCGCACAGGGTGCGCCGATCGCCGAACGGATCATGCGCGGCTGGCTCGGCTTGCATGCCGAGAAGGTCACCGAACCGGCCTGGCGCGCGGACCTGTGGGGCCGCCGCATCCTGTTCTGGACCGCGCACGCGCCGTTGATCCTGTCCTCCGCCGACCTCGTCTATCGCAGTTCGGTGCTCAACACGCTGGCGCGCGGCGCCCGGCATATCGATCGCGGCGCGGAAAAGATGGCGCCGGGTGCGCCGCGCATCGCGGCGATGTGCGGCGTCTGCGCGGCGGGGCTGCTGATCGCCGGCGGCGATGCGCGGCGCGGCGGAATGGAAGCGGCGCTCAACCGCGCGATCGCCGGATCGGTGTTCGACGACGGCGGCAGCGTGGCGCGCTCCCCCGCGGCGCAGCTCGATATCGTCATGCTGCTGACGATGCTGCGCGAAACCTACGAATCTCGCCGGCTGGCCGCGCCGTCCAGCATCGAGGATGCACTCGCGCGCATGGTGCCGGCGCTGCTCGGCGTGTGTCTGGGCGATCGGGCCCTGTCCAGCTGGCAGGGTGGTGGCCCGGTCTCGGCCGAGACGCTGGCCCAGGTGATCGAGGCCACCGGCATCCGCGCGCGTCCGCTGCGCCAGGCGCGCGACTGGGGCTATCAGCGACTCGCGGCGGGCGCCGCGGTGGTGATCATCGATGCCGCCCCGCCGCCGGTCGCGCGTCTGGTCGAGGGTGGATGCGCCTCCACGCTGGCGTTCGAGATGTCGGACGGGCCGCACCGGCTGGTGGTCAATTGCGGCGGCGCGCGTGCCGCGGTGGCGCAATTGCTGCCCAGCCTGGCGGATGGCCTGCGCACCACCGCGGCGCATTCGACATTGGTCGTCGGCGACAGCAATTCGACCGCGATCCATGCCGACGGCACGCTCGGCCGCGGTGTCGCCGAAGTCGAATTGACGCGGCAGGAATCCGAGAACAGCAGCCGGATCGAGGCGAGCCATGACGGCTATGCGCGCCGCTACGGCTTCGTCCACCGCCGCCAGCTGGTGCTGCACAACGACGGCAAGGAACTGCGCGGCGAGGATATGCTGTTGCCCGCCGGCAAGCGCCGCAACGGTGCCGCGGCGACGCCGTTCGCCTTGCGCTTCCATCTCGGCAAGGGCGTGCAGGTGTCGCCCACAGCGGATGGCATGGCCGCCTTGCTGCGCTTGCCGGGCGGCGCCTTGTGGCAATATCGCTGCCGCGGCGGGACGCTCAGCGTCGAGGACAGCCTGTGGATCGATGCCGACGGTCGCCCGGTCGGCACGCAGCAACTCGTCGTGACCGGGGAATCGCCCCCCGGCGGCGCCAATATCAGCTGGGCCTTGAAGCGCGCCAACTGAACGGGCAAAGCGCGCCCGTCTGTCTCACATAGCGTTCCGGTCGAGCCCGTCGCCGCCGTCAGGCGTGCCGCCGGGCTCTGGGCGGACGGACGATAGGAATCGATCTGCCATGACGACCATCCCCATCCGCCGCGCGCTGCTGTCGGTATCCGACAAGACCGGTATCGTCGATTTGGGCCGCGCGCTTGCCGCGCAGGGCGTCGATCTCGTCTCGACCGGCGGCACGGCAAAGGCGTTGCGCGCCGCCGGGCTCGACGTGCGCGACATCAGCGACCTGACCGGTTTCCCCGAGATGATGGATGGCCGCGTCAAGACGTTGCATCCGATCGTCCATGGCGGATTGCTCGCCGTGCGCGACGATCCGGAGCATGTCGCGGCGATGGAGGCGCATGGCATCGGCGCGATCGACCTCGTCGTGGTCAATCTCTACCCGTTCGCCGCGACCGTCGCCAAGGGTGCGGACCGGCCCGAGATCATCGAGAATATCGATATCGGCGGCCCGTCGATGATCCGCTCGGCGGCGAAGAACCACGCCTTCGTCGCGATCGTCACCGATCCGGCCGACTACGCTTTGGTGTCGGATGGAAGCACGACGCTCGACCAGCGCCGCAGGCTCGCCGCCAAGGCCTATGCCGCGACGGCCGCCTATGACGGGATGATCGCGCAATGGTTCGCCTTTAGCGATCAGGGCGAATCCTTCCCTGACATCCTGCCGCTGACGCTGAAGCACGGCCAGGCGCTGCGCTACGGCGAGAACCCGCATCAATCCGCCGCCTTCTACACCGCGACCGGCCCGGCGGCGCGCGGCATCGGCCAGGCGCGCCAGGTGCAGGGCAAGGAGCTCAGCTACAACAATTTCAACGATGCGGACGCGGCGCTCGACCTGGTCAGCGAATTCGCCCAGGCCGACCCCAGCGTCGTGATCGTCAAGCATGCCAATCCGTGCGGCGTCGCCACCGCATCGACCTTGTCCGAAGCGTATGACGCCGCCTTCGCCTGCGACACGGTGTCCGCGTTCGGCGGCATCATCGCGCTCAACCGGCCGCTCGACGCCGCCACCGCCCGCGCGATCACCCAAATCTTCACCGAAGTCGTGATCGCCCCCGATGCCGACGAGGAGGCGCTGGCGATCTTCGCGGCGAAGAAGAATCTGCGCCTGCTTCTCACCGGTGCGCTGCCGGATGCGGCGCGGCCCGGGCTGCTCGCCAAGTCGATCACCGGCGGCTGGCTGCTGCAGACGCGCGACAACGGCACGCCCGGCGAGCTGAAGGTCGTCACCCAGCGCGCGCCGACCGAACAGGAACTGGCCGATTGCCGCTTCGCCTGGACGGTGGCCAAGCACGTCAAATCCAACGCGATCGTCTATGCCAGGGGCGGCAGCACAGCGGGGATCGGCGCCGGGCAGATGAACCGGCTCGAATCCGCGCGCATCGCCGCGTGGAAGGCGAAGGATGCGGCCGACAAGGCCGGCTGGGGCGCGGCGCGGACGATCGGCTCGGCGGTGGCCTCCGACGCGTTCTTCCCGTTCGCCGACGGGCTGCTCGCGGCGGTCGAGGCCGGCGCGACGGCGGTGATCCAGCCGGGCGGGTCGATCCGCGACGAAGAGGTCGTCGCCGCCGCCGACGCCGCCGGGTTGGCGATGGTGTTCACCGGGATGCGCCACTTCCGGCACTGATCGCGCCGCGATTCGAAAGCGCTAGGCGGGCTGCTCCTTGGGCATCGACTTGAACAGCGCCCGGTCCGCCGGGGTCAGTGCCCAGCGGAACAGCACGAACAGATAGGTCGCGGCGATCGCCGGGATGCCGAACACCACTTCCGCCCATTCGTAATGGCGTGGCAGCGAGGTGAAGGCGGACCCGACCAGGATCGCCGCCAGCGCACCCCACAGCATCGGCCAGCGCCACCCCGCGACGCGCGCGTGCAACAGGTGCGACAGGAAGCTGGACTTGATCACCGAGGTCAGCCCGACCGAGAGCAACAAGGCGAGCGCCGGCCCCGCCGCCTGGAAGTTTACCGGCCAGCCGAGCGCGCGCATCGCGAAGATCAATGCGAAGCTCAGCCCGATCTGGAAGCCCAGCATCCCGGCCGAGATCAGCAGGTTCCGGAACCGCGCGATATAGACCAAGGCACTTTCCGACACCGCGCCGGTCGACGCCGCGGCCTCGGCGGTGAGCAGGAAGCCGAGCGCGGCGGTGCCGGCGACGAATTGCGGCCCGACGATACCCATCACCGCCTCGCCCGGGATCGACCCCATCAGCGCCAGCCCGACCTGCGCCGCCATGATCCAGAAGCCGACCTGGCGGATCTGCGCCGCCACCGCATCCTTGTCGCCGCGCGCCAAGGCGGTGGTGACGACCGGCCCGAGGATCGGGTCGAAGCTGGTCTTCAGCTTGCCCGGGATCGAAGCGACCTGCTGCGCCATGTAATAAATGCCGACGATCTTCGGCTCGAACATCACGCCCAGGATGAACCGATCGACGTTGCGCGTCCCCCATTCGATCGCATCGGCGCCGGCGAGCGGCGCGTTGCGGCGCGCCAGCCGGAGCAGGATGCTCGGCCGCGGTCGCCAGCCATAGGGCAGCCCGTAGCTGCGGATGAACGGGATCAGCGACGCGACCAAAGCTGCCGCCATCGACGCGATGTACGACAGCACCAGACCGTCGCGCAGCGAGTAATAGGAGAAGCCCCACGCCGCGATGCTGATCGTCCACGGCTCGATTACCGCACGCGCGGTGACCGTCGCCTTGACGTTGCGTCGATAGGCGAGCGCGGCGAGGCTGATGTCGGACCAGGCGGTGGCGAACACGATCAGCGCCAGCCAGCGGTCCATGCCCCGGATCGCGCTGTTCGGATACATCACCTCGGGCACCATCACGAGCGCCGCGCTGGCGACCAGCGAGGCGATCAGCGCGACCGCCATCGCGTCCCACACCACGCACACCGCCGGCCGGTCGCCTTCCGACAGCGCTTGCGCCAGGCCGCGCTTGAGCCCCAACGTCGCTATCAGGGCGGCAAGCTCGACCACCACGACGGCCAGTGCGAAGCGGCCGACCTGATCCGGGCCATAGATGCGCCCGGCGATGAACAGGAACGGCAACCGCGCGACGAGCCGCATCAGGAAGCCGAGGATGTTCGTCCGCCCGCCCTTGGCGAGTGCGTTGAGTTCGTCCGCGCCCGACGCGACGGCGAGAGGATCAGCCAAGGGTTGCGCGCCTGTTCGGACCTATACCAACCCCGTTCGCCCCGAGCGTGTCGAAGGGCGTGTTCCGGACAGGTGCTTCGACAGGCTCAGCACGAACGGAGAGAGGGATAGATACGATTGCGCCGCGGAGAATGATCAATGTGCCGCGCCCCAGCTGAACCCGGTGCCGATCTCGATCCCGAGCGGAACGTCCAGCGTAACGAGCGGTTCGGCGGCGGTCGCCATCACGCGCTCGATCACCGGCCGTGCCGCCGCGACGTCGCCTTCGGGCAGTTCGAACACCAGTTCGTCATGCACCTGCAACAGCATGCGCACGTCGGGCAGCCCGGCGTCGAGCAGGGCCGGGCCCATCCGCACCATCGCGCGCTTGATGATGTCGGCGGACGTGCCCTGGATCGGCGCGTTGATCGCGGCGCGCTC
>Ga0160428_1001328_pt1 | contig 19305 bp, 20 predicted proteins | sample SolpanmetagenomM_FD_108198 | JGI IMG/M metagenome (GOLD analysis project Ga0160428, IMG submission 108198) | Solar panel surface microbial communities from Lawrence Berkeley National Laboratory, California, USA - M | ecosystem: Engineered > Built environment > Solar panel > Unclassified ... | reverse complement strand
TTGCCGCAATTCTCACATGGTTTCAAAAATCAGCCACTGCTCATCCCTCAAAGGACATCGAGAAAGAAATCTCTAAAGCGAGTGGCGTCAGCTCGAGTGAGTTACAGTCCGCACCTCACAACACTCGCCTTTGCTGTCTCAACGACTATGGCAGCCGACCTTCACGACAACGACTGTGACTGCAACATCCACTAATAAGACGCCCCCCCATCCTCCAGTGCAAAGCAAAGACTACCTTCAAAACCTCATCGACGAAGGCAAAGTCAAAACAGAAAAGATCGGTGCCGGAAACTGGTACTGGTCTTTCGCCGGCAATGAGCAAGCAGCGCTCCAACTCGCACTTGACAAAGCTACCGCAGACCATCGCAAAGTCACCTCAGAACTCGAGACCTTGCAAGCCAAGCTCAAAGAAACTCTTCAAGCACAAGCAGACGATGAAGGCATGCTCGATGATACTGAGATAGAAAGGCAGACTATAATGGAGTTGCAGACGAAGCTGACTAGCGAGGTTAAGGAGTTGCAGAAAGAGGTGGACCTGTATCGTGATATGGATCCTGCGGCGTTGGAGGAGAAGAGGAGAGAGTTGAGGAGGGTCAAGGATATGTGCGAAACGGTGACCGATAATATCTATGCTATGGAAGGAGAGGTTAAGAAGGTCCTCTATGGCAGGAAAGAACAGCAGGAACAGTTCAAGATTTGGTATGGCGAGGAATGGAGTGAGGATGATGGAGGATTGAGGGAGCTGCCTGTCTAAAGAAGAGCACAAGGCTGTTGCTATATGATATTCCCACGCTTCAATCTAGTCGCTGAATAGAGTAAGCTCTCTGGGAAGGTGAAAATGGAAGGTGCAGAGGAGGGAACTGTTTAGACTTTGCTAATTCTATAGCTATTCTGCTACTGGATAGGAGAAATGCCATGAAATGCCGTAAAATTTGTTTGAGATCAGAAAAAACATCTCGAAGATTGTTGTGGTGAGATACCGAATCGTACCACCTCGAGAGCACGAAAAATCCCTCCAGCACTCTCCACAACTTTTTTTACCTTGACTTACGATTTCGACTTCCAAAAAGTTCGAATGCCAAGCCTTGGGATGAATGAAATTGAGAGACAAGCAGCATTATTGTAAGAAAAGGCTGTAACTCTAATATACACGACATGATATGCTTTGTAAGTCAGCACGAGATTCAAGCGACTGGGTTGACCTAATCCTGCGGTGCTGGTACTGGTCCTTATATCATTGCATTATTAGTACCTACGAAAGATTGCTCTTCAGATGAGGAAACACATGCTCCAAATCATCATCTTCGGACTTCATACTCAAGCCTTTTTCGGAGATACCACTCTGCGCAGGCCCATCAGTAGACACAGCTTTCTCCGTTTCACCTCCTAGATGTCGACCAGCCTCTTTCTCAAGTTCTTTCCTCGTCGCCACATCATGCTCTTTCGCCAAATTCAAAGACGTACCCACTTCCCTCGTCAACTTCTCAATCTCTTCCTCCATACTCTCCTCCTTCGTCTGTACTTTCTTCTCCTTGCCCAGCTCCTTCACCTCTCTCGGCGCAGTCTTCCGCCAAAGCTCTTCCAACTCCTCAAGCCAACCACAAGCCTCCGCCAACTTCTTCACTTGCCCATCACAGTCTCCCAGCAAAAGTACATCATCCGGCCGACTTCCCAAACCTCCCACCTGCTCGAGATTGATCAACACCCGCGGCACCTCTTCCGGCACAAACGAGGGCAGACTTGCGAATGGCTGCACTGTGAGACTTGTCCCAATCACAATACACAAATCCGCTTGCCGCGGCAGGTCTCTGTTGGCATGGAAAGCAGCTGGTAGCGCTTCGCCGAAGAACACGATTGCTGGTTTGACGAGGCCGTCACATTTCTGGCAATGCGGTGGGTCCTTGTGCTCTATAGCTTGATGCATCAAGTCATCTGGATATGGCGCTTGACAGTCAATACACCCTTGTTTTGCGAAGCTGCCATGAGCTTCGATGATCATATCATCCGGCACGCCCGCCTCTCGGTCCAGACAGTCAATATTTTGAGTGAAGTGTTTAAGGAGAAACGACTTCTTGTGAAGCAGGTATATGAAGGAGTGCGTTATTGTTGGACGGTATTTGCCGGGGTAGAGCTCGTTGGCGAGGGTGTAGAAAGGAAAGGGGTTTTGGCGGAAGAAGGAGATGTCGAAGACTGCTTCTGCATGAGGGAGATTGAGGCGGGCGAGGTTGGCGTAAAGACCGGTCTCGGGGGAGCGAAAGTCGGGGATTCCTGCTGAGGTCGAGATGCCTGCTCCTGACTTTGGTGAGAAGTTAGTAGAGGTACAGCGTAGAGCAAGGTAGGACATGGCATTGTTAAAATGCTCTTGGCATAAATCACACGAGCCTAGGAAAACTTTTTGCTACACTGATTATTCTTTCGGACCATTGATTCTCCACACATCGTGCTCCTGCTTCGTACGGAACTGAACTCTTACCATGATAACAATTTTCTTGGCTTTGCCACTTTTGATATAATCTGCCACACCCTTCAAATCTCTTGATTTCAGAGTCTGTGGTGGCACACTCTCATCCACCATCGTAGAAGATTCTTGGCCCATTTTGATGAGAGTATCACGAGATTGCCAAAAGATAAATAGGACGACTTGTGTGCTCACGAGGTTTGCAGCAATCTGTCAGAAGAAGATTATTTCCAATGTTTTGAAAAATTGAACGGTCAGAGCTTTTGAAGTTCAACTTCCGCACTGCAGAATGATAATGATACAACGTCAAGGTTAGTGAACGAGCGAGAGATGAATGAAGGTTGAAGATGAGGTGTGGTTGGCCGGCTCATCCGAAGACGGTGCGGATGAACCTCGGTTCAATTGTCTTTGTTTCAGAAAAAAAGAAAACACAACCTGAAACACAGACTTGAAGCACAGCCAGTACGAGCAGGCCGAAACACCTGCTACCGCCAGAAAAATACTGAGTCACCTGAGAAACACTAGAGAAGCTCTCAAAGCAACATATCAGCGTGGTTTTCCAAGAAATCGTGACCCCGATACCTTCTTGTGCGCAAAATTATAGCGTATAGTGATGGCAATGGAGCAGCAGCCACATCAACAGAATGCAGAAGAGGACCTAGACCTCCAGATTCAGCAGCTTCTATGGGCCTGCGCATCCTATGACCTAACCAAAATACGCGAATTATTGAAAACTGTTCCAGCAAGTGTACAAGATGGGGAAACAGGATATACACCACTACACGCAGCAATAAACGCCTGTCATGACAATGAAGACATCGAGCCAGCTAAAGAGGTAATGCGATTACTTTTCGAAAACGGAGCTATCTGGAATGACCTGGATGCAAACAACGAAACACCGGGATGTTTGGCTCGTCGGCTGGGATCGACAGATTTGTATGAGATGATGGTAGATGCTGGAGTTCGAGCAGAATTACTTATGAATAGACTCGATGGGTTTCTACCGTTGAGCGATGATGACGACGACGAAGAAGAAGAGGAAGAAGGAGGAGAAGAAGTAGGAGAGAACCCAGGAGTCATCGACATAGACACTGCAGCAGGCAACACAGCTACCACAGCATCAACACCAACAATCCACCTCAACGGCACAGAACTAACAGGCGAAGACGCCAGCACATCAAACTCGGCCTACTTGGACTCCTCCCTCTCCTTCTCCGCCGACAAACTCATCGACTCAAGTTCCAATGGCGTAATGATGGAATGGGAATCCTCCATAATGGAGGAATCCGCCGCGCTGCTCCTGCCCACGCCGCGCCTCTCCGTTCTCAACATCGGCCATGGCATGGGTATAATCGACACTCTGATCCAGACAAAATCCCCTTCCTCCCACCACATCATCGAAGCCCACCCTGCCGTTCTCGCGCAAATGCAGCAAACAGGGTGGCGCTCAGCCGACGACGAAACAAGCACGAGTACAAAATACCCCAACGTCACCGTTCACGCCGGTCGTTGGCAGGACATCCTCCCTCGCCTGGTCTCTGAGGGCACGACATTCGATGCAATATATTTTGATACATTCGCCGAGGATTATAAAGCTTTTCGCAATTTCTTCGAGGAGTTCGTCATCGGACTGCTGAAGCCGCAGGGACGGTGGAGTTTCTTCAATGGCCTCGGGGCAGATAGACAGGTGTGTTATGATGTGTATACGAAAGTGGTTGAGATGGACCTGTTCGAGGCCGGGTTCGATGTGGAGTGGACGGAACTTCCGACTGAAGAGGCTGAGAGAGAGGGCGAGTGGGATGGTGTTAGGAGGAGGTATTGGGCGCTGGATTGGTATAGACTACCGTTATGCAAGTTTGTTGCAGCGTAGTGATGTTGGAAATATTGATCGATGGGTTGAGAGAAGATGAATTTAAATCAGAGGTTCCCAAATGCTGGCAGTGGCTAGTCTCACCAATTGCCCGACAAGGTGAACAGCTACTGACATTTCTATCCTTCTAGCCTCCACGACCTTCCACCAGGCAGCCGACAACGGTATTCCGTCGAACTGTTAGCAAAGACGAACTGTTAGCACAATCAGGTGCTGCATGATGTTGATATACAAAGTATGAAGAGTATGTCTTTGGCATATCACTCATGTTACACTTTTTTCCATCCATCCAAAATTGATCAAATTGACATTCATAGCGGATGTCATAAAATTCGCAATTCACAAACTTCTCCAGCACACTCCACCCCTTTTTTTCCTTTGAGTTACGATTTCGATTTCACAAGGAATCCGGACGCCAAGGCTTTGGGATGTGACGAACACCTCATTCTCATCCTCGCGGCCTTCAAAGCCAATTGTGCTCAACATGCCAATCCAGACACTCAAAGCGGAAGCGTGTCGGAGATTCGAGCAACCATTAGATCAATGTACATGTAGTGTGGAAACGAAGAATGTTCCAAATGGATATATGGCGATATTATTCCGAAGCATGCTACCTTGGTCTCCTGGAACGCCATCCTTTCACAATATCCCATCTCTTCTCAACCCGTTCCATTCCAGTCCGGTCCAAGTAAAATACACATGATTCTATCATCTACATCTCCGTCTGCATCTCGGTCGCTTCTTCCTTCTCCTCCTCAGCATTCTCCTCTGCATCCCCTTCTTCCTCCTCCTCCTCCCTCACCTCATCAACTCTCATCATCACCTCCGCCATCCCCGTCCCCATCCTCCCAACCCCACCAACCGTAATCCTCGCACTCGGCCCCTCCAACTCCTCCACCTCCCCATCCATGACCGCCTCACTCAACATTTTCGTCGTCGTCTCAAAGCTCATCTTCGCAAACGCACTGCGCCTATCCCTCATCCCAATACGCGAGAAAGCCGCGAACCCACCTCCTCTTGTCATATAATCCGCCACAAGCGTCAAATGTCTCATATCGACTTTGATACTATGGCTTTCGAAGACGGCGCGCAGTTCGCGGATGATGGTGGAGCGTGCGGCTTCGACACCGTAGACTTGCAAGGTAGCGTGGATGTCGTTGGTGAAGATGCGGTGTGGAGCGATGACGTCTTGCCAGTCCCATGCGGCGCGGAGGTTGCAGCCTTCGGTGAAGATGATGGGGGTGGAATTGTCGTCGGTGGTTATTAGAGCGCGGGAGACTGCGGGGACGGAGTGGATGAGACATTTGTGGGCGGCGGTGAGGATCAGGGGCAGGAAGAGGAGTTTAGCATTTGTGGCGGGGTAGTGGAAGATTAAGTCGCATGAAGAGCCGGTAGCGTCGTCGAAGGAGAAGGACGTTAGTTCGGCGTGAGCGGAGACAAGGCGGTCGGAGCGGTCGCGAGCGGCTTCTGAGAGCTTGGATGTCTTCGGCTTCTCAGCACGCGCGTTGATGGCGTCTTCATTGTCTGAGTCGTCGGCACTGGCTTTCTTATCCTCGGCGTCTTCATCGTCGACGACATCGACGTCACCCTCGTCTTCGGGATCAATGGCAATGCCTGCTTTGAGAAGTGATCGTTCGTCATCCTCATCAGCATCCTCATACGTCATGCCTTCATCCAGGTTGGCCCTATTCTTTGCATCGGTAGCATCATCGTCGCCATCGTCTTCAGCATCTGAGTCACCGCCAGCTCGTCGCACAGCTTCTTGCTCTTCTCTCTCCGTCATCTCAGTTGTACGTGTAGCTGCTTCGGAGGCATTAGGAGCACGCCCCTTTGCTATGTCTGGTCTCGCATCAGTCGCCTTGGCAAGAGACTTCTCTTCGCCACGCTTCTTCAGCTCAATGCGGACATATCGTGCCAGAAGTGGAAGGAAGGAAGCCTCAATCTTGCGTGCAACATCCTTGATAGTGATGGCATATTCTTTGGTGTATTCCTCGCCAGGAAAGAGTTGCAGGTGGACTTCGTAGATTCGAGTGTCGCCATGAATACCGGTACTGATACGTTCTTCGACACTGATGTCGTCAATGACTTCTGCAAGCGAAAGCTTACTGATACCTTTGGCGAACTCTTCGGCGTGACCTGCTGGAAGATCTTCATGGGGATAGAGTGTCATCGTTGGAGTGTTGAGATTTTTGCTGGCAGTCATGAGAATTTCTCGGAGACGTGGGATACCAAGAGTGACGTTTTTCGCGGAGTGACCTGCCAAATGGAAAGTGTTCAAGGTCATTTGCGTCGACGGTTCTCCAATAGATTGTCCTGCAACGACTCCGATAGCTTCTCCAGGTTGCACAATGGCCTTCATATAGTTGACATTGAGAATCTCATTAAATACTCGTTTCGGCACAATCTCTGGATTCTTATCGCCCTTGTCTCTGATAGATTTGTCTGGGTTCTCATCTGCATACTTCTTGGCTGACATGTAGAACTTTTCCGACGTGCTACCTGTGTTCGATAGTGGAAAGTACTTTGACAAGGCAGTATCTGCACAGTCAAGCTTGTTGCTCTTCTGGAATTTCTTCGTGGCTTGCTTGTTGTGCTCGATTGCTGCTTGATTCAGGGTGTACTTGAGCTCGCTCCGTACACCCAAAGAAGCATATAGGGACATGAAGTTCTTGGAGATGAATTTGAAGTCGTAAACGCTCTGTGATCTTGTGATATCCAGACCGTCTTCACCGTATAGTGTCTGGATGATAGTACCATCAGAATCACGCACCGAACTGTCATAGTCTGCTCGGAGACCTTCCAGACCCTTGATCAAAACTCTTTGTAAATAACCGGAACGCGATGTCTTGACGGCGGTATCAATCAGACCTTCACGACCAGCCATGGCGTGGAAGTAGTACTCTTGAGGCCGAACACCAGTCAAGAAGCGGTCGACGATATACCCTCCAGCTCTGACATCAGACTCGTAAGGTCGGAATGACGGCAGTGTCTTACCACTAACCATGACTGGAACACGTCGTCCTTCCAAGACTTGCTGACCAAGGTTACATGAGATAAGGTTTGCATTGACCATACTACCCTTTGCTCCAGATGTGGTCATGGCCTGCATGTTGTTCTTCGGAAACGATTTGACAAGACCGTTCGGTAGACACGCCTTCGTGATGGCTGAAGACAGACCAGCAGTCTTTCCATTCATCATTGTGTCAAGTCCTGCTTGCTTGCTGTCGTCACGGAGCACTGACTCTAGTCGGAGTAAGAGTTCGGGATCGTTAGCCTTAGGTTTCTTGTCACCAAGAGTGACATAATCTGCTGCAACACCCAAGCCGACGGTCCGAGCAGCTTCAAGTTCTCTCCTGCGATCAGCCTCGCCCTTATCTGTCATGACCAAATCCTCGACACCACAAGAGAAGGCCCTCATATGTAAGAGTTTCGTTAACAGTCGCCCAAGTATACTGAGGAACTTTCCAGCAATGGTGTGACCATAAGCCTCATAAACAGTATGCACCAGACCACCTGAAGCTGGACCGATCTGCTTTTTATCCAGAATACCTGTAATGAGCTTCCCATCTTCGACCCTAACGACACCCTCATCCGAGCCTTCTCCCCATCGATCCGATGGCGTCTGCGACTTTGAGTGAAGGAATATAGGAGCGTATGATGAAGGTTTGATGTTGAGAAGAACAGTGGATATCACCTGTTTCCCTGTCCACATTGGATATGGTTTGATTATATCCGGATCAAGAGTTAAGACCCTCTCGTTCTGTGTATGATTGTGCTCGGGTCGTAGACCAGAGTATATCAGCTCTTGATATTCCTCCCTCGTAAAGAAAGTGTCTTTACTCGTGAGCCACACACCCATGGACAAGTGGTCTTGAATAAGACCTCGAAGTGGATTCCCCGCTGTCGCGGACAGATATTGGTGATCTGTATCGGCTATTTGGAGAGCTTCTGCCCGTGCAATCTCGTTTTGAGGAAAATGCATGTTCATTTCATCACCATCAAAGTCGGCATTGTACGTGTTACAGTTAGCGTAGTGCATGCGAATGGTCTTTTCTCCTGGCAGCACCTTTGCTCTATGACACATCATAGAAGGTTTATGTAGTGTTGGTTGTCGGTTCATGATGACTATGTCTCCGTTATTCAAGTGTCGATGAACCTTCTTGTTTCGTACACCAGTCATCGTGGTACTGGATGTTGCGAGCAGCAGATTAGCCATTGCTTGTCGTTCTTCATCTGTCTTGTCCTTCAGCAGTACAACCTGGCCATTCTCGAATTCAATCGCAACAGCTCCGGGCCACTTCCTAGGTCCATTCTTGACTGCTTCCTTGAGCTCGTCGAAGTTGTGTGTAGTGACTGGTTCTGGATAAGTGAGCTTCTTGGCAAATACTGGTGGTACACCAATCTCGTTGGTTTCAATATTGGGATCAGGAGAAATGACACTTCGTGCTGCAAAGTTGACACGCTTGCCCATGATGTTCATTCGAAACATGCCCTCCTTCTTCTCTAGCTTTTGCTTGATACCTGCCGTGACTCTTAGAGCTGCCGGGCCTTTGAGGCCGCTTTTATCACTATCAATCAAAGTGTTCACGGCTGTCTGAACTACCTCCCATCGTCGTGAAAGATCATCAATAGTTTTCGCCCTTGTCACCGTATTCGGCGCGTCTTTCAGTCCTTGAATTTCTTTGTACATCGAATTGAATATTTCCGTCTGTTTCAGTATCTCTTTGTAAGGAGCGTTGTCTGCAGATTCGGTCATTTGACCACCTCCGGCCATCTGCTCTTTTCTGTACTTGTTAGGTGGCACTATCAACGCCCTGATGAAGAACATATTCACAGGAGATTCTCGTTTCTCTTCTCGTCTTCCGGAGCCAGGGTAGATCAGGTCGAGAATCTCTCTCTCTTTCTCAAACAATTGTATCATCCCAGCGTGAATCTCTTCTGGAGAAAGGTACTTCTGCCCCTTGTCTTTGACCTTGAAGTTGAAATCCGTCATAACAGCCTCGGTTTGTACTAGCGAATTTCCTCCTGTTCCAGCAGAACCATCGAGGTCGATTCCGGCAATCTCGTCATCCAGTATCATTGGGTCTACAATCTCTTCCTCCGGCGTTGAGTCCATATCCGCAACTCCTTCGTCAATGTCCATTGCATCATTCTTGCGCTTCTTTTCTAATACTCGTCGTCGTTCTTTTTCTGCTTGCTGATTTGCAGCCAGGGCGCTTAAGGGTGCTCTTTTGTTGTTCTGTGCATTCGTTGCACTCTCTTTCGCGTTCAATGGCTTCTCGAAGAATGTTTGTGCTCCAACCTTACGATATGTCGGCGATATACCTTTACATGTTTTACAAGCCCTAGATTTGACAATGTCGGCCTGGAACTCGGTCAAGATGGCTCGTCGAGTCTCCATGGCTGCTTCGGACCTGACCGCTCGAAGATCAAAGTCCTTTCTGTGGCCACCAGCTTTCTTAATACACTTGTTGACGAAGCGGTTCCTCTTATCAATGATATCTTCCGCATCGTTGTTGTCGTCGTCAAGTTCCTTTCTCAGTCCTACATCATCCAGTTCTTCCGCTTCTGCTAGTAAGCCGTATTTGATCAGTTTCAGTTTGCCGACATATTTGTTGATCTCTACACGGGCCAGCCGGAATCTGCTGCAGTATATACATCGAGCTCTGACATAGCGGAATAATTGTTCTATAAAGGTAAGGTGATACACAGGAACGGGAAGTTCAATGTGGCCGCAATGTCCAGGACAGTTGTGAATATTCAGGTGACATGTCGCGCATCTATGATACAGTTAGTATATGAATCCTCGGTAAGTAGATTCTGACAATCATACTGATTGTCGCCGACGGCACCCAAGGCGAGATCGTGAAGGCCTCCTGGTACGGGATGTAATAGCTCGTCAAAGGTCGTCTGATTCGTGATGCGCTTTACTGAAAGCTTCTTGACGTCCTCGTCGGTCAGGAAGCCAAACCTGACAGCTGCTATTGCCGCAGCAACGGGTTGGGAGATATTCATCGCGATTGGGAAGCGGCGGGAGTTGCGCTGGCCATGCGAGGAGGCAAACTGTATAAGTTCTTGTAGAAATCTTGTTGCAACAGGACCTCATTGACCAAAAAGTTCGAGATGCCAAGACAAATGCCGCCGCTTAACTCCGATAAAGCCCGGCTACCACCCCCTCCCCTTCCCTTCCCCTTCCTTCCTCCACCTTACCTGATCGTAACACAAGTCGCTGTAAGTTACGTGGAAGTGGTAGAGGCTTAACGAGTTGCCACTGTTCTTTGTTGTGACCATTTCATAATCCAAGCACGACATGGCCGAGCCTTCGTGGCCCTCTTCTTTGTCATTTAGCGAAAGATTAGAAGAAATAAGCAAAATGTGAGCGCTATCGTGTTGTTGTGACAGTGTACATGCGAGCTGATTGTGTGCCTGTGTCATCATGTAGTGCTGCTTGTCTTTCAACCAGCCAAAATTCACGACATGAGAACCTGAAACAAGCGAGAGACTTGGAAAAGGATTGCTATGACAGCGTATCGTCGAAGACCGAGTACCAAGCAAAATGTCTCTTTGTGATACAGAAGCTCAATGAGCAGGCCGCCGCCGAACGTGATACCGATGACAGTGAGCTCGAGGAAGAAGAGGACATCGACGCTAATACTCCCGAAACAGCCATCACCATTGGCAAGTACATCAATGCACGGCATCATCAGGACGGTCTATTTTCATTTGTATATAAGGCACGCACCCCAGCGACATCTCATGCCAACGACCAAGACAGCGGCAAGCTAGTCGCACTCAAGGTGACCACACCTTCGCTCATGATCGCACCACATGATTCAGAGCGCGAAGCCCGCATCCTAGCTACGTGCCGACACGCCAACATCATTCCAATCATATCGACGTTCTGGCAGGCCGGTGGTCGTTTCGTGCTAGTATTCCCTTTCATGCACTACGAATTCGGCAGTTTATTAGACAAAGGTCGTCTCACATCCCGGCAAATCCAGTCACATCTTCGCGATCTATTCGCTGCACTAAGCTATCTACACGATGCTGGTATCATCCACAGGGACGTCAAGCCCTCCAACATCTTGCTAAAGTCGCCATCTGGAGCGGCATATCTTGCCGATTTTGGTATCGCATGGTCGCCAACTGACAAAGCGTCTGAGAAAGCCATCGAGAAGATCACGGATGTGGGCACAACTTGCTATAGACCACCTGAACTGCTTTTTGGCAATACCAGCTATGGCTGCTCGCTCGATCTGTGGGCTGCTGGATGCGTCGTTGCTGAAGCACTGAGTAGTCCTCATAAAACGCTTTTTGATGCTGGTGATGTGGGGAGCGAGTTGGCTTTGATACAGAGTATTTTCAGTACTTTGGGCACTCCGAATATGGAGTCGTGGCCGGTGAGTGCCATACAAGTGATGCCAACACATAGACACTAACTTTTAGCAGGAAGTAGCGGGATTCAGGGACTGGGGTAAAATGGCATTTCACGAATATCCTGCAAAAGGCTGGAAGGAGATTATGCCGAACGCATCACCTGAGGCGCGTGATCTTGTGAAGGGATTGGTGCAATATGAAAGTGGACGAAGGATGTCAGCGAAAGATTGTTTGGAACATGGTTATATAAGTATAAATATAGGATGATCGTGTAAATGGCTAATGTGCTAAAACTATCAAAATTACAAATACGAATGCGCCATGATCTTTGAGTCCGGCTCAGAAGATATTCTATGTACAACCAGCGCCCGAAACTCCTATAAGTCATGCGATTTCGTTACAGCAGTAGGGGGAAGAGAGGCCGTAGAGGGAAGAGAGGCCAACTACGTTACTATTGTGAGCGAATCTGTGCCTTCAAATCGTGCAAGCGTCGTCTGCATGAAGCCCAAGCTTCTTTCATTTGAAGCCAAGCGTCTTTCGTTCGAAGCCAAGCGTCTTCTATTCTCAGCTAAGCGTCTTTCATTCACAGCCAAGCGTCTTTCATTCAGAGCGAGACGCACAGTATTCAGCTGCAGTGCATCCTTTCGAACCGATGCCACCTCCTCTTCCATGATTGGAAGTTCAGTCAGGTATGTGCACACGGCGAGGCAGTGCTTACAATCCAAGGGATTTTTCTGAGGCCAATCTTTTGGGACGCTGCCCGCTAGGACATACTTGCATTCCGCTGCCTTCAACAGATTTTTCAGGTGTGCTTTGTCGAGGGCTTTATAAGTTCCGTCCTTGATTTGTAGCTCAGTCTCTTTCAAATACTTAGCTCGGTCGTCGCAAGCGTTGTAGACATGTTCTTCCAGATGTGTGGACACCTTCGAGAGGCTCTCTGCAGTCGCGCAGTCGGTAGTTGTGTTAGGCAGGCACTTGATTAAGGGCTTTGGAGTGTTGTTGCGCTTAGATCTCTTGCGTTTCGACTTGGAGCCATTATCGGATCTCGACCAAGACTCGTTCACTTCCTCTAAGAGATTCACCAAGCTAGACATTTGTGATGCTTTGAAGACGGGCTTGTCGAGCTTCGGCTGCTGCTTGAGGACGGGCTTAGTGATGGCGAGGGAGACGATCTGTGCTACAATCTCGTTCGGCAAGTCGTTGAACGTTGCTGTGGGTGACAACTTTGTTGTTGAGATCGTCTTTGAAAGAATTGAAGGAGCTGCTAAAGCTTTGTTAGCGACCAGCGCTTCGTTCTCAGTGCTTACCTTGGAGATGTAAGTAGTGGAATTCATAGTTTGTGAATTAGATGTTGCGATATGTACAATGATTGATGGATTGACTTGAGATGAAGGTCGCGAGCAGAAGGGCGAGATCGCGTCAGCTTTAGAGCTGATGGCTGCTGCACAATAGGCAGGAAGCAGTTTGCACAATGCGGTTGTGTTGCTGACTGAAGGATCAGGAGATCCTTTGTGCCGTGCTTGAGGATCTTTGTGTTATATTTTGGGAGACTACTGAGACAAAGAGCTTGCTTGACGAACAAGGATTTAGCATATTGAGAAATCATACATGTCTTCTGTGATCTCTCCTGGCTCTTCAGGTTCCAGCCCAGTCCTCCCAACCACCCCTAAGTGATCAAGAATTGCAATTTCTCGCATCAGATTCTCTGCCTTCAGTAACCAGATAAACTTAGGGTCGTCCCTTAACAGCCTCCAAGGTGCCTGCGGCCTGTCGAATACTAATTGCAATGTTGCGTGCACTTTTCGCAGCTCTTGCTTTGGTAGAGTCTGTCTTCGTTGACATAGATGCTCGACTACCGCAGCCATTTTCGGATCTGCTTGCATGATTGTGTAGAGTCCGGTTGAGATTACGGCGCTTCGTGATGTCCATTGTACCTTATAGTGCTCTATGTTGTGCTTGGGGTGGTAATTTGGGTAGTAAAATCGAGGTTCAGGGCGTTGCACCTGGCAGTACGGCTTTGTCACTTGGCAGGCATCGTTGATGAGGTAGGTGGCAATTTGGAACCTCAGCTCCAAGGGTAGGTTCCCCCAGGTCGCCATGGCTTGAGAATCTCTTGTTAGCAACACTGTCTGTCATCTTATTGATAGGTGTGACTGACCTCGGAGATGAATTTGGGAGATAAAGATTCAGAAGAGAAGAGTGTGTTTGAGGGAGTGAGAGTAAGAGAGCGACGATGAGGGCTGTTTAGAGACTACCTACCCTGTAACCCTCCTTGTGAAGGGTGCCGGACGTCTTCTAAGACTAAGATTATGCCAACAATCATGGGGATCTCTTTGTGACAATTCACGAGAACTCAACATTCTCAACAAGGAGAGCAATGAGAATCTAGCTGTGAAGTGTGCTGGACGTCTTCTGAGACTTACAATATGCTAACAGCCATAAGAATCTCTTTATGTCAATCTTAGGGAATCCGAAGATGCTTAACAAGGAGATCATTGTGAAACCTAGCTGTGAAGTGTGCCGGACGCCTTCCAAGACCAAGATTATACTAACGATTCATAAGAATCTCTTTGTGACAAGTTTAGGGGAATCCAAGATTCTCAACAAGGAGAGCATTGTGAAACCTTGCTGCGAAGTGTGCCGGACGCCTTTGACCCCAAGTTCATGCTACTAACCATGAGAATCCTTTCATGCCAATTTCAAGAAAATTGAAGATTTCCAACAAAGAGAGCAGCCTGAAACCTAGCTGTGAAGTGAGCCGGAGAACTTCTAGGACTAAGGATATACTAACAATCATGACAATCTCTTTATAACAACTTTAGGGATGATATAGATCCTTGACAAGCAGAATATGGTGAGAATACTCCTGTGGAGAGTCCTCACATACCTACCCAATACAAGTCGCCAGGAACTCATAGGATCATCCCAGAGACCCAGATACGAGTAGCGTAAACGCCACCTCGACATGACAGGCACTCGGATCACTGGAGGGCCAGGTAGTGAAGAGCCCACGAGGGAGACTCACGCTGCTCTGATCTTCAAGATATCCTCCTTGGTAACCTTCACACATCCAATGCAAGTCGCCAGAGACACTCATAGCATCATCCCAGACATTAGTGGCGTGACCAGCACCTCAACACGACAGGCACTTGGATCACTGGAGGGCCACCTTGTAAGACGAGGGTGATAGTAACAAATACCTCATGGATGTTTACAGTCACGGAAGTGCTATACACTGTACTTCTAGGAATGACTTGGACCGGCCTTGTGATCACGTGACCGGACCGAGCAGAAAGGAGTGCAAGCAACATAGTCCGCCAGCTCGAAGTTATATTTATGCAGAACTCAATGAAAACCAGATGGTAATGAAACGATGACCTCAGGTTGGTATTGACCCTATGAAACGAAGTAACGCAACGAACGCCCACTCCTAGTGTTATATGAAACCCTTTTCCATGCTATTCCTGCTCCCCAGTATCAACAACCTACAGCGACGCAGCACTGTATCTTCGTGATCAACCACGACCACGACCGCCGTAAGGGTGGAATCCACCACGCGATCCTCTTCCTCCCCCACGATAGTTAGCTCCCGGCTTGTTGAGATTTTTGGGTCCAGTTGGTGCATTGAGTGGTGCTTGACCTTGAGGTGGCTGTGGTGTTCCATGACCTTGCGAGCCTCCACCCTGATATCCACCACGACCACGACCGCCAGGACCACCAGCATTAGGCGGAGGCACATCGTCGTACATGCCGTCCCATGACTGAGGAGGACTGCCCGAGTTGAAGTTGCCACCATTGGCGTTGTTGTTGAACTGCTGCCCAGGTCCAGCACTTCCTGTACGAGGGAAAGAGCCTTGACGGTTGCCGCCGTTACCCATGCCTTGACTACCTGGCATTGGGCTTGCCATACGCGGGTCTTGAGTCGGAGCCTGTTGCTGCTGCTGCTGCTGCTGCTGCTGCTGCTGCTGCTGTTGTTGTTGCATTTGCATCTGCTGCATTTGCTGCATCATTTGAGGAGTCATACCACCACCACCATTCGCGCCTTGGTTCTGCATTTGCTGCATCATCATCTGCTGCATCATGGGGTTGGCCATTCCTGCCATACCTTGGCCTCCACCACCTCCCATGTTCGCCTGAGATGCCATTGATTGTTGCATCATTGCAAAGTACTGTTGCATGCGTTGCCAATACTGTGCCATCATCTGAGGACTCATGCCATTCGTCATGCCATTCTGCTGGCCTCCCTGGTTCTGTTGGTTGTCCATGTTGCCTCCAACTTGATTCTCGCGTCCGCCACGCTCGAATCTATCGTTTTGACCTCTACGACCATTGAACTTTGCGCCCCTGGTCTCCTCTTCCTCCCGCATGTTTCCCCTCGGCTGAGCACGCTTGACCTCGATGGGCTTGTCCAAGATCGCCAAAGGTTGTGCAAGACAAGCCTCGACTGCAGCTTCCCCTTCGAAAGTCACAAAACCAAAGCCTCTTGGCCTACCAGTATCCTTGTCCATCATCAATGTTGCATCAATCACTCGACCGAATTGAGCAAAGTAAGCCTCGAACTGCTGTTCTGTTGCGTCCTGGCTGACACCTCCTACAAAGATCTTGGCAGTCTTTTCCTGTTCATCACGCGGAATGGCACGCTTGGGGTCAATCTGGGTGATGAGTTAGTGCGATGAATGGAGATGTATGCATATTGTGTTGACTTACAATCTTGCCGTCGAGGTAGTGCTCTTTGACCATGACAGTATTGACTGTCTTGTAATCCCTGAAGGTAAGGAAGCCGAAGCCTCTCGATCTGCCAGTAGCACCATCACGCATAACTGTGCATTCAGTGACTTCGCCAAATTGGGCAAAGTAGTCGCGAAGAGACTCTATAATCTCGTTAGCTCAATTCGTTCCACTCTCCAACTTAATAAGCTTACGATCAGTTGTCTCCCAATTTAAGCCACCAATAAACATCTTGCTATAAAAACTATATTAGCACGCACATCGAGTTGACAGAAAGCATGATCGGATAGTAAGCAAGAAGTAAAGCATGAGACTCTTTATTCCTCCTCTTATGTGTCTGTGTGGGTTATGCCGATCTGAGTGGCGTGATCTCGACCTTGGTGGCGAGCGTGAAGTTGGCGGTCAGAAAATCATCGGTTTGACGACAGCCTTTACATTGTGATGTTTGCAGCTTTCATGTGGCCAGACATGGAGTGGTTCTGATGGTTCTCATATTCTTGCTACTCTTCGTATACTAGCTGTACCTAAGGAGTCTGACCTCCTTTCGGCATGATTCTAGTTCTCTGTTTTGCTACGGTCTATGAAGACGATATAGACAAAGCTTTCGAGCTAGCTCAGATAGCAGAACGATGAGCGTTCAGTATATCGACTATGGTTGAATGTTATGAAGTACGTTGACGATCTGTCTGACCTTTGTTTGTAGATATACCGTGCGATACACTTCCCTCTCCGCTGCTTGCCTTCCTACGTGATCCTCACTATCCTCCTTTATCACAGCGAATTGAATACAGTGCCAGAAGGCCGCAATGACTTGCTCGTTCGTGGATTCCATATGCACCAGAGAGCCAGGAAACTCGGACTTGTCACGAGACCGGACCTCTTCCATTACAGCTAGCACTCTGATATTTGCACGTCGCAATCCGTTCCGATCTCAACCCAACACAGCTCCCAAGGCAACATATATGATATACGTTGACATGATGCGAAATGTCCACATAGAGTCTCATGCTTTACTTGACTTACGATATACTTGCTTACAGATAAGAACTGGAATTCACTTACCCATCTTCTTTAATGCCTACCGTACCTGTGTGACCATAATCGTTGGGAGGTGCTTGAGACTGATACTGCTGCTGGTTTTGTTGATGATTGTAACCATTGTTGTTTTGGTTGTTATAGCCATTATTGTAACCACCGTCATCACCATAAATATTGTCACCAAACACATGCGACTCGTCGGGATCTGCCTTCACTCCAGCGTCTTGCGTGGCAGTTTGACCTTGACCATAGCCAGCACCGTAGCCTACTTCGGGCTCAGTCTTGATGTCAGCTTGTTGGGGTTGTGTAGTCGTTGCAGGCGCGGCTGGTTGGGCTGCAGGAGCTGGTTGTGGTTCCGCGTCATCTTTCTCGTAACTTTTGAACGTTCGTTAGCCACGGATTGACGCGAATGACTGAGCGAAGTCCTCATGAACTCGCTCCTGCTGGAATCTGCTTACAGGTCTGCGAAGAGATCTTCATCAAGGTCAGGTTCGGCCATGTTGCGAGTTGTAGATCCTGGTCTGTCTGGTTTAAGACACGAATGTGTACAGCTTGAGTGCTACGTAAGGGAAGAGAGTTGTCGTGAGATACGAAGGAGGTTGTTGTTGTTGTTGTGATGAAGAGAAAGTGAAGAGGGGAGAGTGAGAACGAGCGCGTGCGGAAAATACTCGGTTACTTGCTCATTATCGATTAGGTACGAGTGATGATGGCATTTGGCATTGTAACCAATTTGAATTGGAATGCATACCTATACTAGAAGCAATATGAAACGATAATAGTGTGGAGTGTATCTAGTATGGCTTCAGGAAAACCACAGGTAAGACTTCCCTCACGCCATGTCCAACCAAGCATCAGTGCTAACAAAGTTCAGGAAATGGCTGGTCCGTACGCTCTTCCTATTGCAATTATGCCATTTGTTTACAAGGACTTCGACTGACATGACTGCCTCGACCAGAAAGGGCAGAGTACGCATACATCCTACAGACGGGCAACAACCAGGACTAACTCCATTCACAGCAAGCCAACCTCGTTTTGGCGGTCACGACCAGCCGCTCCTGCCCGGGCGCCAGCATCAGACTATCCTAAAGTAATCGGCGCTTCTTACTCTTACACGGACATGCTGAATATGAGCAATCTGTAAGGAATGCTTCGACTTACCTAAGCAAGGGAACTAATGCCTGAAAGTTCTGTATCTGGGTCATCACGACCTCAAGCGCCATCAAGATCGTCCTCGAATTATCCTACCGAGTCCAGCACTCCTCCTCAGAAGTCACGGGGTTTCCTTTCTACACCACCTCGACGAACTTACCATCGTTTCTTCTCCGAGTCCAGCTCCACCTGGGGATCGCATGCTGAGGTTCATGTGGACGACGAAGAGGCACTGATACTGGGTGAGGATGAAGATGAGTTTGGTCTTCCCAGTCTGGCGAGCTCGTATGGCTTGAAGAAGAAGAGCAGTGCTCCTTCTGTGCCCTTGGCCAAGTCGATAAGCAATCCGAATAACAGAAGTGCTAGTGGTGGTCCGCCATCAAATCTTTGGAGAGCAGATAGTGGCGACATCTCAGAAGAGAGGGGCCTGCCGAACTATCCCACAGCAAAGCCAACGGAAGGCAAGATATTGAGGCCGCAATACAAGGACATCCTTAGAGGTATATCTTCAACCAGCTTGAACTCCGAAGTGAACACCAACTCACTTGTCTATAGATCCGGCGAATTCTTTACACCTCATACACCATCCTCCAGTTCCTGTTGGCGCAACACCGAAAGAGGCAGAAGCGCACTCGGCACGCATAACACGAATAAATAAGTTCAAAAGATTGTTACAATCGAGTTC
>Ga0160428_1001327_pt1 | contig 19309 bp, 13 predicted proteins | sample SolpanmetagenomM_FD_108198 | JGI IMG/M metagenome (GOLD analysis project Ga0160428, IMG submission 108198) | Solar panel surface microbial communities from Lawrence Berkeley National Laboratory, California, USA - M | ecosystem: Engineered > Built environment > Solar panel > Unclassified ... | reverse complement strand
CTACCTCAACTACGGCAAGATTTCGGGCAACTGGACCTGGAATGTGGACCACGGCATCGAGTCGGACACCTACAACCCCAACGACCTGGGCATCCTGTTTGGCAACAACAACGTGAGCCAGTCGGCCACCGTCAACTACAACAAATACCAGCCTTTTTGGAAGGTAAACAACCTCTACACCACGCTGGGCGCCTACCATTCGCTGCTGTTTCGGCCGCTGCTCTACCAGGATGCAGGCATCTACGGCAGCCTTAATACTACCTTCACCAAGAGCTTTTTATCGACGGGCTTTAATATGAACCTTGCCCTGGCCAAGCACGACTACTACGAGCCGCGCACCGCGCCGCTCGGGGGCTACTACGTGCGGGTGCCCACCAGCTTCAACTTGAGCTACTACGTCTCGTCGGACTACCGCAAGAAGCTGGCCTACGATGTCAATATCGGCATTCAGCCCTACGCCCTCGACAACCGCCTGGAGCGTCCGCGCCGCTATGGTTTTGGCCTTGGCCTGAGCCCGCGCTACCTCGTGAGCGACAAGCTGAACTTCCGCTATGCGTTTGATTACAACTTGAAGGTGAATCAAATAGGCTATGTAAATGACGGCCTCGACCCCAGCCAGCCCCAGGACCAGCTCTACGGCTACATCCTGGGCCCCGACCCGCTACTGGGCCGCCGCCGCGTGGCCACGTTCACCAACACCCTCACGACCAACTACACCTTCACCAACCGCCTGTCGTTCACGATGCGCGTGCGGCGCTACGTGAGCACGGTGCACTACCTCGACTTTGCGCGCCTGCACCCGAATGGGAGCGAGGAACTGCTGCCCGGCTACCAGCGCAGCCACGACACCAGCTTCAGCGCCTTCAACGTGGATGCGGCGCTGGTGTGGTGGTTTGCGCCCGGCTCGCAGGTGAGCCTGGTGTGGAAAGATGCCACCGCCTCGTACCTGCTCGGCAACGAGGCTACCCCCCTCTACTTCGACAATCTCACCAACGTGGCCAACACCCCGCACAACAACAACCTGTCCATCAAGATCTTGTATTACCTCGATTACCTAAGTTTACGGGCCCGGAGGGGGTAGGGAATTCGGCGGCGGCGCCTTGGTAGCGAGTGGCCAAAGAACCTATATTTGGGCGGGCGGTCAGGATTGAGCGCCCGGCTTGCTACGGTCGCTCACCTGCTAATTCTTGCTATGAAAACTTCTTACCTAGCCCTCGGGCTGCTGGCCCTGGCCGCCTGCCAGAAAGACCCCAGCCCCAGCAGCCCAACCCCCGCTGCCGACTTTTCCTTCGCTGGCAGCAGCGCGGATGAGCTAACAGTGGCCACCTACGACGATGTGCAGCTCATCGACCACTCGGCGCGCGCCTCTTCGTACCGCTACACGCTCGGCAACGACAGCGTACGGACCACCGCCGCGCCGCGCTTTTACTATACGAAGCCCGGCACCTACACCATCACGCTTACCGTGCAGGGTGCCAACAAGCAGACGGCCACCGCCACCCGGCGCGTGCGTGTGCTAGCGCGCGTGGCGAAGCAAGTAGTCATCCAAAACTTAAATGACGAGGTCAACTCACCCCAGCATAACCTCGTGAATGGGACGTATTGGGTGGTGGTGCGCCTGGGCGAAAACAACGTTCAATACCCTCGGCCCACCAGTGGCAACCCCAGCTTTGAGGCGCCCATTCTCTACCAAAGCCCCAAAGTGACGCTGACGCAAGCTAGTCTGCCCTATACGTTCACACTGCCTACGCCGCTGATAATCAACTATCCGGCCTTGCGTTCCATTATATTGCCGACCGTCCGGAACAGCCTGGGCTACACGGGCGTGGGCTACGGCCTGGAAGTATACGAGCAGGATGCGAACGGTACCGTCTACCTGCTCACGTCGTCGTACCTGCCCTACTACCGGTCGCCGTCGGGCAGCATAACCGATTATGGAACTGATTTTAAGCAAAATATCCTGCGTGTGGGCTACGGTGGCGTCTACCTAAAGGGGGACTTTGAATAAGCCACGCTAGCCTGCGGGGCGGCCCCTGCGCCCGCTGCTGCCCTCGGTTCTTCACCCTTGTGGCCGTTCGCGGCCCGCTGGTTGCCCGTGCTACCTTATCTCTTAACCTCTTAAAAAAGCTATGTTTGCTGCCTCTACGCGGCTCCTGCTCGTCGGCATTTGGGCAGCCGCACTAAGCCACCCCGCCGCCGCCCAAACTACCACCCCCGCCGTGCCCATCGACTCGCTGCGAGCCCGCGCCAGCCACACCTTGCACGCCAAGCGCTACGCCGAGGCAGCGGTGCTCTTTCAGCAGCAGGCCCAGGTCGAGACGTGGCGCTCGCCCAAAGCCAGTGCCTACTACAACCAAGCTTGCGCGCTGGCGCTGGCTGGCCAGCCCACGGCCGCGCTACAAGCCTTGGCCGTCGCCCAGCAGTTGGGTTGGAACAAGGCTACCTGGGCCCGCGAGGATACCGACCTCACCAGCCTGCGTGCCACGCCGCAGTTTGCCAAAATAGTGGGCCGCATGAATAAGGAAGAAGCTAAGCTAGCCGACCCCAAACGTGCCCAACTCGTGACTAGCGACATCGACCTGTTTTGGCGCGCCTACGACCTGGTAGCCCGCGATACAGCCCACGCCGAGGCCATTTACCAGCGCGAATACTTCGACAAGGGCAGCGTGGGCTTGCAGGATTATTTTGAGCTCAAAATTCAGTCCGTCAAGAAGTTTGCGAAAAATCAGCGTACGAAACCTGAGTTTTACCGGGCCATTCGGCCAGCTACGCTGCAAGTAGCCAGCATGACGCCTCAGATTCGGGCCGGCTTCGTGAAGCTCAAGCAGATTTACCCCGAAGCGCGCTACCCCGCCGTGTATTTTGTGATTGGGCGCTGGACGTCGGGCGGCACGGCTTCCAGCAACGGCATGCTCATCGGGACCGACCAGATGAGCGGCACGCCTACCACGCCGCTGGGCGAGCTGAACCTCTGGCAACGCAATGCGCTGGGCCAACTGGCCAGCCTGCCCGGGCTGGTGGCCCACGAGCAAATTCACTACATCCAAAAATCGAGCGAAGATCCCAGCCTGCTGCACGGCGCCATCTTGGAAGGCATGGCCGATTTCATCGCCGAACTGACGACTGGCCAAAACCCCGACGCCCGCTTGCAACCCTACGGCCTAGCCCACGAAAAGGAAATCTGGGCCGACTTCACCAAAGAAATGGGGGGTAGCAACTGGAAAAACTGGATTGCCAATGGCAACCAAGAAACCGCTGCTAAGCCCGCCGACCTGGGCTACTTTGTGGGCTACCGCATCTGCCAGAGCTACTACCAGGAGCTGGCCGATAAAAAGCAGGCCGTGCACGACATCTTGAATATCAGCGACTACCCGGCCTTTCTGGCCAAAAGCCGCTACGCCGAAAAGCTGGCCGCGCGGTAGGGGTAGGGCCCGCAGTGGCCGGCCTACGTGGTGCCGCGCACCCAGCGGGCGGCCCCGGCCAGCGCCAGGCTCAGGCCGGCGGCCAGCAGTAGGGCTACCTGCGGTAGGTGCTGCTGCGCCGCCGCGCCGCCCAGCGCCCCGGCCAAAAACGCCAGCCACAGCGTAACGGGCCACAGCCAGTCGTGGGCCGGCGCCGCGTCGCTGAGCCAGTCGGCCAGCCCCGCGCCAAAGCGCACGAGCGTGCCCGTTACAAAGGTGAGGCTGACCTTGACGCGGCCCACTTGGTGCACGCTGGCGTTGAGCACGCCCATGGCCAGCACGAGGCTAGTGATGGTGGTAGGGGGTAGGGCAGTGGCCAGCACCAAGAGGTTGGCTATCACTACTAAGAGTAGCGTATTGCCCCAGCGGCCGGCCCAGCGGTGCAGCACGCTGCCGACTACTACGCCCGCCACGAACAGCGCTACCACGCCGGCCAACTCGCCCGCCCTGGCGGCGTCTTCGTGGGCCACGGCCACGCCCAGCGACGTCGTGTTGCCGCTCATAAAGGACACAAACAGCCCCGCAAACCGCAGGTAGCCCACGGCATCGACGTAGCCGGCCAGCGCCACCAGGGTCAGCGTGAAACTGAGCGCCGCCAAGGGGGCGGCCGCCGGAGCAGAAGAAGGAGCCATAAGCAAAAAGCGCCGCGCGCCCGCGCTGCCGCTGGCAACGTTGCCGACAACGATTGCGCAAAGAAAAGCTCACCGCCGCGCGCGTTAGCAGTAGTAGTGGGGCGTATTTGCGGCTTCCTGCTTCTTCCCACCCTTTTGTTTCTGTGTTATGCTGCTACCTCTTGGGCTGCGCCACGCATTGTTGCTAACAACGATGGGGGTAGGCTGGGCGCTGCACCCCGGCGCCCCGGCCGCCCCGGGGCCACTGCTGGCCTACCCCGGCGCCGAGGGCGCGGGGCGCTTCACTACCGGCGGGCGCGGCACGGCAGCGGTACCCACCACGGTGCTGGAAGTAACTAACCTGCTGGATGATAACCAACCCGGCTGCCTGCGCTACGCCGTGCAGCTGAGCGCTAAAAAGGCCCCGGCGCGCACCATTGTGTTTCGGGTGGCGGGCACCATTCACCTGCGCTCGCCGCTCACCATCAACAAGCCCAATACCACCATTGCGGGCCAGACGGCGCCCGGCGGGGGCATTTGCCTGGCTGATTTTCCGGTGCAGGTGCACGCCAACAACGTGGTCGTGCGCTTCGTGCGCTTTCGGATGGGCGATAAAAACCAGAACCAAGGCTTTAAGGATGGCGCGGGCGGCGACGACGCCTTCGGCGGCAACCGCAACCACCGGCTCGTTATCGACCACTGCTCGATGAGCTGGAGCACCGACGAGGCATGTTCGGTATACGAGGGCGACAGCACCACGCTCAGCTGGAACCTCATCGGCCCGCCGCTCAACTACTCGTACCACTTCGAAACCGGCGACAAAGACTACGAGCACCACGGCTACGGCGGCATCTGGGGCGGGCAGCACGCCAGCATGCACCACAACTTGTTTGTGCATTGCAACTCACGCACGCCGCGCTTCAACGGCAGCCGCTACACCCACCCGGCGGGTTTTGAAAACTGCGATTTCCGCAACAATGTCATCTACGACTGGGGCGAGAACAACGTGTACGCCGGTGAGGGTGGTAACTACAACCTAGTCAACAACTACTACAAGCCTGGCCCCAGCACTAAGCCCGCCGTGCGCGCCCGCCTGCTGAATCCCTACAAGCTCACCAAGGGCCCCAACCCACTGCCCTACGGCAAGTTTTACCTCAGCGGCAACTACCAGGAGGCCAGCGCCGACGTGACTGCCCACAACTGGCGCGGCGTGGACATGGACGGCGGCACCCGCGCCGACACGGCGCTCTCAAAAGTCACAGCGCCCTTCGACCTCGGCCCCGTCACGACTCAGCCCGCCGCCCAGGCCTACGACCTCGTGCTGGCCGGTGCCGGCGCCAGCCGCCCCCTGCGCGATACCCTCGACCAGCGCCTGGTGCGCGAGGTGCGCACCCGCACCGGCCGCCTCATCGATGTGCAGGGGGGCTACCCGCACGGCACGCCCTACGCCGCGTCGCAAAAAGCCTGGCCCACGCTGGCCCCGGGCCCTACCCCCCCGACACCGACCACGATGGCATGCCCGACGCCTGGGAAACCGCCCACCAGCTCAACCCCAAAGACCCCGCCGACCGCGCTAAACCTGGCGCCGGCGGCTACCCCATGCTGGAAGTGTACCTGGCCGAATTGGCTAGCCAGTAGCGCGACCAAGATGCAGTCTAGAAATTTTTAGCCTAAAAAAGAACGTCATTCCGAGCTTGCCGAGGAATCTTGCTCGCATCGTTGGGTAGTATTCGAACGGCGCGAGCGAGATTCCTCGGCAAGCTCGGAATGACGTTCTTTTTGGCAACTTCTTTTGTAAATAGGTTACCCTATTTGCTTACCTCTGCTGCCATAGCCCATGAAAGCCGAGCGGAATGTTGTGCGGCAGGCGCAGACGGGCCAGGGTGCGCAGGTCGGCGGCATCGGCCACGAGCAGGTCGGTGGTGTTGGTGGCAGCGTCGAAGCGCAGGTAGGCGAGGTAGGCATCGTCTTCGGCGGGGTGGGCCTGGCCGGGCGCGGCGCGGCGCGGCACCACCACGGGCTCGCTGCACAGCGTGGCGGGCGCGTGGGCGTGGCGCACTTCGCCGGTGTGCACATCGAGCTTGAGCAGGTGGTCGAGCAGCGGCTGAGGCGAATGGGCGGGCCGCCCGATGGTCCAAGTGTATCGGTAGGGCTGGCCCAGGTGGTCGGGGTGAATCTCGGGCAGCTCGCCCTCGCAGTCGCCCAGCGAGTGCCGCACTACGGTGCCGGCCGCCAGGTCGAGCCGAAACCGCACGAACCGCGCCTGCGGCTGGTCGTCGGGCAGGTTGCCGGCCAGGTAGGCCTTGATGGCGGCCGAGTCGGGGTAGTTGCCGAGCAGCAGCGCATCTACCACCAGCGTGCCGTCGGCATCCTGGTAGCCATTCACGAAGTGGAACGCGAAGCCAAACTCGGTGGGCAGCCGGTGCACGGTGCCATCGGGGGCCACCACTACAATTTGGGTGGGCTGGCTGGTGTCGGTCTTGATAGAGGCCGCCGGCGAAGTCAGCCCCGCAAACGCCCGAAACACGTCAAACGCCACCGGCGTCAGAAAGAAAATCTGGTGCCCACTGGCCGTCAGCACAAAGTCGTGGGCAAAATAAGAATCGGCTAGCGGCAGCACGTGGGCCACCCGCGCCTGCCCGGCGGGGCTCACTTCATACAGCACCAGCCGGTGCTTGGAGCCCGCCACGGTGCCAAAATTGTGCAGCACACCGGTGGTCGGATGCACCTTGGGGTGGGCCGAAAACGGCATTTCGGGCGTGATGCGCCGGTCGAGCCACCCAAACGGATTGCGCAGCACCCCACCGTAGTCAAAGCGCCCGTGCGTGGCCAGCGTATCGGGGTCGAGGGCGTGGGGCCAGCCGCCTTCCCACAGCGCCAGCAGGTGGCCGCCGTGCTCTACCAGGCTGGTGTTGGCGGTGTTTTTAAACTGCGTCTTGCCAAAATTGGTCCGCAGCCCGCCCGGCAGGTTGGTACCAAAGCTGCGGTAAAGCATCTTATCGGCCGTTTCTTCGGCCACAAACTCGTCGGTGCGCACGTAGCGGTTACGGTACGTTACGCGCTGGCCGTCAAAGCGAAAGCGTGCCACCATGCCATCGCCATCGAAGAGGTGGTCATACAATACGCCGTGTTGCTTAAAGTGGCCGTTGCCGTTGCGCAGCAGCGTGCCCACCAGGTCGGGGGGTAGGGCGCCTTCCACCAGCTCCAGGGCCACGTCGTCGTGCTCGGGCGTGCGGCGGCGGTTGCCTTCCAAATACGTGAGCATAATAGGGTAGTGGCGAACAGGCATTGGGCGCGGAATAAGGTGCACGCAGCTAACGTGCCCCGGGTGCAATAAGTGACACGCGGGCCCGTACTTCGCGCCATGCAGCTTGTCTCCATCAATACTGCCCTGCCGCAGAACGTGCGAGTGCTGCTAGCAACCTAATACCTGTCAGATTCCTGGCAACAACGACCACCGCACCTGCTGGCTACCGAAGAGGTAGCTGGCTATCCGACTGGCCACTTATTCATTGCGCATGGCGAGCTATGGCGCGCTGCCCGTAGCGTAGCCTAAGGAAGCTGCCGCTTCACCACTAGCCCGTCGTTGGTGACAGCGTAGCCGGCCGTGGGCGTGGGAAAGCTCAGGCTGACAAAGGAGATGGGCGAGGTACTGGCCGTGCTAGCCAGCGCGTACTCTGTCTGCCAAGTTTGGCCCGCGTCGCGGGTGTGCTCAATGGTTTTGCCGGCCCGGTAAAATTCCTGGGCGCTTACGAAGGCGTAGGTGCCATCGGCCGGCGATTGCAACAGTTGCCACGTTTGGCCGCCATCCTGCGTGCGGTACAGCGCCGATGGCACCGCGGGCCCAGAGCAGGGGCCAGGGTCGCAAATAACACCAGAGATGGTCTGGGCAAAGCCTACGTTGGCGTCCACAAAAGCCATTTGATTTACTAAGCCGTGCGTCCAGGGTAGGGCCTGCCAGGTTTGGCCCTGGTCGGTGGTTTTGAGCACGCAGTTGCCGGTAGCATAGCCGATAGTGGCCGTTGGAAATTGTACTCGGTCAACCCAGGAGCGTTGCGGCGTACCATCCCACACAGGCTGCCAGGTGCTACCCCCGTCGGTGGTGCGGCTAATGGCAAAGCTGTAGGGTGCTACCCCCACCTGGGCCGTAGGAAACGCAATAGCACCGTCGAAAAAGCCCGTGCTCGGCAGCCGCTGCCAGGTTTGGCCGCCATCCTGGCTTTTATAGACAAACCGCGACTTGGCCCCACGTACAAGGCTCAGCGGCAGGTCGTCGGCCACGCCGTAAATAAGCTGGTCACTGACCGGGTAGAAGCTCCGAAAGCTATTCGCCGTTTGGGTGGGCGTTAGGTCGATATCGGCCCAGGTACTACCCCCATCGGTGGTGCGTAGCAGGCTGCCAAAGGCGCGGGTGCCGGCGGCTGGCGCCGTGCGGTAGCCGCCTACCAACCAGCCCGCCTGCGGGCTAGCAAATGCCAGCTGCTGCACGCCAGCGAGCGCCTGCCCCGTGGGCTGCTCCACCCACAAAGTCGGCGCGGTTTCGTTGTGGCGGCAGCTGGCCGTGGCCGCTAGCAAGAGTAGGGCGCCAGCCGCGTGGTAATAGTTTTTCATAGGAAGTGAGTGGGAGAATGGAAGCCGCCGTGCTGTAGCCAGGTAAGTTACCACTTGATACCTAAAACATTAAATGGGTTGCACTGCGCGCTAGCAAAGTGCCGGCGAGCACCCTGCTTACGAAGGCACTGCGCCCACTCGTGCGGCTAGCTGCCCAGCAGCTGCCCGGCCGCCGCCCACGGCGTGAGCTGCCCAGCGGCCACCGCCTGGCGCACACCCGGCAGCGCCTGCTGCACCCCCGCGCGGCCGTAGAACTGCGCCTCCAGGGCCTGGCGCACGGCCTCGTCCAGCCACTGTAGCTGCTGCTGGGCGCGGCGCTGCTGCCAGTAGCCGCTGGCCTGGGTTTGGGCGGCGTAGGCCTCGATGAGCGCCCAGGCTTCGGGCAGGCCAGCGCCGCTGAGGGCCGAGCAAGTGCGCACGGGCACGGCCCAGCCCGAGGCGGCGGGCGGAAATAGGTGCAGCGCGCCCTCGTAGTCGCGGGCGGCGCGGCGGGCGGCTTGCTTGTTGCCGGCATCGGCCTTGGTAATGAGCAAGGCATCTGCCATTTCCATGATGCCGCGCTTCACGCCCTGCAGCTCGTCGCCGGCGCCGGCCAGCATTAGCAGCAGGAAGAAATCGACCAGGCCGTGCACCGCCACCTCGCTTTGCCCTACCCCCACCGTTTCAACAAAGATGACGTCGTAGCCCGCCGCCTCGCACAGCAGCAGCGCCTCGCGGGTGGCGCGGGCTACGCCGCCCAAGCTGCCGCTGGCTGGCGTGGGCCGGATGAACGCCCGCGGGTGCAGCGTGAGCTGGGGCATCCGGGTTTTATCGCCCAAGATGCTGCCGCCGCCGCGCGGCGAGCTGGGGTCCACGGCCAGCACGGCCAGCTTTTTACCCAATTTCTCAACCAGATACAGCCCCAGCGCTTCAATAAACGTGCTTTTGCCCACGCCCGGCACACCCGTGATGCCCAGCCGCAGTGCGCCGCCAGTGCGCGGCAACACGGCTTGCAGCACTTCCTGCGCCAAGGCCTGGTGTTGGGGCAAGGTGCTTTCTACCAGCGTAATGGCTCGGGCTAGGGTGCCGCGCTGCCCAGCTGCAAGGCCCTGGGCGTAGTCGGCGGCGGAAAGGAGAGGAGCGGGCACGACCGCAAAATACGCATACCAGGCAAGCCAGGCTTGGCCACGCCCACAGGCCGCCCGCCTCCCGGCGCGGTCCTGAGCGATGTCGGGAGGCGGCTGCTCGGGTCGAGTGGCCCGGCTATTCTTTGCTAAACGCAAGGGGGTAGGGCCCGGCGCGTTGCCCTGCAAATAGAGGCCCCAAGGCTCTGTGTGGGCCATCAGCCTAAGCGTAGTAGGGGCGGGGCTTACCCGTCGTTGAGCGGAATCGAATCGTAGAAAAGGCACCAGCGTTCGGGTGGGAGCAAGCCCCCGCCCCTACTGCAGCCGCTCTAGGGTAGGGGCAGGCATACTACGAGGGCAAAGCCCTCGGCCTCGGCCGCCGCGTGCAGGGTGCCCCCCAGCTCCTCGGCCCGTTGGTGCATGCTGCGCAGGCCGTGGCCACTGGTGCGGCCGGGCGCGGGGCTAGTAGGGGCTTGCCCATCGTCTTGCACGCGCAGGCACAGGCCCGCGCCATCGGCAAAGACGCGCACCGTGACCAGGGTAGCGTGGCGGGCGTGTTTCACCACGTTGTGCAGCGCTTCTTTATAGATGAGGTAGAGGTATTGGCACGTAAGGGAAGTCGGGCGCCACGGCAAAATCGACGGTTAAGCCAGCGGAGGGTAGCACCTCGTAGGCGTGGTCGCGCATGTGGCTGATCAACTCGGGCAGGGTGAGGGTGCTGGTGTGCAGGCCCCACACCACGTCGGCCATTTGGCGGGTGGCCCGGCGGCTGGTGTCGCTTAGGCACGGTAGGCGGGTAAGGAGCTGGTCGGCCGACGTGGTAGGCATTTCGCGCAGCAAGTCGGCCTGCATGCTCACTTGGGTCAGCAGGTTGCCCACGTCGTGCAGGTCGGCGGCCAAGCGCTGGCGCAGGGCTGCCTCGCGGCCGGCCTGGCGGCGGCAGTAGTATGCGCGCAGCCCAGCGGCCAGCAGCAGCGCCAGCAGTACCAGCGCCCCGAGGCCCGCCACCTGCTGGCGGTGGCGCAGCCGCTCCACCTCCTGCTGCTGGCGCAGCAAATCGAGCTGCAGCTGGGTGCGCGAGCGCAGGGTGCGGGCCTGCACGGCCGCCAGCCGGCGGCGGGTGTCCTCGCCGCTCAGGCTATCGGCGTAGGTGCTGGCCAGCACCTGGTAGCGATAGGCCGCGTGGCCCTGCCCCAGCTGGTCGCTGACCTGGGCCAGCAACTCAGCTGCTTCGTGAGCTTGCAGGTGCAGGTGGTGGTGTCGGGCGGCGCCCAAGCTCAGGGGGGCGTAGTGGCGGGCGCTATCGGCGTGAGCCGGCAGCCAGGTACGGGCCTGCAGCAGGGCCGCTTGGGTTAGCTCTTCGGGAGTGCCGGTGGTGCGGGCCCGGCGCAGCAAGCGGGCCGCCGCACGGTGGGCGGCCGCGTGCTCGCCCAGGCGGTAAGTCATGTAGGCGATGCTTATCTTGATGGGCAGTAGGCCGCGCTCGTTGTACACCTGCCCGTACATGGTGCAGGCCTGGGTGTAGGAGCGGCGGGCCGCCTGCCACTGCTGCTGCTGGCGGCTCAGGTCGCCCAGCGTTTGGTACACGTAGCCGGTACCCAGCGGGTCGTGCGCCGCGCCCATCAGGCGGCGTGCCTGCGCCACGTAGGCGCGGGTGGCGGCCACCTCGCCTAGGGCCAGCTCGATACGTTCGGCTTGCACTAGCTGCATCAGCTCGGCCCGGGGGTTGTGCAGGGCGCGAGCCAGGGTTAGCCCGTCGAGGCTAGGGGGTAGGGCGGTGGCGTAGTCGGCCTGCTCGGCGTAGCTGCGGGCCAGGTTATAGTAAGCCCGCGTTTGGGTGTAGCGGTTGCGGGTGCCGATGGCCCCGACCAGCGCCTGCTGGCTATGGTAGATGGCCGAGTCGTACTGATTGTGCGCCCGGTAGTAGTAGCCCAAATTAAAATGGGCCTCCACCAGCCCGCGCGCGAAGCCCAACCGCTGGGCTAGCGCCAAGGCTTCGTGCGCCAAGCGTTGCGACTGCGGGGCGTCGTTGGTGCGCAGCGCAAAAGCAAGGGTGTTGAGGCGCACGACCCGCAGCGTATTGGCCCGCTGGTCGGTGGCCAACAGCCAGTGTAGGCTATCGTGCACCACCGTTTGGCGGGCTGGCGGCAGCGGCTGGCCCTGCACCCAGGCTGCCCCACTACGTAGTAGCAGGCCAGCCAGCTACTAGTGTGCGCCTCCCTACTCCCCGCTACTGCACCTGTTACCTTCATAGTTGCGGTTAAACTCTAAAGTCTGTGCCATCAGGCAGAGAGGCGTGGCTACGCTACTGCTCGTCGATGTGTGGGACGGCCCGCGTAGAGTGGCGGCCACTGCCTAAGGGGCACGGTACGGCTGGTAACAGGGTAGGTAGCCACAGCCGCCAATAGTTCGGCAGAAGCTCTATCGTTTACCCCTAAGCACTAAATAGCCCTCCCTAGCAAGCAGTGAGCTGAGCTTCACTGCTTGCTAGGGAGGGCCTGAAATACAGATGCTTACTTTACGTCGGTCACTTCCACGTCGAAGCGCAGTACCGAGTTGGCGGGTACGCTGGTGCCCGCGCCGGTGAGGCCGTAAGCCAGGTTAGACGGGATGAGCAGCGTAGCCTTGTCGCCCTTGTGCATCAGGGCAATGCCTTCGTCAAAGCCCGGAATAACCTGCTTGGGCGTGGCGCCTACCAAAAACTGCAGCGGGACGTTGTTGTGCTGCGACGAGGCGTCGAACGTGGTGCCGTCGAGCAGCTTACCGGTGTAGAGCACCGATACCGTTTTGCCGGGCGTAGTGGCGGCTGTCGTATTGGTGATGCCTGGCACGAAATACAACCCCGAAGCCTGCTTCTGAGCGGTGGTAATAGAGTTGAGGGCCAGGTAATTCTTGATAAGCTTGTCGTCGGTGAGGGCGAAGTTGATGTCTACCAGCTTCACATTGAAGCGCACTATGGTATTGGCCGGAATGGTTGCCCCGTTGCCGCTGGGGCCATAGGCTAGCCCCGACGGGATGATAAACAGGGCCGAGTCGCCGAGGTGCATCAGCGATGCGCCCTCATCAAAGCCAGCAATAACCTGTCCGGCGCCCAGCCGGAAGCTCACAGGCACATTTTTGCGCTGCGAAGAGGCATCGAATGTGGTGCCGTCGAGCAGCTTGCCCGTGTAAAGCAGCGATACGGTGTTACCGGCCACCGGCTTAATAGCCGACGCGTTGGTTACCAGCGGCACGAAATACAGGCCCGAAGTCTGCTTCTGGGCGTTAGCTATCGTATTAGTAGCTAGGTACTTGTTGATGGTGGCGTCGTCGGCCGCGCTGTAGTCGGGGGTGGCTGTAGTATCGTCCTTATTACAGGCCGTGGTAAGCAAGCCCGCCGTTAGCAGGCCTAGCAGCGCCACAGGCAAGCGGCGCAATTTTCCCGAAAAAAATGATTTCATACGGAGTTTTTTTTGTGCAAAACTAACCCCGCCGGGCCGCAGGTTCCGCCGCTAGCCAAATAAAGGTGAGGCAGGCGCCCCTACCCCCCTAGGGCTCGGTAATAAAGCCCGGCAGCCCGAGCTTGCTGCGGCGGCCGCCCAGGTTGAGACCATCGTCGACGTAGCCACAGGCCGCGCCACTCGCGTTGGGCTGCCCAATCACGCCCAGGAAGGAGTTGTCTTCGCGGGCCACGTAGATTTTGCCGTCGGGCCCGCGCTGCAGGGCGCCGAGCTTGTGGTTGGACGAGCGCCCCACGGTGGTGGCCACTTTGGTTTGCAAGTCAATCTGAATGACTTGGCTTTCGCTGCCAGCCGCGATTTTGGTGTTGCTGTTGCCGTTGCAGGTGCCGTAGAGCTTGGTGCCATCGGGCGAAAACTCGACGCCGTAGGCCTCCACGTAGGGCCCAAAGCTGCGCGGGTTGCGCACTTGGCCAGTGCTGCGGTCGAAGTCGTAGATTTCAAACTTGTTGTTTTCGCGCCACAGCGCGGCGGCCAGGTGCTTGCCATCGGGCGAGAACTTGAGCGCCCCGATGGCGTTGCGGCCGGGGCCGGCGTTCATGCTGCCCACGTTGCTCATCACGGGCTTGGCGGCTACCCCGCTGGCCGTGACGAGGTAAGCCATAAACGCGTTGGAGTTCCAGCGGTGAGCCAGCACCCACACGTCGCGGCCGTTGGCGTGGCGCACGGCGGTCAGCTTTTCGGCGCTGGGCGTCATCAACATGAGGTTGAGGCGGGGTACGTCGCCGAGGCCGTTGTCGCGGGTCATGTCCACCACCGAGTAGCGCAGGCCATTGGGCCCACCCTGCGGCGCCGTGGTGAAGATGTAAAACACGTTGCCCGAGCCGGGGTCGGGCACAATGAGCGCCGACTGCGTGCTGCCCGCGCCCATGAGGCGGCGGCCCCCCGGCATGGCCTGGTGCTGGCGGTTCCACACGGTTTGGCCATCAGTGTAGAAGAGCAACTCGCCGCGCTTGGTGGTGGCAGTGGCGCAGCCCTCGTAGGTAGTCATGGCGCCGTCGAGCAGGGGAGTGGCGCCGCCGCTGGCGAAGCTCAAGCCCGCCTGGCGGCCAAAGTACCAGAGGTCGGTAGGCCGCTGTGCCGCAGCGGAATGCACTAAGAAAAGTAGGGCGAAAAACGCGGTCAAAAGACGGTGCATTAGCAAGAAAAAAAGAAGGTCCCAGCCTGCTAAACGAAAAAACCGTGCCGTTAGGTCTGCCGGAGATAAGGGGAAGTTTTGGCACGGCAATGGGCTAGCGTAGACTGAGAAGCTGGTCGAGTTAGTCAAAAAATGTTGTCGTTGCGCGGTTTCGCAGACAGTGTACAGGTAAACAAGTAGCGCGGACTTTCAGTCCGCGAGGGAGTGCGCTTACTACTCGCGGACTGAAAGTCCGCGCTACTGCACAGTGAGTCCAAAACTGCGTTAAAACCCGCGCAGCCGCCCGCCCGCCGTACCTTTAGCCCCGCGTATGTTTCCCTACCCCCTCTTATTTTTTAAGATTACCCCACCCTGAATAGTGGCCAGAGTACCACTTGCCGCCGCTTCCTGTTGGAAGCGTGCGGCTTTTCTTTTGCCTTTATTTCAGTTAATTATGTCCTCTTCGTTTTCGTATTTCAAGCAGTATCAAGTCAACGCTAAGAATGAAGTGCTGGCCGGCCTGACTACCGCGCTGGCCCTAGTGCCAGAGGTAGTGGCCTTTGCGCTGCTAGCTCACATCAGCCCGCTGGTAGGCATTGGCTCGGCGTTTATTATTTGCCTCGTCACGAGTGTGGTGGGGGGTAGGCCGGGCATGATATCGGGCGCGGCCGGCTCGGTGGCGGTGGTTATCGTGAGCCTGGTGGCGCAGCACGGCATCGAATACCTGTTTTTGGCCGTGGCCCTGATGGGCATTATGCAAGTGCTGATTGGGCTGCTGCGTTTCGGCAAGTTTATTCGGCTGGTGCCGCAGCCGGTGGTGTATGGCTTCGTTAATGGTCTGGCCGTCATTATCTTCATGGCACAGCTTGAGCAGTTCAAGGTGCGCGATGCGGCCGGGGCCGAGCACTGGCTCACAGGCTCGGCGCTGCTGGTGATGCTTGGGCTGGTGGCTCTCACCATGGCCATTGTGTATTTCTTGCCCCGCTTTACCAAGGCTGTGCCGGCGTCGCTGGTGGCCATTGCGGTGGTGTCGGCGCTAGCTATTGGCGGCGGCCTGCATACCAAGGCGGTGGGCGACATCGCCTCCATTGCGGGCGGGCTGCCCACCTTTCACCTGCCGCAGGTGCCACTGACCTGGGCCACGCTGGCTTTGGTGCTGCCCTACGCCTTCATTATGGCGCTGGTGGGCCTCACCGAAAGCCTGTTGACCCTGACCGTGGTAGACGAGATGACCGACACCCGCGGCCGCGGCAACCAAGACTGCGTGGCCCAGGGCCTGGCCAACATCGCGTCGGGCCTGACCGGCGGCATGGGCGGCTGCGCCATGATTGGCCAAACGATGGTGAACCTCGAATCGCGGGGTAGGGGCCGGCTCTCGGGCGTGGTGGCGGCGCTGGCGCTAGCGTTGTTTGTGGTAGCCGGCTCGGGGCTCATCGAGCGGCTGCCGCTGGCGGCGCTGGTGGGCGTGATGTTTATGGTCGTCATCGGTACCTTCGAGTGGGCCAGCCTGCGCATTTTGCGCCGCATGCCGCGCGCCGACGTGTTCGTGATGCTACTCGTGACGCTCGTCACGGCCGTGTCGCAAAACCTGGCCCTGGCCGTGCTGCTGGGCGTGGTGGTATCGGCGCTCTCCTTTGCCTGGGAAAACGCCAAGCGCATTCGGGCTCGCCACCACCTCGACACGGCCGGCGTGAAGCATTACGAGCTCTACGGCCCACTGTTTTTTGGCTCGGTGCAAGCCTTCGGCGAAAAATTTGACGTGGCCAATGACCCGGCCGAGGTCGTCCTCGACTTCCGCGAAAGCCGGGTGGCCGATATGTCGGCCCTCGATGCGCTGCACAAGCTCACCGAGCGTTACCAGCGCGCCGGCAAAACCCTGCGCCTACGCCACCTCAGCCCCGACTGCCGCCACCTGCTGGGCCGCGCCGGCGCCCTAGTCGAAGTCAACGTGCTCGAAGATCCCACCTACCTCGTAGCTGGTGCCAACGTGGCGTACTAAAAAGTTGGCTACCAATTCAATATAATCCTGCATAAGCTGGTGTCTGCTTGTCGATATAGCATTGCCACTCTTTTCGCGATAGCAGCCCAGCCAAGGGGTAGGGATGCCTCAACAAACAGACGCCAGCTAGACAGACATTACTGGTAGCTTGCTTTAATCCTCGAACCGCCTACCTATGAAACCCGCCGCTTTCCTTACTTTTCTTGAAAACCTGGTCCAGCACAACGAGCGCGACTGGTTTCAGGACCACAAGGCTACCTACGACCAGCTGCGCGCCGACTTTGAGCTCGATGTGGCCTACTGGTTGCGCGAGCTAACCCACGACGAGCCCGCCCTGGCTGGCCTGGAGCCCCGCAAATGCATTTTTCGCATCTACCGCGACGTGCGCTTCTCCAAAGTCAAGGTGCCCTACAAGACGCATTTTTCCGCCTACTTCGCCGTGGGCGGTAAGCAGAGCGAAGGCCCCGGCCGCTACGTGCAACTTGGCCCCAACGGCCAGACGCTGGTGGCCGGCGGCATCTACGAGCCCACCAAAGAGCAGCTGGCCGCCATCCGCCAGGAAATCGATTATGCGCCCGAGGGCCTGCACGCGCTGCTGGCCACGCCCGAAGCCCAGCAATTTTTTCCGCGCGGCCTGGCCGGCGACCAGCTCAAAAAAATGCCGCCCGGCTACGAAGCCGCCCACCCCGAAGCCAATTGGCTGCGCCACAAGCAGTTTTTGCTGATGCACCAGCTGCCCGACACCGACGTACGCACGCTCACGCCCGACGCGTTCCGAGCGCATATCCTGGCCGCGCTACGGGCGCTGGGCCCGTTTTGCGAGTGGCTGACTGCTACTAACGATAACTAAGTAGCTATTAAGAAAGTAAGAAAGCCCATCATTCCGAGCTTGCCGAGGAATGATGGGCTTTCGAGTTTTAGTTTCTAAGCTTGGTAAGGGGGGTAGGCCTAGAAATTCAGCACTTCTTCTTCGTGGCCGTTGCGCAGCAGGGCGCTGATTTTCTTGCCGTTACCCTCGGCGTTCACGATGTTCATCTGGTCAGAAAACACCTCCAGCAGCATGGCCTGGTTGAGCAATATTTCCTTGGTGGCGTGGGGTAGGGGCACTTTGGCGTAAAGCCAGTAGGCATCCTTTTCGGCTTGCAGGCCCATAAACTGCACCTCAAGGGGTAGACGCGGCTGGCGCGCGGCCGCCGGAATACTCAGCTTGAGGTGCTGGTGCAGGTAGCGCTCGGCCAGCGGCAGAGCGCTGGGCTGCTGCAAGTCCACCGCCTTGGGCTGGCCCTGCGACAGGGCGCGGCTAAAATCATCGGTAAACACTTTTAGCGCCAGCTCTACCTGCTTCTTCTGCGGGTTGAGGCGCAGCTCCAAGATGCTGGTGTGGTAGGCATGGCGGGTGCCCGCTAGGCTCGGTAGCCCCAGCAGCAGGCCCAGTAGGATAGTCAGTTGGCGCATGAAAGATGGATAAGAGCTATTCTTAAAAAGGCAGTTGCCATTGCGAGCGCAACAAAATGAAGCGCGGCAATGGCAACCGATTATCTATGCTTAAAACAAGCTTAAAACAGCTTCATTACCTGCTTAATGACAATAACATACACCATCAAAGCCAGGATGAGCACCGTGCCCACGCGCTGGGCGCCTTCGAGGAATTTCTCCGACGGCTTGCGGCGCAAAATCATTTCGTAGAGCAAGAACAGCACGTGCCCGCCGTCGAGGGCCGGAATAGGCAGCAGGTTCATGAAGGCCAGCACCATGCTCAGCGTGCCCACTAGGCTCCAGAAGTGCGGCCAGTTCCAGACGCCGCCAAACTGCTGGGCGATTTCGACCGGGCCGCCCAGGCTCTCGGAGGCCGAAGCCTCGCGCTTCAAAATCTTGCCGAAGGCCTTGGCTTGCAGCGTTATTACGCTAAATGCCTGCTTAGTGCCCTGCGGCACCGACTGCCCTAGGCTAAAATGGCGGGTGCTGAAATTGAGCTCCGGCTTGGGGCGCACGCCGATTTTGCCGGCCGCACTCACCGCTACCGGCAGCGCCAGCGACTCGCCACCCCGGTTCACGGTGATGGGAATTGTTTGGCCCTTATAGTGGGGTAGGGTGCGCAGAAGTTGGTCGTAGTAGGTGATGGGCGTGCTGCCAATCTTGGTGATGCGGTCGCCAGCTACGATGCCCGCCTTGGCGGCGGGGTTGCCGGGCACCACTTCGGCTAGCGTGAAGGGCGAGCGCGCCTCTACAAACAGGCTGTCGCCCTGGTGGTTGAGCTGGTCGAAGAACGTACGCGGTAGCTTGGGTAGGTCGATAAGCTGGCCGCCGCGCTCCACGGTGTAGTAGCTCTCATTGCCGAGCAGCACGTTGGGGTCGTACACATCGTTGAACTCGGTGAATGGGCGGCCATTGATTTTCACAATCTGGTCGCCATCGCGGAAGCCGATATCGCGGCCCAGCTTGGTTGTTACTACGCCGTAGCGCGCCTCCGAGGCGGGCAGGTAGCTTTCGCCCAGCTTGTAGGTAAGCGCCGCAAAAATGACGATGCCCGTAATCACGTTCATGATAATGCCGCCCAGCATCACCAGTAGGCGCTGCCAGGCTGGCTTGGCCCGAAACTCGTCGGGCTGCGGCGGGCCAGCTAGCGCATCGGCGTCCTGGGTTTCATCCACCATGCCGTGAATGGCCACGTAGCCGCCCAGTGGGAACCAGCCAATGCCGTACTCCGTTTCGCCCACTTTTTTCTTGAACAAGCTGAAGTTCCAGACGTGGGGTAGGGGGAAGAGAAAGTCAAAAAAGATGTAAAACTTCGTGACCTTTATCTTAAACAGCTTGGCGAAGAAAAAGTGTCCAAACTCGTGTAAACCAACCAGTAGCGAAAGGCCCAGCACCAGCTGGCCAATCATAATGAGGACTTCCAAAGGGGTAATT
>Ga0160428_1001323_pt1 | contig 19352 bp, 24 predicted proteins | sample SolpanmetagenomM_FD_108198 | JGI IMG/M metagenome (GOLD analysis project Ga0160428, IMG submission 108198) | Solar panel surface microbial communities from Lawrence Berkeley National Laboratory, California, USA - M | ecosystem: Engineered > Built environment > Solar panel > Unclassified ... | reverse complement strand
CGCCGCTGCCGTCAACGCCCAGCGCTCCCAGATAGAACGAGAAAGGGCGAGCGATGAAGCCCGCGACCATGCCGGTCGCGAGTTCGTGAACCCGGAGGGTTTCACCACCTCGCTGCCGAAGAATGCCCAGAACAAGCAGAACGAGTACGCGCGTGCCCGGCGTGATTTCGAAAAGGCGAATGTACCCGGAGCGCTTGCAGCAACGGTTGCGCTTATGGTCGCGCGAGAGCGGCGAGACGAGGCCAATGCCGCGCTGAAGGTGCACCTTGCCGCCGAAGCGCTGCGAATGAAGGAAGGGGTGCACCCGGAGGTAAAGCCATTCTTCAAGGATATGTTCGACATGGGCGTCGAACCGAGGCGCTTGCCGTATGTTCGTGTCGAGACGTTGGCGATCATGTGCGACATGATCATGTGGGACGGGCACGATCCCAACATGCAGGATCCGGACTCGCCGATGCCCGCTATCTTCGCACTGTATGCATCGCGTCAGATCCTGACGCCGGGCCAGTTCCATGATCGATCCCGGTCGAAGCCGGGGGTGCCAGCGCGGAAGGTCCGGTACACCGATCCCGAATATTACATGTTCGGCGATCTGCTCCAGCCCTCCGAACATGTAATTGACGATGCAGGCGATGTCCCGGCAGTCCCAATCGAAGCGCCTCAGCAGCCGGCACACAGTAAGGACCACGCAGCACTCGATCTCGGTGCGCCCAGTAACAGCGCCCCGCATCCGTTCCCGATCAGGCTGGCGGATGAGCCAGAGGACGCATTGTCGATCGCACCTGAGCTGGCTGTGCGCGTAGCGGAAGCGCTGGTCACCGAGCATTCTAGCAGGATGAGAATCTTCTGGCCGGCGGACGGACATACGGTGGGGGATTACGATCCAACGCGCCTGATCCCGGCGCTTGAGAAGGCCTTTGCGGCTGACCCGTGGTCAGGGTTTGAAGGCTTTTTGGCGGCCGCGCGTGCGGGGCAAGGGCGCGAATTCATTGACGTTAAGCGTCGTGCCAACATCGAAAGGCTGGCTACCGAATTGCAGCGCGGTGATGAACGGGCATTGTCCGAGGCACGTGCGGCGGGTTTCGAATTCTGAAGTGACGCGCTGTGGCGGTGGGTTTCCGCCAGCGCACCCATCACCGAACCCTTATCGCTCGCCGGATTGCCCTGTAACAATTTTCATGCGTCGTCGGCTGCGTCAGCCGTAGGCGACGGTAGCGGTTCGTTTGCAGGCCATCGATAGGGTATCCGCCATAGCGCGGTTGCTGCGAGGCCGATAATCGATGCTGCGACGATCGCTGATGCCATTATGCCGAGGGCAATCGACACTAATCCGCCGCTGATCCATGCATGCCAAGCGGCAGTGCCGGCTGCCAACAACACGATTACAGCGTGGGATAAGACGGTTCCGCCGGCTACGAGAAATATGAGAACCGTGAGAACGTGAGCGCGTTTCGGCGAACGATAGCCTACCGTTTTTGGACCGATGACTGTCGCCCACAATGTTGAGGCGTCGAATGGTGCGGCCAGAAACTGCCAAGAATCCTGTCGCTCCATGGACAGCACCTTTGCAATTGTCATGCTGAGCATGGCGAAGGAGAGGAACTGAGTGACATAAAGGCCGAAGATACCAGCCATGAACACCGCGAGCACTTGCTGGGGTAGAAGGTCTAGTGGGGCTTCCAGGCCGAACGCGCTGATCTTCGCGTCGTGGACCTGATTACCCAACAGAATGAAGAATGCGAGCAGGCCGGTGATCAGATAAACGATGTTCATCGATCTGCTAAGACGCTTTTGCTCCTCATGCATGGCCTGAATTGTTTCTCGAGACCGAAAAAACGTACTGTGCGGCCCGCCCTCAATCATTATCGATAGATCGAGCAAAGACCGCCCAAGGGGCGTCATCCTTAATGTGCGATCGGGCTCGTCCATTTTTGCCTTCGTTGTGGGCATGAGTGCCTACTGACATCGCCGCTGCTTAGCCCGTGACACATTTAAGCAGCTTGCCGCCCCTAATGTCGCCGACGTTCAGTGACTGTATGCAGACATATCACTGTTGGTATGGCAGGCCACCGCCGATATACAAATCCTATGGACTTGAAGCCGATCCTCGCCGTTGCAGTCGGCATCGCCATCTTCCGCGGAATCGTCTCGCCAGCCCTCGAAAAGTACCTAACGTGGAAGGTTGGTCCTCGCACGCAAGTTGCGCGGCGCAACTGGCGTGGCGTCTATGTCCCCGATCTGGCGGTCAAGCGCGGGGAACGCATATTCTGGCTTATGTTCCTTGGCATTGTCACGTTGGGTCTTGCCGTCGGTTGGACGATCATGGTGCCAAGCGGATAAATAGTCCCGCGATAAGAACCGTCAAGCGACGCCGCGGTGACGATCGGAATAAAAGACGTAGTCCTCGATATGATGTTGTAGCTTATCGATGAATACCTCGTCCCGCCAAGTTTCTTCCGCGTAAGACGCGCCATCGACCGACCGGTATGGACGGCCGTCATCGTTGGTATAATCACCCTCAAATTCGAGGGTTCGACCGCTCCGACCTATGCCTAAAGACAGATTATAGTGGCCCCCATCTTGGAAGGTCAGCTTGAAATCGATACCTGTCGCATAACTACTGACAACAGCGGTGATGCCTTTGTCTTTTAGTTTCGATGCATAATCCTGAGCGATTGGTGTCACACGTTCAAATACTTCAGAAGCAAAGATTCTCAACTCGTTTGCCCGGTCCTCGTTAGCCACTTTGATCGCTGTCTGATCATTAAGTTTTGCGTCGAGTTTGCCAAAAAAGTCGCTGCTATCGTCGGCCATCGCTTATTCCGTAATTATTGTGCAACGCCGAGGTAGACCAATCGATAGCGGGCGACAATCCGTCTGCGGTTCATCGATCCAGCGTGACCATAGGCAGCATCGCAGCCTGACTGCCTATACCTGCCCCGAACATCCCAAGCCTCTTCGGTCGCGATGCCTCGACCGCCAGCCGCCACGCTTCTTGCTGTTGCAGCACCTGTCGTGCAGTGGCCAGCGCCGCCGCCGGATCGGGGTTCATCAGCATAGGTGCCAATTCATCGGCTTTGGCTTCGGCATTACGACCGAGGCCGAGAGCAAGGCGATCGCGTATACCGGTTCCGGCCAGCCTGGCAGCAGTGCCCGGGATGGATGCCCCGCCAGTCGCCACTGCAGCCCCGGCGTGAAGCGCACCCTCGACAAGCGGACTACCGGCGAAGGCCTGATCCGCGATCTGGTTTCGAGCCGTCCGTGAGTTGCCCAGCACTGCGTTCGTCGTCTGCTGGATCTGCTTCTCCAGATCGACAGCGCGCAACATCCGATCGACGCCGGGATTTCCAGGATACATCGTCGAAAGCCGATCCCGCGCCACGGGCGAACCCAACGTCGCATCCCACGGGTTGCCGCTGTCGCGGACTCGTCCGGCGTGATCTACCATAGCTCCGCGATAGCCGAGCTGCATCTGCGCCAGGTGTTCGGGCGCTTGATTGGACACCTGAATGCCGAGCTCGTCCGGGTGCAAGCCGTAGGCTTCACCACCGCGGCTGAGAGCATCGCGTGACGCCATCGGACCAGCGAATGCGGATCGGGCGGCGGCATAGTCGGGATTCAGCCGATCCACCTCGCTGAGCAACTGTCCGCGAACCCCGTTCTGTGCACGTCCGGCTTCGTCGAGCGCCAGTCGTCCCGTGATTGGGTTTCGCTGCTCTTCAAGCACGTCGTCCATGCCGCGCTTCACATAGTCCAGCGTCTGGGTGGTATAGCCCGGGACGTTGGCGGGCATGCTGGGATCTGGCGCTCGGCTGGCACTCTGCTCTGCTGAGCGGAGATTGATCCGGGCCTGCTCGACGCGGTTTCGTGCCGCCACTGCATCACCGGCGGGGCTGCTGCGTGCGACGCGGTAGGCTTCCTGCGCCTGATCCAGTTCGTCCCGTGCGGACAGGTGACGAGCGATCGTCTCGTTTGGGCGAGGGTTCAAGACGACATTGCCGTCCGCGTCCTGCGCGAAGCCGAGTTCGCTAGGGGATCGCCGTTCGTTCGCAGCAATGGTTTTAGCGCGACCAAGCGCTTGCCGGCCAAACGGGGTGCCGAGCACCGCATCCAACTCTGGCGTGCTTGGAACCGGCGAGCCATAGGCTTTGTCGTACAGGTCCGACGCGGCCGTGCGTGCCTGACCCATCAGCTCAGCGCTGCGCTGGGGTATATTTGCTGTCGGACCCAGGTTGCGTTCCACCGCTCCTGTGAATCGATCGTATTGACCGCGGCTGCGTGGGATCAGCGCATCTTCGGCATAAGACGACGCGGTGGGCGACCGACGGACTGCGGCGCCCGCCAACTCTCGGAAGTTCGGGTTCGTGTCTGCGAGCGACATGGGAACGCCTAGCGATTGCGCCTCCGTGAGCGAGGCCGTCACGTTATCCGGTCCTGCGCGGTTGAGGGCGCTGAGAGTGGATCTCTGCGCTGGCGCCAGAGGCTCAGCCCTTGTGATCGGCCCACGGCCAAACATACCCCGGGCGCGATCGATCATTGCGGTGGTCGCGCGGCTACGGTTCAATGCCCCGATAGCACGGGCAGCACCTTGGCCGAGATAGTTGCCGGCCAGGCTGCCACCCGCACCGACCACGCCGCCAAGGACGCGGTTGTCGTTGTTCTGGCCCGCCCCTGAAATGGTCCCGAACGCGATGTCGCCAGCTAGTTGCGGGTTCGCGATCCGGCTAGCGACGCCAGTCGATCGACCGAGCGCGCCAAAGCCAGTCATTGCCCCTACCGTCCCGGCGACCTGTCCTGTGAACGCAGCTTTCGGGTTAGTTGCGAAGGCTGCTTGCTTTCGCGCGTTAAGGTCAGCGAGGTCCCCACCGCCTGCAGCAGCCGCGATCTCGTCAGTCATGCCCCCCAGGCCAGCGTCGATCGCGGCGTAGATGCCGGTTCCGGTAGGCGATGCAGCGAAGCGGTTCCATCCCGTCGTAGGGACATCTCGGCTTTCAATGTCGACCGAATAGTCGCCCTGATATTTCGGGTTCTTGCGCCGGAAGTCTAGAACGGCCCGGACACTGCGCGGGTCAGGGCTCGCGCCCGAATCCTCGATATACTTCTGGATCTCCGCATCCGGCACGCCGCGCTTGAGCATGCCTGCGATGCGCCCGTTCACCCCGGCGAGGGCAGGGTCGCGCTCCGTCTTCGCGCCGCCGGTCGCCAAGGTAGCGCTGCCTCCACCGCTGCCACCATCTCCGTAGATCGGGCTCGAGCCTGCGGGGCGGTTCGGCGGCGTGACTCCGGAGGCATTCGGCTTACCCAAAGCCGGCGCATCACCGCGGCGGCGGCGCTGGGAGGGGTCCAAATCGCCCTCCAGATCGTTACCGCCAGCCCCCTGATAGGCGCGGGTGTAAAGGTCTATCACGCGCTGGACGTTGCCCTGATATTGGCCATCGCTCTGGCTGGTATCGAGGTTCGAAAGGCTGCTGGCCAACGCTTGAAAGTCGCTGTTGGAAAGCGGGGTCAGCGGGTTCTTGCCCCCGTTCTGCTTCGCCATTTCCATGATGCGCGTGAGAGCCCCAGCATTCTTCAGCGTTTCGGTATCCTGTCGAACGTCATAGGCACCGGTTCCCCCGAAGCTGCCCATAGTCGACGCACCGAACCCGGTCGTGAACCAGCCATCGCGCGATCGTTGCTGGAGTGTCCGTGCGAGCCGGATCTTGTCGAGCGCTTCGGCCCGAACGCTTTCAAGGTCCCGCTGCCCCGTCTGGTCTGCGGCCTTCTCGGGAGGAAGCCCCGGGATACGCACCGCCGTTCGCCCGTCCGGGCCCATCATGTATCCGGCGGGTAGGTTCGGCTTATCTCGTTCGCCGAAACGAACGCGATCGCGTTCAGCAGCAGCGTTGGCCCGCTGTTCGGCTGCGATTGCACGCGCCGTCGCGGAATCTTCCCGCGCAACCTGTCGCGGATCGCGCGGCGTCGTGATGGTCATGTATCCGCCCGGCGCTGACCCGGCCTGAGGCTGCGACCAATCCTCGTCCCACGGCATCTTGTTCTGCATCTCAGGCTCCCATTCGCGCCATAACGGCGTCGGCATATGCGTTGGTTATTGGGCCCCACTGCTTTCGCGAAGGACCGCCGTGGTAATAGCGAAGGCCGTCACGGACATTGCCGGTGGCAGCGATCCCCTCTCGGAGATACGCCTCGCCAAGCATCCGCTGGTATTCGGCGCCGGCTTGATGCGTTGCCGTCATCAGCTCGGGGCGCCACGGCAGGCCGAGTTTCGCGGCCATAGACTTGGCAGTAGCTGGCAGAAGCTGCGCCGCCCCCTGCGCTCGGCCATATCTGGTCTGCGGCCCCGTTACTCCGGCACGTCCCCCAGACTCTTGGCCGATCACTGCATCCATCACTGCCGGAAACGGGCCATCGCCGTTAGACGATGCACCTCCTACCGGAACCCAACTGGTCCGGTCGTTGGGGTTGCCGCCCTTGAAGCGATAACCGTTGCGCACGGTGCCCGGCGCCGGGCCTGACTTTTGCGGTTTCGGACTGCTGAGGGCCGTTCGTGGTATGAACGTCTTGGTCGGATTGTTCGAGGCGTCGAAGCCATCGACCGCCATCATCGGCGGAGCCGCGATGTTTTCGGCGCGCTGACGATACAGCTCCTTGCCGCGGTCGGATTGCGGGTCGATCCCCCCCCGCGTCATATAGCGGGTGAACTGATCGTCCGGATGCTCCAGGTCGAAGTTTTTCCGCCAGAGCCATTCGTCCCGTTCGCTCTGGCGCTGTTTCACCTGCTCAATCGCTCGTCGATGCGCAGCCTGTTGCTCAAGCCGGTTCCGCAACGTCAACAGTGCGCCCTGATCGCCTTGGCTCGCCTGATATTGGAGGGCGACTTCGCCGAGGCCATGCAGAATCTTCCCGCCCAAGCCGCCCTGCTGGAAGAAACCGGGACGTTTGACCTGGATGTCAGCCCCGGTGAAGCCAGGCTGCGTCATGCTTGCCCAGTCGGTATTCACATGGGGTTCCGCGTCGCCCAGCACCGAAGCAGGTGCCGCAGCCTGGGGACTTTGATCGATCGTCGTGCCGGCGCCGAACATGCCTCGGCCCAACGGTACCGGTCGCTGTGGCGCCTCATTCGAAGGCGGCACCGATGCGGCGCTTAGCGCCTGCGATAGGACGCCCGCGTCATTCGCGCCTGTAAGCGGCCCGCCGGTTCCGAGGGCGGACTGCATCGCGGCGCCGAACATGCCGCCCGGCAATCGCCCCAATACCGCTGGCATCGGATCGTAAGGATCGGATGCGATCGGCGGCGTGTCCCACGGTTCGCTCTTTCGGCGCACGGATCCGAAGCTGACCATCAGCAATTTCCTTCGGGTTCGATGAAGTGGAGGACGGTCGGACGCGCGATCGCGGCCACCACCGCGGACGGCTTGAGTTTCCCGGCCAGCAGTTGTTCGAGATAGGGCATCATTTCTGCGTCGCCGGCGTCGACCAGCACCGACGACAGTTCGGTCGCCTCGGACATCGCGATCCTGGCGATCGTAGGGCAACCCCCGTTCGACTCGTACTCGCCGCGGGTGACCAGAACGCCGGCCAATCGTCGAAGCTGTCCGACGTCGCCGGTCGATGATCCAAGACGGGAATACAGTTCGGCCGCTGTCAGGGCTTCAAGCGCATCGCACTCGCCGCTCTTCATCGAGCGGATTGCCTCTTCGAACAAGGCCGAGAGGGCGGTCACGTCCCCATGTGCCGCCGCCGACACCTGTTGCCTGAACGTTTCCTGGGCTTGCGGATCAGCCGCGCTTTCCTCACCGCCTGGAATCACGCTGTCGGCAAGCGCGACGAGGGTTGCACCTGCCTGGTCATCGCCAGCAGCGGCCAGGGAGAGAAGGCGTTCCGTGGCTTCATGCTGATACCATCGCGCGTTGGGTATCACCCCGCGGTCGAGTTCGAATGATGCCCGCACCAGCAGCACGTTCGCCAACATCCGGACTTCCGCTCGACCCCCAGTGCAGCTGGCGAACCGAGCCCATATTTCGGCGGAGATCAGCGCTTCTACCGGCCGGACCGAACTGACCGTCGAGGCGATCATCGCTTGCTCCATAAGTCCGACTTGGGCGGCACTAGATCCTTTGGCGGCTTGCCCGATAAGATCAGCCATCGGGTCCATCAGGCCGCACGCTTCATCTCTTGGCGAAGAGCGTGTCGGACGAGTTCGGACAGGGTCATGCCTTCGGACCGCGCACGCTGTTCGGCCGCTTCGCGAAGCGCGCCGTTGACCGAAAGGCGTAGAACGGTGCCATGAACTGAGGGACGCATCGGTTTGCTCCATGAGTAAAACGGAGCATATTCATGCCATAATAGGCATCGAAAGTCGATGTTGGGGCTAGCTGTTCATGACTAACCGCTGCTGTTCATGGCCATTCGTGGGTGTTCACTGCGCAAAAATAATTATTTTGCCTCGATGCGGCTAAAGGATCACGTTTCGGCTTCAGTTTCTTCCTGTGCTTCCTCTGTCGAATCTTCGACCGCCTGTGCGTATGCTTCGCAGCCTTCGATGAACGATTGGCTCTTGCCGCCACATTCGGAGCTGTCGGTGATTCCCTTCTCTTTGGCCCATTCGAACCCAGCGTCGTGTCCGCTACAGTCGTCGGTGCACTGGCTCGTGTCACCGACTTCCTGGAATGTCTGATCGGCGACGGTCTCCATCGCTTGATCGTGCGCTTCGTCTTCGTCCGCCAATTCCGCGGCTGCAGCCGGAGGTGCAAGGGTGGTGCTATCCGCGGTCGATCCGGTGCTTGGAGCGTTCCCGCAGCCGGCAAGCCCCGCGGCCAAAAAAACGACGGCTGCTCGCAACGAATCACGCAAGATGTTTTCCCCAAAGCCCTGCGCATCGTGGGTGAGCCCGGTGCATGGTACAAGCGGCTATGAGTCGTGTGACGGACCACGGGAGAGTGCGCGGATGTGTAATCGAGCAAGAATGGCGGGTGAGCCGGAGACTATCCTAGAACGGTTCGGCGCGCAGTGGCTGGCAGAAAAGCCACGCGACAACCGTTTCGACCCGAAGGAGCTGCGGCCGAAGGGGCGCGCCTATGTCATCCGCCAGCAGAAGGGCGCCCGCGGCCCGGACGTGATGTCGTTGGACGCCCCGGCGGTGCGGTCCCGCAGCCAGAGATCGGCAATTTAATTAGCGATTGCCCAAACGGTAAGTTTCAACGCTCCGCAGCCAATTAACATCCCGTGTTGCAGCTGCTGCCGAGGCGAGTTTTCGCCAACGTAACGCGCTAGGTCTGCCTTCTGGATAAAATCTCCCTGAACCTGATACCCACGGTGCGCAGCAAGGAAGTTAATCATGTTGAGAAAGCTATGCTCAGCAGGGTCATTATCATGAGGAACTGCGTAATACTCTTCTGTTCCGCTTGAGTCTGAGCCTTCCCATGTTGTATGAATATACTCGAGTTCGCCCGATAAATAGTTGTCTATAAACCCAGAGTGATGTTGCCGCACGATTGTCATCAACCAGCGGTTCTTGTTACCATGTGCTGCGGTAACCGGGATATAAATACATTCTTTCTCAATTGCTTGATTGAATGCCTCCTCCAAGCCGATCCAGTCGCGATTTGATCGTATAGATGCTATTGGCGCAGCGTTTCCGCCAAATTGCGCCACCCGCTGAGCGATAAGTTGACGCTGGGGCAACGGAATGCCTTTCGCTGCAGCTAAATTCGCCTGCTCGGAAGCCCAATCAGGAAGGCGCGCTGCGGCACGCACGTTGCCGCGGCTTCGCCTTGGCCCAGCGGGTTCATAGTCTATTGCTCCAAAATATTCATTCTCGAACTGGTTGAGCCCGTCGGTGGCCCGCAGTGTCCCCACTGTTGTCACACCTGTACCGGCGACGCCGGCGATAGATGCTAACCCCGCAGAAGGGTCGCTTGGATCAACAAACGTCAAGCGACCCGACGCCTCATCTATTTCTTCAATCAAACCCTCTCGCTTACTTTCCTCGGGGAGAGAAATCTGACTGATCCATCTACTTCGGTTGCCCTCGAACCATTTCCTATAGTGAACTTGAATTAAATTTCCATTATCCTCGACGAATACGTCCGCATCTAACATGGGGCACAATGCGCCGACGAGTTGTATAAAGCTTACTCTTCGCGGTTCTCCGCGAAACGGTGAATCGAATATCAATATGTCTTGAAAAACATCGTCAGAAACGTTGAGGCTAACACGAGTTGACAGCAAAGCACTAAAATCCGACGGCCTTCTCTCTAGCAATATGGGCCGCGTTATCGATCCATCGGTAAACCTTAGGGTCCGGCATGCTTCAACGCCTGCGTCAAATGGTTTAGACACAACTTCGACATTGCCAGTTATCATGAATGATGAAAAGAACCCTACACCAAACTTACCAATACGTTTTCGACCCTTTGAAAGAAGTCCGGGACGCTCTGCTTTTACAAGACTGGAAGATACGTAGCTTGCGCCAAAATCTATAAGAGGCCCGATCATAACTGCTTCCGACATACCGATACCGTCGTCATCCACCTCTATAATATATTCTTTCTGTGGCTCTTTAACACGTAGCCGGACGGTGATCCGCCCATCGTAAGTCGACGAAGCGGGTTCAAGCTCTCGGCGAAAGCGAATAGCATCTGCGGCGTTCTGAATTAGTTCTCTAATTGGCACCGCCATTTGGTGACCGTAAAGCTTCTCGCCTCCGAACATGTCGACAATCTTTTCGATACGAGAGGCTTTAACCTCGGCCGCAACCGGCCTCCATCCTTCAACCAGCAAGTAAGCTGCGAGGCGGCTCGGGCTCTCTGCCCCTCGAATACGATTGACTTGGAAAGGAGACAGGCGAAGATCTTTAATCAGGCTATCCGAGGCCTGCAGTTCGCGATGCGCGACCTGAATAGCGTCATGAGCGATCCACCATGCTGTCGCGTCATGCTCTCGGAATGCCTGAGTAGAAGTAAAAACAAGGGCGCTCACGTCATCGCCATCGATGAGAGGGTGTGCCAAGCGGTTCTGTGCTCTCCAGTGCTGTTCCGAAATACCGTGAAGACGGAGAAGGCCGTATAAGAAATCTGGAGCTCGATCGTGATCGATCTGCGTTGCGTCAGAGCAGCGCAGCAAGCAAGCAAGCAGCACAGGACGAACGGTCCATGTCGTTGGCATACCAGCTAGGGAACCACGCGGCCCACCCAGACGCTGCTGTAAAGTTGATATATCCCAATGGTGGCTTGCAGCAATCTCGCCGATCAAAGAACCAAGATGCGTTCGGAGTTGGTCATCTTGCAAAAGTGCGAAACGTCGTTCACCTGCATTAACTTCAAAGCTCGCGAGAGACCGCGCCCGCTCAGCGTGTATAGATCTTAAGGTTTCGAGTAGTATACCCCGTGTTGCATCTTCTGGTATCGGCGAGCTTTCTTCCAGTTCACAATTCTGAAGATAGTCGGCCTTCGCGTCGCGCCATTCTGGCGTTGATTGCACTTCCTCCAGCCCGCCCGGAAAGGCGGCTAGGGCATTCGCCGCATCATGAAGCAGAATAGCACCGCCAAAAACAAACACCTCAAGTGGGGTTAAGCGGTAACCGTCACCGGCGATTTGGTCAGCGCGTTCCCACAAGGCTTCGAAGTGAGCGTCATCATGAAGCGTTAGTTGCGGCAGGTCACGCTGGATCTCACGTGAAAGTGCCACCGCGTTAGCCCAAAATTGCCGATAGCTCGAACGCAGACGTTCACGAGCGCCTTCGTCGCTAGCACCGTCTGGGTTGATATTGCGGGTCCAAAGCCCCAGCTGTTCGAACCTGCTCAACCCAACCCCCTTGCGTAGGCGGATATGTAAGCCCTTGAGAAGGCGTGATGGCAAGCTCCAAAGCGTCGTGGCCGAAGCGCGCGCTATTCATCGATACAAGGATAGGTGCCGCGGAATGCCGTCGGGTCGTTAACCCGCACGGGCAGCGTCACGTAGCCCCATCTCCGAGTTCGATCCGGTTTGCCCGCTCCTGATCGGTCTTCGCGATAGTTCGCCATGTTTGCCTGTCCGTGGACAGTCGAATGTGGCCCGCGCATCGGATTAGGTCGGCCATCACGGCCCCACTTCGAGCATGTCGACTGCTGCCATTCGCCACTCTTGCCAGCTCTCGTTCCCTGATCGGGTGCAGGCGAGCGTCAACACCAACTCGCCGTCGACAGCCACGTCGAGGTCCCCTAACTTCAGGTCGCCGTCAGGCGTGTAGTTCGGCCGGCGCCTAAGCCCGATCCGGTAGTGTCGGCTTCCCCACGCGAAAGACGCGAACCGGTCTTCGCAGTCGCCGCCGCCGCCGATGTCTGAAACGCCCTCGGGGGGTTGCCAGCGATCCGGCATCCCAGCCCACGTTCCCCAGTGTTCAACTCTTTGCCACAAACCGGGGACCGCCTTGTCGAGGCCGCTGTCGACCGCATACTTCCGGGCGCGCTCGACGCGTTCACGTGCGGCGGCGTTCTCCTGGGCGTGCTCGTGCCGCGCAAGGTCGCGGTCCCGGTCGTTCTGCTCGAACGCTTGTCGGGCTCGCTCCACCTCCAACTCTTCGGGCGACATCTCCCGTTTCGGCTTGATAGGCCGCGGCGGCGCCTCATGCGTCACACGCGGCACCTTCGGCCTACCCTTGGGCCAGAACAGCCATGCGGCAATGCCGACGCCGATAATCAGGACCACCCACGAATCGTCGGACATGCGCCTGCTACCCCCCTCAGGGGTCATCGTGACGAAGCCGCGTTCGATGTTCCACCCCCCTCGACAGTGGACCTGTGAAACGATCTTAGGTCAGAACGGCATCAAATGGGGCGATAATCGAGTGCAAGAGGTGTCGCGTGGCCCGGCGACACCGATTGTGCTCGACCTACTCTGCCGGTTAGGCAGGCCGATAGATCAGCGCGAGGACGGCCATCTGGTAAGCTGATCCCGGATGAGGCACTAATTCGCCGATAGCGAACGGAGGCGGCGTGTCATGATCAAGGGACTGGACGAGCTATCGCGCAAGATGAAGGAACTTGAGAAAGCCATCTCCGCGTTGGACGGCGAGATTGGCAGCGTGAATTTCGATCCGCACGATCCGCAAAGCATCGAGCTTGCGATTCAGAAGATGGAGGAGGCAATCGACGAGCGAGTTGGCGACCACCGCAACAACGACATGATAAATGGGATCGTCACCGAAATGAAGGAGCGATACCGGGACGCCATCCTCGAGCGAGCAGCGGCAGCTCGTAACGCAGAGGACGACGACGCATGACAATAAAGACCGCGCTTCGCGAGATCAATAATGCTGTGCTCGATCTGCAGTCAGCTGATTACAATACTTATGAGCGCCCGCTCGAACGCCTAGCGCAGGCTCTAAATGGAGTGGACTTAAAGCAGATTGTCAGTCGGCTTAAATCAGGCGTCGATTTCGAGAATTTCTTGGAAGCGTCGTCAAACGACGGTGGCATGATGGGCAGCGCACGGCTCAACTGGCCGTCAGATCGCCGTGAAGAACTCGGCTTGGTAATTGAGATCATAGAACGTGGCGCCAAGGATCCTCGCTGGTTTCTCAATCTCGCGCATACCTATTATTATAGTGGCCGAAAGTTCGTGGGGGACATTCGTAAGATAACCGCCGCTGTTATAATCCCGTTCAATCGAGATTTCGCAACATACGTTGATGAACTCGACCCAGAATCACTAACTAAGTATGAGGGCACTTACATGTCTGTTAATGAAGATAAGGACGATCTGCTCAAGGCACTTTATGACTTGGGCCGCCAGCCCGGCAAGCGTCCCTCAATCATGGATGCAAAGATCAAGTATTTTCCCGATTGGGACGAGAGCCGCCTCACGGGTGCAGCCAACGCGTTGCTAAGTTCGGGCGATATTCTGAATCCGGTCGGCGCAATGTACAATGTCGATCTATCTTCAGGCGCCAGAAAGCGAATGGAACAGAGTGAGGCGTTCGTATCTTCAGGGGTAACTTACAACATCGGCGCGATGCACAACTCGCCGGTCCAGCATATATCCCCAGGTGGGCATGGCACTCAGACGACCACCTATTCGTCGGATGATCTGCGCTCGGTTGTCGCGCTTTACCGCCAACACGTCGACGAGCTTGGGCTTGATGACGCTCAGCGTCGGAAAGCAGATGCGCAGGTTGCGACGATCGAAGCGCAGCTAATGGACGAGCCCGATCCGTCGATAATCAGGTCTGCGGGCAAATCCCTTAAGACGATTGTAGAGGGAGCAATCGGAGGAGCCGCGGGCACCGCGATTGCCGCTGCACCTGTGTGGGCACCGCTCATCTCCATGTTCGGCGGATAGGTTCAAAGCTGAAATTACCGATCGAGCGGCGTTAGCCGAGCTTGACTGAAGCACTGCGTCGCCAGCCCGTTCCGTTCCGCAATGTGATCACAGATCGAACCCCGTCCCCGACGCATCCGGAGCAGACTTGATGATGATGTTGCTTTTGGCCCTCGCCGCACAGGTCGCACAACCGCGGGTCGGCACCGTCGTGCAAGCGCGCGGAGCCGGCACGCTCACATGCGCAACAGCCTTTCTTCCGGAGAATCGTGCTGCCACCGAAAACTGGATCGCGGGGTTCTGGGCTGCTTGGGACATGGCCCGCATCAGGGAAGCCGACCCTGCCGCTGGCAACTCGGACCTGAATGGGATTGTAGGTGAGGTCGAGAAGGTATGCCGCGATCAGCCGTCGAGCGGTCTGTTAGGGGCGGCGCTGATGGCGCGACAGGCGGTGGTCGCGCGGTCAGCTCCACGCCGATGAAACAACAAGTCCGCCTTTTACCCCGACCGCGTTATTGGAGCGCAAGCACTAGGTGCTGCAACCCGGCCGCTGTCCCGGCTTGCTGATGATCACTCGCATGATGACGTTGCCGTCACCGATCGGGCCGTTTTTGGCTTCATAGGCGGCAACAGCCTGATCGTCCGTCTCGTTCTCGTACCGCATCATGGAATGCCACTGCGGCGTGGCGGAAGGACGCGATTGTTCCAGCGCGGCTATGCGTTTGCTGAGCGGGTTCATGCTGGTTCTCCGAACGCGGGTGCGACCGGCACCAGGACGATCGCGTTTATCTGACGATCAACCGCGGGGGCGAGGGGGCCGTGCTCGCCCACGTGACGGCTAACGGCATCTTCGGTTGCTTCGCCGACCCTCGCTGCGACAAGCGCAATGCGGATCAGCGGAGCAGTGACGTGCTTCGCCTCCAGGGCGGCCAGGCGGGTTTCGATCGACTTCATGGGCGTGTCTCCAATTCTGCAATCCGGCGTTCCAGATCGCCGGTCTCGACGATGTTCTTGTGGGCGGTCAGGAGCGCCATCACGCGGCCAGCTTCGTCGGGGCTGATCTCGCCCGCACCGACGGCGCCTAGGACGGCAGCAGAGGCGGCGACGACATCCGCGGCGGTGCTGATCGGCGGAAGTTCGATCGTGATCGGTGAATCCTTGCGCGGCGGGACCAGCCGTTCCAGGCATAGCCGAAGCGCAACGGTGTCTCCCTCCAGCCCGAGTTCGATCGCCTTCCGGGTCAACGCCTCGGCGTCCCCGTCCAGCAACGCCGCCGCGGCGACCGTCGCCTTGTTGCGGCTGCCGGGGACTCGGCCTGGGTTGCCGGGTTGGAACGGCCTGCCACGCGTACCTGCGCCGGATTTACGCATCGTCATCAATCGAACTCCACATCATCGCCAGTCTCCCCGGGCGCTAGGATCATGCGGCCCGTCGTTTTTACGACCGTCGCGGTGCGGGTCTGCTCCACCTGATTTTTCTTTCCCTGCGCCAGTTCCACCACCCCCTCCCTTATAGGGGGGGGGTGGTGGTGGAGCAGATTGGACGCTCTACCTGCTCCACCTTGCTCCGCTCCACCTCGCGCCGGTGGAGCAACCCCATCGACAGCCCAGGTTCCGACCTTCACGGCCGGTCGGAGCTTGCGGGATTTCGGATCGATCACGTCTTCGACCACGAGGGCGCCGTTGTCATACCAAGTGGTCAGCAGCCGGTTCAGACGGGCCCGGTCGGCCTTTTCGTTCTTGCTGGCGCTCAGGCCCATCACGTCGCCCACCGCTTCCCCGACCCATCCGGCGGACTGCGCATCCTTCCACCATAGGCCAGCGTCAACGGCCTGCTGGACGCGACGCAGATGTTCCGGCGTCACACCGTCGAACGCGTCAGGCGGCGTCCAGCGGGTCACCACACCCACGCTATCGCCCTCATCCCCGAACGGGTCGTCGGGGCCTTGGCAGTTGCTAACTGTCTGCGATGCGAGCCTGAACCACTGCGCGTCCTCGGCAGGCGCGCGGTTGGCCTTGTCATCCTGCACGGTGAAAAGCCGGCGACGTTCCTTATCCTCGACGATCCCGAACCGCTGAGACTCCTCCTTGTCCATGCGGTTCAACACCAGCGTGACGCGTGCCGCCGATACGAGCGCGCTGGCACCGCGGGAGGATTCGGCGGTCACCTTCTCCGTCCCGAGCTTCTTCGAATGGTGCACCAGCACGATCGCGCATCCTGCCCGCTTGGCGATGCTGGCCCATGTCTTCACCACGGCGTCGATGGCGCTGTTGTCGTTCTCGGACACACCGTGCGACGATACGAAGGGGTCGATGATCAGCACGTCGATCTTGCGGGCGATCAGTTCGGCGACCAGCGCTTCGACCACCGGGACGGCGATGCTGTAGCCGTCACGACTCTCGATCGCGATGCGGAGTTCGGCGCCGTCCGGTCCGCTGTCGAGGAAGATACGATCGCCGCAGGCATCCTGCCCGACGCCGTGGAAGATCGAAGCCGCGACAAGCTGCATCTCCAGCTCGGCAAGGCCATCCTCCAGGTTCCAATACCAGACGCGCTTGGGCCCGGCCCAGACGGTCTTGCCCAGGATCTCCTGTCGGCCACTGGCAAGCGACAGCAGCATGGACGCGACGAAGGACGACTTGCCGACGCCACCCGGCGCCACGATGGCGGACACGGTGCCGAGCAGCAGCCAACGACCCCATACCCACGGGCGCCGGGGCAGCGTGTGCTGGGCGGGCCAGCGAAAGGGCGATGCGGCGATCGTCACAGGCGCCGCAGCTGGGGCGGCGGCACCGGCGAACGGCTCTGCAGCATCATACTGCTTCTGCAGGGACGCGGCCCTCACGACCCCGCCTCCATCAGTTCGGCATTGAAGTCCTTGTAGCCCGCGGACGGGCGCATGATCCGCACCTTGCGGCCGACAGCGGCGAAAGCGTGTGCCGCCTTCGTTGCCGCTGCCTCGCCCGGCGGATCACCATCAGCTCCGATCACCACGGCGCGGGTAATGTCCGCCAGTTCCATCCGTGGCAGCATCGACGTGCCAGCGGACACCCACACCGAGCGGCCGAGGGCTTGAGACAGGGTAAGTCCGTCCTCCAATCCTTCGGTGACAATCAGGCTGGCGACGGGCGGGCCAAGTTGAATGGCGCCTCCCGCGACCCGGCCGAGCGACAGCTTCACCTCGGGCACGTCCGCCTTCCGACCGTCATCCGTTAGGAATGTGCGCTGTATGCCGGTCAGGTCGCCGTTGGGTGCGCAGACCGCGGCAACCAGCGCCGGACGTCGGCCCTGCTCCTGCGGGTATCGAAGGCGAGCGAACCGCAGGGTCTGCGGCAGATCGATCGTGATGCCGCGCGACCGCAGATACACCGCGGCCGGCGTGCCTTGGATCGGGCTGGCATCATTCCAGATCGACAGAGCCGCTTTCGACCAGTCGGCCTTCGGGGTGCCGACGACGCGTTGCTGCTCCAGTTCGCGCAGCGCGCCACCATCCAGCATCTCGATCGCCGGCAGCAGCTTCACGGCATAAGCCCGCTGCACGAAGTCGAGCACGTCCCCCTCGGCGCCGCATCCGAAGCATTGGAAGCGGCGATCGTCGGCATAGATCGTAAAGCTCGGCGACTTGTCGGGGTGGAAGGGGCAGCACCCCTTCAGTTCCCGCCCGGCACGCTGCAGCTTCACTCCGGCCTGCGCCGCTACGCCCGATAGCGGGAAGCGGTCGCGGATGTCGGCACAGATCCGAGGCAGGTCGTTCACGCGGGGCTTCTCACCCGTTCGGCCATACGCCGCATAGGGGTCCATCAGCATCAGAAATCCCCTCGGCCGATGCCAGCGCCGTCGAGCGCCGCTTCGCAGATCGAGACGTTGCACGTGCCCTGATAGACGTCGCGGTTGAGCGCATGAGCCGCGATGATTGCCGCCTGCGCGTTGTCGTACGACGAGAAACTGCCCCAGCTGTTGCCGGAGGCGCTTTCGTGGCCGATCTCGAACCCGCTGCCGTCGCCCGGCATCACGTGCACGGTCCCCCGGCTGTCGTCATGCGGGCGGGGAAAATGGACGAGGTTACCCATTCGCCTTCTCCCCAGTTGCAGCCCAGACGATCGCGCGGACGCCTGACGCATTCGGTCGACGCAGCCCGCTGTCACGGATCAACCCCTTGCGCCGCAGTTCCGACGTCCGAGGCTGGACGCTGGTGCGATTGAGATCGAGGAAGCCTGCCACCTCGTCTGTCGTGCGACCAGAGAGCCCGGCAACGACGATCGCGGCGAGAACCATCTGCTGCAGCTTCCCGGCGGCGGGAGCGATCATGGCAGCAGCTTCGACGGACGTGTCGATCCTGCGATGTCCCGGCCCATTGGGATAATGCATGTTCATGCCTCACCCCCTTCCGTGCCGTCCAGCCCGTGCTTTTTGAGCAGGATGGAAAGCCAGTTCGCCTGTTTCTCGGATAGCGGATTGGCGTCGAAGGCGATCCCGCCGAGGAACTGCCCCTCGCGCGGTTTCAGCGGCACGCCCTTGGTGAGCAGCGACATCGCGGCGGTCTGATGCTCAGCCATGTTGCACCTCGCCCCAGGCCAAGCCTGCGATGAGTTCGGCACGCTGGCCAGTGACGCCGACGATCGCAGCAAGGCGTTGCAGTCGAAGAAGCCCGGTGGTATTTACCTGATCGTCGCCTGCCAGCTGACAATTCAGGAGCCGTCCGGTCATTTCGACCGGGCGGCTTCGCGCATTAACGGGCGCGTGCCTGTGGTGAGATGCCATCAGGAATCACGCAGCCTCGCCGAGCAGTTCGCGGATGCTGGCGGTGGAGATGACCGTGCGGGCGCCAACCTTGGCGCTCCGCAGCTTCCCCCGATTGATCAGATTGTACACGGTGCCGCGGCAGATGCCCAAAGTCTGGGCTGTGGCCGCGATCGAGATCGTCATCCGCTCCATGCTTGCCTCCTGCACGGGGGCGGCCAATCCACCGCCGTGCAAGACTGTTCATCGGGGCCGACCGCGTTTCAGGTCGTGAGGGCAAGTGAAATTGAGACGCCTGCTGCCATCGTCCCAAT
>Ga0160428_1001321_pt1 | contig 19390 bp, 17 predicted proteins | sample SolpanmetagenomM_FD_108198 | JGI IMG/M metagenome (GOLD analysis project Ga0160428, IMG submission 108198) | Solar panel surface microbial communities from Lawrence Berkeley National Laboratory, California, USA - M | ecosystem: Engineered > Built environment > Solar panel > Unclassified ... | reverse complement strand
TGCCGCATTTCGGCGTGGTGCTGACGATGCCGGACTGGCAGGCGCTGGCGGACCGCGTCGCGGCGGCGGGGATTGCGTTCGGCATTGCGCCGCATATCCGCTTCAAGGGCCAGCCGGGCGAGCAGGCGACGATGTTCTTCCGCGACCCATCCGGCAACGCGTTGGAGTTCAAGGCGTTTGCCGACGATGCAATGCTGTTTGCGACATGAAGGACGCGCGATGACCGAACCGATCACGATGGATATCCCGCACAAGCAGGGGCTGGAGAGCGTACGCGCGAAGCTGGATCGCGGCGTCGGCAAGATCGCCGGGGTCGTGCCCGGCGGGGTCGTCGCGGACCATCGCTGGGAAGGCAACACGCTGCATTTCACCATCGCCGGGATGGGGCAGCGCGTCGCCAGCAAGGTCGAGGTGTTCGAGGACAAGGTCCATGCGGTGATCGACCTGCCGCCGTTCCTCGCGCTGTTCGCCGACAAGATTCGCGCGAAACTGGTGAAAGACGCACCGAAGCTGCTCGAATAGACACTGCTACGATCCGGCAGGGAAAGCCCTCGTCCGTTCTACCGGAAGAGGGCTTTCCGACTGGTTACTTCGCCTTCGTTACCCGCCAGACGACGTTGCCGACATCGTCAGCGACGAGAAGCGCGCCGGTCGCGTCGGTGATCACGCCGACCGGACGGCCCTGTGCATCACCATCCTTGTTGAGGAACCCGCTCAGCACATCGACGGGCTTCGCGCCCTTTGCGGGGAAGCCGTTCGCGCCGAACGGCACATACACGACCTTGTAGCCCGACACCGGCGAGCGATTCCACGAACCGTGTTCGCCGACGAATGCGCCATTGGCGAAGTTCGCTCCGAGCTTGGCGTCGCTCGCGAAGGTCAGGCCAAGTGCGGCGACGTGCGGTCCGAGCGCGTAATCCGGCCGCTTGGAATATTCCTGCAACGCGGGATTGGTCGGCTCGACGCGCGTGTCGGGATAGCCACCCCAATAATACCACGGCCAGCCGAAATGATCGCCAAGTTCGATCTGGCTCATATAATCGGGTGCGAGGTCGGATCCGATCATGTCGCGTTCGTTGACGGTGACCCACAATTGCTTGCTGTGCGGCTCGAAGGCCAGCCCGTTGGGATTGCGCAGCCCAGCGGCGAAGATGCGGAACGTCTTCGCTTCGGGATAGACCTGCAGGATGTTGGCGCGATATTTTTCGCGGTCCATGCCGTTTTCGGCGATGTTGCTCGACGATCCGACAGTGACGTACAGTGTCTTGCCATCCGGATCGGCGATCACGTTGCGCGCCCAATGATTGCCGCCGCCGGGCAGCTTCACGACCAGTTCCGGCTTCGCGGCGATCGACGTGTCGCCGGTCTTGTACGGCACGCGAACCAGCGCGTCGGTATTGCCGATGTACAGCCAGTCGCCCATCAGCGCCATGCCGAACGGCGAATTCAACCCCATCATGAAGGTCGTCTTGCGGTCCGCCACGCCGTCGCCATTCGCGTCGCGCAGCAGGGTGATACGGTTGGCGGAAGGTACGCCGGCACCGGCCTTGCCCATCAGCACGCCCATCACCCAACCGGTAAGGCCGCCGCCCTTGCGGGGCGGGGAGTTGCTTTCCGCGACCAGCACGTCGCCATTGGGCAGGCGATACAGCCAGCGCGGATGATCCAGCCCGGTGACGAACGGCGCGACGCTCAGCCCGGGGGCGGCGACCGGCTTCTGACCATCCTTCCACCCGATCGCATCCGCGACCTTGACGGTAGGAAGCAACTGCGCGCGCGGCTGTACGAGCTTCGGCTGCGCACCGGTTACCGCGGCGAAATCGACCTGCGCCACATCGGGGCGGGTAAGATAAAAGATTACGCCGCCCGCGATCAAGATCAGGACGGCGAGGACGATGAGGATATGTTTGCGCATGTAGCGTAGGTAAGCGGCGGCGGCGGAAGCGGCAATGGGGCGCAGCCCGCGCCCGTCGCCCCGACGGCTGCCGGGGCGACGGGAAGGGCGGCGGCCTCAGGCGACCGCGGCCTCGCTACGGACATGGCCCGAGGCGATGTCGAACCGATCGGCGTTCATCACCTTGGTCCAGGCGGCGACGAAGTCCTTGACGAACTTCTCGCCCGCATCGGCGCAGGCATAGACCTCGGCCAGCGCACGAAGCTGCGAATTGGCGCCGAACACCAGGTCGGTGCGCGACGCGGTCCACTTCTCCTCGCCGGTTTCGCGCAACGTGCCGAGATATTCCTCGTCGCTATCGTCGCTCAACTGCTTCCATGCGGTCTGCATATCGAGCAGGTTGACGAAATAGTCGTTGGTCAGCTGGCCCGGACGATCGGTGAAGACACCGTGCTTCTCCGCCTTCGGATGATTGGCACCGAGCACGCGCAGTCCGCCGACGAGAACGGCCATTTCCGGCGAACTGAGGCCGAGCAATTGCGACCGATCGACCAGCAGTTCCTCGGTCGGCACGCTGAACTTCACCGACAGATAGTTGCGGAATCCATCGGCCTTGGGTTCGAGCACGTCGAAGCTCTCGGCATCGGTCTGTTCCGCCGAGGCGTCGGTGCGGCCCGGAATGAACGGCACCTCGATCGACGTGCCGGCCGCCTTGGCCGCCGTCTCGATCCCGACCGAACCGCCAAGCACGATCAGGTCCGCGATCGAAACCTTCTTCGCACCCTGGCCATCGAAGTCGGCCTTGATGCCCTCATACACGCCCAGCACCCTGGCAAGCTGATCGGGGCGGTTGACCTCCCAGTCCTTTTGCGGCGCGAGGCGGATACGGGCACCGTTCGCGCCACCACGATGGTCGGATTGACGATAGGTCGATGCCGATGCCCATGCGGTCGTCACCAGTTCGGCAACCGACAGACCCGAATTGGCGATCGCCTGCTTGAGGCCCGGAACGTCCCCCGCGTCGATCTGCGGATAGTCGGCAGCCGGGATCGGATCCTGCCAGATCAGGTCTTCGGCCGGCACTTCAGGCCCGAGATACCGTGCGCGCGGACCCATGTCGCGGTGGGTCAGCTTGAACCATGCGCGGGCGAACGCATCCGCGAACTGGTCGGGATTGTCACGAAAGCGCCTGCTGATCTCCAGGTATTTCGGGTCCTTCTTCAACGCCATGTCCGCGGTGGTCATCATCGTCGGCACCTTGACGCCCGGCGTGTGCGCCTTCGGCGCCAGCGTTTCCTCGGGATTGCCGACCGGCTGCCACTGGTTTGCGCCGGCCGGGCTCTTCACGAGTTCGTATTCGTGATCGAGCAGCATGTCCCAATAGCTATTGTCCCAGGTCGTCGGCGTCGGCGTCCATGCGCCTTCGATGCCGCTGGTGATCGTGTGATCGCCCAGACCGCTTTCGTGCGTCGAAGCCCATCCCAGGCCCTGCGACGCGATGTCCGCGCCTTCCGGCTCGACGCCGACGAGCGATGCGTCGCCCGCGCCGTGTGCCTTGCCGAAGGTGTGACCACCCGCGGTCAGGGCGACGGTTTCCTCGTCGTTCATCCCCATGCGGGCGAACGTCTCACGCATGTCGCGCGCCGAGCCCAGCGGGTTGGGGCAGCCGCCCGGGCCTTCCGGATTGACGTAGATGAGACCGAGCTGGATCGCGGCGAGCGGATTTTCCAGCGCCTTGCCGGCTTCCTCGTCGATGCGCGTCGCGCCGAGCCATTCTTCCTCGGTGCCCCAGTAGATGTCCTTCAGCGGTTCGAACACGTCCTGACGACCGCCACCGAAACCGAAAACCGGACCGCCCATCGATTCGATCGCGACGTTGCCGGCCATGATGAACAGGTCCGCCCAGCTCAGCTTCTGGCCGTATTTCTGCTTGATCGGCCAGAGCAGGCGGCGCGCCTTGTCGAGGTTGCCGTTATCCGGCCAGCTGTTGAGCGGGGCGAAACGCTGCGAGCCCGACGAGGAACCGCCGCGACCGTCGCCGGTGCGATACGTGCCGGCGGAGTGCCACGCCATGCGGATGAAGAACGGGCCATAATTTCCGTAGTCGGCCGGCCACCATGGCTGGCTGTCGGTCATCAACGCGACCAGATCCTGCTTTACCGCGTCGTAATCCAGCGACTTGAACGCTTCCGCATAATCGAAATCGTCGCCCATCGGGTTGCCCGACAGGCCGTTCTGCTGGAGGATTTCGAGGCTCAACTGGTTCGGCCACCAGTCGCGATTGGTGCGACCGAGCAGCGTGCGCAACGCGGCAGGCTCCTTGCGCGGGTCGCTAAGCGGGCTGCCTTCGGTAATAGCGTCCATCATCCTGGCTCCTTGATAATAAGATGTGTCCCGTGGATCGCTGTGAGCGCGCCCTGAGGCGCGCCCCGCAATCTCTTGAAAAGACCATGCCCTATCGGGCAGTGATTTACACCATGAGTTAAACTGATCGCAGATAGCGGCAAAATCGATCAGTAGCGCGATTACTCTTCCGCCTCGGGGGCAGGCACCGGAGGATGGAGGCGCAGGCGATGGACGCGCCGGGTATCGGCCTCGGTGATTTCGAGCTTCCAGCCGCTATCGTGATCGATGCATTCGCCCGGCTGGGGCACATGTCCGGCGAGCAAGGCGGCCAGCCCGCCGAGCGTATCGATATCCTCCTCGACCTGGGCAAGCCGGGAATCGACGGTTTCCCCGACATCTTCCAGTTCGACCCGCGCATCGGCGTCCCAGGCGCCGCCATCCAGCGGGATCAACAAGGCGGTGGGGGCATCGTCATGCTCGTCCTCGATATCGCCGACGATCTCCTCGATCAGGTCCTCGATCGTGACCAGACCTTCGGTGCCGAAATATTCGTCCAGCACGACCGCCAGATGGACGCGGCTGGCGCGCATGTCGGCGAGCAGGTCGAGCACGCCGCGCGACATCGGCACGAACAGCGGCTGGCGGATCAGCGCCTCGAGCGTGGCAGGATGCTCGGCGCCGGTCGCGAGGATCGCGAATACGTCCTTGATATGGACCATGCCGATGATCGTATCGAGCTTCTCGCGGTACACCGGCAGGCGGCTGTGGCCGGCCTCGGCGAAGATCTTGACCAGATCGGCGAACGGGGTCTTTTCCTCGATCGCGACGATGTCCGCGCGCGGTACGCCGACATCGCCGGCATCGCGCTCGCCGAAGTGGAGCAGGTTGCGCACCATCGTGCGTTCGATCGGCGACAGATCGCCTTTCGCATCCGGTGCGGGATCATCCTCATGCGCGTCGATCGCTTCTTCCAGCTGATGCCGCAGCGAGTCATCGCCCGGCTGGCCGAAAATCATCGCCTTCAACCCGCGCCAGATACTGGTCTCGATCGACCCGTCGGCAGCCCCGCTGCTACTGTCCCCCTCGGGCATGGTGTGTTTCAGTCCTCACGTATCAGATACGGATCAGCCAGGCCGAGCGCGGCAAGCGCATCGATCTCGATCGCTTCCATCGCCTCTGCCTCGCCATCCTCGAGATGGTCATAGCCCAAAAGGTGCAGCGTGCCATGCACGATCAGGTGCGTGGCGTGATCTTCGACCGAAATGCCCTTTTCAGCCGCCTCGCGCTCGCACACGCCGCGGGCAAGCGCGATATCCCCGAGCAGCACTTCGCCGTCATCGGTATTGGCGATGCTGTCGAGCAGGTCGGGCTGCACCATCGGAAAGCTCAGCACGTTGGTCGGCTTGTCCTTCTGGCGGTATTGGCGGTTCAGCGTCTGGACTTCGTCGTCCCCGGTCAGCCGGATCGAGACCTCGATCGCGACCGGCAGCGTCAGCCATTCGCCGTGCGTGGTGCGTTCGAGCGCCGCCGACGCCGCACGGAGCGCGAGCGCCTCCCAGTCGATGGACCCGGACCAGCCGGGTTCGATCGAAACGGCCGTTTCAAGCATCGACGCCCTCATAGGCTTCGACGATGCGACCGACGATCGGGTGGCGCACGACGTCCCCGGCACCGAAACGGCACATCGAGATGCCCTCGACGCCGTCCAGCCGGACGACCGCGTCGTTCAGCCCCGATGCGTTCATGCCGCCGGGAAGATCGGTCTGCTTGGGATCGCCGCACACCACCATGCGGCTGTTCTCGCCGAAGCGGGTGAGGAACATCTTCATCTGCGCAGGCGTGGTGTTCTGCGCCTCGTCGAGGATGATGAACGCATCGGCCAGCGTCCGCCCGCGCATGAACGCGATCGGCGCGATCTCGATCTCGCCGGACATGATGCGCCGCTCGACCTGTTCCGCCGGCAGACAATCGTTCAGCGCGTCGTAGAGCGGGCGCAGATACGGATCGACCTTCTCCTTCATGTCGCCGGGCAGGAACCCGAGTTTCTCGCCGGCCTCGACCGCGGGACGCGACAGGATCAGGCGCTGCACGCTGCCGGTAATCAATTGCGACACGGCCTGCGCGACGGCGATATAGGTCTTGCCTGTGCCCGCCGGCCCGAGTGCGAAGATCACGTCGTTATTGACCAGTTCGCGCATGTAATGCGCTTGCGCAAGCGTCCGCGGGACGATCGTCTTCTTGCGCGTGCGGATCATGATGCTCGGCGCGCCGGTATCCGCCTGGATGATCCCGGCCAGCGTCGGCTCGACCGACATCGCGATCACCGCGTCCACCATGCCCTGATCGACGCGTTCGCCGCGCGAAATCCGGTTGTATAGCCCCTGCAGGACGTCGCGCGCTTCGGCCACCGCCTCGGCCCGGCCTTCCAGCCCGACGCGGTTGCCGCGCGCGGTGATGTAGACGCCGAGACGGCTCTCGAGTTGCAGGAGGTTCTGGTCGAACTCTCCGAAAAGCTGGGACATGAGCTGGGGGCGGTCAAAGACCAGTTCGGCGCGACTGCGTTCGCCGGATTGGGCGGGGACTGGCTTGCGGCTCATGCGGTTCCTTCGACGGGGTGAGGCATGGACGCAAGGTGGGAGATGCCGGATCGATTGGCAAGCCATAGCCGTCGCCGGCAAGCGCCGAATTACGCCCGGTGCGTATCGACGCTCGCCAGGAAAAGGCAGCGAGATCAGGCGTGTGCGATGCGCACCCGGACCCGTGCGGCGCGCGACCGGCGCAATCCGCCGCCGACGAGGCCGAGACCGACCAGCATCGTCGCCCAGGTCGCCGGTTCCGGCACCGCACCCGCGTTTGAGCCGGTGACGCGGAAGTTCAGGTCGCAATTGCTTGCCGCGGAGTCGGTGCAGTTCGGAAAGGCGTTCTGCGTGAAATATGCCCGACCGCCGGCATAGGCGTCGCCACCCAGCGGTGCGCCGGTGAAGATATTGTATTCCGGCCCCAGGGCGATGCCGTAGCGCGTCGTCATCGTGCTGACGACGGCAGTATATTGCTGCCCGACGACGACATCGGTTCCCGTGATGTCGAAATCGTAGAACATTACGGTTCGCGCCGGCAGGTTGGTCGGCAACGACAGCGTGCGGGTGGCGACGACCGCGCCGGAAAGCCCGGCGCCGGCGAGCAATTGCCAGACGACCGGGGCGGATGCGGCGCCGGCGTTGAACGTCTGGAACTGGAAGCCGAACGAGGTGAGGTTCGACGCGATCGCGGTGAAGCTTTGGCCGACGGGACCGTACGCCATGATTTGGACGCCGCGCGCGCCAGTCGGGCCTGAAACCACTTCGATCGTTTCCGCCGCGCTGGCGGAGCCGGCGTGCAGCAACAATGCGCCGGCGATGAGCGTCGATGCGATATAGGTGGATTTCATGGCTGGCCCCTTTGGTTAACGTTGCCGTCGGTTAACCGCCGAGCATTGCACTTTTACGTCACTCCTGCCGATGCCGATGCCGATGCCGATCGCTCGAACGGCGATTCCTGCGACCGGCGGGATCGCAGACGCGACTCACGCGGCGGCACGCGCTCCCGTCGCGAGGCCTGCCAGCGAGTTCGGGTCGGCGCGGACGATGTCGACCTCGACCATGTCGCCGATCTTCGCATCCGTCAGCAGGTGGATCGACTGCAGCCAGGGCGACTTGCCGAGCATCTGACCCGGCAGCTTGCCCTTTCGTTCGATCAGCACGTCGCAGGTGCGGCCGACGACCCCGGCGTTGAATGCCGATTGATCGCGATTGAGCGCCGCCTGCAGCCGTTGCAGGCGTTCGTCCATCACCTCGGGAAGAACCTGCGCATCCATGCCGGCGGCGGGCGTGCCGGGGCGGGGGCTGTATTTGAAGCTGAACGCTTGGGCATAGCCGATCGCGTCGACCAGGCTCAGCGTCTCGGCGAAGTCCGCTTCGGTCTCGCCCGGGAAGCCGACGATGAAATCACCCGACAGCGCGATATCCGGTCGTGCGGCGCGCACGCGATCGAGGATGCGCAGATACGAATCGCGGCTGTGGCTGCGGTTCATCGCCTTGAGGATGCGGTCGCTGCCGGCCTGCACGGGCAGGTGGAGGAATGGCATCAACTTCTCGACATCGGCATGCGCGTCGATCAACGCCTGCGTCATGTCGTTGGGATGGCTGGTGGTGTAGCGGATACGCGCCAGCCCCGGCAGTGCGTCGAGTTCGCGGATCATGGCATCGAGGCCACCGTCGCGGCCCCGGGCGTCGGTGCCGGTCCAGGCGTTGACGTTCTGGCCGAGCAGCGTGATCTCGCGCGCGCCGGCATCGATAAGGGCGCGCGCCTCATCGACGATCGCCGACCACGGGCGGCTGACCTCGGCACCGCGCGTGTAGGGCACGACGCAATAGGTGCAGAATTTGTCGCATCCTTCCTGCACGGTGAGGAAGGCCGAGGGCGGCACACGGCGACGCGCGGGGAGATGCCCGAACTTGGTCTCGACCGGCATGTCGGTGTCGAGCGCGGATTCGCCGCGCGCCGCTTTCGCGACGAGATCGGGCAGGTTGTGATAGGCTTGCGGGCCGACGACGACATCGACCCTGGCGCGGCGGACGATCTCCGCGCCTTCCGCCTGCGAGACGCATCCGGCGACCGCGATCATCGGCGCGCGGCCTTGCTTGCCCGCATCCTTGCGGATCCGGCCGATGTCGGAATAGACCTTTTCGGTCGCCTTCTCGCGAATGTGGCAGGTGTTGAGCACGACCAGGTCGGCGTCGGCGGCATCCGCCGGGGTCAGCCCCTGCGCGGCCATCAGTTCGGCCATGCGGTCGCCGTCATAGACGTTCATCTGGCAGCCGAACGACTTGACGGCGAAAGTCTTCGGTATGGTCTGGGCAGGCTTCATGATCCGGGCGCTATAGCTATCCGGCGATCAAACGTCATGTGCGAAAGGGCGGAGCGGCTTGCCGAGCGTGGCGATCAGCGCTTCCTCGATCCGGCGGCGGCCTTCGGCGGCGATCGCCTTGCGCCCGGGAAACTCCGCGGGCGAGAACGCGTCCAGGAACAACACACGCACCGGAAAGCTGCCGCGCCGGGCGAGCAGGCGCTTGGCATTGGCGAGTCCCGTCTCCGCGCCGACCCAGCCGATTTCCTCGGCCACGGCGCCGTAATCCAGCAAGACGGGCTGGACCCTTACGCCGGGGGGCGGCGGTTCCAGCACGCGGAGCATCGGCGTCTTGAACGGCAGCAGCGAATGGCCGTCGGTCGTCGTGCCTTCGGGAAAGACCGTCACCGACCAATTGTCGGCCAGCGCGGCGCGCAGATGGTCGATCTGTTCGGCGACGCCGAGCCGGTTTTCACGCCTGATGAAGATCGTGCGGTTGAGCGTGGAGAGCCAGCCGACCACCGGCGCGTCGCGAATCTGCTGCTTGGCGACGAAGGCGCTGCCGCTCTGTCCGGCGATCGCAAGGATATCGATCCAGCTGATGTGGTTCGACACGTAGAACACGTCGCGGCGCAGCGGCGTGCCGACGCTGCGGACGCGCGCTCCGGCGATCCGGCCGGCCCAGCCGAGAAAGATCCTCGGCCACGGAGAGGGCAGGCGAAGCAGGCGCCACGAATAGTGGAGCGGTACGGTGATCAGCAGCGCGCCGAGCAGGCCCGCAGCGCGCCGCGCGATGCGCAGCCGTCCGAGCGCGTCGATCGGCGGCGGTAATCCGGCGGCGGCGGCGGCGCGCTGTTCGGGCGTGATGTCCACGAGACGCTCCACCAGGATTGATTAGGTATGATCGGCGTTACGGCTCCGCTGCATGGTCTCGCAGACGGTGCCGGCGAGGCTCAGCTCTTGCGTTCGAGCGTGACACCGTAGAGTTCCATCCGGTGGTCGACGAGCCGGAAGCCGAGCCGCTCTGCGATCGCCTTCTGCAGCTGTTCCAGTTCGGGATCGACGAATTCGATCACCTTGCCCGTTTCCACGTCGATCAGATGGTCGTGATGTGCCTCCGGTGCGGGTTCGTAGCGCGCGCGGCCGTCGCCGAAATCGTGACGATCGAGGATTCCCGCCTCCTCGAACAGGCGCACCGTGCGGTACACCGTCGCGATCGAGATGCCCGGATCGATCGCGCTGGCGCGTTCGTAGACCTTCTCGACATCGGGATGGTCTTCCGCTTCGGACAGAACGCGCGCGATGACGCGGCGCTGTTCGGTGATGCGGAGGCCCTTTTCATTGCACAGGGCTTCGAGATCGATTTTGCGGGCCATCCGCACCATGTAGGCGCTTCGAGCTTATTGATAAAGAGTAGAGTGATTCGCAATAAGCCGGTGTCCGGGCGGCCACGGCCTGCCCCTCCCAGGACGGGAGAGGCAGGGTCCGGATCAGCGGACGGGCTTGCGCCGGGTCGTACCCAGGCCGATCTTCTTGGCCAGGCTGCGACGCTGTTCGGCATAGTTCGGCGCGACCATCGGGTAATCTGCGGGCAGGTTCCACTTCGCGCGATATTGCTCCGGCGTCATTTGATAGTGCGTCATCAAGTGGCGTTTCAGCATCTTGAGCTTCTTGCCGTCCTCGAGGCAGACGATGAAGTCCGGCTTGATCGACGACCGTACCGACACCGCCGGCTCCGGCTTGCTTTCCGGTGCGACGACCGGCCCGCCCAGGCTGTTGAGCGCGCCGTGAACATTGGCGATCAGGACGGGAAGATCGGCGACGGCGACGCTGTTGTTGCTGACATGTGCGGCGACGATATCGGCGGTCAGCGTTATCAGCTGATCCTGCAGATCGGTATGCATATCCATTGTAATTCCTTCGACCCATTTTTTATCGGCTGCATTGCGTGCGCATCCGTAAGCTTGCCTATCACCGCCTCGTCCGACGGGTGCAAGAAACAAATCGCCCGATACCAGACGAGGTCATAGGTCGCGTCTATAAGTGAAGGCATCCGAAACAAGACCGCCGGTGCCGCGATAGTAAGCGCGGCGCTGCCCCACTTTTGCGAAGCCCGCGCCGCGGTACAATTTGATCGCGTCGTTGCCGTCGCGCACTTCGAGATGCAACGCCACCGCGCGCTTGTCCTGCGCATCGCCGATCACGGAGCGCAGCAAGGCCGCCGCTACCCCGCGGCGCCGCTTGGCCGGGGCCGTGGCGAGCAACAAAAGCTCGACCTCGTCCAGCGTCAGCCGCGACAAGGCAAAGCCGGCAGGCTCGCCGCCGATCGTCGCGATCGTCAGCCAGACGCCCGGGAGCGACATGATGCCGAGGCATTGGCCGCGCGTCCATGCCTCGCCGAAGCGCGGGTCGAACGCGTCGGCCATGATCGTCTCGACCATGGCGAGATCCGCCGTCGTTCCGGTGCGCAGTTCGATCATGTTGAGCACGGTGCTCATGCGGGAACTCCGATCCTCGCAGCGGGTGGTTTGGCGTCCGGCGCCCGTCCGTAGATCGGGCGGGCGGCGAGCGCGGTATCGTCGGGCGCGAGCAACACCGCGCTGGCGGCGTCCGGCAGCATCTCGACCGCGGCAAGATCCGGAGCCACTGCGACAAGGTGCCGGACGCCGTTGCCGACCGCCGCGAGGGCGCCGATTTCGGCCAGCGCTGCGTCGGGGCGTAGCGATGCGAACGGCCCCGCCGCCTGGAACGACACCCCCGTGCGGACCGACCCCGTGCCGACCGACGACCGCTCGAAGATCTGCTGGAAGACCTCGCCATGCCCCCCCTCCAGCACGACGGCGAGGTCATCGAGTTCGGGCCGGGCGCAGAAGGCGGCAGCGGCGACGAGCGGCAGGGCGGAGAAGCCGTGCACCGGCGCGCCCCACGCGAAACCCAGTCCGCGTGCCGCAGCGATCCCGACGCGTACTCCGGTGAAGCTTCCCGGTCCGCAGTCGACGAGGATGCGATCCGCGCGGCCACCCTCGGGCAATTCCGCGATCATCGGGATCAAGCGCTCGGCATGGCCGCGCCCGACCACTTCATGCGCCGATGCGATGACCGCGCCGCCCTCGATCAGCGCGACGGAACACGCCGCGGTCGAGGTTTCGATGACGAGGGTTTTCATCGTGTCAGTCACCAGTCGTTCGCACGGGCCGTGCGTGCCCGGCCTGTCGATCCCCGTGCATAGACGAGAACCGATCCCCGGCAAGCGCGGCGCGACGGACCGCTGCGTCAGGCGATCGTATTGAACTTCTCGAACGCCGGGCGCGGCGATCGATCGAAGATGCTCGCCGGATCGCCGTGCCCGAGCGTCGAGATGAAGTTGCTGCGCACGGCGGGCGTGTCGGAGAAGAAGGCCGCATCGACCTTGCCATTGTCGAACCCCGACATCGGCCCGGTATCCAGCCCGAGTGCGCGTGCGGCAATGATGAAATACGCGCCCTGCAGCGTCGAGTTGCGCATCGCGGACACCGCACGCAATTCGGCATTGCCGTCGAACCACGCCTTGGCGTCGGTATGCGGGAACAGTTCGGGCAGATATTCGTGAAATTCGGTGTCCATGCCGATGATCACGCTGACCGGCGCTTTGAGGATCTTCGGTGCATTCTGCGCGCTGGTGCAATCGGCGAGCTTCTGCTTGGCCGCGTCGCTCACCACCCAGATTAACCGGGCCGGAAGCTGGTTGGCGGAGGTCGGGCCCCATTTCATCAGGTCCCAGATCGCGTGCAGTTCGGTCTCGGCGACCGGCTGGTCGGTATAGCCGTTATAGGAGCGCGCGGTACGGAAGATCGTATCGAGTGCCGCGTCGGACAGCTTCTCGGTCATGGCAGCACCTTGATATGAAGGAAAAAAGGGAAGGGGATATGAAGGAAGAAAGGGAAGGGGATATGGAGGAAGGAAGGAAAGCGGCTCAGACGGCGCGGACTTCGGTCACTTCCGGCACATAATATTTCAACAGTTGCTCGATGCCGTTCTTCAGCGTCGCGCTGGACGACGGGCACCCGGCGCAGGCGCCTTGCATCTTGAGATAGACCTTACCCTGATCGAAGCCGCGATACACGATGTCGCCACCATCGTTGGCGACCGCCGGGCGGACGCGCGTTTCGATCAGATCCTTGATCTGCGCGACGATATCCGCATCTTCCGGATTCTCGGCGAAATCCGCGTCTTCGGCCGGGACGCTGAACCCGGCGGCAGTGCTCGGCTTGAACAGCGGCATGCCGGCGGAGAAATGGTCGAGCAAAGTGGCCAGCACGTCGCCTTTCAGGAACGACCATTCGACACCGGGCGCCGCGGTGACGGAGACGAAGTCGCTACCGAAGAAGACTCCGGTGACGTCGCCCAGATTGAACAGTTGCTCGGCGAGCGGGCTGGCCTGGGCTTCCTCCGGGGTCGCGAAGTCGCGCGTGCCCGCATCCATGACGGTGCGACCGGGCAGGAACTTCAGCGTGGCGGGGTTCGGCGTGGTTTCGGTTTCGATCAACATGCGACGGCATGTGGCGCGGGCGAGCCGTGCGCGCAAGGTTCGGGCGGGAAACGGAGTGTTTATGACGGTGGGGTTCGGTGTTTCGGGGAGAGCGACGCCGGCCCAGGCGCATCAATCGTCCAGCGCCTTGATCGCATCGTTCCACTTCGAGATGTTGGTGCGCGCTTCCTGCACGAACGCGGATTTGCGGACGACGCGCAGGAAGAAGCCGGCGATCGCCTTTCCCGGATTGCGCAGCGGCCGTTCGAACTGGACGAGCAGGACGACGCGCGTTCCGGCGGTGTCGTTCCACACTTCGTGCTGATAGGTATCGTCGAACACCAACGTCTCGCCCTCCGCCCAGCGGACGATGCGGCTATCGACGCGCATGCGGACATCGCCGTCGCGCGGCACGATCAGGCCGAGATGGCAGGTGATCAGGCCCTTGGTGACGCCGCGATGATCGGGAATGTGCGTACCGGGCGCGAGGATCGAGAAGAACGCGCTGTTGAGGCCGGGGATGTGCGCGACGATCTTCGCGGTTTCCGGGCAGCGTTCGAGATTGTCGTGGATCGGAAAGCCGTAGCCCCACAGGAAGAACGAACGCCACTTGTCGATCTCCGCAATCGAACGGTGATCCGGCGAAATCGTCGCTAGGCTGGGCGCGGCCTCGCCCTGCAGCGCGACGCGCACCGCTTCGTCGCGGATGATCTGCCAATTGTCGCGCAGGATCGCGGTCCAGGCAAATTCGCGCACGTCGAGCACCGGATCGTTCGGCACCAGCGACGAGGATGCGATCAGCCGGTCGAAGAAGCTGCGCAGGTGCTTGCCATATTTGATCAACAGCGGGCGATTGCGATCCGCCTCCATCTTCGCCCGGGCGACGGGGGCGCCGGAAATGACGTTCAGATCGGGAACGCGGATCGTCGGGCCATTGGGCGCGATGCCTGAATCTCGACACATTTCGGCTTGGACGGAGGTCGTTTCACGCGTCACGTCAATTCCTGCCTCGATGACCGTGCGGCTGGGCGCCGACGGGCCGTTTCCCTGTATTGTGCCGATCGGCAGCCTGCGCCCCCGCGCCGTGCCGGACGTTACTAGCGGTCCTATGGGTCCAAATCATGGCGCAGCGGCGGAGTCTGCGACCGCGTTTTGAGGTATTCCGTGGGGGCGGACGATTTCGCTCCTCGTCCTCGCGGTTACTGGCAGGTTCAGGTGGACGGCGCTATCAGGGCTGATATGCATGTCTCTTCGCGCGCTGTGCGCCGTCCGCTGATCCTTTCCCTTCTGCTTGCCCTGACGCTGCCGGCCAGCGGACAGGATGCTGCGCCGGTCGCGTCGCAGGGGCCGGTGGCAGCCCGCGCCCAGGCCCCGCAGCCCGTGCCCGCGCCGGTCGCGTTAGCGGCAACCGCCACGTCCGTACCGGACACGATCGACCATACGAACTGGCTGTATGTCGGCAGCGACATCACGCCCGATCCGGCGTGGCGGTACGGCACGCTGCCTAACGGCGTGCGCTACGCGGTGCGCAACAACGGCGTGCCTCCGGGCCAGGTCGCGGTGCGCGTCCGGGTCGATGCCGGTTCGCTGATGGAAGGCGACAACGAGCGTGGTTATGCCCATCTGATCGAACATCTCACCTTCCGTGGGTCGGAGTACGTGCCCGATGGCGAGGCCAAGCGCATCTGGCAGCGCATGGGCACGACGTTCGGATCGGATACCAACGCACAGACGACGCCGACGGGCACGACCTACAAGCTCGATCTGCCGAGCGCGACCGAGGCCGGGCTGGACGAGAGCCTCAAGATCCTGGCCGGCATGGTCGATCATCCCAACATCACCGCTGCCGCATTGAATGCCGAGCGTCCGGCGGTGCTGGCCGAGCAGCGCGAGGCGCCGGGGCCGCAGGTGCGCTTCAGCGATGCCCGGTTGGGCACCTTCTTCGCCGGCCAGCCGCTGGCGGATCGATCGCCGATCGGTACGATCGACAAGCTGAACGCCGCCACGGCGGACACCGTTCGCGCCTTCCACGATCGCTGGTATCGCCCGGAGCGGACGGTCGTGGTGATTTCCGGCGACTTCGACCCGGCGGTGTTCGAACGGCTGGTGGCGAAGAACTTCGCCGACTGGAAGGGTGTCGGCCCGAAACCGGCCGAGCCCGATTTCGGCAAGCCCGATCCGAGCAAGCCGACGACGGCCGTGGTGTCCGAACCGAGCCTGCCCGCGATCGTCACATTCGCGGTGCTGCGGCCGTGGAAGTATCAGGACGATACGATCCTGATGAACCAGAAGCGCCTCGTCGACTCGATCGCGGCCTCGGTGATCAGCCGCCGGCTGGAGACGCGGGCACGCGCCGGCGGCAGCTTCATCAGCGCCTCGGTCAACACGTCGAACGAATCCCGCAGCGCCGACATCACCTATGTCGCGATCGTCCCGATCGGCAACGACTGGGCAGCCGCGCTCAAGGATGTTCGCGCGGTTATCGAAGATGCGAAGATCAATCCGCCGAGCCAGGCCGAGATCGACCGCGAGCTGTCCGACGTCGACACGATCATGCGGACGTCGGTCGAGACGGCGAAGGCCGAGGCCGGTGCGGCGCAAGCCGACGACATGGTCCAGGCAATCGATATCCGCGAGACGACGACCGCCCCTGCGACGATCTACGCCGTGCTGCGCGATGCGATAAAGAAGAAGATGTTCACGCCCAAGACGGTGCTGGAGTCGACCCGTCGGATCTTCACCGGCACGACGCAACGCGCCTTGCTCAACACCCCGACGCCGGAAGACGGTGCCGTGACCAAGCTGGCCGCGGCGCTGCAGGCGGATGTGTCCGGGCTGGCCGGCAAGCGGACGAGGCAGGGCAAGGTCAGTTTCGACAAGCTTCCCAAGCTCGGCAAGCCGGGCACGATCGTCAGCCGCGAGAAGATCCCGGATTTCGATTTGGAAAAGGTCGTTTTCTCGAACGGCGTACGGCTGATGCTGCGCGTCAGCCCGGCGGAAGAGACGCGCGTCTATGTCCGCGTGCGCTTCGGCGGCGGTTATAACGCCTTGCCGGCGGATCGGCGCTCGCCGATCTGGGCTGCGGACGGCGCGATCGTCGGCGGGGGCGTCGGCAAGCTGCGGCAGGGCGATCTCGACCAGATGACTGCCGGCCGGCGGATCGGGCTGGATTTCGGCATCGACGACGACGCGTTCGTCTTCTCCGCAATGACCTCACCGACCGACCTTGCCAACCAGTTGAAGCTGATGGCCGGATACATGTCGGCGCCGGGCTGGGATCCGAACCCGCTGGCGCGGATCAAGTCGGTCACCCTGGCGCAATATGCCGGGTACGATTCCTCGCCCAGCGGCGTGCTCGCGCGGGATCTCGAAGGGCTGTTGCACGATGGCGACCCGCGCTGGGGCACGCCGACGCGCGAAGAGGTCATGGCGACCACGCCGGAGGAATTCCGAAAATTGTGGGAACCGCTGATCGCCCAGGGCCCGGTCGAAGTGCAGGTGTTCGGCGATATCGACGCGGAAGCGACGATCCGTGCGGTGGCCGCCAGCATCGGTGCCTTGCCCAAGCGCACTCCGCCGACGACTGCCGCACCGCCGGTGCGCTTCCCCGCACACAACGTTACGCCGCTGATCGAAACGCATGGCGGCCCGGACAACCAGGCGGTCGCGGTGATCGTCTGGCCGACCGGTGGCGGAATGGATAACCTGTCCGACAGCACCTATCTCGACATTCTCGCGCAGGTGTTCAGCGACCGGCTGTTCGATCGCCTGCGCAGCGAGGCGGGTGCCAGCTACTCGCCGAGCGTGCAGAGCCAGTGGCCGGAAGGGCTTGCCTCGGGCGGGCGGTTGTTCGCGATCGGGCAGGTGACCCCGGCGAACGTCAACCTGTTCTTCAAGATGGCGCGCGAGATCGCGGCGGACCTCTATGCCAACCCGGTCGGCGACGACGAACTGAAGCGGACGATCGAGCCGATGAAGCAGCTCGTGCTGCGTCAGGCGACGGGCAATTCCTATTGGCTGAACCAGGTCGAGAACGCGACATACGATCCGCGCAGGATCGAGGGGCTGCGCCAGATGTTCCGCGATCTGGGTGGCGCCAATTCGGCGATGTTGCAGGTGGTGGCGCAGAAGTATCTCAAGCCCGACGTCGACTGGACGATGGCCGTCGTCCCGCGCGGCCCCGACGGCAAGGCGGTCAGCATCGCTCCCGCCCCTGCGGCAGTGCCTGCTAGTCCGGTGAAAGCAAAGCCGGCGCTCCGGACGAAGAAGACAGTGGTAGGGCGGTAGCGTCCAGCCCCTCCCCGGAACGGGGAGGTGGCGCGCACAGCGCGTCGGAGGGGCTCCTCCACGTGCCGAACGCCCCGCCGCCAGTCGGGCGAGGTCCCCCCGTTGCGGCCTAGCCCTTGTAGAGCGCGTCCAGCCGCGGCGCGTAGACGTCCTTCAGGACATGCCGGCGGATCTTGAGCGAGGGAGTCAGTTGCTCGTTCTCGATCGTGAAGCTTTCGTCGGCGAGGACGAAGCGGCGTACGCGTTCGATGACGGAGAGGTCCTTGTTGACCCGCTCCACCGCCGCGCTGATCGCGGCGCGATATTCGGGGTTTTCCGCCAGTTTCCGAAAGTTGCACGCCGCACCTTCGCGAGCGCACCATTCCTGCGTCCAGTCGGGATCGGGGACCAGCACGGCAACCATATAGGGCTTGCGGTCGCCATAGATCATCGCCTGGACGATCTCGTTCTGTAGCGTCAGCATCCCCTCGACCTTTTGCGGCGCGACATTGTCGCCCTTGTCGTTGACGATGATGTCCTTCTTGCGATCGGTGATCTTGATCCGGCCGTTATCGTCGATCAGTCCGATGTCGCCGGTGTGCAGCCAGCCATCCTTCAGCACGCGCGCGGTTTCCGCTTCGTTGCGCCAATAGCCGTGCATGACGAGTTCGCCGCGGACGAGGATCTCGCCATCCTCGGCGATGCGCACCTCGGTGTCGATCAAGGCGGGCCCGACCGAATCCATCCGGATGCCGGCGGACGGGCGGTTGCAGGAGATGACGGGAGCGGCCTCGGTCTGGCCATAGCCCTGCAGGAACGTGACGCCGAGCGACTGGAAGAACAGGCCGACCTCGGGCGTGAGCGGCGCGCCGCCCGAGACCATCGCCTTCATGCGGCCGCCGAACTTCTTGGCGATGCGCGGCTTGAACAGCGTGCGGACGAGCAGTTGCGCCGGCCGGTCGCCGAACCGGATCCGGCCTTCGCTCTCCTTCGCCCCGATATCGAGTGCCTTGTCGAGCAGGTAGGATGACATGCCGCCCTGTTTCTCGATCGTCTTGCTGATCCGCGTGCGCAGCACCTCGAACAGCCGGGGCACGACGAACATGATCGTCGGGCGGACCTCTTCGATGTTGGACGCAAGCTTGTCCAGGCCTTCGGCGTAATAGATCTGCCCGCCAAGCCCGATCGGGAAATGCTGTCCGCCGGTATGTTCATAGGCGTGCGAGAGCGGCAGGAAGGACAGGAAGACCTCGTCGTCCCAGCCGAAATCCTCCGAGATTACTGCCGCACAGCCTTTCACGTTGTGCAGGATCGCGCCGTGATGCTGCATCACGCCGCGCGGTGCGCCGCCGGTGCCGCTGGTGTAGATGATGCAGGCGAGGTCCTCGCGTTTGATGGAACTCACACGGGCGCGCAACGCCTGCAGGTCGGGACTTTCGGCGACCAGATCCTCCCAATGGTGGAACTGGAACTCGTCGGCGGCCTGGCCGGT
>Ga0160428_1001319_pt1 | contig 19450 bp, 22 predicted proteins | sample SolpanmetagenomM_FD_108198 | JGI IMG/M metagenome (GOLD analysis project Ga0160428, IMG submission 108198) | Solar panel surface microbial communities from Lawrence Berkeley National Laboratory, California, USA - M | ecosystem: Engineered > Built environment > Solar panel > Unclassified ... | reverse complement strand
GGCGGGCTAGCCCTCGTCGGGCGTGGGGCGCTGCGCGTCGGGGTGAGCAGCAAAATAGGCCGCCAGGGCCTCATTCAGAATGGTTTGGTACTTGGCGCCGCGCCCGGGCATCCAGTAGGCCACGCGGTCGAGGGCCTGGTGGTTGGCGCGCGTGAGGCGGCTGGCAAAGCGCACGTAGCCGCCGGCCGGGGCCTCGGGCGCGGGCGCCGCAATGGGGGCCGGAGCGGCGGCGGGGCCGGCCAGCAGGTCGTCGATAAAGCCTTTGCGGGAAGTTGGTTTTTTCATAAAAAGTGGGTGATTAATCAACAGTAAAAAGGCTAGGCGGCCACCGCCGCCACCAGGGCTTGCGTGAGGGCGCGGTAGTCGGCCACGGCGTTGCTGTCGGGCTTGAGGTGCAGGGCCAGCTGGCCCCGGCGCTGGGCCTGGGCCAGGGCCACGTCCTTGCGGATGGCCGGCAGCAGGGCCGCCGCCCCGTACACGTGCTCGGTGGCCAGCACCACGTCCTGGTGCAGGTTGTTGCGCCCGCCGGGGTGGTACTGCGTAAACACGATGCCCGCCAGGCGCAGCGCGGCATTGTGGCGGCTGACCACGCCGGCCGCCAGCTGCGTAATGAGCCGCAGGCCGTCGAAGCTGAATTTTTCGGCCAGGCACGGCACCACGTAGGCCGTGGCCGCGCACAGGGCCATGCGCGTCATGGGCCCGATGCTGGGCGGGCAATCGAGTAAGATATAGTCGTAGGCCGAAGCCAGCGGCGCCAGGGCGCGGGCCAGCAGCTGCTCGTAGGCGGGGCGCTGGCGCAGCTCCTCCTCCTGGTCGGCCAGCAGCACGTGGGCGGGTAGCAAATGCAGGTGCAGGGCGGGCGGGCCCGCCTCGGGCGGCGCCTCCCACGCCCGGATGGCCGCCGCCTCGCGCCCGCCCCCGAGCAGCCAGTCGCCCACCGTGTGCGTCGCGAAGCCGCGCAAAAACAGCGCCGCCGTGGCGTTGGCCTGCGCATCCAGGTCTACCACCAGCACCCGGTGGCCCAGCTCGGCCAGGCCCGCGGCCACGTTTACCACCGTGGTCGTTTTGCCCACGCCCCCTTTGAAGTTGGCAAAGGCAATGATAGCGGCGCTGGCTTTGCCAGGCTTGCTAGCAACGCTAGCAATGCCAGCAGTATCAGCCCCGCTGGCCGGGCCAGCCGGGCCCGTGCTGCCAGCCGGGCCGGCCGTGCGGGTAGAAGAAGCTTTTCGGGGAGTGCGGGGAGCGGGGGGCATAGCGAACGCAACGGCTGGGTGAGCCGCGAAGATAGCAGCGCTGGCGAGTATAGCAGCGCTAGTACTGCCATCCTTGCTAACACTGCTAACATTGCCACTTTCGCTATGTGTAAAAAATGTAATGATATAATTATTTTATAGTATTTATTGATTTAAATATTATAAATTAAAATATATTATAACATGATGCTCATCTGACGTTCCGAAAATGGTTTTAGCGAAACCTTAGCACGTTTTACCTGTGAGCAGCAAGCGCCAGCCAGTACAGCAAAACGAACGTTTTTCTAAACAACCCGGCCGCCCGCTCCCCCCCTGCCAAAAGCCGGCCCAAACCAGCCCAGGCAAGTACAAAAAATAAGTTCACCAATCAAAGTACAGTAAACCCTGCCTTCGCCACCAATTACCTGTACTGCGCCCCCTGCCCCCTGAGCCGCGGCTACGCCCACGGCTCCCCCCGCAACCAGAACCCCGCCCTCCAGCTCGCAGCCCTGCCCCAGGCCGGCCGCGAAACCATCCACCAGGCAAAAGCCGCCGGCCCCGGCGCCGCCCGCCCCGAGCTCGCGCGCCTGCTCGCCCAGCGCTGCCCCGGCCACACCGTGTGCCGCTACAAGCCCGCCCGCCTCGGGCGCTCGCTACGCCACCTGCCCCGGGCGGTGGCCTCCCTGGCGCAGCGCGGCGGGCTCGTTTCCCTCCCCGGTGCCAGCGCCACCCCGCCGCCCAGGGCCGGATGTACAATCTGCTGGCCTCGCTGGCCGGGTTCGAGCGCGGGCGCCCCCGCGGGCGCCCCACGCCGGGCTGGCCTGGGTCCGGGCGCGGGGCCGCGTCGGCGGCCCCGCGCCCGGCCTCCCCCAAGCCGCCGCGCGCACGGCCAGCATTGCCGAAATCCTCGGCCACGGGCAGCCGCTCGGCGTCAGCGAAATGGCCCAGCGCCTGCCCATGCCCCAGGTTGTCCGCTACCAACACCTGCGCCACCGCTACGTACCCACCACCGCCCACCGCCCGCAATAACCCGGTGGTTTAGCCTGTATGCCAGCCGTTTGGCGTAGGTACTCCCGTGCCGCGCTGCTGCCCCGTCACAAAAGCTAGCAGCGCTAGCATTGCTAGCAGTGTAGGCAAAGCTACTAGAACTAACCTTGCTTACTTTACTAGCAGTGCATACCTTGCCAACAAAGTAAACATCGCTAGCAACCCGGCCCGCTGGTGCCCCCTTACTACCCCCGCCGCGCCCGCCGCCACCGGTAGTTCAGGCAGTCAGTACCGGGCAGATTCGGGGGCCCGCCCCTGGGTTTGCACACGTGAAAAATTTGATAAAAAATAAATATTTATTTATGTAATTATTATAAAATTTATTAACTTTGATTTATAAATAAAAAAAGTTAAAATATAAAAAGAAATAAATACTTAAGTTTTAAAAAAAATTCTCCGCCGGGCGCACTGCTCCGGCTGCTGCCGTGAGCTGGTGGCCTCGCCCCCGGGCGCCGCGCCGGGGCCGGCCCGCCCGGCGCGGGGTGTGGGGGCACGCGCCGCCCCAGCCGTTGGCACGAGTGGCAGCTTGTTTCCTTTTCCACCCCCTAACACAGCAAAAGGTACTTTTCAAAGAGGCGTAGCTCTTTGAAAAGTACCTTTTGACTCCGGTAGGCTCACAAATAGAAACAAGCTGCCAGTCGTGCCAGCCAGCCGGGCCCCAGGGCCCGCCGCTGACTCATCAACTACCTGGCCAACTGACCTTTATTCGTAACCTTGCTTTTCCTGCCCATGACTGTTCGCCAACAAAACCGCCTGCGGCGCAACGAGCGCATCCGCCAGGCGTTCCGCCAGCGCTACACCGAGGCGGCGCGCCCCCGCAAGTTCAGCCGTGAGTATGTGCTGGCCCAGCTGGCCGACGACTTTTGCCTGGCCGTGGCCACCATCGAGGACATTCTCTACGCCAAACCCCCGGCCGACGCGCCGCCCGCTGCCGCCACCGGGGCTAGTAGCTCGTCGGGGCCGGCTCCGGCGTAGGCAGCACCATATCCGACGACTGGGTGGCCACCCGGCTGCCCGCGGCCATCGGCTGGGTGCGCAACTCGTTCAGCAACACGGAATTACCGCCCTGCCCCGGCAACTCAAACTGCGCGCTGAGCTGCGTCTGAAAGCCCCAGGCGCCCAGCTTGCGGCGCTGGTGCAGCGGCAAGAACTGCATATTGGCGAAGTACTGCGTGGGCCGCACAAAGGCCCCCAGCTTGGCGCCGGCCTTGGCATCGGCCTGCACCGCGGCCTGCCACTGCGCGTAGCCATCCACCGTCCAGGCCGCCTGGTTGAAAAAGTTGAGCGCCTGGTACATCTCCCCGGCCACGGCCATGTGCTCGAGGCCAGTGCCGGGCGTGTTGGCCGTAGCCGGCGTGGGGCCCTGCGGCTGCGTGCTGGCCTGCTGCCAGCTGGCGGTGCCCAGCGGGGCCGTCACCACGGTCAGGGTCACGTTCACGTTGTTATTGTTGTTGCCGTACATGCCGGTAAAAGTCGAATCTATGAATACGGCCGGATAACGGTAATTACCCGCGTTCAGGCGGCGCGTATCAAAGCTGATGGTGCGCAGCGAAGTGTGCTGGCGCAGCTGCTTGGCCAGGTTGTCTAAAAAGTGTGCAAACATGAGGGGGAGGGGTGAGGTAAAAAACGGCCAGCCCGGCCCCGGCGCGGCGCTAGCACCTTGGGGGCTAGCGGGTTGGCCGGCCATAGGCCCGGCGCTGGTTTCGCAAAACTGGCCGGCCCGGCCCCCTCCTTCCCAGCCCGCCCCGGCACTCGCGGCAGTTCTTGCCGTGAGTAGCGCCCCCCGCGCCCGCCACTGCCCGCCCAGATTTGCCAGCCCCGCCCCAGCGCCGGAGTTTTGGGCCGTAGTCGAAGCTCAGCTGCGCACCTGGTACCCCCCGCGCAGCTCCCCGCCGCCGTGCCCGCAAGGGCTCGGCGGAGCTTCCCCGCGAGGGGAAGAATGCCGGCGCCCACGCGCCGAGCAGCTTTAGGAGAGAACAGTCACCCGAAACTCCTGGGGATTACTTCGATTGCCGGCTGCCCGGCAACTGCCCGCTGGGCGGAAGCCGGGCAGTTGTGTGGGGCTCCGGCCCACGTGTTCAGTTGTTTAGTCCCTTTGCCCGTGCACCTGCTGCTCACCCGCACCATCTTCTCTTCGGCGGCCACCATCGGCGAGCTGTCGCTCGATGGCCAGCCGTTTTGCCAGGTGCTCGAAGACGTGGTGCGGCCCGCCGGCCAGGCCAAGATTTTTGGCCGCACGGCCATTCCGGCCGGCTCCTACGCCCTGGCCCTCACCTACTCGCCGCGCTTTGGGCAGCCCCTGCCCTTGCTGCTGCACGTGCCGGGCTACGCGGGCGTGCGCATTCACAGCGGCAACTCGGCCGCCGACACCCAGGGCTGCCTGCTCGTGGGCACCTACGCCCCCCAGCGGCCCGACTGGGTCGGCAACAGCCGCGCCACCTACGCCGGCCTGCTGGCCCGCCTGCTGGCGGCGCGCGCCGCCGGCCAGGCCCTGCGCCTCACCATCAAGTAATTATCAGCCCCCTTCCTCCGGCCCCGCGCCGGGCTTCTTTTCTTTTTTTCTTCTTTCCATGACGCTTCCTGACGTTAAAATTGTAAAAGGTGCCGGCGGCCTGGGCCGCCAGGTGCCCACCGAGGACGGCATTTCCGGCCTGGTCATCACCAGCCCGGCCCCCACGGGCTTTGCCTACGACACGGCCTACGAAATCCGCTCGCTGCGCCAGCTGGAGACGATGGGCATCACGGCCGCCTACGACACCACCAACAGCTCGACGCTGCACTACCAGGTGGCCGAGTTTTTCCGCATGAGCCCCAGCGGCGTGCTGTTCTTGTGGCTCGCCGATGGCACCCAGACCGCCAACAACAGCCTCAACGCGCTGCTGAGCGCCCCCAATGGCGCCGCCCAGCGCCTGCTGCTTGCCGCCAATGGCAAGATTAAGCAGCTCGCCGTGAGCGGCAGCATAAGCAGCGACTTTGCGACCGACATCAAATCGGCCGTGGGGAAAGCGAAAGCGCTTACCAGCACCGAGTTTGAGGCGCACCGCCCGGTGGTTATCCTGCTGGGGGGCGCCAACGCCCCGACCTCGCCCGCCTCCCTGCCCGACCTGCGCGGCCTGGCCGCCGACTCGGTGGCCGTCGTTATCGGCGCCGACCAAACGGTGGTTTCGGGCAGTGCGGTAGTGCCCGGCGCCAACGCCACCACCGGCGCCAGCGCCGTGCCCGCCCTGGGCACCCTGCTCGGCACCGTGAGCCTGGCCCAGGTGCACGAAAATATCGGCTGGGTCGATAAGTTCAACCTCGCCTCGGGCGGCTCGTTCCTGAAGGCGGGCCTGGCCAACGGCTCGGCGGGCAGCACCCTGCTGACTGGTGATTACGATGCGCTCAATGAGAAGGGCTACATCTTCGCCATTCAGCACACCGGCTACGACGGCTATTTCTGGAACGACTCGCCCACGGCGACCACCATCACCAGCGACTACGCCTACCTCGAAAACAGCCGCACCATGAACAAGGCCGCCCGCGTGGTGCGCCAGGCCCTGCTGCCCAGCCTCAAGGGCCCGCTGCCCCTCACCGCCGACGGCAAGCTCCAGGCGCAGCACATCGGCGAGCTCGAAGCCAAAAGCAAGATGGCCCTCACCGCCAACATGGGCCGCGCCGGCGAAATCTCGGCCTGCGACGTCTACATCGACCCCGCCCAGGACGTGCTCGCTACCTCGGTGCTCAACGTGCAGTTTTCCATCGTTCCCGTGGGCTCGGCCCGCCAGATTGTGGCCACCATCGGCTTCGTAAAATCATTGTAATTAACAGCTTAGCTGACTGAATCTCATGCCAACTACTCCCCTCATCAACGGCCGCAGCTGGGCCTGGGCCGACATCAACGTGAGCCTGCTGGGCCGCACCGTGTACGGCATCACGGCCATCGATTATTCCGACAAGCAGGACATCACCAACAACTACGGCTCGGGCGCCATGCCCATCAGCCGGGGCTACGGCAAGTACGAGGCCGAGGCCAAAATCACGCTCGAAGCCAAGGAGGTGGACCGCATTGCGGCCGCCATCCCCGGCGGGCGCCTGCAAGACATCCCGCCCTTCCCCGTCACGGTGGCCTTCGTGAACAGCGCCAACCTGGCCGTGACCCACAAGCTCATGAACTGCCAGTTTAAGAGCAACAAGCGCGCAACCAAGGCCGGCGATACCACCATCGACGTGGAGCTGGACCTGGTGGTGTCGCACATCGAGTGGAACTAAGCTTTTCTCCTAAAAGAACCCCCGTCCCATGTCCGCCCCCAAGCGCTTTGAACTAACCATTTCGGTGGCCGACGGCGACACCGCCGTGGGCTTCCTCCAGAAGCCCTCGCGCGTGGTCATTGCCCGCGCCATGAGCCTCATCGCCCAGAACAAGCCCTTCGAGGCCGGCGAGTTTGTGCTCGAAAACTGCCTGCTCGATGCCGAATCGGATGCCCGCCTGCGCGACGACGACGACGTGCGCATGGCCGCCACCATGCAGGCCCTGCAAGCCATTCAACTGCTTGATGGCGAGCTAAAAAAGCTCTAGCCCCGTTTCCTATCGACGAGCGAAACGGGTACGACGGCCTGCGCAAGGCCGACGCCCTTATCAGCTACTACCTCGGCATTGCGCATCCCGAACTATTGCCCGACGAGGCGTGGCAGGATAAGGCCGGCCAGGCGCACTGGCTGCACCAGCTGCTGACGCCCAGCGGCTAGCCCAGGCCGGCTCCCCCCGTGGGGGGCCGGCCCCGGGGCGGCTCCCCTTTTTATTCTATTTCCCAGGGCTAGCCGGCCCTGGCTCTTTTGCCCCGCTCATGGCCTCGCCCACACCGCTTGCTGCTACTTCTTCTGTTACCCAGGCTTTTATCGACTTGCAGGATAAGCTCACCAAGCTGATGCCCGTGCTCGATAAGCAGGTGGAGGACACGGTGAAGGCTCTGAAGTCGCTCACCGATGGCCTCGACAAGCTCAAGGAGGGGGCCGACAAGCTCACCGACAGCTTTACGAAGCTGACCAAGTCGGCCACGGCCATCAACAAGGAGTACGAGAAGCAGGCCACGGCAATGGCGGCCCACAGCACGGCCCAGGTGGCGGCCACGGCGGAGCTGCAAAAAGCGGCCGCGCCGGGGATTTTCTCCAAAGTAGCCGCGGGGCTTGGCTGGCTTGCTGACAAGGCCTTGGCGCCTTTCAGAAGCGCCAAAAAAGCTATGCCGGCGGCCGACATGCCCGCCGCGGCCGAAGCCGCCGCCAAGCCCAGCCGGTGGGCGCGCACCAAAGAAATGCTGGGCGACGCCCACGAAAAGCTCAGCACCAAGCTCAGCCCGCACCTCACCAAGGCCAAAGCCGCCCTGGGCGAAGCCGAAGACAAAGGCGTGGTGGACACGTTCAGCGCCCCGCTGGAGGTCTTTAACTCGCTCAAGGATATGCCCGGCCTCTCGCGGGACGCCACGAGCAGCCTGGCCGCGCTCACGGCTACTTCCGATGCGCTCAAGGCCAGCTTCGCCATGGGCGTCTCGCCCGCCCTCCAGGTAGCGGCCGATATGATACGCCTGCTCATGACGCTGGTGCAGCCCCTGACCGCGTTTATGATTGAGCACACGGGTATCATCAGGTTCTTGGCTATCACGCTCATACCGCTGGCCGGCGTGCTCTTCGCCGTGGCGAAGGCCATTCAGCTCGTGGCCTTCGTGACCGAGGTGTGGGGGGCCGCGCAGGCCATTTTCAACGTCATCATGCTGGCTAACCCCTTCGTGCTAATGGCGGCGGCTATCGTGGCCATTGGGGCTGCGGGTTACTACGCTTATAAGCATTTTGAGGGCTTTACGGTGGTTATCGATGCTATCATAAATGGCTTCAAATCGTTTATCAATTATGTGTCACAAGCTATCGGAAAAGTTGGTGAGCTCTTCGGCATGGGTGACAAAACCACTCGCCTGATTCCCGAAGTGATGCCGCAAATGGATGCCAGCGGCAAATCGCTGGACCTGATGCCTAAAGACTCGACCGGCCTGTCGTTCCCAAGTCTTGGGTTTCCGAATTTGAATTTCGGGTTGTCGCCCACGCGCGGCAGCGGGCCCGTGCCGCCGCAGGCCAGCAACGTGCACTTCACCATCGGCAGCCTGGGCACCACCACCTTCAACGTGGAAAGCCTGGATAAAAAGCACGCCTTGGCCATGCGCGACCACGTGCACGAGGTCCTGGTGGCCGCCCTGCAAGATGCCACCGCCCCTTCCCCCGCCCTTGCCTAAGTAGCTCGTATGCCGCCGCTTATCACTCCATTTAATTTGCGCTCGCTGGCCCTCCAGGCCTTTGGGCGCAGCCCGCTCGGGCGCTTTCAGCTTCCCCACAACTTTGAGGTAGAGGAGCTCTACGACGTGCCCCTCGATGCCCCCGAGCCGCCCCATGAGGATGGCACCGGGCTGCTGGGCCTGCCGCTCTTTGCCCAGGCTACCTTTTATGAGGTGGCCGCCGGCGCCCGGCCCGTGGCCGGGGCCGACGCGGCCAAGCAGCAGCCCCGCGGCCCGGCCCTGCTCACCCTGGCCGACCCGCTGGTGCAGGTGGCGCGCGAGGCCGTTATCGTGAGCACCAGCATTCAGGGGCGCACGGGGCAGGTGAAGGAGTACATCGGCAACGGCGACTTTACCATCACCCTCAAGGGGGTGCTGGCCTCGCCCGTGGACGACCGCCGCCAGGCCCGCAACTACCCCGTGACCCAGGTGGAGGCGCTGCGCGCGCTGTGCACCAACGGCAAAACGCTGGAGGTGGTCTGCTACCTGTTGCAGCCGCTGGGCATTAAGAACGTGGTAGTGAAGAAGCTGAACCTGCCGCCGATGGCGGGCTTTACCAACGTGCAGGCTTACGAGCTGGAGTGCGTGTCGGACGACCCTATCGAACTCACCCTCAAGGCCTGATGCTGTACCCCGTTTGCGCTATCACCATCGGGCAGCTCACCCTGAACTTTGTGCACGAGCTGCACATCGTCAGCTCGTGGCGCGACCTCACCGATACCTGCACCATTGAGCTGCCGCGCAACCTGCGCGTGCGGGCCCAGGGCGCGGCGGCCCCCACCAACCTCGAAGACGTGGTGCGGGTGGGCGATGCCGTGCGCGTGGCCTACGGCTACGGCCCCAGCCCCATCCCGCCCGATGACCCGGCCCAGCTGCGCACCGAGTTTGTGGGCTTCGTGACGGAGCTCAAGCCCGGCCCGCCCATCAAAATAGTGTGCCAGGATGAGATGTATTTTCTCAAGAAAGTGAGCCTGCCCGCTAAGTCGTGGAAGCAGGTGACGACCTACGAGGTGGCCGAGTACGTGCGCAAGTACAGCAAGCGCACCTTTAGCGTGTGCCTGCTCGGCGACCAGCCCGTGAGCCTGGGCGCTTTTTACATTGAGAAGGAAACGGGGGCCAGCGTGTTTAAGCGCCTGGCCAACGACTACCAGCTGCACTGCTTTTTTCGGGACAGCGAGCTCATCATCGGCGACCCCTACCAGGCGCGGGCCGGCACCACGGTGCGCCACCAGCTCAAGTTTGGCCAGAACATCATCAGCAACACCCTGCAATACGTGGATGCCGCCGACGTGCAGGTGCAGGTGTATGCCAAAAGCCTGCTGAAAAACGCCAAGAAGAACCGCGGGTTTGTGGAGGTGACGGTGCCCGCGCCCAGCACCGACCCCGACGCCCCCCGCGGCGAGGTGCGCAACTACACGTTTGTGGGCCTCACCGAGCCGCAGCTGCGCGCCCGCGCCACGGCCATCCTGGCCCGCCTCAAGTACACCGGCTACGCGGGCACGCTCACCACGTTTGGGGCGCCCACCATTGAGCACGGCGACGAGGTGCGCCTCGACGACACCACGGCGGCCTACCCCAAGGGCGGGGCCACGTTCAGCGTCGACAAGGTGGAAAAAACCTTCGGGGCCAGCGGCAGCCGCCGGATAGTGACGCTGGGGCCGCTTATTTCTACGCCTTAATTACTTAGCTGACTATGAGTGCTATCCGCGAAGCCCTGGAGCAGCTGGCCCTGAGCCGGATGCCGGTGAGCATCATCGGCGGCAAGGTGCTGGCCGTGCAGGCCAGCGACCTCACCTGCGACGTGCGCCCCGACAGCGGCGACGCCGACCTGCTGGCCGTGATGCTCAATACCGGCCTGGTGCCCCCCGTGGGCGCCCAGGTGCTGGTGGGCGTGGTCGAGAACTGCCGCACCGACGCCTTTTTGCTGGCCACCGACCGCGTGGCCCACTACTACCTGGCCACCGAGCAAGACAGCCTGCTGGCCTGGTGCCAGCGCCTGCTCGATGAGCTGGGCCGCCTCACGGTGCCCACGGGCACGGGGCCGTCGGGCATTCCCATCAACAAGCCGGCGCTCGACAAGCTCAAAACTGATTTGGACAAGCTCTTCATTTCTGTCGCATGACCCTGGTAAAGACGACGCTCAAAACGGCCATTGAGCAGGCCCTGCAAACGGCCCAGGCCGATACCTCGGCTAGCCCCCAGGCCGCCCGCGGCGCCCTGGCCGCTGCCCTGGCCACGGCCATCGACGCTTATATCAAAACCGGCACCGTCGTCACCGTCGGCTCGGCCACCACCCAAACCGGCACTATCTCATGAAAGCCTACGACCTGCTGCTCGACGACACCCTCGACCTGCGCATTGAGCAGGGCGACCTGGTAGTGGCCCCCTCCGATGCCCAGCATATTGACTTGCTGCTGCGCACCGCCCCCGGCCACTGGCGCCACGACCCGCTGGCCGGCGTGGGCCTGCTGCGCTACCTGCAAGCGCCCTACGGCCCCACCCAGGCCGGCCTGCTGCACCGCGACATCGCCATTCAGCTGGAGCGCGACGGCTACCAGGTGCTCAACCTGGACGTGCAGGACCTGGCCACCGCCACCATCAACGCCGAACGCCCATGACCCAGCCCCAGCCCCAGACCCTGACCAGCGCCGGCCAAAGCCTGCTCGACCTGGCCTTGCAGGCGGGCGGCAGCCTCGAAGCCCTCTTTGCCATCCAGGACGCCTACAACGCCCAGTTTACGGCCGAGCAGTTTCCGGATGCGACGGTGCCGCACCGGCTGGCCCTCACCGACTTGCCGCCCGCGGGCGTGGCCTTTGAGCCGCCCGCCCCCGTCAACACCGACCTGGCCGACTACTTCGCCGCCCGCCACTACCGCCTCAGCACCGGCGATGCCGGGCCGCTGCCCGGCTCGGAAGTGGTGGCCAGCACGCCGGGCGCCGTTGCGCTCATCGATTTTTCCGCCGTTGATTTTTCCGCCGTCGATTTTAAATGACTACTCAGGACGCTTCCTCCGCCGCCGCCCCCGACACCACGCCCGTGGTGATTGAGCAGCCCCCCATTGCCGTGGCCACGCAGCCCGCCACGCTGGCCAGCCAGCCCCAGGGCGAGTTCAACCCGGATATTTTCGTCCCGGTCGATACGAACCCGGATGTTTTCGTCCCGGTCGATACCGCGCCCGCCGAGTCGCCCGCCGAGGCGCTGGCCCGCCTGGTCAACAGCAACCTGCAAGCGAGCCCGCCGCTGACCGACTACCTCACGGCCGACCAGCTGCGCGAGGTGTTTTTGCCCATCATCGACTTTATGCGGGCCGCCGAAAGCACGACCCACGTGCCCGTGGTGTATGCCCAGCCCGGCCTGCCCACCGCGGCCCAGGGCCTCGACGGCGACCTGTGGGTGAGCGAGGCCAGCGCCGACCTCTACATCAAGCAGCAGGGCCGCTGGCGCACCAGCGCCCGCCTGCGCGGCCTCGACGGGGCCACCCCCGTGAAGGGCGTGGACTACGTGGACGCGGCCAGCCTCGACAGCTACGCCGGCAACCTGAAGGCCAGCGCCGTGCAGGCCGCCACGGCCCAGGTGAGCCAGACCGTGCAAACGATACTGGCCAACGTGAAAACCACCGATGGCCGGGGCCTGGTGTACAACGACCCGGTGGTGACGCTGCCAGTTATCGACACAATGGAGCCCCTGCTGCCGGATGGTACCGTGCCGGCGCCCGGCCCGCAGCCGGTGCCGGAGGGGGCCTATTTTGCGCCCCTCAACAGCTTTACGCTGCCCCTGACCAGCTCGTACGCCCAGGCCTACGACACGGCCTTTGCCTTCACCGTCATCACCCGCACCACGGCGGGGGTGGGGCTCACCTGCCAGGTCAGCGACCTCAGTGGCGAGCGGGCGCCCATCACCTACGCCATCCCGTTTGTGGGCAACAGCGCGGCGGTTTGCATTCCGGTGCCGGCCAACAGCGACACGCTTTTCCGCTCCTACGCGGGGGCGTATTCGCCCGTGAGCAATGCCTTCGACTTCACGGTGCAGGGCTACAGCCTGCCCATCTACTCGGCCCAGCTTTAGCCGGCTTAGCCAGCTTGAAACCAGGCACTTATTACCCGTCGTTTATTCTTTTCCCTCATGGGTTCTTCCATCACTATCCCGCCGCTGCTGGACCCCGCCAAGGCGCTGGCCGCCAGCACGCTCACCCAGGTGCCGCGCACGCTGGCCGACATCGACGCCAGCATGCAGGCCGCGCGCCTGGCCAGCCCCGAGCTGAGCGCGCTCACTACCTCGCCTTCGAGCACCACCTCCATCTACCGCCTGCTCGAGCGCAGCGTGGCGGCGGCCATCTGGGTGTTTGAGGGTATGCTGACGCGCTTCCAGGCCGACATTGCCGAGCTGGTGCACGGCGCCCCGGTGGGCACGCTGAAGTGGTACGTGGACCGGGCCCTCGAATTTCAGGAAAATACCAACCTCACCGACCTGAAAGCCCAGGACAACCGCGTGCAGTACGTGCCCGTCGATACCAGCAAGCGCATCATTACCCGGGCCGCCGCCGTCGAAACCGGCAACAAGGTGACCCTGAAAGTGGCCCAGGCCCTGGGCACGGCGGGGGCCCTGCAGCCCCTCTCCAACGCCCAGCGCCAGCAGGTGCTGGCTTACTTTGACCGGCTGCGCCCGGCGGGCATTCAGATGGAAGTGGTGTCGGGCCCCGCCGACCGCCTGCGCGTGGAGGGCAGCGTGTACTTCAACCCGCTGCTGAACGAGCAAGACGCGCGGCAGGGGGTGGAAGCGGCCATTGCCGGCTACCTGGCCGCGCTGCCCTTCAACGGCCTGCTGCTGGTGAGCCGCCTGGAAGACGCCATTCAGGCGGTGCCGGGCGTCACGGACGTGTCGCTGACGAACGTGCAGGCGCGGGTGGGGGCTAAGCTGGAGGCGGCCTTTACGCGGGCTTACTACGCCAAGGCCGGCTACGTCGTGCCCGAAGATGACGCCAACGACGCCCCGAACTTGCTGAAGAACAGCATTAAGTACTACCCGCAGGACGGCACGACCATCATTTAACGCCCCCGGCCCGCTATGCTTATTCCCTCTTCGCCCTTGCAGCGCCTGCGGCTACAGCTGCGCCGCCTGGTGCTGCAAAACCGCCAGGCCAACGTGCCGGCCCGCTACCGCCTCAGCTGGGCGCGCCTCAACGGCCTGCTGCTGCCGCCCGCCCTGCGCCGCCCCCGCCTGCTGGCCCTGCTGCAAGCCCTGACCTGGCCGCTGCGCCAGCGCTACGACGACGTGCTGGTGTGGATGGCCACCATGCGCCGCGAGGCCGGCTACAACGGCCAGACGATGGTGCTGGAACAGGCCCTCAACGACCAGTTTACCAACGTCACGCGCGACATCGTGGTGCGCAACAACACCGGCGGCCTGCTGCCCCACTCCCTCTACTTCACCGATGAGCGCCCGCCTACCTCCCCCGGGGGCCAGCTGCCCAACCCGTATTTTCTGGATAACCAGCTCAATACGTACTTCTTTTCCCCGCCCACCGACAGTGGCAAGCTCCTGGACCTGGGCTTTGTGAGTGAGTTTGGCCGGCCGGGCTTCACGGTGTACGCCCCCGGCCAGGCCAGCCAGGAAGGCGCCCTGATACGGCGCATCAACCAGCTGAAAATGGCCACCACCCAGTATTCCATCGTCTACACTCCGGCACCTCAAATATGAAATACCCCAATATTCCTAACCCTAGCCTCGGCCGTGCCCTGGCTTACGAAGACATTGCCGCGCTCGAAGCCCTGGCGATTTTTCCTCAAACCATCTTGCGCGGCATGGGCGAATGCGTGGTCGATGCCTGCGGCCTCACCAATGGGTATTTGGGGGGCGGCACGGTGTGGCTGGGCAACAAGCTCTACGAGTTTCCGGGCGGCACGCTGGGCAGCAACCAGTTTTTGATACCCAGCGTGAGCTACGACCCCGCCCGCCCGGCGCCCGCCGCGCTGTCGGGCACTGTGGGGGGCCCGCGCAACGAGTTTGCCCAGCTCTCGCCCACCCCCGGCAACGGGCCCTGGGTGAAGGTGGACGTGCCGGAGAAAACCATTCGGCTGGCCCACCGCTGGCAGGAGCTGACCCGCGCCGTCGGCACCGTGGAGTGGCTGGCCGCCCTGCCCACCGGCGACTACGACAACACGGGCCGCGGCCAGAACAAAGCCCTGGGCTGGGCCCTCTGCAACGGGGCCAACAACACCATCGACCTGCGCGCCCGCTTCGTGCTGGGCCACAACCCCAGCAGCAACGCCAGCCCCCAGGGCTACCTGACCGCGAACACGTTTATGCAAACGGGCGGGGATGAGAACGTGCAGTTGTCGGAAGCCCAGATGCCGCGCCACACGCACAGCATTGACTATGCGGGTGACCACCAGCACTATACTACGTCGCACGGCGACCGGGGCAGCGGGGGTGGTGGCCGCGAGCCCTACAGCTATAATGAAAGAGATAACTCAAAAACTATCTACACCAACTTCGCGGGCAACCACACGCACTCCATGCAGCCCACCGGCGGCACCGATGCCCACCCGAACATGCCGCCCTACTTCGTGCTGGCCGCCCGGCAGTGGATAGGGTTGTAAGAAGGCAATGCGCTAGCAACCAAAAAAGCCCCGACTGTGCAAGTCGGGGCTTTTTTGGCTGTAAGGCGGTCGGCATTATTCTACGACGAGCTTCTGGCACCAGGCGCCGGCGGTGGTGCGGGCCTGCACCAGGTAGAGGCCAGGGGCGAGGGCCGCGGCATCGAAGCCAGCGGGGGCGCCGGCGGCGGTGCGGGTGAGGGGCACGGGCACGAGGGCGCCGCGCAGGTCGCGCAGGTGCAGCTCGAGGAGCTGGCCACTGAAGCCGGGGCTGGGGGCGAGGGCCACGCAGCCGCGGGCGGGGTTGGGGCTCAGGGTGAGGGCGCTGGCGGGCAGGGCGGGGGCGGCGGTGGCCAGCGGGGTGCAGAGGCTGCTGGCCTTGAGGCCGGTGTAGGTGAAGTTGTCGAGCAGCTCGGCGCCCTGGTTTTTCACGCCCGTCACCTGGATTTGGTAGGTGGCGTTGCCGACCATCGTGGCATCGGCAAAGGTGGCGGTGTAGCTCACGACGGCCACGGGGCTGGCCAGGCCGCTGGTGCCCAGGTCGTCGAGCTGGCCGCCGGCCGACACTTGGTCGTTGAAGGCGCCCCCGAGCGGGGTGACGCGCGAGGTGAGCCGGTACCAGTGGCCGTTTTGCAGGGCCGTGCCCGTGGGCAGGGCCACGGTGCGCACGAGGCCATAGCTGCGCACCTGGAGGTTATTTTGGTAGAATAAGACGTGCCAGTTGTGGTTGAGCGAGCCCTGAAAAAACAAGGCCGCCCCGCCCGGCGCAGACGAGGGCGCAACGAGGCTGGTGTTAAACTTAAAGCAAATAGAAGCTTCGAGCGCCTGGTTGAGCGTGTTGCGGTGCACGGAGCAGTAGAAGAGGTAGTCTTCGCGCACGGTGGGGGGCACTACCAGGGCGCCGCCCGTGATGCCGCCGGTGGGCGTCTGGGTAAAGTCGGTGGGCTGCGCGCCGTTGCCGGGCAAGAAGCGGGTGGTCAGGTCGTTGTTGGTGGGCGAGGCGTAGGTGTTGAAATCAACCGTTTCGGTAACGACCTGGGCCCGGCCCGTGACGGCCAGGGCCAGCAGCAGGGCGGTAGTGAGTAAGGTTTTAGCCATGTGAAGGAGGAAATAAAAATGGACTGAAAATCAACGCGTACCGCTAGCCCGCAACCGGGGCCGAAGCGGCTGGATATAAAAAATAAAGAAAAACCAGTCTTCGAGCGGCGAAATATACGGGCCGCCACCTGCTTTAGCGCCGGGCCCGGCGGCCGGGCGCCGCACCCTACCCTGGCCCGCCGCGGCGGCCGGGCCCCGGGCCACCCGGCGCGGGCGCGGGCGGCCGGCCTGCCCGGCGTTTTAGCACAAAACCAGGAAACCCGCCGCCGGGCCGGGGCCGCCGGCGGGCCAGCCCACGGGCCTAGGGCAGGGCCTCGAAGGGCGGGGCGGCGGGGCGCTGGCCGGTGCGGGGGCGGCCCGCCGCCAGCAGGCTTTCGATGCCTTGCAGCTGCACCTGCACGCCGTGCATGATGGCGCTGAGCTGGCTGAGGGCGGTGCGCACGCCGCCGATAACTTCCACGCTCTTGACCTCCTGCTGGCGCAGCTCGCGGTTGATGAGGTCGAGGCGGTCGAGGGCATCGCGCTCCTGCTCGCGGCTCTGGCGCAGCATATCGGCGGCGTGGCCGTTGTCGAGGGCCTGCTGGCGGGCCCACTCCAGGCGGGCGGTGGCCACGGCCTCGGCGCTGGCCCGCTGGCAGCTGGCCCCCGCCTGCTCGGCCTTGAGGTAGAGGTACACGCTCACCAAGCCCAGCAGCAGCAGCAGGGCCCAGAGCACCGCAAACAGCGGCCCCTGCTGGCTCACCTGGCTGGTGGCGGCCGTGGTGGCGGCGCTGGCCACGCGGGCCGCCTCCGGGAGTTGCAGAATAAAAACGCGCATAGGATATTAGCAAGAAATGGCGGCCCCGCCGCCGTGGCCCGGCGGCCTCGCGGCGAAAAGCCCGGCGTGCTGCCGCCCGCCCGCCGCGCCCCGCCTGGCGGCGGCTGGCCCGGGGCCAGCCCCGGCGCGCTCCCTCACCCCTCGCACTACAAAAGCTGGCGCCGCCCCCGAGGCCTTGTGCAAGTATAGCAGAAAACCGGGGCCAGCCCCGGCCCGCTAAGCCCAAGCAACCGGCCTTAGCCCATGGTTCACAAAACCTTAGCCCGCAACGGCTTTTTTGCCACTCACGGTATTTTTCGGGTATGGCCGGGCGGCGGCCCGCCGCTGGCAGTGGCTGCGAGGGCAGCAGTGGCTCTTCTTGGCTTAGTGCTAGTGAGGCTTGCCGGCGGCTGACAGATTTCGGCTTTAACTATCACATAATCAAGTAGTAGTGAAGTATAAAATAGTAAAAAGCTTGTAATCTAAGTGGTTTTATGCTATTTTTTACTTACTAAAAATGTAAGTATATGAATAAAAATTTCGCGCAACGTTAAATTACCCTGGCACATTTTTTTTTGACAGCCGGGTATCGACTACATGTGGATAACTTTTGAGTCGATACCCGGCCGGGTGGGGAAGTAATTCAGACACCAAAAATGTAGTCGATGAGCCAGCTGAAACGCGACGCTTTGCAAGCTAAAAAATGCGCCTGGAGCCAGGAGACGCATTTTTTGGGCAAAGGGGAGCAGCCAAAAAAAAGGGCCGGTTTCAGCCCCGAACCGGAGGGCTTTGAGCAAAAAAAAAAAAAAAAACTGCTAAAAAAAACTAGTAGTTTACTTTTAACAACTCTTTATAATCTTTTACGGGTGCCGTAACTATTTGATTCCCAGGGGCCCCCGAGGGGTATCGACTACACTTTTGGTGTCTATCGACTACACTTTTGGTGTCAAAACCCGATTTTCGGGGAGGGTATCGACTACACTTTTGGTGTCAACCGGGGGGGTATCGACTACACTTTTGGTGTCTATCGACTCAAAAGTTATCCACATGTAGTCGATAGGGGGGGGCGGGCGTACATTTGGGGGCCTTGCCGGGCCCGCCGGCCCCGCCCCATGCCCGACGCCGCCGCTGCCCCTTCCGCCGCCCTCGCCCAGCCCCTGCACCCGCTGGTGATTCAGCACAATGCCCTGGTGAACGCCCGCTTCGACCTCACCACCACCGAGGTGCGGCTGTTTCTGGCCATGCTGAGCCGGCTCAAGCGCACCGACACCACGTTTGCCAAGTGCGAGGTGGCCGTGCGCGACATCCTCGACCAGGCCTCGAGCCAGAACTATGGCCATGTGCGCAAGGTGCTGGAGAAATTTGCCGGCCGGCTCATCACCATCGAGACCCTGACGCCGGGCGGCCGGCGGCCCCGGCAGCGCAAGTACTCGGTGCTGCCGCTGCTGGCCCGGGCCGACTACCTCGAGGGCGAGGGCCTGCTGGTGCTGCGCTTCAACGACGAGCTGCACGACTACCTGCTCGAGCTGCACGACAACTTCACCAAGGCCCAGCTCACCGAGCTGCTCAAGCTCAAGAGCGCCCCCTCGTACCGGATTTACTGGCTGCTGCGCGAGTACGCCAGCTTCGGCAAGCGCACCATCGAGGTGGGCGAATTGAAGGCCATCCTGGGCCTGGGCGAGGGCTACGACAGCCGGTTCAACAACTTTCGGCGCCGGGTGCTGGAGCGGGCCCGCCAGGAGCTGGCCGCCACCGACCTGCCCTTCACCTACTCCACCCTCAGCAAGGGCCGCCTGGTCACGCACATCGAGTTTCACTTTGAGCCCGGCGCCGGCCTGCCGCCCGCCCTGCCCGCCCCGGCCCCGCCGCCCGAGTGGGAGACCGCCGTGCTGGCCGCCGGGGTGGCCGCCCGCAGCCTGCCGGCCATCCGGGCGCAGCTGGCGGCCGGGGCCTACGACCTGGGCTACGTGCGCTTTGTGCTGGCCACGGTGCAGGCCCAGGTGGCGGCCGGCAAAATCAAGCGCCCCGCCGGCGCCGTGTTCAAGGCCCTCACGGCGGGCTACCTGCTGGCCGAGTACCAAAAGAGCCCCCAGGAGCGCCCCATTTCCAAAACAGGCACCGCCCTCGCTAAAAAGCGTCAGAAGCTCACCAGCGCGCTCGCAGATGCCAAAAACAGCCTTTCTTTTGTGGCGACGGCCGCCGTCTACACCCCCGACACTCGCCCCGCCGCCCTGGCCGCCGTGCAGGCCACCATCGCGGGCCTCGAAGCCCAGCTGGCCGCCCTGGGTAGCTAGCCACCCGGTCAGAGTACAAAAAAGAGCCGCTGCTAAGGGTCGATTTTGTGCGGCGGGTCCGCCGCCTTTTTACGCCCCAAGCCCGGCGGCG
>Ga0160428_1001318_pt1 | contig 19454 bp, 19 predicted proteins | sample SolpanmetagenomM_FD_108198 | JGI IMG/M metagenome (GOLD analysis project Ga0160428, IMG submission 108198) | Solar panel surface microbial communities from Lawrence Berkeley National Laboratory, California, USA - M | ecosystem: Engineered > Built environment > Solar panel > Unclassified ... | reverse complement strand
TGATCATGTTAACCATGATCTCGTCGCTGACCAAACCGCCCTGGTCCATAATCTTCTTGGCCGCACGTCCGAGCTCGGTCTTAGCAGCTACTTGTGCGCGCAACATGTCTCCAGTAGCCTAGTAATTCTCAGCTCTTTCCTTGGTTTGTATACAATTCGAAAGGACATACAAGATGGCAGATGCAGAACTTGTCCTTGATATTGGGAGCCTGAGTACCCTTGCCTATTCGCAAATCAGCACAGATCACAGTCTTGGCTCTTGCTGTTACGCACCAGCACCAGGAGGACCCATGATGGTCATTCTCATTGCCTGAGGTAGGTTGGCGCTTTCTCCACTGCTGCCACCACCAGAGAGCTTGCCTTCGAGTTCATGAACCCTGTTTTCAAGTTTCGTGATGAGATCTTTGAGGCTATTGACAGCGTCGTCGGTAATGGGTGCCATTGCTGCGTTGGGAGAAGATGTTGTACAAAAGAAATGTCTCAAAGAAAGAGTTAAGAGGGATAAACGAGCCAAGTCCGAGGTTGGCTCCGGAACTCCCCTCCGCCGACACCATTGGATCACGTGATATCGAAGTCCTCAAATAATGACATTTGGGAAACAAAACAATCGAGAAACCTTGATTTAATCAACGAAGGAGCATTGTGACACTGTTATTGTGCTGTCTATGACGCGAGGTTGCTTTGTAGCAGAAAGGACAGCTGGCTCAGCAATGTCCCAAATGCGTACTTTTAGAGAAGCGTGCTCTTTCAATCGTACTCTGTCATCAGATGTATATATCTTCAATCTGGTGCGACTGGGCGGCACTACCGCATCCACAGCTTATTACTTCGCATACATAGCATCTGATCGTATGCTCTGCTTCATTTCTGTCACATCTCCACCATCAAATCCGTCCATAACCTCAGCAGGCGTTGTCCCAAACGCGCATCATCCGGGTATATCATGTCTTGCAGCTCTGGAAAAGAGTCCTGGAGTCTTTACAGCTGGCGGTGATGGCGAGGTCAATCTATGGACCTCAGAGACTCGTAATTTCTTGAGGGCTCATCCTGACCGGAACAATTGGCAGTCTGCATTTCATGTTTCTACCCGTTGAGTCTTACCATCTCCATGACAGGAGTACTTGAGCTGGAATACTGACACTGTGAGAATTAGCCAATGGTCAAGGTATCTCGGCATTAGCAGTGGATGAAGATCAAAAGCTCATCGCAGCTGGCACAGAATCTGAAAAGGAAGGACTCGGTGATGTTGCCATCTATATATGGTATGTCAGAAACGGCACTTTTGATTATGCTTCTCCAATGTACTGAATGTCAATCCAAGGTCCTACGCCAATGCAGACTCTCCACAGCTTATTCGCAGCTTCACCGAATCTCATACCGACACCATCACTTCCCTGCAGTTCCATCATACAGCACCGTTCACAGTGTCGACGTCCTTGCCTGCTTTGACTCTTATTTCCGCTTCCACCGACTCTTTAATATCAATCTCCGATCCTACGCAAGACGATGAGGACGACGCTCTCCTAACTGTCTTCAACAATAAAGCTGCCGTCTCACATCTCTGTCCTTTCCAAATGCCTCCTTCGCTACCTCAACCAGCAATCACTTCAGTACCAGCACTCTGCTCTATATCGCATGACGAAAAGCTCAGCGTGTACGAAATCGAAGATACCACTTCTGCTAAGAATGAAAACGAAGCTGAGGACGAGGACAACCTCGCACCAGTTTGGCCCGAGCTGGACTTGCGTGAGACATTGGCTGCTGACTACGCTATTCGCCTCCTACCACGTCAACCGAAACAGCAATCGCATGAAATGATTCTAGCTGTGGGAGCTTATCGTCCCGAAACATTAGCTCGGTCACCAGAAGTGGACAAACCTATAATTGCGCTGTATTCTGCAGCTCCGCGACTGCAGGAAGGAAAGATAGAGGGATTCGCCTGTGTAGCCAGGTTGGTTGGGGCGCATGGTGAGGATGTTGTGAGGGATATCTGGTTTGACGAGGATGCGGGTTTCATGTTAACTTGTGGCGAGGATGGGTATGTGAGGCTGTGGGTTGATCCAGTAGCTCCAATGAATACGGTGGCAGATACTGATGTAGAAATGGAGGGATCGAATGAGGTCAAGCCAAGTTCTGGAAAAATAGACAGAGAAGAGAGGAAGAAACAGAAACGGAAAGGAGACAGGCATAAGCCGTATTGAGTTTGTTCAGTCGGCGAACAAAACAACTCGTTATGACAATAAATGCTGAGTACGGTCGATAATACAGAGGCTCATCGAGATATCTTAGTGTGAAAAGTCCCCTCCCTCGCTACTACCACATCTGCGTTCGGTCTAGCGAAGTCCAAGGTCTTGGCGCTATGCCGCACCTCAGGACACGACTGCGAAAGATGGCTTCAATGCTGAGTCCAGTAGACGAGAGAAGCGATGCCTATGCGGCAGACCCTCAGGGCGCCAAAGACGGTTACAAACTATGATTCCAATACCAATTCGTGGATTACCACTCTCGCACCTACCCCGCAACCTGTTGATCGAAGCACGCGCGCACCCGAAACAGTAAACACACCTGCGTCGCCACCTCCAGTCAGTGTAGAACAAGCACAGTATGTCACCGACCTTGCCCTGAGACCACGTCCGATGCCATTTGGATCCAACAACAACCCGCCCGGCTCGCATACTCGGTCATTGAGTCAAACACTCCCTGCAATCTTTCGAGGCAACCGAAAAGCGTCAGCGAACGAATCGTCTAGATCGAGTCCTCAAGATCCATATGATGCTAGTGACCCGCTCTCGCCTAAAAAGAAGTCAAGTACGAAGAAGCAAGATGATGCAAATAACTCGGCTGGTCGATGCGCAACGTGTGGCTCGAAAGTCAGCTACCCAAAGGACGTCTTGGAGTTTCGATGCACTGTCTGTCTGATGGTGAATGACCTGAAGATCCGACCACCTAGGCATGTCAGGCGAGGCGAAGCAGCGATTGGAGAGTCCTTGAGGGATGACAGCACATCTACAGGTTGGTCAACGAGAAGATATAGAGGGGGCATAAGTACTGACGATGAACCCAGGTATCATTCTTACCTTGGAGGAGACGAAGAAACTCGTCAATAAATGTATTGACGACCATTTATACTCACGGCGCGGCCCACGGGCAGCATCATCGTCCGTGCTTTCTAACAGAGCAACCCGGCCACCAAATGCTATACAACAACGAGCAACAGATCCAGTACGACCGCAGGATCAGTCATTCTCTCGACAAGGGCCGGCTCGACCGTATCCATCACCTCAGAACATGCAACCACAATCGAACGGCCTGCCAGGATCTTCAAAACCACGACCACACGCTCATCAACAACATTCTTATGGGCAAAGACCACCTGTTGCTCCTTCTTCTCCGTCAACAGCAAATCAACATGCTGCGTCACAATCTAGAAACAACGCTTCTCTCTCTCCACGCCAACCTGCACCAGGCCCTCTCCAACTACCTCATCGATCATTTAGCATACCTATACAAAATGGAGCTACACCTTCGCCAGGACCGCAGCCTTTCTCGCCCTTTGCCGAAACCGATGAAGATGTCGCTATGGATGACCAAGTACATCAGCCGAGCACAAAGTCTATATTTAAGTCATTGGAGGATTATATTATTCGCACATTCGGAGAGTTCGAAGGCCTAAATACAGCTTTCACTATAGGTCGACCACGGCTACGACCAACACATGCAAACACCGACCCGCTACTGAAAACATCATCATCTCGACGTCCACCAGCTCCGGCCAAGCTTGACGATGCGCCACTACCGGAGCTCGATGCGAAGACCCTCTTAATGGGAGACCTCGGTGAAAGTGCACTGTGGTGGGCAGGCGAGGAAGAAAATATGGAGCCTACCAAGCCCCATCGTTCCAAGCCAGCTGCTGTGAAACAAACCCAGAACGATCTAGTCAACTCAAAATCTCCTAGAATAAACTGGGACGAAGTTAACGCGTGGTACAAGCTGGTACTTTTGGTTGGCATGAACTGGGAAGAGCGGTTGCCGCCAGGCTTTCGGATGTCCCCACCAGAGCGTGATGAGATAACTGCATCATTGTCGGAAGCTCGTGCTCATGTGCAGAGGACAATACTCAAGGCGTCAGAAAACCTCTTGAGACGACCAGGACGACCTTTATCTGAGACTAGCGACATGAGATTCCTTGTCATCCTTCTCGCCAATCCGATGCTCTACCCAACTTCAGTATCACCACTGTCGGCGTATATTGCGAGGGCCGATCCTGCAGCTGGTCTTTTGCAGACACCTGGTGTGAATGGAGTACCGCAAAGCCCAACCAAGAAGAGAGTGGTGGGTACTTGGGAACAAGGTTCTGCATATGGCATTGTGAAACGTATCATGGGTCTTCTTTCAAATCTATCCAATGACTGTCATCGATATCTGCTTTCGTGGTTTTCAAGGTATAATGAAAACCCCTTCAGAGAGTTGATTGGATTGTTACAGGCATTCGTCAACCATAGACTTGAGCGACAGCACACTCGCAAGCGTAGTAACAATAATAACAATGGCGCAGCAAGTATGATACCAGGACTAGCTAACAACTCTGAGGCATCAGCCCAGCTGCATGCAGCTCTAGGACTCACACCTCAGGTTAAGCAAGCGGAAGCTGATTCTAAGCTTCCATCATATACGGCTGATTGGCAGATCAAATCGACCGCTCGAATCATGTCATTGTTGTTTTCGGCAAACAAGTCCTTTCATGGCGAGCGTTCTAGTCCTCTTGACGCTCAAGACATCGATCCAAACGCAATATCTCGTCGTGGAATGAAGCATCATGGACAGCTATTGTCGACCTCCGACTTCTACAATTCAATGGTCGATCAAGCAGATATGGTCATCGACTTTGATGCCTGGGAAACTTCACGCGATAGGTTTACTTTCTGCCAGTATCCGTTTCTTCTCTCAGTAGGTTCCAAGATAAAAATCATGGAACACGATGCTCGAAGACAGATGGCAGTCAAGGAGAGAGAAGCGTTCTTCAACAGTATACTCAGAGACCAGAATCTCGACCGCCATATAATGCTCAAAGTACGAAGAGACTGCCTTGCAGAAGATTCCTTGAAGAGTATCAGTGCAGTAGTGGGCACAGGACAAGAGGAGATCAAGAAAGGACTTCGTGTTCAGTTTGTAGGCGAAGAAGGTGTAGATGCAGGTGGACTTCGGAAAGAGTGGTTTCTTTTGCTTGTTCGGGAGATTTTCGATCCCTCCCATGGCGAGTACAAATTATGCTATATTATGACTTCAAGCTAACATCAGGCCCAGGTCTATTTGTGTATGACGAAGAGTCCCAGTTCTGCTATTTCAATCCTTACTCATTCGAGCTTTCCGAAAAGTACTACCTTGTAGGAGTCCTGCTGGGACTGGCCATCTACAACTCAACCATTCTCGATGTGGCTCTTCCACCTTTCACCTTCAAGAAACTCCTAGCATCAGGCTCAGTAGGCGCTACACAGGCCCAGACATCTGTCAATCGAACAGCAGTTCAATATACCTTGGATGACCTTGCAGAACTACATCCCACCCTAGCACAAGGTCTGAAGCGTTTACTTGAGTATGAGGGAGACATAGAAGATTTGGGTCTCGACAATGTTGCAGTCGTCGATATCTACGACGTCAAGCAAGAGATTGTCCTCGCCAGCGACGGCGAAAGGAGACCAATCACAAACGAGAATCGTCAAGACTTTGTAAACTCTTACGTCCGCTACCTACTAGACACACAGGTGGCGAAACAATTCGAGCCTTTTAAACGTGGCTTTTTTACTGTTTGTGGCGGGAACGCATTATCCCTCTTCCAGCCAGAGGAGATTGAACTCCTCGTCCGTGGCTCTGACGAGCCTCTCGACGTAGGCGCTCTGAAAGCCGTTGCAGTATATGAGAACTGGCGCCGACAAGAAAAAGACATTCTCGACCCGTTAAACGAAGTGATTCACATTCAATGGTTCTGGGAATTCTTCGAACAGGCAGATCCAAAGTCGCAACGACGAATACTCGGCTTCATTACTGGTAGTGATCGGATCCCTGCAATGGGTGCCGCGAGTCTGGTTATCAAGATTGCGTTTGCTGGAAAGGATTATAGGAGGTTTCCTATTGCTAGGACTTGCTTTAATCAGTTGATGTTGTGGAAGTATAGAAGCAAGGAGGAGTTGGTGGACAAGGTCTGGAGGGCTGTTACGGAGAGTGAAGGATTTGGCTTGAAATAGATACAGTTGTGAAGGACTTTGATTGAGGTGGGATTTGTGAGCATGATGGGCGGCGACTTGCTTGCGCTGCTGCATAATGGGACGGACGATTAATGACTATTAGTGATGGTTTCAACCTTTATTAAATGTATCAATGCAGCCTCTTTGACGTCGCAGTTCTATTTGTGCAGATGTGAAGCACGAAGGTCTGTCTATAATGCTGTGCTGTACAAACGCATGAAAGCCCCCCCTTACCCAAATCAAAGCACTCTATCCCACAACATGAAAACTCCAACCAATGCAAAGTCATTCATAACATCATAAAATTCCATCACCAACCTACAAATAAACAACTTTGGCATCCCTCAAATGGCTCTCTCCCGGACAATACGGACACTTGAACCTACCACCCTTACTAATCCTCTCGCAGCTCTCCCTTGCAATAACATGGCCACACGGCATCACCACCGGCGGATTCGCATCCGTGCTCTGCTCCTTACTCACCGGACACACAAACACGCTGTGGAACTGATATGATGGTGGTAGCGGCACCTCGACAGGGAGTTCTTGCGCTGTTGTCCAGGATGTATGGTGTCTTTCCTGGATCAGGCTCAGTTTCAAGAGCGTGGGGAAGGCGAGATAGCCGGCTGTGATTGCTGTGAGCAGGGGAGAGGCGCTGGAGAGGGAGAGGAGGGCGCAGAATTCGGAGGTGAATGCGGCGGCGGCTGTGGAGAGGGTGGTGGGATTGAATTGTGCTGATGTTGGTGTTGATGTTGGTGAGTCGTTGGGGGTGAAGAGTGAGGAGTAAGGACTTGTGGCGATGTTTGGTGTGAATGCTAGTGCGCCGAGGAGCGAATTTGTCTGCGCGGCGTAGCGAGCACCGAAGCGGGGAAAGGTTTGGCGGGCATACGCGATTGCCGCGAGAGTTGAGGAGGAAGTGAAGAGGGAGATGTATTGTAAGCGGCACAGATCGAATTCCAAATTTGAGCCGCGCGCGGAGAGGGCGGAGGAGTTCTGTTGTGCCCAGGTTATAGCGGGACTGAGGTTGCTGTTGTTGCGCATTTCGTGGAGGATGTGGTACATTGAGCTGAATTGTTGTTGTAAGGCTGTTGATTTGAGAGCGGTTGGGGCGAAGTCGGCTTCCCAGCTTGCTGCTGTTGTAGGCTTGACGGAGGGATGGGTTGGTGATGTTGATGATGATGGCTGTTTTGAGTTGACTTCGTTGATAAACGTGGAGGCGACGTCGAAGTGGCCTTCGCGGAGGAGATGCATTGCTATTGCGCGGTCGACGAGGGGGGTTTGCGTGGTGAGAGCATCGTTGTCGGCGAAAGGAAGAGGGCGGTCTTTGAACTTCTTCTCGAGAGCTTTGGAGTATTTGTTTAGGCCTGAGTGGATCTCTTTTAGGTCGTCGTTGACTTTTTCGAATGAAGTCTTGACTGGATTTTGGAGCTTTGCCATGATTACGGCTGCATTGTTGGGGTCTGTGACAGCGCAGTGTTCGTGAGTATGTGTTTTGAGAGTGCTGTTGAGGAAGCGCGACTCGTACCTGCTGCTACTTGCTCTTTTGCTGTTTTCAGCTGGTCTATGATTCTGACTACATCGTCGATAGCTTTGCCCAGGTTGGCCTTGTTCTCCAATCTCTCCTGTTCCTTGAGTATTTGTTCCATCTTAAAGAGAGTATCGGGATACTGGCTGGTAAGTGAAGTGAGTGTTTCTGAGTAAAGACATCCAGTGGCACAACCTGGACACAAAGTAAGGGTAGGCTATGGTAACTAGTGAAAAGCAGGCCACCCGCCAACCAATGCAATGCAGATGTTGTTGTCTGCTCGGTGCAGTGAAGCATGCTTCGAAGTGTGAGTCCCCAACTCGGACCCGTGAACCTGAAACGCTTACGTAATGATTCCAAAGTCACGAGCTAGTGTTTCGCAATCGTTTCGTTTGTCATTTTCAATACTTGTAATAAGAGATGTGTCTTTTTTTCTCTATGTACAACCTTTCTGCTTGATCTACGCAACCACGATGTCATGTTCTGGCTCGAGACTTGTTTTGCTTGAAGACGATAAAGGCTGAGGTCTTATAATACCTTTAGCCTGCTAACCTTTACCGAGATATATGTCCAACATGGAAAAAGACTTTGCTGCAAGCAGCGGCACACAGAACAGTCGGGAACCACGAGCGGCTCATCGTTTGAGTATGCAGCTAGATGGCGGTAATCCGTCAGACAGTCGCTATGATGTAGACATTCCCCTATCTCAATCACCCACAGTACAAGAGCCTCTACAGCAAATTCAACATCAGCATCAACGCTTTGCGCTTGCTGATCCAGTCGCCTTTCGATATCTCGCCGAAGATCCATCCACCACTGTTCTCGAACGGAAACGCGAATTACAGGGGTACCAGTGCTATCTGATCGAACAATGGGCATGTTCCAGGCGAGATCCTACCTTCATCATTGCAGAGCATACTGGCAATCCCGAACACAAAATCAAAGTTGCAGTCCTAAGCGTTCCTGGAAACGAAGAGAAATGGTCGCCGGAGCTCAAAATGTACTTTAAAGCTCTGACTAAATTGCATGCTCGACGGCGAGATACACCTGCTGGTTCACTGATGGTGACGAACTTGAGTGGCTTTCCTTCGTCACTTACGCTTGTTCATGTGCCAGATGGCGATCCTCAAGCGCACCGAGAAATCTTCTTTGTGAATGAGGATCTGAAACGTCTTGGATGTTCCGGACGAGCTGGTTTGACTGTAGCGGAGCCGAGCACGCCCACTCGAGCAAAGTTCTACCAGCTCTACAAAGTGAGCGAGAAGATACCATTCTTCAGCTCTATTATTGAGTTGGTTAAGCTTTGTCAGGCTGCACTGATGCTATTCGGTCAGCTGGAACCTGAGTATGCGGACGGTTTATTGTGTGACGTGACTGAAAGAGCCATCAACGATTGGTGGGCTGAGACTGGCACTTCCTTGTACAACGTCGAACCCAACGATGGTATACTCGGACCTACGTCAGTTGCGGCAATTATAGGAACATTAATGGGTGCTCGGAGCAGGCTGAGCGTTCTGGGTGCTCCAGTGACTAAGGATGTTTTTGACTTGGAGGAAACAAAAAGGTCTATAAGCTGGTTTCAAAAAGCTTATAGAATCACGCCTCGCACACGACGGCTTGATCGTCAAACCCTTGATCGATTGCACAAAATCACTCTCAAACAAGCTTCAGGAGATAGCTGGACAATGCCAAGTGCTGTCAAGTCTACAGTGGCGGAATTGACTGGTAAAGCCGGGGAAATGGTGATGGACATAGCAGGTAGAGCCGACAAGGTCACAATCGCTGATGTTGAAACTGTCGATTATGATCGATTTGTGCAACTTGTAAAAGGCGACCGAGCACGATGGCTTTGGCATGGCAAGTCTAGGAAGAGGACTACTCGCGATGCATTCAGCGAAACGCTAGGTCCAGAGATTGCCGCGTTTCGTGATGACCGAGTGAAGGATAAACAATCGCCTGATATCACGACTGGTGTGGTTCGTAAAGAGCTACATAGACCGCGAGCATCTTACGACGACAATGACGAGACACAGCAAGAAATGCGTACATCGCTCGACTTTCCCGAAGATGGTGAGAAGAGACGGTCTAATGTTATCAACAAGGCCAAGGACAAGATCAAGGGCGTACGGTATCGACGGCACGGTCATGGAAACTCACAAGACGACCACATGCCATACAGCAATGCAACCTACAACCGGAGTATAGACAGTATAGATAGTGCGGATGCAGGCACGCACGCTCCCTTCTCAACGGAGCACCACGAAGGTCGAATCAGCGGTTTCCTTGAACGACGGAAAGAGACACTCAAGATCCATCGCAAGCACAGTCCACGCTCTTCCAAAGACAAAGATGCTAACGGTCTATCCAACGCATACGACTCCAAACGAGCCTCTATCGACCCAGACCAATATCTCGAACTACGAAGCAGTTTGCCGTTCGAGTTCGGAGAAGAGATCCTGCCTGCCACAAGCATCAACACCTTAGGTCGTTCCATGGCCGAAAACTATCAGCCTCTGTCCGAAGTCCCAGTCGATGACATCGACCGCATCGACAACGAAATCGGCTTTCATCTCCGTCACCGCCACAGTTTCAGCGAATACGAAACGCGTACACTATCACTCATCCGACCACACGAGCAACACTGGCCGCGCCACCTTTCCTTCAGCATCGTCGAGTCTCCACTGACCCACTTGCAACGCAACGACATAAGTCCTCCAGACGACCCAAATGGCAGCGACTACCCGTACCCCAACGCCAAGCGCGATCTCCAGCATGAACTCTGTCTCGCTTTTTCGTTGTGTCAGCAAAGACAATCGATATGTAGCTTACAGCACGCTCATCTTCCCTGGGTCGACGTTTCAGTCAGTGAAGTCGCCGCTCTCCATCTCATGGCCGCCCAGGATATCGAACAGATGCAGACGTTGTACGAACCACGTCGCGAAGACTTCAATGCCCTTCGCGACGCCACTACAGCTTTGACGGAGCAGGAACGGCACCAATTGGAGGAAGCGGTGCGGGAGGTCGAGGAGGCGGTGAAGAAGGCCGAGTATGAAGTCAGAGTGCTTGAGAGTAAAGTCGAGGATGCGGAAGGCGCGATTAGGGATTTTGAAAGGCAGGTCGGGTATGTGGAAGGGAGGGTTGCAGAGCTGGTTAAAGGGGGAGTGGCTACGTGGAGGAAGGAAGGCATTTTGAAGGGAGTATATGGGTGGGCTTTCGGTCTTTTTCTAAGAAGTACGCATGGTAATGTCGGTGGGAGGAAAGAGGACTGAACAATTAGGTTTCTCATCGGCGATGAAGGTTTGGTTGGGGACATTATATACTCATCTATTCGAAGAACGTGTATCTATTAGTACTTCGTCTTGCTCCATTACTTGCCATGTTTCATCAGCTTGTCGTCAGCTTGCATCAGGAGCGTAAAGATCTGCTATTATTAAGCAAGACTAGCACGGTATTCCTTTCCCAAGCTGTTTTCAGGGCTATATACGCAGTTCCGCACAATCGAAATATTTTCACGCTATTGTCGTCATTTGTACCGCGCTCGCGCTTTGTAGTACAAGGCGCTCTTCGAGTTGCACGGTTGGAGACGGTGCTTTAAGTCCGCGGTCCATTTCTGCCTCCTAAGCAAGCTTCGTATAGTGTAGAAGCATCAAGGTGTGGGCAGCCTCTCGTGGCCATTAATAACTCTGAACAGGATTGCACGATTACCGAAGGCCTGGAATACGATGTCCGTAATGGCAAGTGTCTATTGTCCATGAATTTGAAGCTTTGCCTCCTCTTCCCACCGGATCTTCCCTTTTGACACGTCTGGATACACATCAAACCTTCTCTGACTGTATATCGGTATGTTTTTCCTCGTCTCCTCAATCTTTTCACCCGTCAAATCAGCATACACAATACCCTCTTTCTCATCAGCTTCCGTCATAATCTCCGCATTCGGATTCACCACCATGCTATGACCCCAAGCATTATATGTAGCCTCCATATCTCTAGCAGGGCTACACAAGCCAACGTATACCTGATTATCCATGGCTCTCGCTCTTGCCTGCAGCTCCCAATGCAGCTTCCCGGTCGTCAAGTTGAACGCACCCGGATATAACAGCAGAAACGCACCATCTCTCGCCGCAATCGTAGCAAGCTCGGGGAAGCGCACGTCATAGCAAATCGCAATCCCAATCTTGCCATACTCCGGCAGGTCCACAAGCGTCACTTTGTTCCCTGGGCTCAGCACCTCCGACTCATGGAACGAGATCTTGCCTGGAATGTCGATATCGAACAAATGCACCTTCCTATGTGTCTCGAGCAGTTTTCCTTCCGGCGAGAAGATCAAACTCGTGTTATAGTACTTCTTGCTCTTCGTCTCGTATTCCGGAATGCTGCCGCCAACCAAATACGCTTTTGCTTCTGCTGCTAGCTTCGATAGGGCGTGATATGTCTCGGACTGCTCCTGTGACGGCGGCGATGGGAGGAGCGTTTCGGCGTAACTGGGGAAGAATTGGGTGCCATAGGGTGAGTTGAAGCATTCGGGGAGGACGATGATTTTGGCGCCGGCTTGGGAGGCTTCGAGGACTTTGGAACGCGCGGAGGCGAGGTTGGCGGATTTGGAGGCCCCCGTGGCGAGTTGCACGAGGGCGAGCTTGACGCTTTGGCGGAGAAGTCTGGTGGACATGGTGGGGGTTTGGAGTGCTTCAGAAGGTGTTTCAGAGTAAGAGTGGGGTAGTTAGTTCTTGAGAGTTTCATGTCTGATTCAGATTATTGATCACGTGATACCCTGGCGCAAAGTCCAGACTAACATCCTTTCGTATACAAGTAACAACAGCAATCTCCTCATCATCAAGCTGAAACATAATAATCGCTTTGCCGGATGATCTCATCTCTGCTTCAGGAGCAGTGTCAACATGCTTCACGTGACCATGCGGCTTGCACGCGCTTGTACGACCTGATTTGCAATGGCGAAACAAGCAAAGCGCTTCCGGTTGCATGGAGGTTGTCAAGCGCCGGCCAGGGCGTGGAACTCCACCGAAAGCGACGTAGTACGCAAGTATGTTTCCACTAAGTTTGCTGATTTGCGTTTGTTATCCTTCAATATATGTGATACAATCGCGCGCCTGTCTTATTGTATTTCTATTCTTATTTTCCTCATGTCCATTCCATCTTACCTCCGTACACTTCTCCGTCGTATATGAAAGGTGGCATAGTCTTCTATCAACATGTTCGACTCTTTGAGAACCTCAACTGAAGCTGTTGGCTTGCTTTGTATACTCGTCATCCTTGTTCTTATTGTGATCATGCTGTTGTTCGGTACTATCATCGAGTGGTTCAAGAAAAGAAAGCTCAGAAGGGGAAACTGGGCCGCGCTATCTGAAGGCGAGAGTCAAAAGGAGGAGTTCGACATTGACAATGATACGACAAAAGATGAATGGCAGACAACTGAGTTGGGAACAAGGAGAAGCGTGTGCACTTTTGTGAGACAGCCACTATCGTCAACCCCGCAACTACCGGACGGACATTTTCTGGCGCCGGCTTCGAGCTGGATGTCTCATACTAAATCTCGTAAGGAAGAGTCGGTGCCTGTGGATATGTCGGAAGCTGTGCTGAGTAGCCAGCACCACCCACTAAACGCTTTTGTGTCTGTTTCGCCAGCAAAGAAATTCCAGTCAACTCCTGAACCGAAGAACACTACATTAGCTGCCAAGTTTGCAAAGTTCGAGACACGTAACCTAATCACCTCAGCATCAATTCAACCATCAGCAGCTCCAATAACGAAGCTGCTTCCTTTGCCACCCCACACACCTCCTCACACACCAACCAGGAATATCTTCTCCTCGCCACTTCGGAGTCCAGATACACCAGCTTTCCGAATGATTCCATCTACCAACAGAGTCAGTCTACCTCTTCATACTATGCGCAAGTTTCGACCACTTCCTCCTTTGCCTGTCTTTCAGCCGAAGGATGATTGTGGCGGATTGCGAGCAATGGAGAGCACAAAAGGTGACGAGGAGTGGTTGAAGGCGGTTGGAGTAGCCAGGTGTTTTGAAAAACCTATGACGTTGCAGGCACATACACATTCGTCGAATTCTGTGATCATACAGAAGCAGGATAAATCATCTGCGAATGCAGTGCCTTTCGACCCAGCTTCGACGTTGAGACAAGCGGAAGCAAAGGGTGCTGGACCACCACTATGGACACCACAGAAGAACAACTCTTCATCACCGATGCCGTCGCCTCCGACTCTCATATCCGATGCCGGCACTCGATATTCTCAAAGCTCGACACCCCTCGCGAGACTGCAATACTCGCAGACACCACCCACTTCCTATTTACCCTACACACCCAGGATATCGGATACAGCACAAACACCGAGCTCACCTCCGAATCAAGATCTCTACTTCCTTCCACTCACCTCACCAAATTCATCCGCATGGAACTCACCCACCCGTCCAATATTCTTCGAGCCGACAATGACACCTCCCAGTGCGTTTAGTTCGCCTTCTACGCAGACTCGAAGACGCCTATCGAAGCAAGAACTGTGCATGAAACCCGTCCCACCCATTCCCAGCGTCAGCAGAGGTTCCAAGTATGAGGACGTCGACGTTAGTGGATCAGGCTTCTCGCCTCTACCTCTTCGATCGAGCAATCCCACCAGACCAGCAATGCTGCTACGCCTCCCAACACTATCAGCTTTCCCCGCCACGACAAATATACCGCGAAAACCGCTCCCGATAACCAAAAAGCCCACGCCCTGCTCCGTTCCAGTGAAACCAACTGACACAACCACGCAGTCGCTTGCGCATCATCGACCTCTGACAAAGTATGAAGAGCAGAAACGACGCAGTCAAGTCACCTTCCTAGAGGAGGATTGGAGCGATTTGGAGATTACGCCGGAAGAGGAAGAAAAAGAAGAGGATGTGGAGTTGGAATTGGGGAAGCGAGGGAGGATGATTGCGTACCCGACGGCGCCGAGGGGTGTGGCGTGGAGGTGAGGATTGGGGAGGGGTGTTGGTTAGTAGATTGGATTCGTTTAGACAGAAGAGGGCAGTCTAGAGAAAGAAGGAAGGAATTTTGTGAAAGGAAAGACCTTAGGGGAGCATACGAGCGCAAGAAGGGTCTCGGAGATAAGGAATAAAAGAATTAATCCTTTTGGTTTGACCTATCTATACTTGGTGTGTGTGTTTGCGCGTTTTCGAGAAGCACTGATTATCTAGACTCGTGTGTCCATCCGTATTTGTATACACTCGTCTTCCAACTCCTAGCTTTAGCTAGAACGCCTTCTTATAGCAAAAAGCGAACCCGAGGCGCGCTAGACATGCCATGTCTGCGTTTGTCCTTTTTTCTTCCCAGCATACCTCCCAACCAAAGCGCCACATCAAATCATGCATCTCTATTCTCATCTAGAACATTGCTCGCACAGTAGTATTCAAGTCAAAGTCGTCAAATAAAGTACTCCATCCTTCCTCGAGCAGGAGGTCGTCATCATTGAAATCATCCACTGTCAACGTCTGCAGCGTGGGGGCACCACCCGCTCTTGGCATCATCCGTTCATCTCCGCCAACGCCATTACGAATCTTCAACCCGTGTTCGATTGAAAATCTCGAATTCATGTTCTTGAGATCCTGGTCGGTGTTGAGAGACAGCTCGTCTTGCGTAGGCCGGGCTCCAAGGTCCATCTGTGCGGTGGGCGCAGTAGCAGATCGTGCGCCCCAATTAGGATCTTGATTGCCACCACTGACTTCCCTTAGACTCGTGCCGATTAACTGTGCAGCACGCTTAGCGACAACACATTCGTCCATTGCCTCCAGAACTTCAATAGCTCTTGCCACACTTCCAAGTATCTGTCTACGTCTCTCCTCGTCCTCTACTTGTGGATGTCGCGCTATATATGTCAGCAGCACGCTAGCTGGAAAGCTGATGTATGTGACATTCCACCACCAAGTACGGAAGAAGGTATGTTGCGAGAAGATTTGATGCATTAACGTGATGGTTTCTATCGCAGCCGACACGCAACGATTCACTGCATCGCGAAGTGCCGGAGACTGTGCATTGGTGCGAGTGTAGTAAGCGAGAAAAGGTCGATACATTGCCATTTGGACATTGCGATATCGTATGCCCAGGACCAGACGTTGCCTTCGTGCCCACTTGGGTTCGCGCAATGTGGTCATTGCGCCGTCTGCACGTATAGAGAGAGGCAAACTTGAATTCCAGGCAGACAGAGCGGCGTGGATGTCGCCTGCGAGAGAAAGCTTACGAGAGATACTAGAGGAGGAGTGATAAATATCCACGCTGACGCGACGAGTGATGCGGGCTAATGGGAGGGCGTGAGCGATGATTGCGATCTCAGATTCCGTGTTCAAAGTTGTGCGAGAATGAGGAAGGCGTTGATTGTGGTAGGCGTCGACGCCGAGGGAGTCGGGGCGACCGAGAGAGAAGGACATTTCGACTTCGAGAGAGTAAAGACCCCACCAGGCTCGGGCTATTGCGTCTGATTCTGGAGAGGGTGATGATGTCTTAGGAGTAGATCGATTGTAGCCGGCAGCGAGAGCGGTGCGAACACCGAAACCAAGGTACATGTAAGCTGGTAGTTGTGTTAGTTTCGTGCACGGAGTAATGGTTCTGGCTGTACTAACCGAGTTGTGGTGCGAGCTGGTTCTGACAGACCTGAGCCATCCTATGATATAGTCAGAAATCGGCACACGAGTATGAAGGGAGTAGAACACTCACAAGAAGAAGGCTTGCACAGTCTCAACATCAAAACTCATAGCACTTTGATGCATGTAGACCTGTGCTTCATCGAATAACTTGCGACACCATTCTGTTCTGCCTAGTCCCTCAATCTTCTCTTCGTCCCATATCCTCATTAGTGCGCCCAACGCCATTAGCGTCAAGTAAAGGCATTTAAACGTAGTCTTCTCTGGTCTACCGAACCATAAATTCTCTGCACGGACCGTGAACTCATGACGGTCAATAATCGGATGGATCGAGTGAAGACTGTCGAAATAGCCTTCCATAAATGTGTGTGCCACGCGAAAGTAAAATTTGTTTGCTACGTGGAGTTCATTTGATGTGTTACCAGTCCGGCCGAATGGTTGCGGTTCGAAGGCAGAATTGTGTAATAGTGATACAACAGACGGTAGCTGCTCATGAGAATGATTCTTGCGTTGTAGATTGCCTAAAATAGACATACCAGAATTAGGACCATAGTATTCGATGCTCTAAGGCGTGTCAATATGGGCACTTCATTGACGTTTTGGTTGATTTTACCTTTGTATATGAGTTGACATCTCTGATCTCGTTCTCGGGAAGTACTTCGCTTGGTGACTCGTCACCAACAGTCGAGTAATGTGGCCTTACTCGAGCTGAGTTTTGATTGTTGTTCGTAGTGGAATCAGATTCATATGGACTAGCTGATATAGGGCCATACTGTGTCGAGGAACCTTGCTCTATACGATGCTGGTCTTCCGGTCGCGTCGATAGTGGAGCATATTGTCTCCGTGACTGTTGCTGGTATGGCGAAGGCGCTGGTCCTGGCGAGTACGTCTTCGGAGTTTTGGACGTTGCTTCTAGTTCTTGAACTTTCCGTTCAAGTGACTCCACATAGCTCACATTTACTGTCCTTTCCCAGGCACGAGGTGTGCTGCCCTGGTAAATACAGTCGTGACCATGTTCTGTGTGATCTCTATTAGCCAGAAGTCCTCAAGCACGCGCACAAGATCGGCTTCATTAAACACGTACTTCGACAGAAAAAGCATGGGAAGCTCTCATCACATTTGTATTTCTTTGCCCTACATCGATCACAAGCCTGTGCTGCACGCGGCCTTTTTCTCTTGGGTTCTGTTGTCTGTGCTGGCGCAGGCGCAGGAGATTCTGATGGCGGTTGCGGCTGTTCCGAGGTCTGCTGATGAAGCAGAGCGGACACTTTCGGCACAATAGATGATGGTGTATCTGGTGTTTGAGCCATTGATTGCCGTCAAAGCGCTCGAACAGCGCGAGAGTCACGAAGCTTATTGCTTGTAAGAAATAGAGATAGATGACATTGTTTTTGATAGAATGTCCCCCACGTCTGCGCTCAGATGGTCAAGAAGTAGTGGCGGACTCGGATATGATTAGGCTAATCTATAAGATCTTGGGGCCCCGGAACAACCAAGACTCCTTGGGCATTCTTTCCACATTAGGCGGCGCGCCTATTTGTTGTTTTTGAAGCCGAAATCCCGCATTGAGGCCAAAGGGAAGAAATAGAGACGACACAGTGGTGAGTGAAAGCTACAATAACATGTATCGCGGCTGCACGGATTAAAGTTATCGGCAGCTCCCAACCGCAGAATGTGTCCGATGTCGATACTACTGGTGTGAGGAGTGCTGGGATACTTTAGTGTTAGCTAAACCCCCTCCACCCTGCTACACTCTTGATAAGGTAGGCCTAGGACGGATGCCCATTAAATTACGAATTCAGCTATATCCTGGGGTGTGAAGATGACTGCTACAAAACTATACATGTTAGGTATGGACACTCAATTTTGAAACGGGGTAGTCTAGGATATTCCATACGCCAAGAGCTCGACCGACTCCGAGTAAGGTATTCGAACCACTACTGCATGTGAGTGTTTTTAGCATTTGCGATTGTGCTGCTTCTATGTGTTGAACAGCGGGATTCTCCAAAGCTCGTAAATCTATTGACACTTCCACGATGGTCTTGACCAATTTAGTCCTAAAGTGACCTAGAGAAAAAAGCTTCCTTCAAAACTGAAACTCGGATCAACCACAATCACAACCTGTCAACATGTCAGATACCATAGACGTCGAAGGAGATCTCGCACTTTTCCAAGAGCCTGAAGGCTGGACACCGCCAGAGAAGCCATGCACTTACCAGACATTCACAATAGAGGAAAAAAACAAGCATGGTGATATTGTGCAGAAAGATGTAAAGCTGAGACTGGTCGGAAGTAGTCCATTGTGGGTATGTCTAGTGAAAATTTATCTATTGAATATGTGCGTGATGCTGTATGATTCTGTACAATAATCATTTTGCATTTCGACACTTTTGCATGCTCTCTGTCTACCGTGTAAACTCCACTCAAGCCCTTGAGAAGTGAAAAGAGAAATTCAGCTCAAAATATAGACTGACAGCTTTCCAGGGCCATCTTCTCTGGCAAGCCGGTCGTGTCCTCGCAACATACCTAACAACGCATCGTCAACGTCTCGTGCAAACCCGCTCAGTCCTTGAACTTGGTGCTGGTGCAGGGCTACCCTCACTCGTTTGCGCATACAGCGGTGCAACTACCGTCGTCTGCACAGACTATCCCGATCCCGAATTAGTCGAAAACCTGAAGATAAACGTGGAGGAAGTCAAGCGTCTGATGAGCGAGGAAAAAAAGAAATCAGATTGCAACATCATAGCAGATGGCTATCTATGGGGTGCCGATGTCGCTCCCTTGCTCAAACACCTGACAAAGTCTGCATCTGACGATTCAAAATTTGATCTCCTCATTCTAGGAGACCTGCTTTTCAACCATTCCGAGCATAACAAGCTTCTTCTCAGTGTTCGGCGGACGTTGGCTAGGCGTGCTGATGCGCGCGCTTTGGTCTTCTTCACACCTTATAGACCTTGGTTGTTTGAGAAGGACATGGCGTTCTTTAATCTAGCAAGACGGGTTCGTGGGAGCCCACAACAAAAGAGCATTGACGAGGAAGACGAG
>Ga0160428_1001317_pt1 | contig 19474 bp, 17 predicted proteins | sample SolpanmetagenomM_FD_108198 | JGI IMG/M metagenome (GOLD analysis project Ga0160428, IMG submission 108198) | Solar panel surface microbial communities from Lawrence Berkeley National Laboratory, California, USA - M | ecosystem: Engineered > Built environment > Solar panel > Unclassified ... | reverse complement strand
GATCAGTCCTTCTAAATGCTCCTCGCCCTATTTAATAAATGCGAAACATACCACTAATGACCCAAAAATCTGTCCTCAACTTCCTCGCCTCCAACCTCACAGCCACAACCTCTACCTTCTTCAACCTAAAATACCTCCCCATGTCCGGCGGCTGTATCGATTCGCCATGCCTTCCAACACCAAACATGCCATTACATGCCATTTCAACATAAAAGATGTGCTCTTTCCCATCTCTCCATTCTTTCGGCAGTACCCACTCAATCCTCTCCCCACCACCAGTTAGACCTTGCAAAGGCACGCCGTCCTCACTCCAAACCAAGCCTTCATTATCGGCATCCCAGTGAAACTCGAGGTGGTCTGACTTAGCATTGAGGATGAAAGAGGGCAGGGTCAGAGCGACACGGAACCAGTGGGTTGACCAGGAGGGACCGAAGGACTCGCCGATCTTGGTGGGTTTGTAGGTGTGCCAGCGGGAGGTTGCGTCTTTGAAGGAAGGGCGAGAGAGGTCTGGAGGTGAGTAGACGGAGAGGGAGATATGTGGTTCACCTGATGTTTTGGCTTCGTAGAGCTTACTATACAGATGTGATTATTAGTGGCTGGGGGTTGGACAAAGGGATGTGGATGATGGGAATGATCATGCATAGGACAGCCTTGATTGTAAGCAAAGTTCGAAGCGCATTCAGTGGCTGACAACGATGACAAAGGATTCTAAACATACGCCAGAATACCATCATCATAATACTCCTTGTCGTTCGTAAACTGCCTCAGTCTGTCGACAGAGATGTGATGAATCTTCTTTCCTACTGGTCCTTTGACCTTGACGGGATACTTGGCCGCTGGCGTCTTGGGAGTGTTTGAGCCGCCACCCATCTTGATGCTACGTCTAGTTAGAAGAAGATAGGACGACGAGGATGACGAGACGAAGGAGGGTACATTAGCCTCGTTCCCGCAAGGTACCAAGAGGCGGGGTTCACGTGATATGCAAGATCCCGCACATCTACCATGGAACGAGCTCTTATCATTGGAGCCTGAAACACAACCTCAAACAGCGTCCAACAAGTATACTAAAACCAGTATAAAGAGCAGTCTGAGCCATGGCAACAAAGCTCGCCGCCTCCGTCTTCGGCTCCAGCGCCATCTCAGCCTCCAGCATTCGTCAAAACTGCCGCAAAGTCATCTGTATAGGTCGTAACTATGCGTAAGTCCACAACAAGCACCCTTAACATCATCCTACTAAAATATCATTATGTAACAGCGACCACATCACCGAACTCAATAGTGCCCGCCCTAAGCAACCCTTCTTCTTCCTCAAGCCACCTAGTTCCATCCTTTTGCCAGATGAAGGACCAGTACTACGACCGCGTGGGGTGAATATGCATTATGAAGTCGAGTTGGGATTGGTAATGGGGAAGAAGTTGCGGGATCTAGACGAACACGATGAACAAGGCGCTATGGGTGCTATCAGCAGTAAGTTTATATGAAGACAGAAGCAGGGCTACGGTCTAGCTTAGTGCTTCATACAGCTCGAGATTCTGGCACGTAGATTCTAACAAGACAATGTTGTACCAGACTACCTCCTTACAATCGACATGACGGCGCGTAATGTGCAAGATGAAGCAAAAAAGAAAGGTCTACCCTGGTCCATCGCAAAGGGCTTTCATACATTCCTCCCTATTTCCCATCCAATCGCAACATCCTCCCTGCCAGATCCCTACGCCGCCGAGCTCTACCTCAATGTCAACGATCAGCAACGTCAAAGAGACAAGATTGAGTTGATGCTATTCCGGATCCCACGGATGCTGAGTGAGATTAGCAAGGTCATGGACATTGAGGAAGGAGATATTGTGCTTACAGGAACACCGAAAGGTGTTGGGTCTGTAGGAACTGGTGATGTGATGACGTGTGGATTGGTGGTGGATGGAAATGAGATTGAAGAGGCGAGGATGAGTGTGCCTGTCGTGGATAGGGAAGGACCGTATCAGTTTAAAGAGACGTAAAGCAGTGAAAGCTAGAGGAAATAAAGCAAAGCATGCTGTAAGTGTGGCATACTGTCTATCACCAGTCGTCCATGTTGATCCTTCTGTTTTGCTTGTATGGCTTGGTGGGTACTACTGGTTTCCCGTTTCTACCCATTTGTTGGGCATATGGTGGAAGGGACGTCTCTGGAAGACCAGCGACAGCCGGCGTAGCGGCTTTCAATATGGACAAGCGAACCTCTGCTTTTGGCTCAACAGTCTCCGATATGACATCGTCAATTTTTCTTTTCCTGTGCGTTGGCGGCAGCATTTCTGGTGAGATAGGTGGCGGTGTGGTACCAGTCACATTCCTGCTACCGGCTCGCACAACCAAAGACTCATCTTGGAGGATGGCCTCGTCAGCCGGACCAAAGAGGCTGGACATTGACGGCACAGAAGATGAGCTATTATCTGTAGTCTGTGCTTCAAGGATCCTATTGGTCGGAGGTATAGCAAATTCTGCTTGACTTCGTGTCACTCGTCTTGGTGAAAGAGCACTGCTGCTTTGAGTAGACGGCTGTGGTATTGAGCTAGCGAAAGGAGGCTTCGTTGCAGATCGAGTTTGGTAAGACGAGTCTGCATTGCGGCGAGCTTGATTTCTTGTTTGTCGGCCTGGGGTGAGGAATGGAGTAGCAAGTGTCTTTGCCTTTTCCTGCACGATGCGAGCTGGTTCGGGTAGGAGAAGTGGAAGGCTGCTCGGTAAGATATCTTCTTCTTCATCCAGAAGTGACATTGTGGTTTGGCTGTCTACAGTGGCTGCTCTTTCAAAGCGAGAATCGTGCTTATGCGGTCGCGGTACTTTCGAATTGGCCGTATTGCCACTGATATGGCGTGAGAGCTGGGCTGACGCGATGGTCATCTCAGAGTGTGGCTCAAGCCTGGCCATGTCACTGGTAAGTGTGGACGTTCTACCAAGTACTGAACGCTCCAGTCTGCCAACCTCGTCAACCAGTTTGACTTGTCCATGCTGCACCGAGCGAGCTATCCCCATAGCTTGTTCACTTCTCTGGTCGGCGTTCCTAAGGTTTTCATTGAGCTTGATCATGCCAGTCCCCACTCGACCTGTAAGGTCTTTCATCTCATTGCATTCTGTACTCAAATTGATGATGCGATTGCCAAGTCCCCAGATTTCTCTTTCATCTTTCTTTTTCGACATTTGCACTTCTTCAACCGACTTGGACAACGAGGCTAGGTTCTGCTCTTGCATGGTTTGCTTCTGCTGCACAGCAATTACCAGGTTGGCAACGTTTGTCACACCATCTCTAACGACTTCGTTTTGTTCAAGTAAAGCCTTAATAGAAACAGCAAGACCATCCTTGTTGAAATCTTCAACCAGCTGAAGCAAAGCTGCCTGAACTGCTGAGGCTTTGGTGGCATTAGATGCAAGCTCATCAATCTTGTCATTCAGCCCTGCGTGTGCATTTTCCAGAGCAATAATCTGTTCTTTCAATGCTTCGATGGTCCGTTCCTGTTGTTCATGCTTTGTTCGAAAGATCTCAATAGAGGTAGCTTGCCTTCTCTGTGTGGTGTGAAGCGAACCGTTCTCTCGACGTATCTGCTCGCTGAAGAGCAGTGACTTGCCGAGAATGGCTAGCTGATTTTCCATCGCGAGATGGGACAGGCTGGACGTTGCCGGTCCAGTCAGAAAAACGTGCAAATGTGTACGTAGGCGAGATCGTGCAAAGACGATATTGATGATGGTAGAAGATGGGGAAAAGAAAGAAAGAGAGGTACCCTAAGAAGAGGAAGAAAGCGAAGTGGGGTCCTGCCAACAGGTGATCGGCAAGCCTGATGCAAAAGTGAGACAACGCTGAAACAAGAAGGAAGAACTGAAACAAATAATAGGATCCTTCCAACAGCTTCACAGTGCGCAGTCAACGTAGACAGTTAATGTTTCGATCTATCATTATCATCTCTGTGGCTGACATCGTAATGTACAACTACGTCAACACAACAAATCCCTCCCAATCCAACTCCTGGTATAAACAGCAAAGGGAATCTACCTGATAACTTTTTGGCCACCACTCTAGGGAATAAAACGGAATATGATGCGAAGAAGAACCAGTAGAAACCCGGCTGCCTTACTTCCTGTAACCTAACCCCTCAATAAACGTATACTGTCAACCAAAACAACAAAGGTCGTCGACGAAATCGTGTATATTCTCGTTCTGTTCTTCTTCTCTGATCTTGTATGTCAACTTAGATCAAGTCGGCAACGTTCATGGGCATCTCCTCAATTTGTGTGCTGTAGAACTGCTCAATTTCTCTCATCATGCGGACGTCATCAGCAGTGACGAAGTTGATAGCAACACCCTTTCGGCCGAAACGACCACCACGACCGATTCTGTGAATGTAGTTCTCACGATTGGCGGGCAAGTCGTAGTTGATGACGAGGGAGACTTGCTGGACATCGATACCACGGGCCAGAAGGTCAGTGGCAATGAGGACACGAGACGAGCCAGAGCGGAACTCCTTCATGATCATATCACGCTGACCCATCTCCATGTCACCGTGCATAGCGGAAACAGTGAAATCACGGCTGGTAAGCTTGTCGGTGAGCCAGTCAACCTTCCTGCGAGTGTTGCAGAAGATGACGGCTTGTGTGATGGTGACAGTTTCGTACAAGTCGGAGAGAGTGTCCAACTTCCAGTCCTCCTTTTCGACAGCAATGTAGAATTGCTTGATACCTTCGAGGGTAAGTTCCTGCTTCTTTACCAGAATGCGGACAGGGTCACGCATGAACTTGGTGGTCACCTCAAGAACGTCCTGGGGCATGGTAGCAGAAAGAAGGACGACCTGGGTTGATTGGGGAAGGAATTGGAAGATGTCGTAGATCTGCTCGGTGAAACCACGAGACAACATCTCATCAGCCTCGTCGAGGATGAACATCTTCATGGAGTCGGTCTTGAGAATACGGCGCTGGATCATGTCGTGTACACGACCGGGTGTACCAACAATGACGTGGGGACCGTCCTGAAGAGCCTTCATGTCGTCACGAACGCTAGTACCACCAATACAGGCGTGGCATTCGATGTTCATGAAGTCGCCGATGGCGACAACGACTTTTTGAATCTGCTGAGCAAGCTCACGAGTAGGAGCAAGGATAAGAGCCTGAGGAGCTTTGATGGCAGTGTCGATCTTCTGAAGGCAAGAAACGGAGAAAGTGGCAGTCTTTCCAGTACCAGATTGCGCCTGCGCAATAACGTCGTGGCCCTTGATGACAGGCATAATGGCGCGCTGCTGGATAGCAGAAGGACGCTCGAAACCGTAGGCGTAGATACCACGGAGTAGCTCAGCCTTCAAGTTCATTGCGTCGAAAGAGTCGACAGTCTCATCGTAGTTGGATTCGATCTGACCTGAACGTAGCGCGTCAGCAGTGTAGCTTCACTCGTCGCCAGTTCCATGTGAAAGAGGCACTGATTTTTGTGACATACCCTCAGGGAGATCCTCGAGACCTTTTCCTCCGTCAGCCATGCTGGGCAGATGTGATTTGTTCTTAAAAGTTTGTGTGAGTGCGACTGATACGATACGACCTTCTAGGGTGTATCGGTGTGTTTTGAGAAGTTGATTTTTGAGTGGTTTGTTGTTGATCAAAGATCAAGGTGATGGGACAAGGAAAAGAGAGGGGATGTTTTATGAGTTGAACTTTTTTCTGACTCTTAGGGTTATTCTAACGGAGTCAGCTCCTTTCATCGCCACTCCACTACAAAGAGAATTTCTTTGTCCTCGTTCGTGGAATCGTAAAGAAGTGAACTAGTGCTAGATTGCTAATTATGGCGCCTGCTCGACTGTTGTCAGAGGAAGCCGAAGATGTGACTGATCATATGACTCAAAAGAGGAGGAAATTGGAGATCAGGCACAAGGATGTGGCCGGTCAAGTTCATGAATCTGTGAAAAAAGGTCTTGTTGACAAGGCAGCCACTTTTCAGCAGCGACTTGGTGGGACCCGTGAGGACATGGTGGAGGATGATGAGACGAACACCGCTATTGTGTCTCACCCTTATAATATTAGGCCGTCAGGAAATGCCTACACTGCATCACGAGATATAAAAGCGTTTGCTGGCTCATTCGCAGCCCTGCCCGATGAGCTGATATTGCAAGTACTCGAGTATCTCGAGGCACTAGAACTCGTGAGACTAGGGAGCAGTTGTAAAGCTCTATATGCATTCTGTAGAGCAGAAGATCTATGGAGGACATTGTTCATAGAGTATGTATCAATCATTTCCTTCCAATGTCGTCATCTGCTGAATCTTTGTCTTAGACATCCTCCTTGCACTCCATTCTCCTGGCTAGGCTCCTGGCGCTCCACACATCTTGCTCTTCCATCAAACCTGCAAACCACGATCCAATGCACAGACCTTTACAGTGACGCGCTGTACCTACCCTTTCACAGAGCACATGTACCCTTGAATGCCTACGCTCAAAATATACCAGCTCGCAACGCCATCTCTCGTCTTCGTAATTTGACCGCAGACGATTTCAACACGAATTGGGCCACCAAACCATTCATCCTCACCGAGCCCGTTCAAAAATGGCCACTCTTCAACCAGTGGTCATGGGAAAGATTGCACGACAAATACCATAACGTTTCATTTCGTGCAGAAGCAGTCGATTGGCCTTATTCCACCTACGAAACGTACATGCGCAACAACAGCGATGAAAGTCCACTCTACCTGTTCGACTGCCGTTTCGCGGAAAAAATGAATCTAACCGTTGGAGATTCTTCTATCACCTCCTTATCCGACTTTCTCTCGTCCTCGTATACACCGCCTTTCTGTTTCCAACCCGACCTTTTCACAGCACTAGGTACTCACCGTCCAGACCATCGCTGGCTTATTATCGGTCCAGCACGCTCAGGCTCAACCTTCCACGCTGACCCTAATGGCACTTCAGCTTGGAATGCCGTCATACGCGGTTCCAAGTATTGGATACTGTTTCCACCTACCACGGACGAAATGCCTGGTCTACATATCTCTGCTGATGCCTCCGAGATAACCGCTCCTCTCAGTATCGCGGAATATCTTTTGAACTTTCACGCTGCTGCACGCCGCCATCCTGGCTGTATTGAGGCCATTTGCGACGAAGGCGAGGTTCTGCATGTACCTTCTGGATGGTATCATATGGTGTTGAACCTCGAAGATGGTATCGCCCTGACGCAAAACTTCGTGCCGAAAGCGCATTTGGTGAATGTGCTTGAATTCCTTCGCGACAAGAAGGATCAGGTAAGTGGTTTTGGGAGGGACGATGTCGATGACAAATGTAAGGGGGTGGAGCAGGGAGGAGAGTATGATTTATTTGTGAGCAAACTGAGAGAGGAGGGGTTTAGTGGTGAGCTGAAGACGGCTTTGGAAGAGATGGCTAGAAGGGATGAGAAGAAAGGGAGGAAGTCAAAGTGGGAAGTTTTGACCGGAAAGGCCGGTGGTAGTGATGACAACGATGCGGGTGAAGACCCCGCTGGAGGGTTTAGTTTTGGATTTGGATTCGCCGACGATGATGATGATGACGATGATGATGATGATGATAAAGATGAGGCAGTATGAGGGCGTTAATTGGAGTATAACTATATATACAACCCTCCGCGCTGCCATGCTGCTGGCGGAATCGTGCCAGAATTCTAGCACCCTTGATGTGAACAAATCTGTTTCTGACCAAGTTCATCATAATATGCAAATTTAGCATCTAGCTCCTTGGCGCCTTCTCAGCTTCCTCTATTCTGTTTCTCGCAGCGTGGTCGTTGGTTGTAGTCAGTAATCCGTTAATAAAATCTGTCTGTATGTGGTATGGAAAAGTAAACACTACAACGAAATCAGTTACTAAATGGCAAGCCATCTTCGCGGCGTACTAACCTGATAGTGATGTTTTCGGGAATGGCCCATTCCGGCATGCTGGTCGGGACGACCACATGTATTAGGATTTCCCATCTCAGCATTAGCCACTGCTCTATGTGACCACTTGAAATTGGTCGTAATCCACCTTCAACATCATTCTTCCCCGTTCGTCCCAACAACCCCACCGTCATCATCACTGGCCTCTTCAGGCTCATCCTCCAATTCAGGCAAGTCCTCCTTCTCGACCTTGACATCCTTCAACACGTCCACCATGCTTCCGAACCCAGCGCTATCCTCCGCATCATACTTGAAACACTGTAGTACCACTTGTCCACCCATCCCCTCATTGCCAACAGGTCCAAAACCCATCGTATCCCGCGTGAAGTAGCCCAAGGTCAATCCTACAGCTTCGCCGTTCGACTCTGTGTAAATCTTGTTGGACAGCTTGAGTAGCCACTGCTGTATTAGTGTACTTTCCGAAACCCAAGAGTTGGAACCTATCTCCCTAAAACTCGGCGGCGGCTCGTTTGTGTCCACGGCTAGCAGCAAGAAGCGCGTCCGACCCAGGGCATCCACGACCCTGACTACAGCGGCATTTTCATTCGTGGCACGCGTGCCATCTGCCAGGATCAAAGGTACTTGATCGAGCAGGTCCATGTCACGATACGAATCCCACAATGTCCCGGTATTGCGGATGTGTAGGAGTAGTAGACTGAAGAGCTCCATGATACCACTGGCGGCTTCATCATGCTCGCTACTTAGCATTCTGAGCTTCATAAGCGGCGACGCTGGAAGTATGCCGTTTTTCATGAGTTGATCGACAACGGTGCTGCCGAGGAACGAACCGGCAATCAGCCATGCGAGACCACGAAATGCTTTTCGAGCACGTGAAGGTTGATCTGCTTGCGTCGATGTATTTGCAAAGTCTGTGCTAGATGGTGGCTCGTTCCGCGTTTGATATTGAGGTGGTGTCGCAGTAATGGGTTGGTCGCCTGGTTGGAAATATGTTTTGTGTCCTTGTCTTCTAGGTTGAGATGTAGAGAGCTGTTTATTAATGATCGAGGGAAAGTTCTCATGTCTGGAGAGTAATGAATTCACAGCTGCGTTTGCATTCTTGCTGGCGCACAGGGTAGTGCTCTGTCTAGCTCTTCTTGCAAGAAGTCGTAGTATCATCTTCGCCTCGTACTTTCCGAAGGGTTTTCAATCATGAAACATCCCAGTTACTACCTCATATAAGTCGTGAAGCACTGTCAATTTTGATCTGAAATGTGAAACCAATGTAAAACAAAGACGAGTTCGGGAAGTGAAAACTGTGATAACCCTAGCCCTGAAGCCTGTATTTGCCTCACCTCCTTCATTTCACACATTTTGAAGCCAATCGCCGAAATCAATGCCATCGTCCGTATCCCAGAAAGCGTTCCTTCGGCCGTCGCAGCTGTTACATCCACGCGCTCCTCATCCTCTGACGTGCTCGATCCAACCACAGAATCTCTCTTGACTAATCCTTTGTAGCCTGGGTGATGGCTTGGTGTAAAATCATACTGAAGAGCGAGTTTGAGGTATGATTGATATCATTCGCCTGGTGTCCGCGTAAGTCACCACTGTGATCGTGGTTGCTGAATTGCCGTTCTATATTCTTTAACCACATTTCCTTCATCACCTGAATTCGGTCCTCAAGCGCAGGTCGGTTGGCCTCATACATCTTTGCAATGGCTTGGGAAAGGTCATACTCATAACATGCTTTCTGCCAATGCTCTATACTCAAGGACATACCGTCTGTCAGACGGTTTGTAGAAGAACACAATTATAATTAGAAATTTACAATCATAATATACGAAATCATATCATACAGCACCATCATTATCAGAAGAGCCCGACCTCGATGACGAAGACGGCGACTCCAGTCTACCATACGTCCTTAGCTCCATCACCCCAGTCTCGCCATCTTTAGTCAACTCACGTCCTCGCAAGCTGAGTGCCGCCGACAGCTTCCTTAAAGTGCCTCCAGACTCAAATCCGACGTTGTCGTGCGTTATGGCCGATGTAAGGAAATCAAGAGTGAAACTCGGTCGAGTTGTTTCTTCAGCAGGCCCGAGGGTATTCTCCTCTGTCGCATTCTTCTGGCCGTCCACTTTCATTCTTGTTAGATGGAGCAGATTGATCCAGATGCCCCAGAGCAGCACTATGGCAAAGGCGGCAACAGTCGCTACTTGTGCATAGGTGACAGTTCTGCCTATGACGCGAACGAGCGCATACTGGATGCAAGGGAAGAACATGCCTCCAGCGCCTCCTGACACAGCCAAGACAGCTGCAAGCCGGGTATGTTTGCCCATGGAGTGGCAAGCCAGAACGAATCCCAGAGGCCATATAGGTGCCGAGCAGATTCGTTCTCCTTGGAGTAGAGCAATACCTACTCGGCCGGTGAATTGAGTCGTTGTGATAGCAAATGTAAGGCCACCTAGGGCACAAAACAATAGTAACGTGCGTGGTTTGACCCAGAGACAAATAGCAGCAGCTAAAAGCCGTGAGATAGCAAAGATACCACGGCTGGCTGCTTCGAGATGAAGTACGTCAATCTTCCAGTTAGACGTACGCAGGATACTAGCCAAAGAATTGTGACCATTTTCTTGTGCTCCGACGTAAGCGAAGATTCCGAGTATCGTTATTGCCTGAGTGATGTAAACCAGCGTTCTGTGCTTGGTCAACATTTCATACTTTTGGGATTCGGTCTCTCTGAAATCCTCTTCAATCTCCTCGTCCGTCATCTCTTGTGGTTCAAGGATTTGATACCAGAATACAAGGATGAATGCAAAGCACGCGAGAACCAGATAAGCCCACTCAACTGCTTGTGTTTCAGACTCAATACCGCTTACCACGAGTGGACCTATGGTTGTCCCGATCGCTTGAATACCCTGCATGATAAGCACTCGAGTAGCGGCGTATTGTGGAGGTCCTGCGAGGAAGGTGTAAAGCGTTGCACTAGTTTCCATGACAGATGAGCCGCATCCTAGGAGAAAGTACGAAAAGGCGATGGCGTGGGAAGACGGGCCAAGAACGGCGGATGGCCAGATGACAAGACAGGCAACCGCAAAAGTAAGCAGCCCAGCCATGCTGCAGCCTTTGAAGCTGAATCGAGCGGATATAGGGTATGCGATACCAAGTGGTGCAAGCAAATAAGCACCGTAGAAAACCGCGTTATTTGCTAGGGAGATAGCCGGAGTTGTTGCCTTTTGTGATCGTGCTTCAGTCGTCGTTGCCATCATGAAGCTGCTGGAAAATCCTATCAGCAGATAGAGAAGAGTCGTTCTCCAGAGTAATTTGACAGACTGGTTAGCCGGTACATGATGGAGAGTGTTGCGTTGTCTAAGCTTGACAAAATCACTATAAGGTCCCTCTGACGTTTCCACCACTGCGGTTTTCTTGACAACGATAGGTTCAGGGACAGGTGCGAAAGAGGCTGTTCCGGCCTCTTCAGCTGTTGGAATAGCTAATATGGCATTGAATGATATCTGCGATACCTGAAGAGTATCCTCGGACATCACATCTTGGCTTCTTGCTTTCTGCGAAGGTTGCTGAGACGGTTTTGCGCCGGAGCCGCTCTGAGGGTGTGAGTGAGGCTGTGACATAGCTGCCTTACTACTCTCGCTCCGTAGCAGTTTGGGGACTATCCGCGTAATCAAGGGTTTCATGGCAGGAACGCAAGTGATAGCTACCGATAGGTTGACGTCCGCGATTGACCATACAATACTTTTAGTCGCGAAGTCGCCATAGGCGAGGATAGCACCAAGTTTAAGCGCATTGAGTGCTTTCTGTAGGTAGACCACCCGTACTATGTCCACAATAGCAAGAAGACCTCCACAGCCTAGTGTGCCACACACTATCCATTTTGACCGTCGTGGCAAGTTCATCTGACGTTGAATGGTAGGAATGGGGAGTAAAGGAATGAGGAGGTCCGTCAGAATGTTGGAAGGCGATGCTGCCACAAAGATCTTCGTCGATGATGCCCAGTAGGTGACATAGTCGCCTTTTGAGACTGAGATACCAATTGTCACGGCGATAGTCGAAGCTACAACCAGAACCATAGTGGCGATTGTCGAGTTTCTGAATACTGCTGATGTTCTGCTGAGAGTAAGGTAATATGTGAGAACGCTGAGCTTGCTGGCGGCATGACTGAGACTCTAGTTATCTGGTTAGCCGTCCCGCGTCTCACTTACTGTGAAGGTCTACTCACGTATAACGTTGTATACGCACGCAAGCCTGCGAGAATTTTGGCATCACTCAAACCAGTACCTAGACCCTCCTTACTAAGGCTAGCATTCAGCCAGATTGTTGCCGACAAAGTAGTAGCCAGTATCCAAGCTCCAACGATGAGCCAATCATCTGTATTTAGCTTGCCTACAATGCACGCACGGCTCACCAAGCGCAAGGCCCCAAATACTGTCGCGCAGGCGCATGTAACGCTTGTTACTGTGAAGATCGTGACTGACTGACTTAGAGTTGCCATACTAAGAGCAACGGTATCCTGATAGCCCTGTCACAGTGTATGGTAGTCTGATACTTGTGGTACATGCGAATCCCAGCACAACAACGAATGTCGCGATGACTGGTTAAGACCTCGAGACTGTCCAATTCATAGAGTCCCAACCAATTGCTGTAGACTATTCCAAATCAAGGTGTCCAGCAAGAGGTGCTACGTGGGCAGTGCCAAAAGGTAATCAGAGATGTGATAGCCCCTAAAACCCAGCTCAAGACGTGTGATGGAGTAGCATAAAAGTATATGACAAGGATCGGGCAAATTGGAGCGAAACATAGGGATCATGAGAAGCGGAAACTGAATACTGTGACGATGGGCTTGAAAAGCCGGTTGTCGTGTAGCAATTAGCCATATGGGGTCGAAAACGAGACCTTGTATCTCAACCAGGCATACATTATAAGATGCAGCGGCTGTGTTTGCGGGGCAATACGAAGATATTGTAGGCAGAAGACAACTTGGGTTTCGTCCGATATAACGCCGTGAGCTCCGTAATGGCTTTTCTCAAGGGAGGTCGTCTGATCGTCTCGTATTCGAAAGTGCCAAGTCGAGTCACGTGATCTATGTTCTTGGCGAATGTCGCCACATGAGGCAGGAGTCTTTGAATGTTTGGTCGAGCATTCGCGGCAAAGAGACTTGAAAACTCAGTGGTAAACAAAGGTGTAACATTGGTTGTCGTCTACGTCGAGATCGTGCACTCCAAACGCCCATTATTCGTGGCAGATCGGGCACTTGTATTTTCTGCGGCCATGCTCATCGTGTTGATCATGCCGCTGCTCGTGCTCGGCACCTCCTTCTATCTTGTCCAAACAAAGCATGTGGCACGTATGACCACAAGCAAAAACAACCAGTGCATCCGCACTAGGCTCGACTTGCTTCAGCACACTTCGAAGTTCCTCCACTGGACTTGCCTCAGCCACAATATCTGGCGTGGTATCTCTGTTCTTTCCTTTTCCCTTTTCTTGCTTGCTAGGCGTCCTTCTACCGGAGATACTGTCGACTGGACGTCTGCCTACTTCGACTTCCGGCTCCTCAGCATTGTTGCTCAGATCAACGCTCCACTTTTCGCCCCATCTTCTCTCCTTGTCTTGTGCCCTATCTTTCCATGCGTCCCAAACTTCCACGCCTAAGCCTTTTCCCCACGCTTTTCTTGCGCAGATTTCACACAATGTAGTGCGTGGTGTCCAGCCTTTTCGCCGAGCGTTCGCAGCCTCTTCAACGTTGAGGAAGACATCTTTATCGAGAAATCCTGAGGCAATGTCGAGGAGCGACGACTCGAAGGTATAAGCACTGAATATTTGACCAAGTATCGACTGGAGTGAGGATAGAGTAGATGTGTTAGGTGTGGCAGTACTAGACTGATTGGCCAAGCGTGTAAGTAGAGTGCGCAGGATGCGGAGGAAGGCATGCGAGTTAGGTGGTTGCTGAAGTGGTCGGTTTGTGCGGGACTTGGTTGGCGTTGAGACAGTACTTGGTGTATCGTCTGGCACTGTTGAGACTGATGCAGGCTTGGCGTCCTTTCGAGACTGTTGGCTTGTACTGCTGACCGAGCTTGTTGACGCGAGAAGCGCGGTAAAGGCCTGCTGCACGAGCAGGAGAACAGTATTCGAAGCTTTGCCTGCATGACCTGGAGTTATGCTGCGTTCGTCAGAAGACTCATCCTGCTCAGCGTACGTGCTTATGCCTCGAGCGAGGCCGATGACTATATCCAGGAAATCGAGCCAAAGGAGTTCGTCTTGTGACAGATGTTCTTCTGTGAGCTCCTTCGGTGGAGGAGCTTTTCTTTGGGGCTTTTGCGAGGATCTGCTCGAGTGACCTTGACTTTGACAGAGCCAGATGCCCAATTTCACATATTTCTCGATCTGTTCAAGCAAGTCTGATATAGCCTCATCCAAGTTACTACCAGAACCAATGGTGACATCCTCTTTCGCGTTGTTGAGTGAGCCTGTGATTGCAGTCTCGAGTGTGCTCAAATGCTTGATGAGCCGGCTTAGGGCCGTCTGTATTAGGCCATCACGCGCAAGCAGTATGACAGCGGCGTCGATGACTCCACTGACCTCCATTGCTGGAAGTACATGGTTCAGATGTAAGTCGCCACTGTTAAGCAGACTAACATAATCGGCTACATGATTTGGATTATACTGACACATCAATCTGACATAAAGCTCAACATGCTTATCAGCTAGCTGATTACCGACATTGTTGCGCTGTCCGCTTGGTGGCTCAAAGATCGTTTCCAGAAACGAAAACTGGAGCCGTGGTCTATCTTTCAGCTGGTCGAAAACAGGTTTCAAGAGGTCAGGAGCATGAGATTTTAAGCAGACTACCGTTCGTGATGTATCAATCTCTGTGAGATTCTGTGCACGCTGAACAATAATGTCTTTGATGTCCTTCAACTGCTTCTGATTGAGCAGCCCAGGTTTCAGGCACTCCGCTATGGCTGTAAAAGCCGATTCCTTGTTGTCAGGGTCGTCAAAGTGAGCCTCCAGCCATTTTCCATACTGTCGGTCGCCCTTGTATACAGACTTGAGTATGCGGAAATATCGTGCTTCGATAAAGAGATCGACAAGCTCATGTGTGTCTGGAGGATGATATACGGATAGTAGATACTCAACGCTGAGTTGACATTCATCACTCAAGCCATATTCGCCACCTTCACACAGCTCTGTCAGTACTTGCCTGATCACGGAGCCAGGAAGCAATATGAACTGTGCAAACTTCGATAGATTGCGAGCAACAAAAATGTCAAGATACAGCCGCTGCTCCATGTCAAAGTCCGATGACCTCACGACTTCAAGCAGTATATTTGTGATACGTTGTCGATTGATAATCATCCCAAAAGCCTCATTACGGACTTCTGAGACCGAGATGCCATCGACGAGTTGATCGTTACCACCGTTGAGAAAGCTGTCCTCGAATGCCTCATTGAGCATACTCAGAAAATCTTGTGTATCAGACAGTAAAAGGATGTGTAGGTAAGGATATGACAATTCCTCTTCAATGTTAGGATCGATCACGATGAGCTTACCACGCTCTCGTGGCCAGTGCACCGCGCTATAAGAGAACATGAATCCATAAACAGCTGCTTTGGCTTTAGTTGCATCATATTCTGATAGTTGTGCGCCGTCCGGGTATCTCCTTCCAGTCAAAGTGTAAGCGAGAAACGGAAACAGTTTTGCTGCCGCATTTTCTGCTTCATCTGGTTGTGATGCTGGATCGGTTGGAGCATTGTGTATGAGCGTGAGCAACTCGATCAAGGGGGTGATATAGTCGCCCAGAGCTTGCGTCCAAACATAAGCAAGAGCGTCATAAAGCTCAAAGGCTTTGCAAATGGCGGTGACTTGGTCAATGTCCAGTGTGAATGGCTGTAACGAGCAGATGATCTCCTCAAGACGGGGACCAAGATCGTGGGAGGCGTACCAAGTCAGAAGATCCTTCATAACTTCTGGTGGTACCATTTCGATATCGTGGTCGAGTATATACGGCTCCAAGGTGTACAGAAAGATTTCTTGCCGCGACGCATCGCTATAATATTCATACACAGTGTCAAACAGGAAATCCTTTTCATCAATCATTAAGCATGAGCCAAATATTGCTTGTGCCAGATCCTGTATGACTGGCCCGAAGCTTTTCTCATTATCGTCAGAGTCGTCATTGAAAGTGTACTGCAAAGCTGCAGACATAATCTCCAGCAGCTTCTTGCCTACCATACTGTGTCTGGCCGTATCGTCCTCGAGGAGACCTATGGTAACCTTTTCTATTTCTCCAGTATAATACATGTTAGCGAGCTTAATAGCTAACAAGTATTCCCGACGATCTAGAAGTGCTTGTAATCTGTCGGCCCAGTTTGATAGTGCACCCATCTGCACATCACCAATGCCAAGCAGGAACAATCGTCCTTTGTATGCTTTGAAGCTCATATGGAACGCATCTGGTATAACACCATGCATAGCGTTCTCTCCTTCTTCGTGCCCGTCTACAACTGTCTTCAGCCTCTGCGAGTAGAGGTCCTGATGATACATATGCTTAGCGATCAAATCGGAAGAGTCTGCAAGTCGCATGGCTTGGTCTTCCAATATCATGAGCCTTTGCGATACGGTGAGTATAGCAAGCACGGAACGACTCAGCCATTGCACAGCGACAATGGCTTCTTCACTTCTCCAGCTTGATCTTGGCCTGAAGACAAAGGTTGGTCCTTTCTCCGGCGCGTCTTGAGGTGGCTTGATCTCTTCTACATCTAGCACATATAGCATCGTCGACCAGCAGTAGACAAGTTTCGATTTGAACGTACTGACTTTGCGATTGGTGGATGAACTTGCCATCTTCACCGCTGGAAACCAGGCCAAACAACCCGTCATGGCGCTATGTGGATCCACGTCCTTTGCCCTAGGCAGCTTGAACTGTGTTTGTGCGATTGGTGTTGTTGATACGATCACCAGCAGGTAGGGCGTCAGAATTGCTGTTAAGCCTACATTATCAGTCAAGGACTCAATGTTCCCAAGTGGTAAAGAGGCGAATCCGAGTACCGAGCTGGGTTTACGTTGATCAGGTTGACTACTTGACTCCGGATACCTGCCAAGGATACGTGTTGTCTTCACATTACGCGCAACAGACCCTAGACCTCGGGTAGCGAGGTGAGAAAAGGCCATCCCATGGTCATCAGCAGATACAAGAGCAGTGTGACGCTGACCAAGGAAGCCAATATGGAGTACTGCGCATCCCTCCACGTGCCCATCACCTCTTCGATTCGAAAGTGACGACCGAGATATTGGCAGAACTGACAGAAATGGTCGAGCAGGTGCAGTCAGATCCCAGGTGAAGATGGAACCACTAGCATGCCCAGCAGCAATTGTTGTATGATCAGCTGATATTCCGAGAGAAGTAATCGGTCCAGATTCTGCGGCTATAATCTTGTCAGAACTTCTGTTCAACACAGCCAGACGCAGGCTGGGGATCATCTGCTTCTCTGCTCCCCACTGCCGCTCTGTATTATTTCCGTCGCGGACTTACCTGTCGTGCCCTGCCCAATTATACTCTTCAGCGTCTGATGGTAGTCAAATAACAACACTAACCCTTTTGACGTGCCGATTGCAATGAAAGCGCCAACTGCTAAGAAGGATGGACGACCGAATGCTCTCTTCCCAGCCTCTGAGAAAGCTTGCGTAGAGATCTTCTTCAGCTTTGTCCACTTCACCACTTCCCATGGGGCTTGCTCTTCCTCGTCTACATTGTCACTGCCTGTTTGCGTTTCTATCGTAAATTGGCTGAGCATAGATATCCTCCGCGAATCGTTATTAAGAAAAGAAGGACCTCCTAGTACACCAATGCGTGGTATCGAGCTGGCCGAGCTGCTCATACGAGCATGGAAGCGGCGGTCGAACGGTCGAGGCGATGATGTGCCAGATACAGCACGGTTCATGGACATGCGAGAGGGAGGAAGGCTGCTGCTCTGCATTGAGTGGATAGATGGTGTTTCGTCTGGGTCGTCATGATCAACGATTGAGCCGCTTGGTGTAGGACTCTGCACAACACCATTCTCCTCTTGGACCGGTGCCTGCTCTCCGAGCTGTTCACCTGTTCCTTCTCGGCGAGCACTTCTTACTTTCTTGTAATTCAACCCATAATCTATCATCTCCTCCTCCTCGAAATCCTGTCTGCTCTGTTCTTGATGAAGGATGGCCGCCAGCTGCTCCCCGTCGACTTGCCCCATTGGCGCGTCGTTCTCGACTCCATTGGCTCTTTCGTCATCTGTGGGCGCATCGTAACCTCTTGCCATTCATGGACTCATTGATTAGCAGGTGGAAAGACGTTGAGGAGGAAGGTCGTGGGGTGTGAGGAGGACCAAGATGGCTGCTGCGATGAAGATGTGGCAGAATATAGAACAATGTGTGGTTCTGTTGCAAGATGACGAATCACAGAAGCCTTCTCGACCAAGTATGATGTGTTTGGCTTCGTCTAAGGCTAGCCTCCAGGTGGGTACTCCACCGTACACGTTTCAGATCTCCCCGCATTTCAAGTTTCACATTTATTGTACTTTATACTGATTGACCGCTATTCTCTTAAGTGACCCGCGCCACATCTCACCCTTAATCAACAGCAATGTCTACTCAAAGAGCAGGACCCGAACTGCCACCACATCTTCTTGCTATGCGCAAACGAAAAGCCGCAGAAGCAGCAGCGCAGAACAAACCAGAAACATTACCATCAACAACATCACCATCACCCGTAGTCGCTGCTGTATCACCAGAAAGTCCAGGCAAGAGGCGCCGCATAGTAGGTCCCGCGCCACCTCCAGCACCATTAGACGAACGACCCGCGACAGGACCGATAACGAATGCGCAAGATGATGATAGTAGCGACGATGAATTTGGACCCAGTCTGCCAGGGCAAGCAGGGGTCAGCCAAGACGCAGGACGTTCAGCATTCGACGATATACCATCTACAGACGTGGAAGAAGCAAAACCATCACGAAGAGACGATTGGATGACTATGCCGCCTAAGCAGGACGATCTGTCTGCGCGCATGGATCCAACCAAGTTACGTGCTCGTGGCTTCAACTCTGGCAAAGGCGCACAAGGTAGCAAGACATCTGGACCAGATAATCTTTGGACAGAAACGCCGGAGCAGAAACGAAAGCGTTTGCAGGATGAAGTGCTGGGTATAACTCAACCAGCTAAGAAGGGTGGTGACATAGGACCTTCAGCTGTGGATGCCAAGACTGCAGCAGAAAACGAAGAGAAGGCGAAGAAAATCAGAGAGTACAATGCGAAGCATAGGAGTCAATCACTATATGACCAGCATCAAGGGACAACGAAGAAGGAGAAAGAGGATGATGCAAGCAAACGAGCATGGGACTACGAGAAGGACATGGCAGCTGGATCGAAGATAGGGCATGTGCAGAAGAGGGAATTGCTGAATAAAGCTTCGGACTTCTCGAGCAGATTCTCGAGTGGGAAGTACCTTTAGATCTGGCGTAGCTGGGCGCTGGGACCAAGCAGAACCTCTAATATACTCTGCTAAAAACAGTTGTTCCAGGGCTGCATCAGGTGTAGCATTATTGAGTTGTCTTTTGTCCCGGTGGCAGATGTGACAGATGTATG
>Ga0160428_1001314_pt1 | contig 19497 bp, 17 predicted proteins | sample SolpanmetagenomM_FD_108198 | JGI IMG/M metagenome (GOLD analysis project Ga0160428, IMG submission 108198) | Solar panel surface microbial communities from Lawrence Berkeley National Laboratory, California, USA - M | ecosystem: Engineered > Built environment > Solar panel > Unclassified ... | reverse complement strand
GGCTTCGGCAAGCCTCGCCGCGTCTTGCACGCGCGCGCGCCGAAGCAGCGATCGAACCTTACGGATCGTGATGCCGATGCCAGTGTCGGGGATACGATCGAACATCTCGCCAGCACGCTGGATGTCGCCGAGTTCATCCGCCACGACCGCTTCATGCATAGCGAGGCCTGGCGTGGCGGGCGCCGCGCGACGGGCAGATGCGATGACCGCGGGCATCTCGGCGTAACGCTGGCCGGCGTCGAGCGCCGCCAGCAGTCCAGACCATAAGGGGGCGGCGTTTGGAAGGCGGCGCAAAGCTTTCCGGTAGCCGAGGAATTCATCGCCACGCCCCGACATGCGTCGCAGCCGCGCGAGCGTTGCCTGTCCCTCAATCCATAAAGGCTCGCGATCGAGAATGGTCGCTAGACCGTCGATCGCGCCGGACACGTCCTTTTCGGCATGATGGGCGGCAGCGAGGCCGAGCACCGCCGACCCATCTGTCGGCGCGAGCCGGAGAACTCGTTGGAAATAATCGATCGACGGCAAGCCCGCCTCAAGCCGGGCGCGCGCCAGACCATGCGCAATCAGCGCGTCCGACGGGCTCAGCGCATGCGCTCGCGAAAGTGCATCGCAAGCGGACTGTAGATCGCCGAGATTACGCAGGACCAGTCCGTAGACCTGAGCAAGCCCCGCGTGTCGCCGGAAGGTATCCGTGGCCTCCGCGAGAAGCGGCTCGGCAGCTTCCTCACAATGCATTTTCATGGCGATCAGCCCGCCGCGCATCGCCGCCGCCGGATCGGATGACGCGGCGTGGCGCAATTCGCCGATGATATCCGGAGTGGCCAGCGGGCGGTGAACAGGCGGGGGCATCGAAGGACTGATACGACACTGTCGATCAAAAAAAAACGGCGGACGTTTCCGTCCGCCGTTTTCCTGTACCGAACGGGTCCGACTTAGAAGTCGAGCGTTACGCCGGCGTAGATGTAGCGCCCGAGGGCGTCATACACGCCCGGGAAGGTGTTGCCGTTGCACGGACCGGCCGGGCAAGACTGCGAACCCGTCAACTGAGGTTGCTTATCGAGCAGGTTATTGGCGCCAATGCGGAAGTTGTAGTGATCACCGATCTTGGCGGTCAGCGCGAGATCGAAATAGTTCACCGCGTCCAGCTTATCGAGACCTGGACGAGCCACGCCCCCTGGTGCCGGGCCGGTTGCGGATGTGTTGTTCAGGTTCGGATTTGCGTCCAGCGCATCAATCGTCACCGACGAGAAATAACGCCAGCGGAGCGAAGCGCCCAATCCACCCGTCGAAGTGAAGCTGACACGTGCTGTGTGGCGCCATTCAGGGTTCGGCGTGCCGCAAATGTTGCCATAAAGCTTGGTGCAATCGTACTTCCCGTTATTTCCGGCGCTCACGATGCCGGTGTCGGTAATAAGCGAGTCAAGATACGTCCCGACGAAACTGAGACCGACGCTACCGGCAGACCCAACCCGCGTGCTGTAGCTAGCATTGACGTCAATACCCGTCGTCTTCACACCGCCCACGTTCTGCGTTGTGTCGATGACGTAGCCGTTATTCGAGCGCCAAAGCGAGCCGAACTGGTCACGACGCACAAGACCGCAGAAGAACGGGCTTGATGTCGCGGTGCACTGCTGCAGGATTGTGTCCTGCCCAATTCCCTGGATGGCACCCTTCAGATTGATGTTAAAGTAATCGACAGAAACTGCGAGCCCCGGGACGAAGCGCGGCTGCAGGACAACACCGGCGGTGTAGGTGTCCGCGACTTCGGGCGAAAGGTTGGCATTGCCGCCGATTTGCCCGTTATACTGTCCGGCCGGATTGACCGCGACTGTCTGGCCGATGGCCAGGCCCTGAGCGATACAGCCCGTATTGGCTGCTGTTATCGCGAAACCGGCGCATGGATCGCTGGTGCCGTTGAGGGCGACGCGATTCGGCGCGAAGAGATCCTGCACGGTTGGTGCGCGAACGGCCCGGTTGTATCCTCCACGGAAGCGGATATCGCGGATCGGAGCGAACTCACCTTCGATCTTGTACGTGTTGGTATCGAACGTGCTTCCTGCCGAATTCCTGTACGAAGAGTAACGATATCCGCCGGTCAGTGACAGATCGTAGAAAAACCCACGACTAACGATCGGAAGGCGTGCTTCGGTGAACACTTCCTTCACGTCAAAGCTGCCAGCGACAGGCAAAGTCGGCGCGCCCTGACCAGCGAGATCGCCGGTCTGAAACGTCGTGTCCGAGGTGAAGTCCAGCTTTTCCTTGCGATATTCACCACCGAGCACAAGACCCAGACCTTCACTCGCCCAAGGCGACTGAATGCCATACTGACCGAACTGACCGGAAATCGAGGCATTAACGATTTGCTCGCTGTTGATGCCACGCTGGAAGCCGGGCGTCTGCAGATAGTTCAGTGCTGCCGCCGAAACGCCACCGCCGAAGATGTCATAAGGTACGCAGTTCGGATCGCTGCCGCCGGCCTGCGCCGAACGGCAAATTGGCGTACCGCCAGGACCGGCGACGACGTCGAGCGCATTGGTCAGGCGCGAAACCGAGAAGTCATTGAAGTACGTCTCGGCGAAGTTCGTCCTGCCATACTGATAGTATGCGTCGTAGCTGAACGCCGGATTGATATCGCCCTTCACACCAGCGACGAAGCGATAGCTGGTGTGCTGCAGATCGTCCTGACGCGGACCACCTTCCACGTTGCGACGCAGCGGTTGCAGGAAACCACGATTGTAGGTGGCGCCGGTGACCGGATCACGGAATGCGAAAGCCGGGGTGCCAACGGTCCCGTCAGCCGACGAGAGCAGGTTGCTCGGCGCGCAGACGATGCCGCGCTGCTGCGCCGACAACAAAGGGTTGTCGCAATTGATGGAGAAGGTGTTGCCGAAATTGCCCGAAGGCGCGATCTGGGCGACGGTACGATCGTCCATGAACATGAACTCGGCATACGGCTTCACCGCATCGGAGATTTCATAGTTCGCGAAGAACCCAGCCGTGTACCGCTCATCGGGGCGCTGATAATAGTTGGTCGGTGCAAAGTTATATGGCGTCGAACCCGGGATGAATGTCCGGTTCGGACCGAGCTGCAAAGTAGCGCTGTCGGTGAAGAACGTTCCGTTTGCCGACGTCGCGGATCCGCCGCAGCTATATTCGCGGCCCTGCGATGCGACCTGTGCAACAGTGTTGGCGCTGAGCGAGCACGCCGAATAGTCGCGCCGGTCCTGCGTAACCGGATCGATCTTGCGATAGCCCGCATAGGCCATGATGTGGCCGCGATCGTCGCCGAACTTGGTGCCGAATGCCGCCGTTACGTCGATCGTACCACCATCGGCGACCTGACCGTCTGGAAAGCCGAAAGCTCGGGCGTTCAGGGCGCCGGTCACATCATTCTTAGCGCGGTTGCTGTGGTTGTAGAACGAATATTGACTGTCGAGACGCAAACCTTCGAAATCCGTGTCCATCACGAAGTTGACCACGCCCGAAACGGCGTCCGCGCCGTAAACGGAGGATGCACCGCCGGTAAGCACGTCGACGCGCTTTACGATCGCACCCGGGATCACGTTAATATCGGCAGCGGACGAAGTCGGATCGCCCGGGACGAGACGACGGCCGTTGACCAGCACCAGGTTACGCTCCGAACCGAGGCCACGAAGGTTGACGGTCGCCGTGCCGGTCGAACCGTTCGAGTAACCCGAGTTCTGGCCTGCAAAAACCTGCGGCAACGAATTCAGCAGATCTTCGACGCGCGTCGTACCCGTCTGCTTCAGCTCGACCTGGCTGAGCACGGTAACCGGGCTAGCGCCTTCGAGGTTCGCGGATTTAAGACGCGAACCGGTCACCACGATGTCTACGCTGTCGGTGGCGCCGTCCGAGCTCGCCTGCGTGACCTGGCCTTCGATCGGCCCGCTGCCAGGATCCGGCGCGGTCTGCGCGAAGGATGGCGCCGCGATCATTGCGGCGCCGACGATCATCGGCGCGACGCTGCGCAAGAGTACGCTCTTGGTGGTGCTGATCATTTATATGATTCCTTCCCTGTTGCTGGACTTCCAGGCATCCCAATGCCACTTGAAAATCCACACTACGGTGTGCTTGCAACGTCACCGCACTGTTGTAAACGTTGTTGGGACGGCGGGGGACAGTTCGCGGCGCCCTGTAGCAGAATTGCAACAGGCGGCATTATGCAGGGGTGGACGACATGATCGGACGAAGAGCTGGCATGATGGCCGTAGCGGTGACGGTGATGCTGCCGGGACCATCCGCATGGGCGGATAAGAAACCGCCGGTCGCTGTACCGCTGAGCAAGCTCGCCGCATGCCGGACGATCACCGAGGATGCTGCCCGCCTGGCCTGTTTCGACCAGGAGGTCGGCGCATTCGATACCGCGGTCAAGGAACGGCGCATCGCGATCGTCGATCAGGCGGAAATCCGCAAGACGCGCCGCACGCTGTTCGGCATCGCACTGCCTACGATCAGATTGTTCGACAATAACGGCGAACCCGAGATCAAGGAGCTCGTTACCACCGTCAAGTCCACCCGCCAGGGCGAGGCCGGCCGGATCGTTTTCACCGTCGAGGACGGGGCGATCTGGGCGCAGACGGATGACTGGCCGGTATTCTATTCCGTCAAGCCCGGGCAAAAGGTGACACTGAAGCGGGGCGCGGTGGGATCCTATTTCGCAGCGTTCGAGAAAGCGGTTTCAGTGCGCGTAAAGCGGCTGCGCTAGGACGCATGGACACCCGCGAACGCGATGCCGATGCGTTGGCCGCGCGAGGCGACGTAGCCGGCGCCCGCGTCCTGCTCGAACGCGTGGTCGCAGCCGAACCGAAGCGTAAGGACACGTGGATAAAGCTGGCCGCGCTGCGACGTGCGGACGGCGACCTGTCGGGCGCGGAAGACGCAATCGGTACCGTCCTGCGGCTCGATCCGCTCCATTTCATGGCGCTGATGAGTTGCGCCCGGTTGCTGGAGACCACCAACCGATCCGACGAGGCGGCGCGATATTATATTCGCGCGGTAGCCCAATTGCCGCCGGGCGAGACGATCCCACCAACGCTCGCGCCGATGGTCGAGCACGCGCGCCGGGTCGGCGACGCTTATCAAGACAAGGTCGCGGCGCGCTGGGAAGCCTCCATCGCCGAACAGCTCGATCTAGACGACGTCGCCCGACGGCGGTTGGCCCGGTTCGCCAGCAACGCGCTACGCCGCACCCGCGTGTTCCATTCCGAACCCACCCACTATAGCTATCCCGGCCTGGTCGAGCGGGAGTTCCACGACCGAACATCCTTCCCATGGCTCGCCGCGATCGAGGCACAGACGGATGCGATACGGGAGGAATATCTCGGTCTGGCGGGAAAGGGCGACAGCCGCGCCGAACCCTATGTCCAGTACGACGCGGGATTACCGGTTCGGCAATGGGCGGCGTTGAACCATTCGCTCGATTGGACAGCGTTCCATCTGGTTAGGAACGGCGCCCAGGTCGCGCAGCATGCCGCAGCCTGCCCCGTTACTCTCGCTGCGTTCTCCCCGGTGGAGCAACCACAGATTGCCGGTCGGTCGCCCAATGCGATGTTCTCGCTGCTCAAGCCGCGCACCCGGATTCCCCCACATACGGGTGTCGCCAATACCCGATTGGTGTGCCACGTGCCGCTCATCATCCCGGAGCGATGCTGGTTCCGCGTCGGCGCCTTGACGCGTGAATGGCGAGTCGGCGAAGCCTTCATATTTGACGACACGATCGAGCATGAGGCCGGGAACGACAGCGATGCACCGCGCGTCGTCTTGATCTTCGACCTGTGGCATCCGGGCCTCTCCGCGTCAGAACGCACCGCGGTGGCGCGGCTGATGGAACAGGACGATACCGAAGGCGCCGCGCTCTAGCCTGTTATGGCCTGACCGGCATCGCCCCCGCCAGCAGCAGCGGGTCGATGCGGGCGTCGCGCCATTTCATGCTCCAGTGGAGGTGTGGACCGGTGGCGCGGCCGGTCATGCCGACGGCGCCGATGATCTGGCCGCGGCGGACGTGGTCGCCGACATGCACGTCGATCCGCGACAGATGCAGGAATGCGCTGTTGAGGTCGGCGCCGTGGTCGATCATCAGCAGGTTGCCCTCCAGCGTGAAGGGATGATCCGCCGCGAGAACGACGACGCCGTCCGCCGGGGCGAGCACCGGAGTGCCGGTCGCGCGGGCGATGTCGAGGCCGGAATGATACGCTCCGGCTTCGCCATTCCGGTAGATCCGCTGCGATCCGAACAGTGTCGAGATCCGGCCGGTGGTCGGCCACAGAAAGGGCTGGCGCCACCCGGCGCTGTCGACCGCGATCCGGCGCGCCGCGGCGATCTGCGCGAGTTCGGCCGGGCGGATGCGGGCGAACTCCGCCTCGGGCACCGGATATTTCGCCAGGCTGTTCAGCCGAGAGATATTCCAGGCACGCGGGGCGACGACGAGTGCGTCGCTGACCTGCCGGCCGTCCTCCAGCGTGGCGACCAGGGTGGCGGATGGGCCGGCATCGCGATCGAAGGCGATCAGGAATCGGCCGTCGGGCGAAACCTCCACCTCGGCGCCGTCGAAGGTCAGCCGCGTCGTGCAGGCCGGGGCGATGCCGATCACCGCGCCGCCCTGCATGCGCGGGCCGCTATAGCTGAAGGTCACCGGACCGGCCGGGCGGCTGGGCTGGACGGTCGGCACGGTGATGCGGGTCGAGGGCGGTACCGCCTGCACGTGCGGGCGCGGCGGTGGAACGGCGGCGCACCCGGCGAGCAGGACCAGGCCGGCCGCCGCCAAAGCCGGCGTGCCCGCACGACCGATCAAGGCGCGCCGGGCCGGCGACGTCACGCCGCCGGGCTCATCGCCTTCGTCGCATATTCGGCGGAGGCATAGGCCTCCTGCGCCGCCACGCTCCAGTAGCGCAGGTCCTCCAGCGCGATCCGCTCGCCGCTGACCGCGCACAGGACGTGATCGCCCGGCGCCAGCACGCGAAAGCCGTTCGCCATGTAATGCAGCCGCGCGGGGCGATCGGTGTTCGACATCAGCATGAGAAGGTCCGGGGCTAGAGCAGGGTCGGCTGTTCGGGCTTGGGCCGGGCAGCAGGCTTATCATAGGCTTTGGCGCCCTTCTGCTCAAGCCGCGCGTCGACCGGACCATCCCGGAAGTGGAGCGTGACGGCGCCCGCTGCCCGCGCCGCCGCGGTGGTCGTCACCACCGCACCCGAGGGTCGCGCCGAAACGCGGACATAGCCACGGTCGAGCAGTTTGTCCGGGTTGAGCGATTCCACCAGCCGCCACGTCGCGACCAGCCGATCGCTCGCCGCCGCCAATTGCCGCTCCAGCACCGACAGGCGCAACGCCCCGCCGGACCGATCCAATTGCCCGCGCGCGCGGGTGACGCGCCGCTCCAGCCCGCGGTCGAGCCGCGCCCCGGCATCGTCGGCGCGCTGCCGCTGCGGGCCGAGCAGAGCGTCGCGCTTGGGCAGGACGCGGACCAAAGCCTCCAGTTTCTGCCGGCCATGATCGTGATAGCGCCGCGCGCACCGTTCCGTGCGCTGGCCGAAGCTCTCCACCGTCAGGCGCAGGTCGGCGAGCACCGGCACCGCCATTTCCGCCGCCGCGGTCGGCGTGGGCGCACGGAGATCGGCGGCGAAATCGCACAGCGTCGTATCGGTCTCGTGCCCGACCGCCGAGATGATCGGGATCGAACAGCCCGCGACCGCGCGCACCACGACCTCTTCGTTGAACGCCCAAAGATCCTCGATCGAGCCACCGCCGCGCGCGACGATGATCAGGTCCGGGCGCGTCTCCGGCGGCATGGCATCGAACCCGGCGACCGCGGCGGCGACCTCCTTCGCGGACCCGTCGCCCTGCACCTTGACCGGCCAGACCAGCACGTGCGTCGGGCAGCGATCCTCCAGCCGGTGGAGGATGTCGCGGATCACTGCGCCGGTCGGCGACGTCACCACGCCGATGCGGCGCGGCAGATACGGCAGAGGCTTCTTGCGCAGGCGATCGAAGAGGCCCTCGCCTGCCAGCTTTGCCTTGAGCTTTTCGAGCAACGCCATCAGCGCGCCCTCGCCGGCCAGTTCCATCCGGTCGATCACGATCTGGTATTTGGAGCGGCCGGGATAGGTGGTGATCTTGCCGGTGGCGATCACCTCGATCCCGTCCTGCGGCTGGAAGGCGAGCCCGGCGACGGAACCCTTCCACATCACGCCATCGATCACCGCGCTATCGTCCTTCAGGCTCATATAGGCATGACCGGACGCGACGCGCTTGTAGCCGGATATCTCGCCGCGCAGCCGGACATGGCCGAACTCGCCCTCCACCACCCGCTTCAGCTTCTGCGCCAGTTCGCCGACGCCCATCGCCGAGGCGTTGTCGCCCGGCAACTCCTCGGCTACCAGCCGGTGCGACGTATCGAAAAAGGGGTCGGCCATGAATATCCTGCTGATCGGCTCCGGGGGCCGTGAACATGCGCTCGCTTGGCGGCTGGCGCAATCGCCCGGCACGACGAAACTATTCGCGGCGCCGGGAAATCCGGGCATTGCCGAACATGCCGACCTGGTCGATCTCGATCCGGCCGACCACCGCGCGGTGATCGACTTCTGCCATCGCCATTCAGTGCAGTTCGTCGTGATCGGCCCCGAAGCGCCGTTGGTGGACGGTCTGGCGGACAATATCCGGACGATGGGGCTGCCGGTGTTCGGCCCCAGCAAGGTCGCGGCGCAGCTGGAGGGATCCAAGGGCTTCACCAAGGACGTGTGCCGCCGCGCCGGCATCCCGACCGCCGCTTATGCCAAGGTCACGTCGCGCGACGGCGCTTTGGCGGCGCTGGACGATTTCGGCCTCCCCGTCGTGATCAAGGCGGATGGCCTCGCCGCGGGCAAGGGCGTGACGGTGGCGACGAGCCGGGCGGAAGCCGAGGCAGCGATCGCCGACCTTTTCGCTTTACCGCGTGCCGAAGCGGTGATCGAGGAATTCCTCGAAGGCGAGGAAGTCAGCCTGTTCGTGTTGACCGACGGCACCACGCTGATGCCGTTCGGCACCGCGCAGGACTATAAGCGCGTCGGCGACGGCGATGTCGGGCCGAATACCGGCGGCATGGGCGCCTACAGCCCCGCCCCGGTGCTGACGCCGGCGCTGGAACGGCGCGCGCTGGACGAGATCGTCGCGCCGACGATCAGCGCGATGGCGGCGGCGGGGATGCCGTTTTCGGGCGTGCTGTATGCCGGGCTGATGCTGACCGCCGATGGCCCGAAGCTGATCGAATACAATGCGCGCTTCGGCGATCCGGAATGCCAGGTGCTGATGATGCGCTATCGCGGCGATCTGCGCGCGCTGCTGCTGGCGGTGGCGACGGGCACGCTCGGCGAACAGGCGCCGCCGGACTTTAGCGACGATACCGCGCTGACCGTGGTGATGGCGGCGAACGGCTATCCCGGCACGCCGGAAAAGGGCGGCACGATCCGCTGCATCGACGCGGCGGAAGCCGAGGGCGCACGGGTCTTCCAGGCGGGGACGGGAATCGTCCAGGGCAAGCTCGTCGCGACGGGCGGGCGCGTCCTCGCGGTCACCGCGCTTGCCGCCGACATCGCCGCAGCGCAGGCACAGGCTTATGCCGCCGTCGCCAGGATCGACTTTCCCGGCGGATTCAATCGCGGCGATATCGGCTGGCGCGAGATCGCGCGGCAGCAGGATTGAGCTGAGTCGAACGGGAGCGGGAACGGGAATGGCGTGTAGCGCGTCTGCATTCGGCCTGCGATAAGGCGAGCGCGTCGCCCCTGGAGTAACCGATGACCGAAACGACTACGATCTTTACCATCGCGCAGTTCGGCATGATCGCGCTGTTCGCCATCATCGTGATCTTCGGCATCCTGTTCGGTATGCGGCTGAAGCGACGCCGTCTGCATGCGGAGGCCGAGGTCGAGGCGCATCGCGAGGCGGTGGAGGATACTGCATCGGCCGAGACCGAGCCGCCGGCGCGCGACACGGCGACCAGCGCCGAACCCGCGGCGCGCGACATCCCCGCCGAGATCCCCCGGCCGACGGAAACGATTCCCGCTTCATCAGGCACCTCGGCTCCTCAGGTTGCGCCGGAGATCGCCACCGCGCCGATCGAGCCGCGGCCCGATCCGATCGCTGCCGCGTCGCCAGTCCCGGCCACCGTCTTGGCCGGCGACATCACGCAGTTGAAGGGGCTCGGCCCGAAGCTCGCGGCGACCCTTGCGCAACTGGGCATCACCCGCGTCGACCAGATCGCGGCGATGACCCCGGCGCAACTCGCCGATCTCGATGCGCAGCTCGGTGCGTTCAAGGGCCGACCGGCGCGGGACCGCTGGGCGGAACAGGCCGCATTGCTGGTCGCGGGGGACAAGGCCGCCTATGAGGCGGAATTCGGCAAGCTTGGTTGATCCGGGCCGCCCGGGACGCCAGAGAAGGCGGGTCCTTTAGTCCCTGGCGGCCGCCGGGCTGACCAGCAATTTGTCGATCCGGCGTCCGTCGAGATCGACGACCTCGAACTTCCAGCCCTGTTCGACGAAGCTCTCGCCTTCGCCCGGCAGGTGCCGGAACACGGCGAGCGCCAGCCCCGCGACGGTGGCGTAATCGCGGTCCTCGGGCAGATCGAGCCCGAGCCGCTCGGCCAGCGCATCGACCGCCATCTGACCGGAGACCAGCAGAGACCCGTCGTCGCGCACCACGACGGAGGGCGAATCTTCCGGATTGCTGTCCGAGGCGAATTCGCCGGCGATCGCGGCGAGCAGATCGGCCGGCGTCACGATCCCCTCGAAATGGCCGTATTCGTCGTGCAGCAGCGCCATCGGCACTTCGGCCTGACGCAGCGCGCTGAGCGCGTCCATCGCATCCAGCTGATCGAGCACCACCGGCGCGGGGCGGAGCAAGGCGCGAAGATCGAGCGGCGCGTTGCCGAGCAGGGCGATCGCGATGTCGCGCGCCTGCACCACGCCGATCACCGCATCGACCGATCCCTCCGCGACCGGCAGGCGGCTGTGCGTCATGCCGAGCAAGGCGGCGCGGATGCCATCCTCCTCCAATCCGATGTCGATCCATTCGATCTCGGTGCGCGGGGTCATCACCTCGCGCACGGGGCGATCCGCCAGGCGGACAACGCCCGAGATGATCGACCGCTCATGTTCCTCGATCACGCCCGATTTGCTCGCCTCGGCGACGATCAGGTGCAGTTCTTCCGCGGTGACATGGTCCTCGGTCTCGCGCTTCAACCGCATCAGCTTGAACAAGAGAGCGCTGGACTGATCGAGCAGCCAGCCGAGCGGGGCGGTGCCCCAAGCGATCCAGCGCATCACCGGCGCCATGAACGCGGCGATCGGCTCGGGCGCGCGCAGGGCGATCTGCTTCGGCACGAGTTCGCCGACGATCAGCGAGAAATAGGTCGTGATGCCGATGACGAGCGCGAAGCCGATCGTGCCGGTCGTTTCCGGCGAAAAGCCGAGCCAGCCGAGCCGCGCGGCGACCGGCGCGCCGAGGCTCGCGCCCGAATAGGCACCTGCGAGGATGCCGATCAGCGTGATGCCGATCTGCACGGTCGAGAGGAACTTGCCCGGATCGGCGGCGAGCAGGATGGCGGCGCGTGCGCCACGCTTGCCGCTCCGCGCCATCGCCTCCAGCCGCGCCTTGCGCGCCGAGACGATCGCCAGTTCGGACATCGCGAACACGCCGTTCAACGCGATCAGCGCGAGGATGATCGCCACGTCGATCCAGGGGAAGGGGGGAAGCGGTGCCATGTCGCTGTACAGGCTCTTGCAGCACATCGCCGCGATTGCCAACCGGTGATCTGGCAAAAGCACCGCGAGCTTGCTCCATGTTGCGGTCAAATCGCTGCCGGAACAATTGTTCGCGTGGCCGAGTTGTCCGGCGTAAACCCGAACGTCGTGCGCGAATGCCGCACATAAGGAGTATGTTATGCCCGCACCCAAATTGCTGCTCGGCGCGGCGATGGCCGTCGTCATCTCGGTCAGCGGCTGCGTCACCGATCCGGAAACCGGCCAGCGCTCGATCTCGAAGACCGCCTTGGGCGGGATCGGCGGCGCGTTGGGGGGCTATCTGCTCGGCGACATCGTCGGTGGCCGCAACGATCGTACGGCGAAGATCGTCGGTGCGGGGCTGGGCGGGATCGCCGGTGCCGGGATCGGCGCCTATATGGACAATCAGGAGCGCGAGCTCCGCGCGCGCACCGCGGGAACGGACGTGCAGGTCATCCGGCAGGGCGACGACCTGATCCTCAACATCCCGTCGGGCATCAACTTCGCCTATAACAGTGCCGATGTGCAGCCGCAGTTCCGCAGCACGCTGGACCGCGTGGCGGACGTACTCGGCCAGTATCGCGAGACCTATATCGACATATACGGCCACACCGATGCGACCGGCAGCGACGAGTACAACCAGCGCCTGTCGGAACGCCGCGCGATCTCCGTCGCGGACTATCTGTCCGGGCATGGCGTCCAATCCGCGCGCATCGCGACGCGTGGCTATGGCAAGACCCAGCCGATCGCCTCGAACGATACGGAGCAGGGCCGCGCCGCGAACCGGCGCGTGGAAATCAAGATCGTGCCGATCTCGCAGAACGACCTGCGGCGCTGACGGGCGGGATCGGGCGCGTCGCCTGCTGCGACGCCCGTCCGAACGCCCCCCTCAGAGCTAGCGCCGCTCGGCGAAGAACGCCTTCAACAGCGCGGACGCTTCCTGCTCGCCGATACCGCCATATACTTCGGGGCGGTGGTGACAGGTCGGCTGGCCGAAGAAGCGTGCGCCGTGGACCACGGCGCCGCCTTTCACGTCCTCGGCACCGTAATAGAGGCGGACGATGCGCGCATGCGCGATCGCCCCGGCGCACATCGCGCACGGCTCCAGCGTCACCCAGAGATCGCAATCGTCCAGCCGGTCACGACCGAGCCGCTCGGCGGCGGCGCGTATCGCCCGGATTTCGGCATGCGCGGTCGGGTCGTGCAGCATGCGTGGTGCGTTCGCGGCGACGGCGATGATCTCACCGTGCCGGACGACGACCGCCCCGACCGGGACTTCGCCGGCCGTCGCGGCGGACGCTGCGGCATCGAGCGCGCGGCGCATCGGGGCGGGCATCGGAAACATCCTCGTCCTATGCCCGCTCCCGCCGCGCGAAAATAGTCGCGCTTATTGGGCGGCCGAATTTCCGGCCGGGCGATCCACCTTGACCACCGGGACGGCGATCGTCTTGTTCTCGGTGCCGACTACGATCTTGCCCATGTCCGCATCGACCTTCGGCGCGCTGCCGCCCTCCACGTGCAGGCTCGGCAACGTCCCGGGCGATGCGTTCAGCTTGAGCAGGCCGAAGGACATCAGGCCGACGACGATCAGGGCGGCGAGCCCGATCAGGATTAGGATAGCGCGCATGAAATTTTTCCCACCGTTCGAATCGTTAGCGTAATAACGCCGGCGATACGTGCATGGTTGCATCGCCGATTGCGTGAATCGGTTGACGCCCCCGTTCGATGCGGCTATCCGCGCCGTCTTTACAGGACACCGTCTGGCGTCCGGAAATCAGGATTAGCGAACATGTCGCGCATTTGCGAGCTGACCGGCAAGGGCCGGATGGTGGGTAACAACGTTTCCCACGCGAACAACAAGACCAAGCGGACGTTCCTGCCGAATCTGCAGAACGTGACGTTGATGTCGGAAGCACTCGGCACTTCGGTGAAGCTGCGCGTCTCGACGCACGGCCTGCGCTCGGTCGAGCATGTCGGCGGGCTGGACAATTGGCTCGTCAAGACGACCGACGACAAGCTGTCGCTGCGTGCGCGTCGCCTCAAGCGCGACGTCCGCAAGAAGCTCGATACGGCGGTCGCCGCCTAACTTCTTCCGCGTAGAAGCGTTTCTGCCGGCCCGCCTTTCCGATCGAAAGGCGGGCCGTCGGCATTGGAATCCTGCATCGCCGTGAGTGAAGGCGGCGCGCGGTCAGCGCTCCAGCCTGAATTTCAGCAGATAGCTGCGCTCGAGGAACAGCTGGTTGTCGTCGGATATCATCCAGACGATCGTGTCGCCCCCCTCACGGACGACCGCGATGCCCTCGAAATTGTCGTGCAGTAGAGGCGCGGAGAAGGTCGCGATCTCGGTACCCGCGATGCGCGCACCCCGGCGGATCCTGCCGGGATCGAGAATCGTCAGCTTCGCGGTGAAGTTGAACGGCCAGTCGAATCGGCGATTGAGCACCAGGATCCGTCCATCGGGCAACAGCGCCGCGTCGCTCGGATCATACCCGTCGGGTGGCATGTAGACGAAACCGAAGCCGGTATTCGGCGCGCGGGTCGGATCACCGGCGAACCGGATGGCGATTCGGCCGGCGACGCGGTCGCCCTTGCGATCCTTGGGGCGGGTCGTTTCCGAGAACACGATCGTCGCGCCGTTCCGGAGCCGCACCATCGCTTCGGGACCACCATTCTCGTTCCATTTCCGCATCACGCGCGGCGCGGCGTGGCGGCGCACGGTCTTCAGATCGTGATCGTAGCGCCAGATCGCATTGGCGAATTCGAACCCGACGAGCGCGTCGCCCGACAGCGGATCGACGATCATCGATTCGCTGTCCCGATCGCGTTTCTGCCACCCCGTCCTGGGCCCATCGGGAAGTTCGGCGAACTGGCGCCGCCCGATCCGCCACCGGTCGTCCATATCGAAGCGCACGATGTTGCCGCCGTCGCTGAGCAGCGTGAACCGCCGGCCATCGACCATCAGCGAGGAAAAGCCGCCGAACACCGGATCCGGGCTCTTCAGCTCCACGCCGCCCAGATAGGTGAGCCGACCGACGCGCCGCCGGGCCGGATCGTGCGGGTCGAGCGGGACCGGCGTTGCGGTGAAGTCGACTTTGGGCCCGAGCAGGCCGAGCCGGGATGGCCCGTCCCATCCCGGTAGCAGGAGGGGGATGAGGAGGATCAGGAGCCAGGTGCGCACGCGCCCTCATAGCCGCGATCCCGATGCGAGCCAGCCGCTATATGCCCGGCGCCGAATGGATGAACGCCGGATAACGGACCCATTCAGGGATCGCTCAATCCGACTCGGGCAAAAGTCATGACAGCGAAGGAGTTTAGAAGCCCCTTCGAAGAGTAGACGATGCACAGACCCAGGAGAAAATCGATGTTCAAGAAATTCACGATTGCCGCCACCGCCATCGCCATGGGTTCTGCTGCGCTCGTCTCGGCGACCCCGGCTTCGGCACAGCGTTACGGCGGCGGATATTATGGCGACCAGTATCAGTCGCAGTATCGCGGATACCGCGACGATCGCCGCGATTATCGTGACGACCGCCGCAACTATCGCGACGACCGCCGTTATTACAACAACCGCCGCAGCAATCGCTGCGACAATACCGGCGGGACGGTGATCGGCGCAATCGCGGGCGGCCTGCTCGGTAACGTCGTGGCGGGGCGCGGCGACCGCCTGCTCGGCACGGTGCTGGGCGCCGGTGGCGGTGCACTGGCCGGACGCGCGATCGATCGCTCGGACGATCCGCGCGGTTGCCGCCGCTGATCCCGCGCCGGGCCGAACGGTCCGGCGGTCGACACCCAGTTTCCGGAATCCCTCGTGTAGCGTAATTGAGGGTGAAGGCCGGTCCCCGCGTCCCGGGGGCCGGCCTTCGAACTTTCGGCGCTCAGTACATATGTTGGCCGCCGTTGATCGACAGCGTCGATCCGGTGACGAAGCCGCCATCCTCCGAACACAGGAAGGCGACGCCGCGGGCGATTTCGTGGGCCTGGCCAAGCCGCCCGACCGGGATCTTCGCGACGATCTTCTCCAGCACGTCGGCCGGCACCGCCGCGACCATGTCGGTATCAATATAGCCCGGCGCGATTGCGTTGACCGTCACACCGGCCCGTGCGCCTTCCTGCGCCAGCGCCTTGGTGAAGCCGTGAATGCCGGATTTCGCCGCGGCGTAATTGACCTGACCATATTGTCCGGCCTGTCCGTTGATCGAACCGATATTGACGATCCGGCCCCATTTGCGGTTGCGCATGCCGGGAAACACCGCCTTGGCCATGTTGAAACAACCGCCGAGGTTGGTGTCCATCACCTCTTTCCAGTCCTGATAGGTCATCTTCAGGATCGTACCGTCGCGCGTGATGCCGGCATTGTTGACGACGATATCGACATCGCCGAGTTCCGCCGCGACCTGGGCGCAGCCGGCCTGGCACGCATCGTAGTCGCTGACGTCCCATTTATACGCCGCGATACCGGTACGTTCGGAGAATTCGCGGGCGCGCTCGTCATTGCCGGCATAGTTCGCCGCGACGGTCAGGCCCATGTCCTTGAGCGCGAGGCTGATCGCCTCGCCGATCCCACGCGTACCTCCCGTAACGATTGCGACGCGTGCCATATCTCTCTCCTGGATTCTGATGTTCCCGAGGGTGACGCTACGGCGTCGGCGCCCAGCCTTCAAGCTCCCGCGCGATCAACCTTCGTAACATATCAATGCCGACATCGCTGTCGTTCAGGCAGGGCAGATAGGCGAAGTGCGTTCCGCCGGCCTGCTCGAAGCTCTCGCGCCCACGAATGCTGAGTTCCTCGAGCGTTTCCAGGCAATCGGCGGAAAAGCCCGGTGCGAAAATCGCGACCTTCTTGATGCCCGTGCCCGGCAATGCTTCGAGCGTGACATCGGTCGCCGGGGTCAGCCATTTGGCCCGGCCGAAGCGCGACTGGAATGCAACGATCACCTCGCGGCCGAGCGCGTCCTGCAGGAGTCGCGCGGTCTTCCGGCAGTGGCAGTGATACGGGTCGCCGAGTTCCAGCGTGCGCTGCGGCATGCCGTGGAAGCTCGCGACGATCGCCTCCGGTTCGAAATCGAGCGCCGCGAGCGAGGCTTCGACCGACTGTTTGAGCGCGTCGATATAAGCGGGATCGTCATGATAGGGCGGCAGCGTGCGCAAGGCGGGCTGCCAGCGCATTCCGGCGAGCACGGCGAACGCCTTGTCGTTGGCGGTCGCGGTCGTCGCGGCGCAATATTGCGGATATAGCGGCGCGACCAGGATGCGTTCGCACCCGGCATCCTTCATCGCCTGCAACCGGTGCGCGATCGACGGATTGCCGTAGCGCATCGCCCAGTCGACCAGCACGGTCGGCCCGAACGCGTCCTTCACGGCGGTGGCCTGCAACCGCGTGATCGCAGCCAGCGGGGAGCCGTCCTCGCGCCACACTAGCCCATAGGCATGCGCGGACTTTTTCGGCCGGGTGTTGAGGATGATGCCGCGCAGGATCGGCTGCCACGCGATCTGCGGAATCTCCACCACGCGCCGGTCGGAGAGGAATTCGCCGAGATAGCGCTTCACCGATTTCGCATCGGGGCCGTCGGGCGTGCCGAGATTGGTCAGCAGCACGCCGATCTTCGGGGCGGGTATCGGCGGGTGGCCGGGGGGCAATGTCATGCGGTACGGAAATCCTCGGAAGGCAGGTCGCGATCTGGCCTGCGGGAAGCGTGGCGGCAGCGGGCGCTGGACGTATAGCGGGGCGGAAGTCTCACGCCTCACCCGGCCGGAGCGGCAGGCCGCGCATGCGGAAACCGGTGGCGGATTGCAGTGCGTTGGCGATCGCGGGCGCGACCGGCGGGACGGCGAGTTCGCTGACTCCACCCGGCTCCGCCTCGCTGCGGATCACCTCCACCGTGATATCCGGCGTGTCGGCAAGCCGCGGCAGGTTGAGATCGTTCAGGGTGCGCGCATCGGCCAGGTTCTCGGTGAAGCCGGTCGCGCCGCCGACCGCCTGCGCCATGCCGAAGATCAGCCCGCCCTCGATCATCTGCCGCACGATGTCGGGATTGACCTGGCGCCCGCAATCGACCGCCGCGACGATGCGGTCGACGCTAATCGCTTGCCCCTCGATATGGGCCTCGACCAGCACCGCGATATAGCTGCCGCGAAAGCTGTGGCAGGCGATGCCCTGCCCGCTGCCCGGGATGCCGCCTTCCCAGCCGCCCAGCGACGCGGCGGTGGACAGGCACCGGGCGAGGCGAACATCGCCGCCCAACATCCCGATGCGATAAGATAACGGTTCCGAATTGGCGACATGGGCCAGTTCGTCGAGAAAGCATTCGGTGAAGAAGCAGGTATAGCTATGCGCGCCCGATCGCCAATGCCCGGTCGGCACGCCGATATCCGCCGGATGATGATCGACCGCGAAGCTGGGGATGCGGTAGAAGGGCGTCGCCCCTGCCACGGCATAGCGATCTCCGCTGCCGCCGGCGCGCATCGCCAGCGCGGCGATACGATCCCCGCCGCCCAGCCGCTGCATCAGTTCATGCCCGGTCGCCGGCGCGGCGATCTTTGCCAGCCAGCCGAGGATCTGGCCGTTCGGTGCCAGCCGCGCGCTAATCCGTGCCGCGGCGGGCGGGCGATAGCGGTCGTGCAGCAGATCCTCGCTGCGCGACCAGACGAGCTGCACCGGACGCTTGACCTGCTGCGCGATCACCGCCGCCTGCTCTGCGACGAGATGTTCCAGATTGGCCCCGAACGATCCGCCGGCAAGCATCGCATGCATGACGACAGCATCGGGCGAGATACCGATCGCGGCGGCAGCCGAGGCGCGCGCGAGCGCCGGTGCCTGGGTCGGCATCCACACTTCCAGCCGGCCACCCGCGAACTGCGCCGTCGCGGTCATGGTTTCCGCTGCGGCATGCACGGCAAGCCCGGCGCGATAGTCGGCGGTGACGACCTTCGCACCCTTGAACGCTGCCGCGAGATCGCCCTGACTGGCCATGCGCGTGCCCGGGCCACCCAGCGCGGCGGACAATGCGGCGTCGATCGAGCCCGTGCCGATGATCGCCCCGACCGTCTCGAACCGCGGCTTGAGCTTGTCGAGCGCCTGGTTCGCCGCCCACCAGCTGTTGGCGACGGCGGCGACCCAGCGATCGTTGGTCACCACTGCCATCACGCCGCGCACCGTATCCGCGGCGGCGCGATCGACCCGGACCAGCTTGCTGTCCCCGACCGGGCCCTGTCGAATGCTGGCATAGACCATGTCGGGCAGACGGATATCGCCGGCGAAATTGGCCGAGCCATCGACCTTGGCCGGAACGTCGAGCCGCGGCAGCGACTTGCCGTACAGCCGGTTGCCGTCAGCACCGCGCAGCGGAATCGGATGCGGCACCGCACCGCCGGCCGCCTCCGCCGCCAGTTCGGCGAAGCGTAGTTTCTTGTCGCCGTGCAGCACGAAGCCGTTGGCGGTGCCGCACGATTCCCAGTCCACGCCCCAACGCGCCGCGGCGACCTTGCTGAGCAGGATCCGCGCCGCCGCGCCCGCCGCCCGCAGCACATCCTCGAACGCGCGCACCGAGCTCGATCCGGCGGTGAGCATCAGGGCGCTGCGCTGCACATAGCCGGCGCGCAGCGGCGCCGGAACGGCATCGAACGCGCCCTCGAACAGTTCGTCCGCCGCCAGCGCATTGGCGTAGAGCGGGTTGATCGGCGCCGGTTGTACGCCGACGGTACGCCAGTCCGCGCCCAGTTCGTCGGC
>Ga0160428_1001313_pt1 | contig 19509 bp, 14 predicted proteins | sample SolpanmetagenomM_FD_108198 | JGI IMG/M metagenome (GOLD analysis project Ga0160428, IMG submission 108198) | Solar panel surface microbial communities from Lawrence Berkeley National Laboratory, California, USA - M | ecosystem: Engineered > Built environment > Solar panel > Unclassified ... | reverse complement strand
TGCTTTTTATTCTTTTCATCACGTAGCAAACCGCTCCAACCAGGCCGTTGAGGATGGCGAGTGGCAAGGTAGCCGGTTTGCGGCCCGCCACCAAACCCTGGTTGGGTGCCCTACCCCCTGCCCACCTGGCAAAGAATGCCAGCTTACTGCGCAGCGCGCAGCTGCGGCCCGGGCCACTGCCACGCCCCCACCGGGCCCGTGGCCACCGGGGCGGCCGGCAGCCCGCCGCGCACCGCAATGAGGCCCTCGGGCCGCTGCATGGCTTCTACCCGCCGGTACTCGGCCGCAACGGCCAGCAGGTAGCTGAAGAGTCCGTAGCCACCGGCCCGAAACGTGCCGCGGCTGGTGGCGTAGGCAGCCAGTGCCCCGCCGGCCATGAGCCCGCGGTAGGCGTGGCGGCGCAGCCAGGCCCCTACCCCCCCGCGCCCGGCCGATAAATGCCGCAGCGTAAAGCACTGAAAATTGAGGTGCATTTCCTCATCGAGCATAATGCGGCGGCAAATCTGCTGGAGCAGCCCCGAGTAGGTGGCGCCAAACAGCGCTCGGTAATACACGGCGGCCACCACCTCGGCCGTGAGCAGCACGCGCAGCGTGTGCTCGAGGCTCAGCACCCGGCGCAGGCCCCGAAACACGTCATCGAGCCAATGGCCGCGCAGGCGCGGAATGCCCTGCTGGTCGAGAAAGCGCCCGAGCACGGCCGCGTGGGTCTGTTCCTCCTTGATAAACAGGCGCATGGCGGCCGTGTACTCGTCGTCGCCGAGCCGCTTGGCGCGGGCGTAGAGGAAGTGCCCCTCCGAGCTTTCGCCCCGCTGAAAGGTCTGGAGCGAGGCGCGCACGGCGCGCAGCTCGGTGGACGTGAGCTGGTGCGGGTCGTCCCAGGCCAGGTCGGCGTACTGGCCTTGGTTGGCCTGGAAGTAGGTTTTGAAATCGGTGAACGTCATGGTATTTACTGTTTACACTGAGTTACTTAGAAGCTATTACCACCACTGTCAGGCGACGCCATAAAAGCCAGCGCTATAAATGCCCCTATCCCGATTAGCACTACTGATGCAATCAGCAGAAACGTTAGGAGCAGGCGCCACACTCCCCCGCATACTACCAGCCACGCGGGTTCGCCTGCCAGTTGCAGCTGCCAGCCAATGGCTATTACCCGGCGCCACATCAGCACGCACACCACTAGGGCGCTGCCAAAAAACACCCAGCCCACTAGGTCGCTGTTGTGGGGCAGCAGCTTTATCATTCCATAGGTAGTGCCGCAAAAACCAGCCAGACAGCTACCTACCCAACACAAGCTGCTTAGTAGCCACTGCCTTATGGTGAAGGGATTTACAAAAGGATTACGCATAAACGTTTGTTTTTCAGCTCAGAAAGGGATTCGGATTCGTTGGTAGTTTTCAGTGCCCGACCAGCTCGGCGTAAGCCTGCTCGTTGGCGCCGGTGCGGCTTTGCCAGTCTTGCAGGGGGTAGGCATTGCGAAAGGCAAGCAGGCGCTGGTGCAGCTTTTGGCGCGCTGCGGCGGGGGTATTGGTGTGGTAGTAGCCGTCGGCTTCCTCGGCCACCAGGGTAGGCACGCGGTCGAGCGCGGCCTCATGGGCGGCCAGCACGGGCAGCACGCGGGGCGGCATGGCCAGGAGGAAGCCGATGTCGAGGCGCGGGAAGCGAGCTTGCAGGTTGTACTCGGCAATCCAGATTTCCCAGTTGCCGGCCGCCAGCACCAATAGCACCGCGTAGGCCGCCCACGAATTCAGCCGCACCAGGCTGAAGGCCGAGCGCCGCTGCCAGATTTTGAGCAGCAGTGTGCCCAGCCCAAACACCGTGAGCAGCAGGAATGCATACACCCCGATGCGCTTGTAAGCCAGACCCGTATAGGTGATGTAGTAGTAGTTACGCAGCCCCACGCTCGTGGCCAGCACCAGGTTTTGCAGGGTCCAGAGCGTGGCGCCCCAGCGCAGCAGCGGCAGGCCAGGCGCGTAAAAATTGAGGTTGCGGCGAAAAAACCACAGCATAATGCCCGCCGCAAGCAAAATGCTGAAAATCAACGCATACGTGCCTTCGTGCACAAACTGCGTGAGGTCGAAATCGGGCGCCGGCGCAAAGCCAAACCACAGCCAGCGAATGTCTACCACGTTCACCACCAGCAGCATCACATTGAGCAGCCCGAAGCAGGCCACGGCGGCCAGCCACTCTTTGCGCAGGTCGAGCAGGCGGCGGCTAGTGCGCCGAAAATCGGGCCGCCGCACGTGCAGCGACGCCACGCCGTCGCGCTGCCGCCGAATGAACTCCCCAAACCGCGCCTCGTAGTCCGTAAAAAAATGCACGGGCACTGCCACCAGGGCCCCCGCTGCCCCTACCCCACACAGCGTCAGAAAGAACAGGTGGGGCACCGATACCGCGGCAAATAGCCGCCCCAGCCACTCGCCCAGCACGCCCCAAAACTGCGCGCTCAGCTCGGCATACTGCGGGTTGGCCAGCGCAAAAAGTACCTGAAAAATGACCAGCGCCAGCAGCGGCAGCCCCAGCAGCCGGCCATAAAACCAGCTGCGGCGCAGCCGGCTGCCTACCTGGCGCGGCGCCCGCACCTGGCCTAACACCGCCCGCACGGCCGGCCCTACCCCCAGCGCGGCCGTCAACATAGCAGAGCTCACCAGGCGCAGCGGCGGCTGATTGACCAAACCCACCAGTAGCAGGCCCGATGCCAAGGCCGCCAGCACCGCCGCTCCCGAGCCGTACCAGGCCACCAGCCCGCCGCTCAGCAGGCAGCCCGCCACCGCCATCCAAAAGCCCGCCGTGCGCCGCACCGGCGCGTGGCGCGGCAACAGCAACAGGTGCGCGCCTACCAGAAATACCATGTAAATCAGCACGTTTAGGCCTGCACCTTGCCGCCAAAATAGGTAGTCGCTCAGGGCTGTGGCCAGCACTAGCAAGCTGCCCAGCAGCGCCGAAATGCGGTAAGTAGGGGCTGACGCAGTTGCCGCCGGAGTAGCCCAAGGAAGAGTTGGATTCATTTGTAAAGAACTTTGTTTTTCAAAGTGAATAACTAAAAAAGAAGCCGAATTGCTCGGCTAAAAGGGGGGTAGGCGGCTGGCCTTACCCCCGCAAAAGCTTCTCCAGGGCCGCCAGGTGCGCCTGAAAAGCAGCTTTGCCCTCGGCGGTGGCGGCGTAGGTGGTGTTGGGTTTCTTCCCGATAAATTGCTTGTTAACCAACACATAACCAGCTTTTTCGAGCGCCGATACGTGCGAGGCCAGGTTGCCGTCCGTGAGGTCGAGGCTTTCTTTTAAATCATTGAAACTCACCAGCTCGTTGGCGAGCAGCACGGCCATCACGCCGAGGCGCACACGGTGGTCAAAGGCCTTGTTGAGGGTATGGATGGCGTACTTCACGGGGTAAAGTTCGGCTTGCCCGGCTTAGCCACCACTGGCCGCTCGTAGCGGTTGTACATGAGCAGGCCGTAGCCGATGTGGCCCAGCCCAAAGCCCGCCCCGAAGAGCAGCAGCCCATAGCCGGGCAGCAGTAGCGCCACCAGACCCAGGACCACGAGCGTGATGCCCAAGTACTTAATCTCGTCCAGGGTAAATTTGCCGGCGTTGAGTAGGGCCAGGCCATAGAATACCAGCAAGCCTGGCACCACCAGCTCAGGCGCGCCGCTGCGGAAGAGTTGGAGGCAAAACAGCCCGCCCGCCACCAGCGGCACCAGCAGCGCCAGCAGCATGCGCCGGGCGGGCGCCGTCCAAAACGAGCGCAGGCCATCGCGCCGGGTGCGGCGTAGCGTAAAGAAAGCCGCCACCAGCAGCGCCGCCGCTATCATGGCCACGGCCAGGCCCAGCAAGAAGGGCAGCGCGGCCAGCCGCTCGCCTTCCGTGGTTTGAAACAGGCGCTGGTAGCCCTGCGCGCCGTACTCTTGCTCGAGGTAATAGTGCCCGATGGCTGTGCCCGCCAGCGCCACCACGCCCGCCCCTACCCCACTCAGCCCGCTCAAAGAAAGAAAGCGCGAGCTACGCTCCATGATGGCGCGAATTTCGGTGAGCTGGGCCAGGGGGTCTTGGGCGGCGGGCTTCATGCGGCTTGGTGAAGTACTTTGTAATGCAAAGCTACTACTAAAATCCAATTCGTTCTTCTTTTAGCTAGCTCTTTCTAAAAATTTATGCCTACTCCTGCTCAACTGGCCACTCAGCACCTGAAGCTGACCTTTTTGGAGGTTTGGTGCTGATAGCCTAGTAGCCCGCTGAGCTTCGTGGTGGCGCTGAGCATGGAAGGTGGCCACAACTGGCCCGAGGAGCTACCACTGGTGCTCCACTTGCTGCGCACCACGTTTGGGTTAGTGGGCGTGCTGGCTTTATGGGCGGCGCTACCAGCCTTACTTCGTTTGCAGCCTATGCGCTGGCTTTTTGAGTGGCAGCGGCTGGCGCGGCTGGGGGTAGGCGGCACGTTGCTACTGTTCCTAAACCTATCTTACATAGGACCCCTGCTCCCGTACCTGGCGGGTGCTGCGGCACGGCGAAGCCGCGGCTTGAATGTCGCCGAACCGGGCTTTTGTGCCGACGAGCGCAGGGCGGGCAGGCCGAGTTTGGTACAGGTTTTGGCTAAGCTAGGGCACCCAGCGGCGCTAGTGCCCGTTGTTCTTCCTGCATCGGGCTGGTTTAGTCAGTTCCCTACCCCTCATTTTCCACTTGCTTTTCGCCATGAAAAATCGTTTCTTTCTTCTTTCGCTCGCGCTGGCCGGCTGCACGCTCACCGCCCACGCCCAGTTTAGCTTGCCCAGCAGCATCGGCGGCTTCAAGCTGCCAACCAAGAAAACGACCACGACGACTACCACCACGACCACCGGCGGCGTGGCCGGCCTCACCAATACGGAGGCGGCCAATGGCTTGAAGGAGGCGCTCATCCAGGGTATTTCGAAGGGCTCAGACCAAGCCTCGCAAACCGATGGCTTCAACCTGAACCGGCTCATCCGCATCCCCTTCCCGCCCGACGCCCAAAAGATGGCAAACACCCTACGCAGCATCGGGCTCGGCAGCCAGGTTGATAAGTTTGAGCTTTCGCTAAACCGCGGCGCCGAAGACGCAGCCAAAAGCGCCAAACCCATCTTTATCAGTGCTATCAAGAGTTTGACTTTTAGCGACGTGTGGAATATCCTGACGGGTCAGAAAGACGCTGCCACCCAATACCTCAAGCGCACCACCACGTCGCAGCTCACCACGGCCTTCATGCCCATTATGCAGCAGAGCCTCGACAAAGTGGACGCCACCAAGTACTACACCACGCTCAGCTCGACCTATAACAAGCTGCCGCTCGTGACGCCCGAGCAAACTAACCTCAACCAATACGCCACCGGCAAGGCCATCGATGGCCTGTTCACGCTCATCGCCCAAGAAGAGGCCGACATTCGCGCCAACCCGGTGGCCCGCACCACGTCATTGCTGAAAAAAGTTTTCGGCATCGGCGGCAAATAAGGGGGCTAGGCCTGGTTGACCTTACACAGTTGTCAGGCTGACAAAGGAGATGCAATAGAACAGGTCGTTCGAGCGCAGTTAAGACACTTCCTTCGTCAGCCTGACAGCCGTTTTTATGGGTTACTCCCACCGTCGGGCAGTTTTTATCGTACTTGACGGCCGTGAAGCTCCGCCTACGCCTATTCGAATTTTAAGACCTGCCGTGGTTTCCAGCCCTCATCCGGGCCGGGATGATGGATTACCTGCGGTTTATGATTTCGGGGCTGGGCATTTACCGGCCAGTAGCGCCGCTGCTAGCCAAGGCCCTGCGCCACACCAGCCAAACGCACCTACTGGAGCTAGGCGCCGGCGCCGGCGGTGGCACCGAAACGGTGCTAGACGCCCTGCGCGCGCTGCCCGGCCCCGCTCCCACTATCACCCTCACCGACCTCTACCCCCAGCCCGCCGCCTGGGCCGACGTGGCGCGCCGCACCGACGGGGCCATTCAGAGCCACGCCGCGCCCGTCGATGCACTACGCGTGCCGTCCCACTTAGCAGGCTTCCGGGTTATTTTCTCGGCGTTTCATCACTTCGGGCCGTCTCAGGCCGAAGCTTTGCTGCGCGATGCCGTGGCGGGGGGGGTAGGCGTCGGCGTATTTGAAGGCGCCGCCAAAAGCTGGCTCGAAGTCGGGCTGGCGCTCACGGTGCTGCCGGTGGCCCAACTGCTGCTCACACCGTTTTTCCGGCCTTTTCGGCTTAGCCGGCTGGTTTTCACGTATTTACTACCCATCATTCCGCTGGCTACTATCTGGGATGGGGTGGTGTCCATTCTGCGCATGTACCCACCCGAGCAGCTGCTGGCCCTGGCCCACCGCGCCGACCCGGCCGGCCGCTACCACTGGCAGGCCGGGCAGCTGCGCCACTGGTGGGGCCCGCGCGTGACGTACCTCGTGGGCTGGCCCACCGCGCCCGCCGCCTAGCGGCGCTACCTTCGCCCCATGCTGCCGCCCGCCTACCGCCGAGCCTTTGCGCTGCTGCGCCTGCCGTTTTCGCTGTTTCTGATGCCCGTGTTCTGGTTCGGGCTCAGCGCGTTGCGCACGCCGTTTGGCTGGGGCCGCGCGGCGGCGGCCTTCGCCATTTTGCACCTGCTGGTGTACCCGGCCAGCAACGGCTACAATTCGTACTACGACCGCGACGAAGGCAGCATAGGCGGGCTGAAGGCGCCGCCACCCGTCACGCCCGAGCTGCTGCACCTGGTGTGGCTATTCGAAACGCTGGCGCTGCTGGCCGCGCTGCTGCTGGGCTGGCCCTTTGCGGCTATGGTAGTGGTGTACATCCTTATTTCGCGGGCGTATAGCTACGAAGGTATTCGCCTCAAAAAGTACCCGCTGCTGAGCACCGTCGTGGTCGTAATTTTCCAGGGCGCCTTCACTTTCTTGATGGCGCAGGTGGGGGTAGGGGCCACGCCAGCGCAGCTTTCGGAGCCCACCAACCTGCAGCTGGCGCTGGTGAGCACTCTCTTTTTGTGTGGCTCCTACCCTCTCACCCAAATCTATCAGCACCAGGAAGATGCGCGGCGCGGCGACCGCACCCTGAGTTTGCGGCTGGGCATCCGGGGCACGTTTGGGTTTGCAGCGGGTGGGCTGCTGGCGGGCGCGCTGCTCATGGGCCTCACCTACTGGCAGCGCCACGAGCCGCAAAACCTGCTGATTTTTTTGGTGGCCACGGGGCCGGTAGTGGCGCTGTTTGGGCGCTGGGCCTGGCTGGCGTGGCGCGACCCCACGCTGGCCAACTTTGAGTGGACCATGCGCATGAACCAGGTGTCGTCGGTGTGCCTCAGTGCAGCCTTTCTGGCTATGCTGGCGCTGCGAGCCTAGCGCGATTCCAGGCGGGCAAAAGCCATGGAAATCTCATACTCAATATCCTGCACAATAAGCAGCTGCTCTTCGTGGATAGAAGCGCGGTAGGCATGCGCCATCGCCGTCTCGGGCGAAGACTCCCAGCGGGCCAAGGCAGTAAGCGTTTCGATGCGCTGCAACGACAAATCGAAGCGCCCCTTGATAGCGGCCCACAGCGTCGGCGCCTGCGCCGGCTGCGCCACCAGTTCCAAATCGAGTAAGCACATAGTAATGCCCGCCATGCGCTGCAGCACTACCCGCTCTTCGCTACTAAACGTGCGGGGCTTCTTATCGAGCACGCATACCGAGCCAATAGCCTGCCCCCCAGCAGTTTGAATAGGATGACTAGCGTAGAAAGCAAAATCTTTCTGCGCTTCATCGCTCACCCAATCGCAGGGCTGAGACCGCAAATCCGAAAAAACGGTTGTCGTGCCCGGCCGGTAAACGGCCACCGCGCAGATGCTGTCTTGGCGGGGTAGGCGGTCGGCCAGCCGCGGGTCGCCCACGTTGCCGGGGTACACCACTTCTTCGGCATCGACTAGCGATACCTGCGCCATGGGGGTGGCAAAAAGCCGGGCCGTGAGCTGCGCAATGTGCTCATAGATACTGTTACGAGCACTTTGGAGCGCCTTATACGGCTTCAGCGCCCGCAAGCGCTCAGCCTCCTGTGCGGCAGATAAAGGAAACGTAACGGTCATAGGCGAGTGTGGGCAACACGAAAAACGGACCAATTGCTACCCCTTACGAAGGTAGCAGTTGGCCCGTTAAGTGCGCAAAAACCGGTAGTTCTACCCGTTCATAGCTAGCAAGAATTCTTCGTTGTCCTTGGTGCCTTTCATGCGGTCTTTCAAGAACTCCATGGCTTCGGTAGCGCTCATGTCGGTCATGAATTTGCGCAGCACCCACACCCGGCTCAGCTCGTCGCGGCTCATCAGCAAGTCTTCGCGGCGGGTGCCAGAAGCCGGAATGTCGATGGCCGGGAACACGCGCTTGTTGGCCAGCTTGCGGTCGAGCTGGAGTTCCATGTTGCCGGTACCCTTAAATTCTTCGAAGATAACCTCGTCCATCTTAGAGCCCGTTTCGATAAGTGCGGTGGCGATAATCGTCAAGGAGCCAGGGCCTTCGATGTTACGGGCCGCGCCGAAGAAGCGCTTAGGCTTTTGCAGCGCGCCCGCGTCGATACCGCCCGAAAGGATGCGCGAGCTGCTGGGCTGCACCGTGTTGTAGGCCCGCGCCAGGCGCGTGATGGAGTCGAGTAGAATCACGACATCGTGGCCGCACTCCACGAGGCGGCGGGCCTTGTCGAGGGCTAACTCCGCGATTTTGACGTGGCGGTCAGCCATCTCGTCGAACGTCGACGACAGTACCTCGGCCTTCACCGAGCGGGCCATGTCGGTTACTTCCTCGGGGCGCTCGTCGATTAGCAGAATAATCAGGTACACCTCGGGGTGATTTTCCGAAATGGCATTGGCTATTTCCTGGAGCAGCACCGTTTTACCGGTTTTGGGCTGGGCCACGATGAGGCCACGCTGGCCCTTGCCGATGGGGGCAAACAGGTCGAGCACGCGGGTGCTCACCTGGCTGGGCTTGGTGCTGAGCTTGAGCTTTTCGTCGGCAAAAAGCGGCGTTAAGTGGCTGAACGGCACGCGGTCGCGCACTTCTTCTACCGTACGGCCGTTGATGCTTTCCACGTTCACGAGAGCAAAATACTTCTCGTTTTCGCGGGGCGGGCGCATGGTGCAGCTCACCGTATCGCCAGCCTTGAGGCCAAACTGGCGCACCTGCTGCGGCGACACGTAGATGTCGTCGGGCGAGGACAAGTAATTGTAATAAGGCGAGCGCAAAAAGCCATAGCCGCCGTCGGCCATCAGCTCCATGGTGCCCGAGCCAGGCACTACGAGGTCGAGCTCAGGGGCGCGGGGCGGGCGAGCAGGCTGCTGCGGCTGGCGCTGGCTATCGTCACGGCGCTCTTGCTGGGGCTGGTTGCTAGCTACTGGGGCCTGGCTACCAGCCACTTGCTCGGTAGCCGCGGGCTGGCCATCGGCGCCGGTACGCTGGCGTTCTTCGCGGCGCTGTTGGCGCTGGGCTTCGCGCTGGGCATAGCGCTCTTCGCGGCTAAGGCGAGGCTGATCGGTGGCCCCTACCCCATTGGTGGGGCGGGGTTGGTCGTTGGTATAGCGGCTCTGGCCGTTGTTGTCGCGTGGCTCACGGTTTTCGCGGAACTCACTGCGGGGCTGGTCGTTGCGGCCCAGGCGGGCCGTGTTGTCGCGTGGCTCGCGGTTGTCGCGGCCATCCCGGTTTTCGCGCTCAAAACGCTGCTCGCGGGTTTCGCGGCGGTCGGCAAAATTGTCGGTGGCAGTCTCAGCCTCAGGCTGCACCGCATCGGAAGAAACTGCGGTAGCCGTTCCGTCGGCAGCAGTGGCGCTGTCGGCAGGCGCCGGCTGGCCGGGCTCGCGGCGGGGCAGTGGGCGGCCCGCCCGGTCTACACGCTCGCGGCGGTGGCGAGGCTGGGTTTCGTTGGCCGAATGCGTGTCGGCAGTCGGGTTGGTTTCGGTAGGCGGCACGGTGGCTTCCTCAGCATCTACCGATACGTTGGCGACAGCCTGCTCGTCGGCTTCTACTTTTTCGAGGCGGGTAGGCTGCGGCGCTTCTTCGGGCACAGCGGCCACGGGCTCAGCAACTTCAGCTACGGGAGCAGGGGTAGGGGCAGGAGCAGCCACGTCCGAAAAAGGCTGCTCGCTTACGGCCGCCGCGGCGGGCCGGCGGCGACCAGCGCCACCACGGGCACCGCGGACGGGCGCCGCTTCGGGAGCAGGCGCCGCGGGCGCAGCTTCGACGGCGGCGGGCGCCACGCTGGCTGGCTCAGCGGCTACTTCGGCCGGGGCAGCGGCAGATGCGGCTTTTTTGCCGGGCAGCTGGTCGGCGGGCAGCAAGGCCTGCTGGTCCAGAATTTTGTAAATCAAATCCTGCTTGCTCAGGCGCTTGAAGTTACCAACGTTCAGTTGCTCAGCAACTTCCTTCAGGTCAGACAACAGTCGGTCCTTCAGCTCATTAAGGGTATACATATAGGAGGTAGGGAGGGGAAATCAGAACGAGGCTGCTTGCGGCTGCGGCTGCCAGGGGCCAACTGCCCGGCCATGCGGAGCCAAGCCGGCCATAAGGGTCGAAAACCAACAACACGAAGCGCCAACGCGCCACTTAACCAGCCAGGCAGGGGGCAACAAACAAGAAATGAGTGAGGTGTGAGAAGGGTAGCCGGCAGCTCCACCAAAAGCAACCTGATTGAGCCGGCCACGCAGCGGGCTGGCCTAGTAGGCTGACCCAGCCGACCCCGTGGGCCGGCTTGCTGCTGCAATATTAACCCATTACGGGTAAACTCCCAATGAGTTTAGCTAATTTGGAGAGGAGTCTAGAAAAGAAAAATACAACCCAGTCGGTTCTGGCGGTCGGCTTGGGCATTCTCCATTTCTGAAAAACTACCTTTGCAGCACTATGCTGCAACTTTCTGTCCTTAAAGAGCAAACCGACCACGTACTGGCCGGCCTTGCCAAGCGTAATTACAAAACCGCCGAAGCCGACGTGCAGGCTATACTGGACCTCGACCAGCGGCGGCGAGCCCTGCAAACCCACCACGACCAGGCCCAGGGCGAGGCCAATGAACTGGCCCGCCAGATTGGCGGCCTCATGAAAAGCGGCGACCGCGCCGGGGCCGATGCGCTCAAAACCCGCACGGCAGCGCTCAAAGTTCAAATTCGCACCCAGGCCGACGAACTGGCGGCTGTAGAAAAGCAGCAAACCGAGCTGCTCTACAAGCTGCCCAACGTGCCGCACGAGAGCGTGCCCGCCGGCCGCTCGGCCGACGACAACGAGGTGGTGCGCGAGGGGGGCACCAAACCCGAGCTGCCCGCCGGCGCCCTACCCCACTGGGAGCTGATAAAGAAGTATGATATCATTGATTTCGAGCTGGGTATCAAGATTACGGGCGCGGGCTTTCCGGTGTACAAGGGCCAGGGCGCGCGCCTGCAGCGGGCACTAGTCAACTTCTTTTTGGACGAGGCGCGCGATGCGGGCTACACCGAAGTGCAGCCGCCCATCTTGGTGAACGAGGCCAGCGGCTACGGCACCGGCCAGCTGCCCGACAAAGAAGGCCAGATGTACCACGATGCGACCGACAATCTGTACCTCATCCCAACCTCAGAGGTGCCGATTACCAACCTCTACCGCGATGAGATTATCCCAGTAGAGAAGCTGCCTGTGCGCAACACCGGCTACACGCCCTGCTTTCGGCGCGAGGCGGGCTCGTGGGGCGCCGATGTGCGCGGCCTCAACCGCCTGCACCAGTTCGACAAGGTGGAGATAGTGCAAATTACGCAGCCCGAAAACTCCTACGCCGCCCACACCGCGATGGTGGCGCACGTGGAGCAGCTGCTGCAAAAGCTGGAGCTGCCCTACCGCGTGCTGCGCCTCTGCGGCGGCGACATGGGCTTTACCTCGGCCCTCACCTTCGACCTGGAGGTGTGGAGCGCCGCCCAGGGCCGCTGGCTCGAAGTATCGTCGGTGTCCAATTTCGAAACCTTCCAGGCCAACCGCCTCAAGTGCCGCTACAAGGTGGAAGGTGGCAAAACCCAGCTGCTGCACACTCTGAACGGCTCGGCGCTGGCCCTACCACGCATTGTGGCGGCATTGCTCGAAAACAACCAGACGCCCGAGGGCATCCGGCTGCCAGCGGCGCTGCACAGCTACTGCGGCTTCGACACGATTAAGTAATCGTCCTTGCTTAAAATTTCTGACGAAACCCGCCCGCCCGGCGGGTTTTGTTACTTTTGGCTATTCAAATTCCCTTTTTAGAATGAAAAACGTTGCAATCCACGTCACCGCCGCGCTGGCCGTAGCCGCTACTATCCTGGCCGCTCCGGCCGCCCACGCCCAGATTACTACCCCCCAGCCCAGCCCCAAAAGCACCGTGATGCAGCGCGTGGGCCTCATCGATGTCACCATCACCTACTCGCGCCCCAGCGTGAAAGGCCGGACGATTTTTGGCACCGTAGTGCCCTTTGGCAAGCGCTGGCGCACGGGCGCCAATGCGACGACGAGCATCAAGTTTTCGGACGATGTGACGATTGATGGCAAGAAAGTGCCGGCTGGCGAGTACGGCCTCTACACTGTGCCCAACGCGGCCGAGTGGACGGTGGTGCTCAACAAGAGCCTCAAGCAAGGCGCTGATGTCGATGGGTTTAAGGATGACCAGGACGTGGCTCGTTTCTCCATCAAGCCTTATAAGTTGGCCAACAAAGTGGAAACCTTCACCATCAGCTTTGCCGAGGTGACGCCCGCTACTGCCAACGTGGATTTGCTATGGGATATGACCGGCGCAAAATTCAAAATCGTGGCCGACGTGGATAGCAAAGTGATGGCGCAAATTGACGAAAAAGTCGTAAAAAATGCCTCGCCCGCCGCTGGCGACCTCGCTGCCGCCGCCGTGTATTACTACGACAATAACAAGGACCCGAAGCAGGCCCTAGCCTGGATTCAGAAGGCCAACGCTACCGACCCCAAGTTTTGGAATGTGAACACGGAAGCTAAAATTCGCCTCAAAATGAAGGATTATAAAGGCGCCATCACGGCCGCCGAACAGTCGAAAAAGCTGGCCCTGGCCGCTACTCCGGCCAACAGCGAATACGCCAAAATGGATGATGAGCTGATTGCGGAAGCCAAAAAAGGCGGCAAATAATCGCCTAAGTCCCTGCCTAAAAAAGCCGCGTAACGAAGTCGTTGCGCGGCTTTTTCATGTCTTGGGTACGACGCTCATGCTGAGCGCAGCCGAAGCATCTCTACCGCCTCGTTGAACTGTCCTAACGGTGCGGTAGAGATGTTTCGGCTGCGCTCAGCATGACCAAACGTGTTTTTGATTTTGTGCTATTGCGCCGCTGCCGGCAACACCTTCACCACCAGCTGCGAGGCGTGCGCCGGGTTGTGATATAGCTTGTGGGTAGCTAGCTGAAAGTCGGTTTCATCAGCCTCGTAGATGTTAGGCACATATTTCTGCGGGTTGCGGTCTACGAGCGGAAACCAGGTGCTTTGCACTTGCACCATGAGGCGATGACCCTTCTTGAAGGTGTGCATGAGGTCCTGTACAGTGAAGGGTATGGCAGTTACTTCATTGGCTACAAACGGCTTGGGTGTGGTGAAGCTTTCGCGAAAGCGGCCGCGCATGACCTCGGAGCGCACTAGCTGCTGGTAGCCGCCGAGGTGCACGCCGGGCGCGGTGCGCGGGTTGTCAGGCGTGTCGTCGGGGTACACGTCGATGACTTTCACGACCCAGTCGGCGTCGGTACCGGTGGTGGCTACTTGCAGCAGCGCCTGGATGGGGCCGGCCAGCGTAATAGCTTCCTCCAGGGGCGCGGTTTGGTAGGTGAGCACGTCGGGGCGGCGGCTGGCAAAGCGCTGGTCGTCGGTCATGTACTCGCGGGTCATGCTTTGGGCAGTGGCCTCGGTATAGGGCACGGGGTGGGCCGGGTCGCTCACAAACTGGTCAAACTCGAAATTGACATCGGCGCGGCGGCGCTCGTTGTCGCCGCTAGTGGGTGGGCCAAAGCTGAGGCCGCCCGCCTGGCGGAAGTACAGCGTCTTGGTTTGGGCCTGCTTGGGCGGCCAGGCGTCGAAGGTGCGCCAGCGGTTGCTACCCCCCTCAAAAACGGTAGCCTCGGGTAAGTTTGCGATGGCGGCGCCAGGCTTGGCATCTTTCAGATATGATTTAAAAAATGGCGCTTCAATGTTTTCTCGATACCAGAGCGAGGGCGAAGGGCCATAAGCTACGTTGCCTACCATCTCGCCAGTGCTCTTGCCGCCCCAGCCGCCGTGCACCCAGGGGCCCATCACGAGGCGATTGGACAGGCCTGGGTTTTGCTGCTCAATGGCCGCGTAGGTGTGCAGAGCGCCAAACAGGTCCTCGGCGTCGTTGAAGCCACCCACGGTGAGCACCGCCGCTTTCAGGTCGTGTAGGTGCGGACGCGGGTTGCGCGCCTGCCAGAAGGCGTCGTAGTTGGGATGCGCCACTAAGTCGTTCCAGTGCTTTACCTGGCCGTGGAAGAGTTGGGGATTAACGTTTTTCAGCGGGCCCAGGCGCTGGTAAAAAGCGTAGCCATCATTGCCGGGAAAACTTAAGAACTCATGCCACTGCGCTGTGGGCTGCGGCCGGGGCTGGCCAAAGGTCGCCCAAAAGCCTACGCCCGTGAGAAAATACGCGCCGTTGTGGTGGTCGTCGTCCCAAAACCAGTCGGTAACGGGTGCTTGCGGGCTGGCCGCCTTCAGGGCCGGGTGGCGGCTGAGCAGACCCACCGTGGTGTAGAAACCGGGATAGGAAATACCCCACTGCCCCACACGGCCGTTGTTTTTGGGTCCCTTCTTCAGCAGGTACTCTATCGTGTCGAAGGTGTCGGTGCTTTCGTCAATGTCCTGTTTGCCGGTATGCTTATCCTTTTCGGGGCGTACGTCCTCAAACGTACCTTCCGACATGAAAGCACCACGCACGTCTTGCAAGGCAAAAATATAGCCCTCGTGCAGCATGGCGCTGTTCTGACTAACACTGGCGATGACGCTGGTGATGCCTGGCCACGGATATTTCCCCGGCCCATAGGGCCCTACAGAATACGGCGTACGGTTGAGCATAATAGGGTAGCGCACCCGGTCAGCGTCCTTGGGCACATACACGACGGTGTGCAGCTTCACCCCATCGCGCATTGGTATCCGATACTCTAGCTTATTATAGTGCTCACGGGCGTAGAGCGTATCGGCTAAAAACCGCGCCCGCGCCGCAGCATCGCTCAGGTGCACGGTATCGGGGGGTAGGGTGAGCGACTGGGCGCGGGCGGCAGGGCTAACCAGCCCCAGAGCTAGCAGGGAGGCAGTGGGAAGAAGTTTGTGCATAGTGTGCATAGACAGAAGTGGCTGAAGGTTGAACACAAAAGAACGTCCTGCTCATTTGGCGTCCGCTTGTCGCAGCATCTCACTCGCTTCGTTGGATGAAGTAGTAGAGATGCTTTGACAAGCGGACGCCAGATGAGCAGGACGTTCTCAGTTATTTGCCTGGCACTTTATGTGGGAGTACCAGGCTGCGCTGGCAAACGTTACGCCCCTACCCCAGTGCTTTATTTAAAGCGACGATGGCCGCCTTGTAATCTTCGCGGGCGATGATGAACTGGATGTTGACTTTGCGCAGGGCAAAGCCGGCGCTGCGGATGTTGATGCCCGCCTCGGCCAGCGCGCTGGCAGCTCGGGCCAGCAGGCCGGGCTGGTCGATGTTGGAACCGATGAGGCATACTATCGAAGAATTTTCGATGGTCACTTTTTCGTACTTCGCTTCTAGCGCGGCCACTAGCTCCGGCTTCAGGTCTTTTTGCCAGATGAGCAGCGAGATGCTGTTGGCGCTCGTGGCTTTGAAGATGTAGCTCACGCCGAAGTCAAAAAACGCCAGCATGAGATGTAGGTCGAAGCCGGCCGCGCCCACCATCAGGGGGTCGTAAATGTCGATTATCACCACTTTATCGGTGCCGGTGATAACTTCGACGTGCTTCTCGGGCGACACGAAGTCACGGGTGATGAGCGTGCCGGGGTGCTCGGGCTCGAAGGTATTCTTAATGCGCAGGTCGATGGCGGTTATCTCCAGCGGTTTCGAGGCTTTGGGGTGAATGGCCTCCATGCCCACATCGGCGAGCTGGTCGGCCACGTCGTAGTTGGTGAAGCCCACCGGGCGGCAGTGGTCGATGCCCACCAGCATAGGGTCGGCTGAGCAGAGGTGGTATTCCTTGTGAATAATAGCCTCTTGTGGCTGTACCGCCACGGCTATCTTACTGAACGTCACCTCCGAATACCCACGATCGAACTCGCGCATGATACCCTCCGTGCCCTTGGTGTAGCCAGTGGCAATGCAGATGGTATTGGCAAAGTCGATGCCCGCGAAGGCCTGCTGAATCCGCTCATCAATGGTGAGCGGCCGCGCATCATCGAAGCCGCTGAGGTCGATGAGCGTAGCCCCTACCCCCCTGTTTTGTAGAATATTGACCGAATTAAACGCCGAGTGCGCCTCACCGATGCTGGCCAGGATTTCGCGGGCCGCCTGCAAGATATTATAGCTATTGACGTAGCCCGAGGCCAGCACGTTGGTGAGGCTGTCGAGGTAGGTTTGGGCCAAGCCCAGGCGCTCGTCTACGAAGGCATCGGCCACGGCCAGGTCGAGGCCCAGCGGGGCGTAGGTTTTATTTAATTCCTTGAGCTTGCCGGCGACTTCCTGCAGCGCGGCCCCAAACTCCTGGTTTTGGGTGATGTGGTGGTAGACGCCGGGCGCGCCGGTTTTCTTGTTCTCCAGCAGCCAGTTGGTGACGTTGGCGTAGGCCGAGACGACAAAAATACGGTTGTATAGGTCCTGGCCCTGGCGGCCGTGGAAGATGATGTTTTGCAGAACATCGGCGAAGGCGGTCATGGAGGTACCACCAATTTTTTCTACTGTGAGCACGGGTGTTTGGAACTGCCCTAGCGCCCTACCCCCGGCCTCCAGCCCTTGAGGAGGCGGAAGCCACAGCGGTGCGGACGTTTGCAGGCGAACTTTAACTAAGTGAAAGAAACAGGCCGCTTGCCCAAAAGAGAGCAAACGGCCTGCAAGGTAAAAGTCAAGACCCTGAAAATAAGCCGGCCGCTTGCTACACGCACTCGCGGCCTGAAAGCTTACGCTATTTGCCGCCCGACTCTACCAGATTGGCCAAGATGCGGAACGCGCCGGGCACCCCGGCCGGCAGCTCGCGAAATAGCGAGAGGCCGGTGTAGATGTAGCGGCCCTTGCCGTAGGGCGCCACCAAGATAGCGCTCTGCTTCTCAGTTTCGCCAGGGTCGTGGCTGGCAATGATGGGCTGGTAATGCGCATCCCACTGCGAGGGGTAGTAGAGGCCCTGCTCCTGCACCCAGCCCTGGGCAAAATCGGCCTTGGTGAGCTTGTTGGGCACATTGAGCACAGGCGCGGCAGGGTTGAGGAAGGTGACCGGCGTATTCTCCACCGTCACGCGGTCGGCCGACAGCGTGAGGGGGTAGGGACCTATTTCGGGCAAGATGGTGCCGCGGTTTACCACGTATTGCACCAGCATGGTACCGCCGTTTTCGACGTATTTGAGCAATTGGGGCTGCTGGGTTTTGAGGCGGTCGAGCACGTTGTAGGCGCGCACGCCGAGCACCACGGCATCGTAGTGGGCGAGGCGCTCGGCGGTGAGGTCGGTGGCGGGGTCGAGCAACGTCACGGCGTAGCCGAGCTGGCGCAGGGCCTCGGGCACCTCGTCGCCGGCGCCCATCAGGTAGCCAATGTTTTTGGTGTGGCCGCGCGCCACATTCAAGCGCACCAGCGGGGCCGTGGCCTCGGGGAAGAGCGTTTGGGTCGGAATGTGGGGGTAGACTATCTGCTGGATGCCCCGGCTGTATTTCTCGGTGCCGATGGTAGCCACGGCACGCAGCTCGGTTTTGCCCTCAGCTGCACCAGCCAGCGGGCGCAGGTTGAAGTTGATAGTCTGCTCGTCGTCCCTGTTTTTGAGGTTGAAGGCCACCGTGGCCGGCTCGGCCTGCCAGCCGCTGGGCACCTGCAAAGCCAGTGAGCCGCTTACCCCAGCCTGGCCGGCGCGCAGCGTCACGGGCACTTGTTTGGGCTGCTGGTCGGCAAAGACGTAGGCGCGGGCGGCGGGAATATTCACCATCACCGGCGGCACCACGGCCAGCGGCTGGTACAGCTCGCCGAGCACGGGGTCAGTGTGCCGGTACTGAACGGGAACGGTGAGGTAAAGCGGGGTACCCTGCAAGGTGAGCTCCAGGGTTACATTGGGAGAAAGTGGGTTTTCGGGTCGGCCAATGAGGTGCTGGCGGTCAATTGTCAACCAGGTTTCTGGCTTCGATTTTTTGCGCGCTGCTAGGTCAGCTTGGGCTAATGTTAGCTCGGCGGGCACGCTATACATACCAATAGTACCGGGCTCACGCAACCAGTAAGGCTGCGAAGGCGGCACCAGCTTGCTTATCGGTAAGCGCAGGGCTAGCCGCAGCGTTTGGCCCATTCGCAGCTCCTTGGCCACAAGTGTGTCGCGGCCAAAACCCTCGGCCCACACCTGCCGCACCGTGACGGGGACAGGGCCTTGGTTCACCGCTTCTAGCGTTACCTCGGCCGTTTGGCCAGTGGCAACCGCCGCTGCCGGTGCACTCGCCTCGATGTGCAGCCCCAGGCAGGCTTGTAGCAGCATGTCTACCTGCAACATTTTTTCTAAGTGCCAGAACTCTTTTCCCGCAGCACCTTGCAGTTGGTTATGAATTTTTAGCAACCCCGGCACGCTGGCACTAGGGTTCGCCGCATCATACTTCCGAATTATCTCGTCTACCATCTTCCCTACCCCCGCGCCGCCCGGCACGCGGTTCCAGGTTTGGTCGATGCCATCGAACAAGTCTTTTTGTGCCGGCGCGCCTTTTACGGGCTGAAAATACTCCGGTGCTTCGCCGCGCTGGGCAGCCGAGCCGAAACCCTGGCTGCGGTGCTGCGAGCGCGAGTGGGCCGCAATTTCGCCATAGCTCTGGCCTAGCAGCGGGTTGTAGCCGCCCGCGTCAAGCTGGAGGTAGCCGGCCATGCTTTCGCCGGGCTTCACGAAGTAGCTGCCAGTGTTCCAGAGCAAGCGTTTGGGCTGCCATACTTGCACGTATTTCAGCTGCTCGGGAAAGCGCTTGGGGTCGCCGGCGGCGTCGAAGGCTTCGGCGGCCAGGATGGCGCTGGCCTGGTGGTGGCCGTGGCCGGCACGGGCATCGGGCGGAAAGCGGGTGATAAGCACATCGGGCCGCCGCTGGCGAATCACCCACACCATATCACTGAGCACCTGTTCCTTATCCCAGATAGTGAACGTCTCGGCCGAGGTCTTGCTAAAGCCGAAATCGTTGGCGCGGGAGAAGTACTGGTGCGCCCCATCGATGCGGCGCGCCGCCAGCAGCTCCTGGGTGCGGATGACGCCGAGCTGCTCGCGCAGCTCGGGGCCGATGAGGTCCTGGCCGCCGTCGCCGCGGGTGCAGCTGAAGTAGCTGGTTTCGAGCTGGCGGCCGTTGGCGAGGTAGGCCAGCAGGCGGGTGTTTTCGTCGTCGGGGTGGGCGGCGATGTACATCACCGAGCCCACCACGT